>Ga0207773_100091_pt1 | contig 84081 bp, 74 predicted proteins | sample TtaePargueraPR_2_FD_187281 | JGI IMG/M metagenome (GOLD analysis project Ga0207773, IMG submission 187281) | Aerobic enrichment media microbial communities from Bioluminiscent Bay, La Parguera, Puerto Rico - Tt and M1 (3) (SPAdes) | ecosystem: Environmental > Aquatic > Marine > Unclassified ...
TGAGCCGCTCCGAACAGGTCGAGACGACCCCGTTCGAAGCCGACGTCGCCGTGGACCTGGCCGTGATCGGCGGTGGCTATACCGGATGCGCAGCAGCGCTCGAAGCGGCGCGGCGCGGCGCTTCGGTCTGCCTGCTGGAGGCCAATACGATCGGCCATGGCGGATCGGGCCGTAATGTCGGCCTGGTCAATGCCGGGCTCTGGCTGCCGCCCGAAACTGTCCTGGCCCACCTTGGCGAGCATGCCGGAAGACGGCTCGTAGCCGCCCTTGCCCTGGCGCCGGCGAAAGTCTTTGAACTCATCAAACGCGAGGGCATCGACTGCGAGGCCACGCACGCCGGTACCCTGCATCTGGCGCATTCCTCCTCCGGCTTGCGCGATTTGCGCGAACGCCATCGCCAAGGCACGGTCCTCGACGCGCCGCTGCAATTGCTTGACGCCTCCGAGACCGCCCGCCGCACCGGAAGCGCCCGTTTCCACGGGGCACTCTTTGACCCGCGCGCCGGCACGATCCAGCCGCTGTCCTATTGCCTGGGCTTGGCGCGCGCTGCCCAGCGGGCCGGCGCCACATTGCACGAGCATTCCGCGGCAACGGGTGTCGCCCGAGATGGCGCATCCTGGCTGATCAATGCCAATGGGCACACCTTGCGCGCCAAGGCGCTGCTGGTGGCGACCAATGCCTATCATCTGGGGATGCCGGCGCCCTTCGCACCGCAATTCGTCTCCGTCTACTACAGCCAATTTGCGACCGAACCCCTGACGCAGGAGCAGCGGCAAAGCATCCTGCCGGGCGGCGAGGGGTGTTGGGATACGGCGCTGGTCATGTCATCCTTCCGGCTCGATCGCGCGGGACGTCTGCTCGTGGGTGGCATCGGCAACGCGACCGGCCCGGGCGGCTCGATCCATGCGGCCTGGGCCCGGCGCAAGCTGCACCAGCTTTTTCCCAAGCTCGGCGCGGTGCCGTTCGCGCACGCCTGGAGCGGCCGTATCGCCATGACGTCGGATCATATTCCCAAGATTCTCAACCTCGGTCCCTCGGCCTATGCAGCCTTCGGCTATTCGGGCCGGGGCATCGGTCCGGGTACGGTCTTTGGCACCGAGATTGCCCTTTCGCTGCTGGAAGGTCGGCCCGATCTGCTGCCGTTGGCACCCGTGTCCGAACATTACGAGAGCCTGACGCCCCTGCGGTCGACCTATTACGAAATCGGCGCCACGCTGAGCCATGCGGTGGCCCCGCCACCCTACGCGCCCACTCACTAACGGAGATCGAGATGCCCCAATTGATGGATAAGGACGAAATCCGCACGAAGTTCTCGCGCGCCATGTCCGACATGTACCGCGCCGAGGTGCCGCAATATGGCACGCTGATCGAGCTTGTCCGCGACGTCAACGAAGCGGTTCTGGCGGCCGATCCGGCTCTGCGGCAGCGCATGGCCGATGCCAATGAGCTCGATCGGCTCGACGTGGAACGGCATGGCGCCATCCGGCTCGGCACGGCCGAGGAATTGTTCAATGTCCGCCGCATGTTCGCGGTGATGGGCATGTTCCCCGTGGGCTATTACGATCTCTCGGTTGCGGGCCTGCCGGTGCATTCCACCGCCTTCCGGCCAGTGGACGACGCTGCCCTCTCGCGCAATCCGTTCCGGGTCTTTACCTCCCTGGTCCGGCTGGAACTGCTCGAGGACCGGGCCCTGGCCGCCGAAGCGGCCGAGATTCTAGCACGGCGCCAGATCATCACGTGGCGCGCTCTGGAACTCATTGCCCTTGCCGAAGCGCAGGGCGGCCTCGATGCGGCGGAGGCCGACGAATTCGTGGCGCAGGCGGTCGAGACCTTCCGCTGGCATTCACAGGCCACGGTCGGCGTCGAGACCTATAGGAGCCTCAACGCCGCTCACCGGCTGATTGCCGATGTCGTCAGTTTCCGTGGCCCGCATATCAACCACCTGACACCCCGCACGCTGGATATCGACGCCGTGCAGGCCGGCATGCCCGCCCGCGGCATCGCGCCCAAAGCCGTTATCGAGGGCCCGCCGCGCCGCCAGGCCGACATTCTTCTGCGCCAGACCTCGTTCAAGGCGCTCGAAGAGGGCATCGTCTTCCAGGGTGCCGATGGCACGGTTGCCGGCACCCATACGGCCCGCTTCGGGGAGATCGAGCAGCGCGGCGTGGCGCTGACGCCAAAGGGCCGCGCGCTCTATGACGACATTCTAGGCAAGACCAGACAAGCCGCTTCGGTAGGTGGCCATGGCGAGGGGGCGGCCGCTTACGATGCCGAGCTGGCGCGCCAGTTCGAGGCCTTCCCCGATGGACATGACGCATTGCGCCGCCAGGGGCTGGCCTATTTCCGCTATCGGGCGGTTTCGCCCGCAATGAGTGGACGCGCCGCCAACATTGACGAACTCCTTACCTCCGGTGTGCTCGTCGCCGATCCCCAGACCTACGAAGATTTCCTGCCTGTTTCGGCCGCCGGCATCTTCCAGTCCAATTTAGGCTCGGACGCGCAGTCAAACTATTCGCACAAGGCCAATCGCGGGGCCTTCGAGGAGGCATTGGGGGTTAAGGTGGCCGATGAGATCGCCCTTTATGCCGCCAAGGAAGCCGATAGCCTCGCGCTCGCCTTGCGCGCGCTTGGGCAAAACCATCTGCTGATGGCGCAGGGAGCGGTCGCCTGAGGTGCAAGCGGCGCGGGGGCAGGGGGATCCACAGGTCGAGCGCCTCTTCGAGGCGCTGGCAACGGCCGGCTTTCGCGGGGAGATGGCGGCCGACGCCGCGTCCCGCATTGTCCAGGCTACGGATAATTCCATCTACGAACTGGCGCCCCGCGCCGTCCTCTATCCTCGTGAGCCCGATGATCTCAATCGCATCATGCGGGCCGCGCGCATGCTGCAATTGCCACTGGCTGCCCGGGGTGGCGGCACCGGCACCAATGGCCAGGCTCTGACCGACGGGATCGTGGTGGATTGTGCCCGCCATCTGACCGGGATCGAAAGCATCGATCCTGAAACCGGCATAGCCGTGGTCGAGCCGGGCGTCATCCTCTCCGAACTCAATCGCGCTGCTGCCCGGCATGGCCTGCTGTTTGGCCCCTCGGTCTCGACGGCCTCCCGCGCCACCCTTGGCGGCATGGCGGCCACCGATGCCTCGGGCAAGGGCTCGCGCGTCTTCGGCCGCACCTCGGACCAGATTCTGAGCATGGATGTGGTTCTCGCCGATGGGAGCGACTGGCGCGCCGAGCCGATGGATGGCGCCGCCTTCGAAGACCATTGCGCCCGGCCAGACCAGGTGGGCGAGATCCATCGCATCGTGCGTGAAGTGCTGGAGCAGGAGGCCGAGGAGATCGCTCGGGTCTTCCCGGTGATGAATCGCGGCCTCACTGGATACAATCTCAAGGATATAGTCCTGCCCGATGGCCACTATAGCCTCACTCGCCTACTCGCCGGCTCCGAGGGCACCCTGGCGCTGACCAAGCGCCTTACGCTGCAATTGGTGCGTCGCAAGCCGCTGCGGGCGCTGATGGTGGTTGCCTATGACGATGCACTGGCGGCTCTAGGCGATGCGCAGCGCTTGGTGGCGGCTGATCCGGTGGCGCTGGAATTCATCGACGACCGGATCATCGGTCTTGCCCGAGACGACGCGGTCTGGGCTGATATCGCCGCCACCCTTACCCCGCAGCCAGGTCGTGTGGTCCGCGGATTGAACTTCATTGAAATCCAGGCTGACCACCCGGCCGAGCTCGATGCCGCCGCGCGACGCCTAGCGGCTTTGCCGGTTCCCCCACCTGAATCGGTGATCAGCTCCCACTTGGTGACCGAACCCCATATCATCGCCCAGCTCTGGTCGCTGCGGGAGAAGTGCGTAGGCCTGCTCGGTCGCATGGCCCCCGACCGGCAGGGCACGGCCTTTGTCGAGGACGCCGCCGTGCCGCCCGAAAATCTGGCCGCCTTCGTCGCCAAATTTCGCGACATTCTCGATGCCGAGGGCCTTGCCTATGGAATGTTCGGCCATGCTGATGTGGGCTGCGTGCATGTGCGGCCGGCGCTCGACATGCGCCAGCCACAAGACCAGGCGCGCATCCGGCGCATTTCGGATCAGGTGGCGCAATTGGCGCAGGATCATGGCGGGGTGATCTGGGGCGAGCACGGCAAGGGCTTCCGGAGCGCCTATGTGCCCATGGTCTTCGGGCCCCGGCTCTATCGCGCGCTGTGCCGGATCAAGGACGCCTTTGATCCGGATAATCTGCTCAACCCGGGAAAGATCGCCGCGCCCGATCCGGAAATCGCGTTGACGGCGCTCGATGCAGTGTCCTTCCGCGGGATTCGCGACGCGGTGATCCTCCCCGCGCGGCTCCAGGACTTCGGCGCCGCGGTTAAATGCAATGGCAACGGCCAATGCCACAATCGGCAGACCGATGAGGCCATGTGTCCCTCCTACAAGGCCACGGGGGACAAGCGACAATCCCCCAAGGGCCGTGCAAGCCTCCTGCGTGAATGGCTGCGGCTTTCGGCGGGCGGAGAAGGGGCGCTAAGTGAGGGAATGCGACTGGCCGATCTCGAAGAGCAGGTTCATGGCAGCCTGTCGACCTGCCTGTCCTGCAAAGCCTGCGCCACCCAGTGCCCGGTGAAGGTCGATATTCCCGCGATGCGGTCGCGCTTCTTCGACGACTATTATCGTCGCCATGCCCGTCCGCTCCGACATTACCTGCTCGCGGCGATGGAGCCGGTGGCACCGCTCATGCGCCGCTTTCCTGCACTGGCCAATATCGCGCTGCATCTGGCAACGCCGCTGCTGCGCGCTGCTGGATTGGTCGACCTGCCATCGGTCCGCCCGCCGCGGATGGCGCGCAACGGCATTCCGCTGCCCGGCAACCGGCCTGAGGTGACAATCGTCGAAGACAGCTTTCTCGCCACTTATGACGGGGAGGTCATCGATGCTTGCCAGGCACTGCTGGAGCGCCTGGGCTATCGGGTGCAGCGCATCCATCCCCTCCCGAACGGCAAGGCGCTCCAGGTCATGGGCATGCGCTCCGCCTTTGCGCGGTTGGCACAGCGGCGGGCTCGCAAGATTGCCGCTCTCACGCGTCCAGGCCAGCAGCTCATCACCATAGAGCCAGCCGTGGTGGCCATGGAGCGCGATGAATTTCGCACGCTGGCCGCGACCTACGGCGAAATCCGGCCCGTCGAGGCCTTTCTGGCGGACGAGATCGCTGCTGGACGCATCACGCCGCTGCGGGGTCAGGGGGCGCCACCGCCCCTCTCGCTCATGCGCCATTGCACCGAACGAAGTGCCAACCCGCATAGCGCGACGCATTGGGGCCAGATCTTCGCGGCTTTTGGCATTGAGCTGAACGATCAGCCGGCTGGCTGCTGCGGTATGGCTGGCGCCTTTGGCCACGAGCGGGCCAATAAGGATCTTTCCCGCCAACTTTTTGATCTGTCCTGGCGCGAGCCGCTAGAGCGGCTAGGGGATCAGGCACTGCTGACGGGTTTCTCCTGCCGATGCCAGGCCGAACGCTTCGGGCTTTCCCGTCCGCCGCACCCGCTGCAGTATCTGGCGCGCCGGATTTGCGATGAGCCTTATGGCGTCGCGGCGGCCTAACTCTAACTACTCGGCCGGTTGCTTGGGAGTGCTAGTCGAGGACTTCGGCGGATCCAGCGGCGCATTGCTTGTATAGTTCTCGCGCATGAAGTTTACGAAATTGGCTTGGAACTGGCGTGTATGTGCGTGGGCCAGTTGATCGGCCAGCTCGATGTCCCTGTCCCTGATCGCCTCGAGCATCTGGTTGTGTTCGTCCGTGAGCAAGTAACTGTCCTCGGAGCGCTCAAGATATTCGAAGTGCATATGGAGCATGCGCTGCCCCTGATTCAACAGGCGTTCGTAAAAGGATGCCAGGTAGGGATTTCTGCCTGCCCGGGCGATCGCCAAGTGAAACTGTTTGTTGGTTTCCGACATTTCCAGGTGCACGCCGGTCCGGACCGCCGCTTCGAAATCCTTCTGGCGCCGGGCAATGGTCTTGAGGTCCGCTTCGGTTCGCAGTGTGGCCGCTAGGCGTGTGTTCATCCGCTGGGCGATGTCCAGAGCTTCGACATACTTGGGGAAGGTAGCAATCTCGATGGGGGCGACGATGGTACTGCGGTTTGACAGAGTCACAACGAGGTCTTCGCCGGCAAGCCGGATCAGCGCCTCGCGCACTGGCGAACGCGAGAGACTGAACCGCTCGGCCACCGACATTTCATCGAGGAGTTGCCCAGGGGACAAAATTAGGGAGAGAATTTCGTTGCGGAGCGTGTCGTAGACGCTCTTCCAACCAGTCCCCTTGATTCGCTTTAGCTCAATGTCTTCCGGCATTCATGCACTCTCTGAGATGGGTAATATGAGTTCGGCTCCCTAACGAACACTACATCAAACGATCGCTAGCGGTGCCGATTTGTTGTCGACACATCCGTTGCCGAAACGACCCCGACATGCGAATGTGTTCGGAAGACGTACGAACAGGAGGGGCGCTCTTGCTGGATTTCAATATTGGAGATGCATGGTTTTTTTACAGCGTCGGTGCGTATGACGAAGTTTCGGATGGCGACACCGAAGCCACCAAGCGTCAGCCGGGCATACTTTCTGTGGCATTGCGTCGGCTTCTTCTACTGGTGGCACGTTGGCGCACACATAGGCAAGCGTAAAACCGGATGTTTAGGGTCAGCCAGTAGGGTGGATTGCACCTCCTGCCCTAAGTGTCGGCCGGTGGGGCCGGCCACATCTGTTGCTGAAGAGCAGCCAGCAGCCAGCGCGTGGCGACGCCCGGCGGGTTCTCCTCTCTGTGGGCTACGTGGATAGGCAGTGCGCCGGCCACCAAGGCGGGATCGTCCAAATGGAGCCGTTTCAGATCTCCTTCTGCCAGATGCTTGCTGACCAGGTGGTAAGGCATGTATCCCCAGCCGAAACCGGCGACCAGGAATTCCAGCCGGCTGGCGATATCGACAAAGCGCCAGACGCGCGGACTGATGACACCCATGCTGGGCCGATCCGTTCGGATCGGCTCGGTGAGGATCAATTGAACATGCTGCTCCAGGATATCCCGCGTGACGGGACTGCCCCCGCGGGCAAGCGGGTGATCGGGGGAGGCGACCGGAACCATGGTTATCGAGGTCAGCGGGTAGGTGCGTAAGCCCTGCGCGGTCGGGGGCATTTGCACCGAAACGGCCAAGGCGGCGCTCCCGTCGTGCAGGCGCCCGGCGGCAGACCATGGGTTGTCGGTGAACAGCGAGACTGTCAGGTCGGGGAAGGCAGCCTGAAGCCCCGACAGGCTATGCCGAATCGGTTCGGTGGGAACCATGCTGTCGACAGCAATCCCCAATTCAGGCTCCAGTCCCGAAGAAATTGCCTTCGCCGTCCGTTCAAAGCGTTCGGCCTGACTGAGGACCTGGCGTGCCTGAGCGACCAGGACCCGGCCTGCGTCCGTCAGTACGGGTGTTCTGCCGCGGCGGTCGAACAGCTCGATCTCATGGACTCGCTCCACCGCCTGGATCGCGTGGCTGATCGCAGATTGAGCCCGCCGCAGGCTGCGTCCGGCAGCCGAGAAGCTACCGGTTTCGGCCACGGTGACCAGGACCCGCAGTTGATCGAGCGTGAGGGCACTCTGCATGATTTATCTATCTCCAAGGTAGATAGATCATATCGAAATTTCATCTATTCTGTAAATGGACAGATGGCGCTAGACAGCTTCTACGAAAACAAACCGAAGAGAGTTGTCATGGAAAACATTTCTGCCAGCGCCCCGCGCCAAAAGCTGATCCCCTTTGCGGTCTGGCCCCTGCGCTTGCTTCTCGGCTTGGCATTTCTCGCATTTGCGGCAATGAAGCTGACGGGACAGCCGGAAATGGTAGCTGAGTTCGAACAGATCGGGCTTGGCCAATGGTTTCGTATCCTGACCGGCATCCTCGAAGTCGTTGGCGGCATCGCCATTCTCATTCCCCCCGTCTCTGTACTGGGTGCGCTGTTGCTTCTCGCAATCGACGCCGGCGCCTTTGTCGCCCAGATCACAGTCCTCCATGTCGACTGGATCCATACGGTCGTGCTCGCTGCAGTAATCGTTCTGCTCATCTACCTTCAGAGGGGCCAGTTGAAGGCCATACTCGACGCGCTCGCTCGCTGAACGGGAGGTCGCAAACGCAAATCGGGCCGCACACCTGCACGTTTCGGTGTTATCGGCCCAAAACGCTGAGAGGATCCCATGATTGAGCGTTATCCGTTCACTGCCCTGCCTGCCGCCGACCGCGGTTGGCTCAAGGCCCGGTTTCATTTCGTTCATGCAGGGATGGGCATGGGGCCGGAAAATTCTCTCGGTCCGCTGATCGCCTGGAATGATGACGAAGTCGGGCCGCGATCGGGGTTCCCCGAGCACCCGCATGACAATGTCGAAATCGTCACCTTCGTCCGCGAAGGCGCCATCACGCATCGCGACACGCTCGGCAATTCCGGGCGGGCAACGACCGGGCAGGTGCAGGTGATGACCGCCGGTTCCGGCCTCCGCCATGTCGAGTTCAACGCCGATGACAAAACGGCTCGGCTGTTTCAGATCTGGCTGACGACCCGCTCACTGGATGTAGAGCCGCGCTGGAACATGACGGGTTTTCCGGACGGCCGCCCCCGACGGTTTCGTCGTACTGGCCAGCGGTGATCCAGGCGATGGGGACGCAATCGGTATCACCGCCGATGCGCGCGTGCTTGCTGCGCGGCTGGCTCCGGGCGACGCTGTCCGGCAGCCACTGACCAGCGGTCGCGCCTATCTGGTCTCGACCGCGGCGGCGGTCAGCGTCAACGGCACCCGGCTCGAACCGCGCGACGGCTGCCGCATCGAGGGCGAAGCAGAGCTGGAAATCCTTGCCTCCGGTGCCACCGAAGTCGTTCTCGTCGAAGTCATCTAACAACCCATCGAGAGGAGGCCGATCATGGCCGACACAGCGTTCGTCCCCACAATCTTCACCAAGCACGGCTGCCCCTTCTGCCTAAAATTGCGGCTGTTCCTGCTTGAGGCCGGTCTGCTCGACACGGTTTCCTTGATTGAGGGAGAAACGACCGAGGCACATCAGAAGCTGGCCGAGCAGTTGTCGGACCATTTGGAAAAGCCGAGCTTTCAAAAGATCTATCGCGAATTGATGGAGATGAAGAAGACAGCCGCATGAACGGGTTAGGGTCCGGCTGAGCGAACCGAGTTGTGGGTCAGGATTTTTGGCAGGGCTCTCCTTACCACTGTGCCTCACTCAGACGTAGTTCTGGCGGCTCTTTCCCTGATTGCATAAAGTTGGTACACGCCCCGCTGATATGGCACATTGTGCCAATTCCGAAATCGCCGAAAATGGGATGGAATACGACAAGTAGTTGAAACATAACGAGAAAAATATTCTATCTTAGAGCGGCTGGAAAAGGGTAAGTGACTGAAAAATATAGCAAATTCGCCATTGCGCCCATGATGGACTGGACGGACTAACGCAAATTCTAGTCGCAAGATCAATGCGATATGTTGAATCTCATGTGCCAAGTACCAAAGGGCCGAGCCAGCTTGGTGTGAACTCGGGCCGGTACATCTGAAGCTGTTCAATTTGGAAATTGGATCCTCAATTGAGACACTCGGCTCGACACGTTCAAACGTCCTACCGGCGATCGCCGCAGGAAGGGCTGCGGATCGGTCCGACTGCACTGCGACCGGACACCGCCGGCAAGTTGGGGCGTCGAATGGCCGTTCCAATCAAAATATCTCGACGGCCCTCGGCTACTTCAGGAATTTCTTTTCATAGGCCTTGGTCATTTCCATGCCCTGCAGCCGCGACACTTTCTCGACAGGCACGATGTCCTTGTGGACGTTCTGCGCCGCCATCGGCGACGATGCGGCGGAACGCGTCCTGCCGGCGGTCGTCGCGGCGCGAATGCCGTAGTTGCCGTAGATCACCATGCGGATATTGCCGAGCGCCTTGATGCGGGTTGCGTTTGGCACACGCAGGCTCCCGTCAGCGGGCGCAGTTTGACATGCGCTGACGGTAAGGCGCCCAGAACGCCCCGTCAGGCGCCCGGCTTGACTTCCAAGAAGTCAATCCCTATCGCTGCCCTGATCTTGTCCAGTGTGGCCATCGTCTCGAGCGACGCGTCGAGGGGGCGGCAGGGCGTTTCGAGCTTGCCTTCCGCAATGCAGCGGGCTACTTCGGCGGCCTCGTAATACAGCCCTTCGAAATGCGCGCCGCGCGGTTCCTCATACCGGAGCATCAGCCCGCCATCCATAAGCGCACTCCCCCCGTCTCGCGAGGTTATCTCGAACCCGCCTGGCAGGTGGAACTCGCTCAGGAACCGGACCGCTCCATTCGTTCCCACGATCGCCGCATTGGTGGGGCTGAAGCCATAAAGTGTAGTCGCCATGGTGCCGATATTGCCCCCGCCGTTCTGCATGACGACGGCGAGCTGCCCATTGACGCCGCTGGGGTCCTGCTGCCCCAGTCCGACGACGGATTGGGGCACGCCCAGAAGCTTGGCGAGCAGCGATACCGGATAAGTTCCCAAATCAAGCAGCGGGCCGCCGGCCAGCGTCGGATCGAAGATGCGGTGTTCGCGTGGGAGGTATTCGCCATATTCGGTATAAACAGACTTGATTTCTCCCAGCACACCGGAGGTGAAGACCTGTTCGAGGACGTCGAATTTGGGGAGGAAGTAGGTCCAGAGGGCTTCTGCGAAGAAGAGCCCCTTCTGCCGCGACAGCGCGACCATCTCGGCCGCCTGGGCATGGTCGAGGGCCATCGGTTTTTCGACCAGCACGTGCTTACCGGCTTCGAGCGCGAGCAGCACGTGGCGGTGGTGAAGATTGTGTGGGGTGGCGACGTAGATCACATCGATATCGTCCGCTTCGACCAGCGCCTCGTAGCTCCCATAGGCCGTGCCAACATCCCACTGCGCCGCGAAGGCTTCGGCCTTGTCCCGGTCTCGCGATCCCACGGCAGCGATGATCTGCTTGGTATGGGCCTTGACGGATTCAGTGAACTTGGCTGCGATCCAGCCCGTGCCCAACAGGCCCCAGCGCAGGGGCGGAGCCTCCATGGCGGGCTTGATCCGCGATGTGGGTAAAGTGGTGAGGATTGTCATGCGCCGTCTCCCGCTGAGGTTCGCTCCCAGATCCCGGTTTCGAGCGACCGCTCCATGGCATCGATGATGCGTTCGTTTTCGAGGCCGAACGCGAAGTTGGGGAAGCAGTCGTCCGCATTTACGATCCCCTCGATCAGATCGCGGACCTCGATAACCTTCACATCGAAAAAGCCGAGCCCGCCGCCTGCAAAATCGAAGCCGAAAAAGGCCGAAAACTGCGGCACCTGGCTGCCGGCAAGGATGGTTTTGAAACCACGGTCGGGCTTGGGGTCGTTGAACCGCGAGATCTTGAGCTCGTTGAAGCGCTCGCCATCCATGATGATGGTGCCCTCCGTGCCCGAGATTTCCCAGTAGACGCCGAAGACCTTGCCTGCCGCCACGCGCGAGGCCTCGATAGTCCCGCCGGCACCGCTCCTGAACTTGATCAGGGTCTGGATCTGGTCTTCGTTCTCGACACTCGCGCGCGGCGCGTCGGCACCGGCGCTCGCGCCGTATCCCGAACCGCCCTGCGGCACGGGCCGGGTGGGGAAGAAGGTCTGGGTCTGCGCGATGGTGCTTTCGATGTCGCCCATCAAATATTGCGCGACGGAAATGACGTGCGAGCCAAGATCGCCAAGCGCGCCCGAACCCGCGTCCTTGCGCGTGCAGCGCCAGGAAAAGGGCAAGTCCGGGTCGTTGAAAAAGCCCTGGTCGAACCAGCCGCGGAAGCGCATCGGCGTCCCGATGTCGCCGCGCTCGATCAATTGCTTGGCGAGCATCGCCGCCGGCGTCTTGACGTTGTTGAACGCCACCATCGTTTTGACGCCTTTGGCCTTCGCCGCCGCCGCCATTTCCTCAGCCTCCGCCAGCGTGACCGCCAGCGGCTTCTCGCAATAAACGTGCTTGCCCGCCGCGATGGCGGCGAGCGCCATTTCGTGGTGCATGTTGTTGGGCGAGGTGATGTCGACGATATCGACCTTGGGATCGTTCACGAGCGCCCGCCAGTCGCCGGTGCTCTTTTCGAAGCCGAAGCGGGCGGCGGCGCTTGCCGCAAGGTCGTCTGTTGCGTCGGCAAGCATATAGAGGTGCGGCACCGCCGGCAGGTTGCGATAGAGCATCGCGGCGCGGCGGAAGGCATCGGCATGGGCCTGGCCCATGAAGCCCGAGCCGATGAGGCCGATATTGAGCGTTTTGGTCATGGTGGGGTCTCAGAACAAGGATGTGACGAAGTCGAATGCGCGGCCAACCGCCGCCTTGGGTTCCGCTTCCGCGCGCGCGGGATCCTGCTCGGCCTCGACGACAAGCCAGCCCCGGTAGCCGGATGTTTTGACGAACTCGGCAAGCGGCCCGAAATCCACGTCGCCGTCCCCGGGTACTGTGAACATGCCGATGCGGACGCTGTCGTTGAACGAGAGGTCCTCGCTGCGGGCACGCGCCATGCGGTCGGCCCGGACATCTTTGAGGTGGATGTGGGTAATGAGGTCGCCGAAACGCGCGATGAGTTTTGTGTAGTCGAAGCCGGCAGCGATGGCGTGGCCGGTATCGAGCAGCAGCCCGCAGCGGGCGCGGTCGATGACGCGCGAGATTTCGTCGAACGTCTCCGCGACCATCATCAGGTGATGGTGGTACCCCATCCTAAGGCCATAGCTGTCCTGGAGCCTCTTTTCGAATTCCGAAAGCCGGTCGGCATAGGTGGCCATATCGTCGGCGGTCAGGGTCAGCCGCTTGGTCATCGAGATATCGAGCGGCGTGCCCGGCGTCATCTTGCCACAAGGTCCGTAGACCATCACTTCGACGCCGAGCGCCTTGAGCAATCCGGCATGCTGGGCGACCGCTTCCATCTCGTCGTCGACCGACCGTTCGGCGAGAAAGCCCGAATACCAGCCCGAAACGAGCGCGAGGCCGTGCGTATTGAGAACCGCGCGCAGCTCTTTGGGATCACGCGGGAATTTCTTCCCCAGTTCCACGCCTTGATAACCGGCGCCGGCAGCCTCGCTGAGGCAGGTTTCGAGCGGGATGTCCCCGCCGAGCTCGTCAAGCACCTCATTGGTCCATGAGAGCGGGCTTACGCCCAGGCGCACCCCTTCGGGAAGCCGTTCTATCGCCATATCAAACCTCCGCGTCCGGAACCCAGGACGCGCCGAAGCGCACGGCCTGTCCGGTGTTCATCGAGACGATGGCCGCTTCGACGAGCCGCTGCGCTTCGTAGCCGTCGCGAATGCCCGCCAGCGGGGTCTCGCCGTTTTCGACCAGCGCAACGAAGGCGTTGATCTCGTCGCGATAGGCCTGACGGAAGCGCTCGATGAAATAGTTCTCTGGCGCGGCGGTGTGGCGCCCGTCCGGTGTGCTCAGGACGAGCATGGATTGCGGCTGGTTCTCGACGGCGAGAACTTCTTTGGCGCAGAGCGCTTCGAGCCGCTGATCATAACCCATCGGACCACGCCGGCAGGCGGTGATCTGTGCCATGCGGCCCGAGGCGGTGGTCAAGGTGACCATGAGCGTATCGATGTCACCCGCGGCGCCGATCTCCGGAGAGATCAGGCAGGAGCCGACCGCATAGACCGTCGCGATCTCCTCATTGAGAAGGAAGCGCGCCATGTCCATGTCGTGGATCGTGCTGTCGCGGAACATGCCGCCCGAGGTCTCGACATAGGATCGTGGCGGCGGAGAGGGATCGCGCGAGGACATGGCGAGCTGTTCGAGCGGGCCGGAAACGCCTGAAGCGATCCGCTCGTGGAGGGCCCGAAAGCTCGCGTCATACCGGCGCTGGAAGCCAAGCATGCACGGAATGCCCGACGCCTCGACCTTGGCCGTGACGTCTGCAACGGTCGGAAAATCGAGGCTGATCGGCTTTTCGCAAAAAACGGCCGTACCCGCCTCGGCCACCTGGAGCAGAAGCCGCGCATGCGTGTTCGTGCTCGAGGCGATGATGACACCGGAGATGTCCGGGTCACCGAACACGGTTTCGGCCTCAGCGATCGCGGCGCCGGTCTTTTCGGCGAGTTCGGCGCGATGCGGGCTCTCTATGGGATCGACGATATATTTGAGCTTCACCCGGGGATGCGCGGCGGCATTCAGGGCGTGCACATACCCGATCCGGCCAGCGCCGAAAACGGCGAGTTCGATCATGCGAAATCCTCCCACATATCGGCGGCCGCGCTATTTCCCGGCCGCCCTTGTTGTGAGAAAGATACCGCGAGGCCAATGGTCGTAAAACATCAACCTTGAAGAGATGTCTTCAGACGCGGAGACCGGCAGGATGGGAAAGCCAACGGCAAGGGATGTCGCGCGGGCGGCTGGCGTTTCGGCCTCGACCGTCGACCGGGTGCTCAACAACCGCGGCGGCGTGACCGGAGACAAGGAACGGCGTGTTCTCGATTGGGCGCGCAGGCTTAAGCTCGACAGGGCGCTGAACCAGCGCGCCGCGCGGACCCTGCGCATTGCCGTCCTCATCCAGCCGCCCGACAACCCGTTCCATGCCGCGCTCCAGAACGGCTTCGAGATGGCGAACAGCGCCTATCCGCAGTACAACGTACAGTTCCGCATTCAGCATATTCCACCCGACAGGCCGCGTGAGACCGCGCGGCGAATCGCGGCGATCGGGACTGATTACGACGGGCTCGTGATCATCAGCGCCCATAGCGACGATATCGCGGCCTCGCTGCGGGACCTGAGTAAACGCGGCAAGCTGGTGATCACGCTCGCTACGGATATCAGGGGGATCGATACCCACATCTATGTCGGGCCGGACAATCGAAGGGCGGGACGCCTTGCCGGCGATTTAATGGGGCGGTTCCTGGGCAGGGATGGCGGCGACATCGTTATGATTGCCGGCATGCTCAGCATGATTGGGCACGAGGAGCGCGAAATGGGCTTCCGGACGGTGCTGCGGGAACGCTATCCGCAATGCCAGTTGGCGGAGGTGCTTGAAAGCCTGGAGTACGGCGAACGGGCAGGGGACCTGGTATTCGACGTCCTCAAAAAGAATTCCAGTATCCGCGGTATTTACAACGCCTCGGCCGGTGCCCTGCCGGTCGTCCGGGCCATCAAGGCGCTGGGAAAGCAGGACGAGGTCGTCTTCATCACCCACGAACTGACCGAGGAGCGACGCCGTCTTTTGCGCGAGGGCCTGATCGACGCAGTTATTGACCAGGATCCCCAACAGGAGGTGCGCGCGGTCGTTGAGATCATTGCCGCCCGCTTCGGACGGAGGGGGGGCGAGCCTGCCTCCCCGATAACACCCGTTCACATTCATACGATCGAGAACTGCTGAAGGAACTGGCACTGCTCCAGGTGCCCGCTCGAGGCGTCTATGGAGCAGGTGGCCTCGGCATTTAAGTTCGAGGCCAATTGCGTTGACCTAAGCCCGTGGGACTTCCCACCTATGGGCCGAGCCAGAGCCACGATACTCGTGCTTTGATCTCCGGACCGGGGCAGCACCGGATTCGACGATCTACCCGATTTGGGCTCGGATCGACAAAGTCATTCGAACATCCAGCCCCCGATTCTGACGCCACGATCTTTATCAAGAGGTCCTACCGCTCAGATCTGCCGCCGCTGCTCATGCGCTGCAATTACCTCGGCGAAGGCGGCCGGGTCCATCCTGTTATCGAGGGCTTCGGCCATCCGTGCCGCCTGGGTCTTTGGTGCCAAGCCGCCGACCGGCGGATCGCGGTCGAGATTGGTCGGGAAGGAATAGCCTTCTGCGCTCGCGGCAATAACGTTTGCTGCTTCGGCACGCGAAAGCTTGCCGTTTTGACAGGCGGCTAGGAGCGCCGGATAGAGTTCCGTGACCATTCGCGCACGGTCGACGCTTTCCATCGCGCGGCCGAATGCGGATGACACCTGCAAGAGATTGGCCATGCGGTGGATATTGGCTGAGCGGTTGGCGCCGGCGCCGTGCATGAGGGCGGGGTTGAAGAACGCCGCATCGCCTTTTTCGAGCGGAAGTTGAATGTGGTTCAGCGCGAAGTATTCCTGGAACTCCGGTCGGGCGAAAGCGAGATAGCCTTCGAAAAAGGTCTGCGAGTAGGGCAGAAACAGCGTGGGCCCGCTTTCCAGCGGCATGTCGCAATGGGCTACGGCGCCCTGCAGCGTCAGAACCGGGGAAATCCGGTGGATGTGCCCAGGCCAGGCCTGCATCTGCTCGGGCGACATGAACCCTAGGTGATAGTCGCGATGCGGCTTCTGCGCGCCGCCGCCGGGATTGACCCGGTTAACCTGCGCCGTCATCTGATAGCCGGCACCGAGCCAGGCTTCGGCGACCATCGCGACCGCGTGAGACGCATAATACTGCACGAAATTGGCCGGGTCGACGAGGCAGTGCTTCTCCACCGCGTTCCAGATCCTATCGTTGGTGCCAGGCTTCGCAAAGTGGTCGCCCGAGGTCGAGTTGGAGCGCTTCTGCTCTTCGATGATCGCCTCGAAAACCTCGGTCGCCCGGTCGACGACCCGTGTGTCGGGCATGGCGTGCTTTGTGACGATGACGCCCGGGCCGCTGTCGAAGGCCTCGACCCATTCTGCCATAAGCTGCTGGCGCGCGTCGGCATGACCGGCCACTGCGCGGATCGCGTCGCCGTCGTAGATCGGCACGTTCTTTTCGATCTGCACCGCATGGGGCCAATCCGCCGCCTCGGTCCGCCGCGCGACCTGTGTCTTGAATGTTTCGAAATTGGCGCTGTCGGGCGTGAGCCAGACCTTGCTGCGGCGCGTTGCGGAAAGTGTGCTTGCATCCATTGCCGTCTCCTCACGATGCGTCGTGTAGAGATCAGTCTATGTCCTTGCCAGTCGCACTAGAAATGTAGACGTCACCTCAAAAACACCTCAGGACGTGCTTATGAAGCCGCCCTTTCCGATTAAGGATATCGCTTTCCAGGCAGGTCTCAGCCCCGCCACAGTCGATCGTGCGCTGCACGCGCGGCCGGGTGTGCGCAGGGTGACGCAGGCGCGGGTGCGCGCGGCCATCGCCGAGCTAGAGCGGCAATATGCAGAAGCGGGGCTGGCCGGGCGGCGTTTTTCCATCGACATCGTCATGGAAGCGCCGCGGCGGTTCACGAACGCAGTGCGCATCGCCTTCGAGGCAGAACTCCCCAGCATGCGCCCGGCCGCGTTTTCGGCACGCCTTCATTTGGCCGAGACGTTTGCCGAGAACCAACTTCTCGTCATATTGCGCGGCATCAGGCGGCGCGGCAGCCACGGTGTTGTGCTCAAGGCGCCGTTACGCCCGGCAACGACAGCGATGGCCACGAATCTGATGCAGGCTGGCATTCCCGTCGTCACGCTGGTCACCGATATGCCGGACGCGTGCCGTATCGGCTATGTCGGCATCGACAACCGCGTGGCCGGTGCCACGGCCGCTTGGCTTCTGGGCAACATGATGGGGCCGAAGCCCGCGCGCGTCCTTCTAGCGCTCTCGAGCGCCCTGTTCGCGGGCGAGGACGAGCGCGGGCAGGGGTTCCGTGAGGCGCTGGCCGACCGCTTTCCGCATCTTTCCACCGTGACCGTATCAGAAGGCTATGGTGTCGATCATACAACGGGCGTACTAGTCCGCGACGTCTTGGAGACCCATGCCGACATTGCCGCAGTCTACTCGATCGGGGGCGGCAACCGCGCCATTCTCAAGGCGTTTGAGGAGCAAAGGCGCACCTGCGCCGTCTTTGCTGCGCACGACCTCGACAGCGACAATCGGACTCTCCTTACAGAGCGGCGCCTTACATTCGTGCTCCACCACGATCTGCGGCAGGACGCGCGCAGCGCCTGTCAGATGTTTCTGGCCCATCATCGAATGCTGCCTGCCAACTTTCGCATCGAGCCTTCGCGCGTAGCGATTGCGACGCCCTATGATGCCTCATCCTATAGTTGACCGTGTTCCGGTTTGGCGGTGTGACGGCGGTTGAAGGCTTCCTCTGATCGTGCCCACTGAGGTGTGTAGCTGACGGCATTGATCGCCGTGCCTCCATGGCATGGGCCGGGATGATCAGCGTGCCACTGCAAGGCAGTCAGCGGATCATCGCTCATCTGACTGATAGTTTCCAGTGGCATGTAGCGAGCCGCTGCACAGCTCACTCGTTGTTCCGTTCGAGGAGCAATGCGCTGACGAGGCGGACGATGGCATTGTCGTTGGTAAAGACGCCGACGACCCTCGGTGCGCCGCTTGATCTTGCCGTTGAGGCGCTCGATCGGGTTGATAGCCGGCATGAGATTCTTGGTGCCGAGGTCCGGCTGTGGTGAATCAACTCGCAGCGTGTGGTGCAACCATGCGGGACAGAGGCACCGGGAGCACGAAGGTGCAGGCAAGCCGCTGCACACGATGAGCTGCGAACTCCGGTAGGTGTCCCACTGTGTGATGGAATCAGTTTGGCTGATGCCGATTGGAGGGATCGGCTATGGGACAGACACTTCAAGGCAGCGCCACGACCACGCACGCCCAAAGGAAGGGCACGCGGGCGCCGCTCGCAAGTGACCATTATTGCAGCCTCCCGCAACCAATATGCTCCGCGCGATTTCATGAATTGCTGAGTGCGAGGTCTAAACCGCCCCAGTTTGCATACTTGTCCCCGGATTCACGAATGTGAGTGTAGCGCTTGAGGCTTACCCACGACCGATGACCACTGACTGCCGCGACATGAGGAATATTCCAGCCGATCTCGAACAGACGGGAAATGCCCTCGTGCCGCAGATCATGGAAGTGCAGATCATCGATGCCAAGCAGCTTGCACGCCCGGGTAAAATTCGCCGTGATGGCATCGGCCGAGTAGGGGAATATCTCCGCCTTATTTCGGGGCATGCTTTCAATGATCCTAATGGCTTCGACTGTAAGGTCCACCCACGTGTCATTCCCGATCTTCTCACCGGGGTGCTTCATGTCACGTACGAGCACGCGCTTGTGCAGCTTCTGGTAGTCGTCCCAGGCGATCTGCGTGATTTCAGTTTGTCGGCGGGTCGAGAAAAGCGCGAACGCGATGACCTTGTGCATTGGCATGCTTTGGGGGGTCTTCTTGCGGCGTACAACAAAGTGGGCCAGCAGTTTATCGAGTTCCTCCAGAGTAGGGCGCCTATCGCGCTGAATGGATCGTGAAATGATGCCCATACGGCGTGCGACCGTAATCGCATCCTTCATTTCCCGATCATCTAGCCGGTAGTCCCACATCGGTCGCGCGATGGCGAAGATCGCAGCGAGATGGCTGGCATAGTTGCCCACCGTTTGGGGTTGGCTCGTCAGCGATTGAAGAAACTCAATGATGTCCCTCGATTTGATGGTGGAGCAGGGCATATCGGCGATCGGGTAGTTCTTGATCGCTCTGAGCACCTGCGCTTTCGTTCGCCCAATCTCCTTTATGGACTCTTGAGTGTATCTGTCGATTGCCTTGGCTAATGTCGGATCGGCGGCCTTGACTTCGTCCATAGCGCCTGGCTTCGCGAGCTCACGCTCCCTCTTTTTCATCCAAGCTGCCGCTGCTGGACGTCTGTCAAATGTCTCCGTCTCGTGATAGTTTGCGCCATCCCGCATAACCCGCACTCGCGCCATGTAGCCCACGCTGCCGTCTTTGCGCTTGCGCGCGGTAATTGTGCCCATTATCGCTTCCTCATTTGGTACATGGGGATTCTATTTGGTACAATGTGCCAAGTCTAGCTTCGAAATCGGCGGATTTGGTACAAAACGAGCGTGAACGAGACGGAGAAGAAAGTGCTGCAATGGCCTGATAAAAGTGAAAAAAGTAGAAATTTCAAGGCTCCGGTTTTTGCTGTGGCGCCGATGATGGATTGGACGGATCGGCATTGCCGCTTCCTCCATCGCCTGTTGACGCGTCATAGCCTGCTCTTCACCGAAATGGTCAATTCCGGCGCCATCGTACATGGCGATGCCGAGCGCCATTTGCGGTTCGATCGGACCGAGCATCCCGTCGCACTTCAACTGGGTGGGTCGGATCCGGCGGAGCTGGCCGGGGCTGTGCAGATCGCCCATGGTTTCGACTATGACGAGTTCAATCTCAATGTCGGCTGCCCGTCCGATCGCGTTCAGTCCGGCCGCTTCGGGGCGTGTCTGATGGCAGAGCCAGACCTGGTGGCCGAGTGCGTCCGCGCCATGCGGAACGCCACGGATCGTCCGGTGACCGTCAAATGCCGGATCGGCATCGACGACCAGGACACTGAAGAGAGCCTCGACCGCTTCGCCGACACCATGGTCGCGGCCGGAGTCGATGCGCTCTATGTTCATGCCCGCAAGGCGTGGTTGCAGGGTCTTAGCCCCAAGGAAAACCGTACCATTCCACCGCTGGACTATCCCCGGGTGCATCGGCTTGCCAAGCGGCTGCGGCCGCTGCCCACCCTGATCAATGGCGGTATCGAAACGCTCGACCAGACCATGGAACATCTCGACCACGTGGATGGCGTCATGCTGGGGCGCGCCGCCTACCACAATCCCATGTTGCTGGCCGAAGTCGATGCGCGTGTCTTTGGCGACACCCGTGCGGTCCCTGACCTCGCCGGGATCATGGCGCTGATGGCTGACTACGCAGAAACCCAGTTGCAGGCCGGTGTCCGTCTGAACAACATCGCCCGCCACATGCTTGGCCTGGCCAACGGTCGCCCTGGCGCCCGCCAGTTCCGCCAGATCCTGAGCGTCGACGCCTGCCGCCCCAACGCCGGACCGGAAGTGTTCATGCGGGCATTTGCGGTGGTGGAAGAGCGTGCGCTTGCCGCAGCCGTCTAATCAACCAGTTCCAGCGAGTTCTGCGTCACACTGTAGCGGCTAAGCGTTTCAAGAAAGCTCATGCCAAGCAGGCTCGTTTCCAGCGCACCGGCCTCGGTGACGAATGCGGTCAGATCCTGCCGCACAATGCCACCCACTTCAATACTGTCCAGTCGGGTGCGCGCCGCCAGGCCCTGACCATTGGCCGTCGACACCGGCACGCTGTAGCGCAGCCCTTCAACGTTGATTCCAGCGGCCTGCGCGTCGGCAATGGTGAGAACCACCGCGCTGGCGCCGGTATCGAAGATCATTGGCGTGGTATGTCCGTTGATGGTGGCATTGACCTCGAAATGTCCGCTCATGCCGCGACGGAAAATCGCCGTTCCGGCTTCTTCATCCACCAGGGCAACACCGGGCTGGAGTTCCCCGGCCACTCGCCCGACAACACCGAGCAGCTCATCGCGATAGGCATATGTGACCATGGCAACGCCAAACAGCCCTACCCATAGCATAACTCCGCCAATCAGCTCGGACGCCTTGTGGCGGCGGGTGAAGAGGCCGCCTGCAAAGATAATGAGTAGCACGAGCAGCGGCACCAATTGGGCCGTCTGAACCTGGCTGAGGCCCACCAGGCTTCCTGCGTCAGCACTGATCAGCAGCACGATGCCAGCAGCGATGATCAATGCAATGCCAATAAAGCCCATGCGGTTGTCTATCCTCGGTTGCTCATAGGATAAAGGGTGCTGGCGCGGCGATTTCAAGGCGCTAGGCAAAGACCAGCAGTGTTGTCAGCGCCGCTATCTCCCCCAGACCCGCAGCTGCGCCGATGAGGTCGCCAGTCTGTCCCCCCACTAACTTCCCGCAGAGGGCCGTCCAGCCCAAGACCACCAGTGCTACCAGCAGGGCCGCGGCGATAACCCCGACGAGGCTCGATGCTGGCCCACCGATGGTAAAGACAAGCAATAGTGCCAGTGCCGCCCCGATGCTGAACCGCGATGCGGGCAAGATCCCCACCGAGGCCGAGGCTCCGTCCGCCCGGGCAGGGGGCAGGGCGACCGCCAGCCACAATGCGCCGGAGCGCCCCGCAATATTGGCTGCCAGCCATATGCCGGCCGCTGCCAATGGGTTGAACGCAGTCACGCTGCCGATGGCCGTCACCCGCAGCACCAGAAATATGCATAGGGCCGACACGCCATAGGTGCCGTGGCGGCTGTCCTTGAGGATTGCCAGCCGCTTTTCCCGAGTCGTGCCGCCAAACAGGCCGTCAGCGGCGTCGGCCAGTGAATCTTCCATCATGCCGCCGCCGATCAGCACCATGGCTGCCACGGACAATGCTGCGGAAAAGTAGCCAGGCAGGCCCAGCCACACCCCGGCGAGCAGCAGGACCGGGCCAACCCCCATCACGACGGAGGCCAGTGGCAGTGCCATGGCGATCCGGCCGAGATCAGGCTTATCATGCGGCGTGTTGCCTGTCGGCAGCCGCGAGAAAAAGCGCAGCGCCATGATCAGGTCGTCTTTCAGGCCCAGTCCCCCGCGCGCCGGCTCCGGGGCGTAGGCATCGCGGTTGTCCGTATCTACCTGGCCGGTCTCTTCGGTTTCGGGACCCCGCTCGGTCAATTGCTTTTCGCTCCGTAATGGGCAACAAGACGCGCGCCTTCCTACCATATCCCGCCGGACCTGCCATGCCACTCAACCCTGCCTTCGCTGACATTGTCGAATTGCTTGTGGCCGTGCCCGATGGCGACGAGAGCGCGGTTGCTGCGGTGCGCGAACGCGATGCCCTCCTGACCAAGCCGCCTGGTTCCCTTGGCCAGCTTGAAGTGCTGGTGGAGTTTCTGGCGCGCTGGCAGCATCGCGCCAAACCGCGGCTCGACAATCCGATGGTCACCATTTTTGCGGGCAACCATGGCGTAACAGATCAGGGTGTATCGGCCTTTCCGCGCGAAGTCACCGCGCAGATGGTCGCCAATTTCACCAATGGCGGTGCCGCCATTTCGCAGATCTGCGGCCTGCATGAAATCAATCTGCGTGTTTTCGAACTTGCCCTTGAATTGCCCACAGGGGACATCACCCGGGAGCCGGCGCTGAACGATCAGATGTGCGCGGCAACCATCGCCTATGGCATGGAAGCAGTGGCTGGCAAGCCGGATCTGATCTGCCTGGGTGAAATGGGCATTGGCAACACCACCATCGCCGCGGCCATCTACGCAGCGCTCTATGGCGGCAGCGGCGCTGACTGGGTCGGACGGGGCACGGGTGTCGATGACGAGGGTCTCTGGCGGAAGGCCGATGCCGTCGATCGGGCCCTTGCCCTGCACAGAACCGAACTCGATCATCCACTGGCTATTCTCGCTCGCCTGGGCGGCCGTGAAATCTGCGCCATGCTTGGTGCACTCGTGGCCGCACGGCACCAAAAGGTGCCTGTCATCATCGATGGCTATGTTGCGACCGCTGCTGCGGCCATCGCCCACGCCGTCAATCCGGCGGCGATCAACCACTGCCTGTTCGCCCACCTGTCCGCCGAAGGCGCCCATGCAGGTGTCTTGGCCCGTATGGGACAGGCTGGATTGCTGGATCTGGGTATGCGGCTGGGTGAGGGGAGTGGCGCGGCATTGGCGGCCGTCATGGCCAAGACGGCACTGCACCTGCACAACAACATGGCCACCTTTGAAAGTGCTGCGGTCAGCGGCAAGTCTGCCTAGTCGCCTGTTCGGCGTGCCACGAACCCGTCGGGACCTGGTACCAGCGCGAACAGGTCGATATTCATCTGTCGCCGGAACCGGTTTGCCGCAGCCATCGCCAGGGCGTAGAGGGTTTCAATATCCTGCTCCTGCAATGCGGCATTGAGCGCGGCGTGCTCGACCAGAAAATTGAGGATATAACCCTCTGCCATTTCTTGGCGCTGCTGTTCGCTTAGCCGGATAAAGTTGGGATCATCGGCGAAGGCCTGCCGCAATTGCCGCTGCACGGGTCGGCTATCGACTTCCACGGAGTAGGCACCGTTCGCCGCCACCCAATTCAGCACCCAATAGGCCGTTAGGGCGTCGGCGACATTGTTTGTCGTCAGCCCGTCCGCGGCCACCAGTTCCGACCAGATCTCGCTCGGGCTCTGCTCGGCGAAGGCGCTGGCAAGGTTGTCACGCGTTTCCGCTCCGGCAGACCAGCGGATGCGGCTCAGGAATTCCCGTTGCAGCCGCGCTGATATGCTGGGGGAAGGGCGATAGCTCGTGTCAAACTCCGCCGCCTCTTCCGAAATTGTGGCGTTGTTATCGTCAATCGTGATCTGTTGCGCCGCAGCGTTCCACGGCATTGCGAGAATTATCAGAATAGCAATTGTCGAGCGTACGATCATAGGTCCTCCGCAAGCGATCCTCACGCCCATAACGGCAAAATTTCGACGACCGATGCTGCTGGCCATGCGGTCAGCCGGCCTCTGAATAGATTTCCAGCTTGTTGCGCTTCTCAACCACCGGCGCCAGTGCATCCATCACTCGTGCCCGGGGGAAAGTAGCTATGACTTCTGTACCGAAGCGGAGCTTGGAGAACAGATCGAACCGTCCCTGGTGCAGGTCCATGATTTTCTGCACGATGGGCAGTCCCAACCCAGCACCCTGCTCGGCAGTTTTCTGCGCCAGCGAGCCCTGACCGAAGGACGACAGAACCGTCGCGATTTCACTTTCCGGAATACCCGGGCCATTGTCCTTAACCGATACAAGCTGCCCGCCATCGCCACTGCGCTGCACCACCAGAACGATCTTGCCCTGCTGCGGCGTGAACTTGATGGCATTGGACAACAGGTTCAGCACCACCTGACGAATGGCCCGCTCATCTCCCCAAAGCTTGGGCAGATTGTCGCCCACGCTGAACACCAGCTCGATATTCTTGGATTTGGCCCGCAGCTCCATCATCCGGCGGCAGTCGTCGGCAATGTCGACAAGCGAGACGACCTCTTCGTTGAGCTCATACTTGCCGGCCTCGATACGGCTGAGATCGAGCAATTCGTTGATCAGGTTGAGCAGGTGCTGGCCGCTGGCATGAATGTCCCCGGCATATTCCTTGTACTGGGGCACCTGATGCGGACCCAGCAGTTCTGACTTGAGCACCTCGGAAAAGCCGATGATGGCATTGAGCGGCGTGCGCAATTCGTGGCTCATGGTGGCCAAGAACTGGCTTTTCGCAATATTGGCCTGCTCGGCATGCCGGCGCGCTTCGTCGGACATATTGCGCGCCTCTTCCAACTCATAGATCAACGTGTCTTTCTCGGCCTGATGGGTGATGGTTTCCAGTTCCGAATTGTGGAGCTGGCGCGCCAGATAGACGAAGAAGATTTCACCGCAAATGGCCACTGCGGCCAGCGTATAGTTGAGTGTGCCACCTAGCGCGATCAACGAAATCGATACTGTCGCGGTCACCGGCAGCGTACTCATCAGCGTTGCCGGGGGCAGGGTATGTGTTGCGATGGCATTGCTGGCGATGCTCACCAGCACCATGGCAAACATAACTGGGGCCAGGGCCTCTGGGTCGGTCACCAGGGTAAACAGAGCCAGCAGTGACAGCGCCAACCCACCAAGGCTCTCTGCCGCCACGAAACTGGTAGTCCAGCGCGCTGCATTGAATTTGGCCAGGTCCACGGATTTGAACCGCCGCGCAGTGACCACCACGATCAACAGGCTCGAAATCACCAGCCCTGCCCAGATGGTCGTGACCATCAACGGCACCCAGAAGCTGGCAACAATGGCAAGGATGCTGACAATTGCGGCCATGGGCAGTGCCGCCCCGATCCGGGAGTCGGCATAGTCATGCATGAGCTCGAAGTCGAAGTCCGCGCGCGTTCCGGAACTCGAGGTCAGCCGCTGACGGGCTTCGAGCACGGCTTTCTGCGCTGTTCGCTTGCCGTCATGTCCGGGGCGTGCACGGACACTGGCGTCGTGGACCGACATGGAAGTCTTACTCATTTACTCGATACTGCGAACAAAAACGCGCTCGCGACGCACTCGATCGAACCTTAGAGGTGCCGTGGTTAACAGGACGTGAAATCGCCCTGCAGATAGCAGTTCGACCCAAGAATGGTCTGGCCTCCCAGGGGGCGTCAGGGTTAAGATGATCTTGCGGCGTTCATTCGATTTCAATGCGCAATATTATTGCGCCGCACCTATGACTATGGCACTTGTGTTGGCGCTGGCGGCCGAAATCTGCTGGCTGGATGAAATCTGATTTCATGGGGCGCAGATGGCTTTAGACAAGATCGACCGGAAAATCCTCACGCTTCTACAGCGCGATGCTACCATGCCGGTGGCCGAGATCGGTCGTAAGGTGGGACTGTCCACCACCCCGTGCTGGCGCCGCATTCAGAAGATGGAAGAAGACGGCATCATTCAGCGGCGCGTCGCCGTTCTCGATCCCGTCAAGGTCAATGTCGGGGTCACCGTCTTTGTTTCGGTCAAGACCAACGAGCACAATGACGCCTGGATGCGCAAGTTTTCCGGCGTGATCGACGAATTCCCGGAAGTCGTGGAATTCTATCGCATGAGCGGCGATGTCGATTATCTCATGCGCGTCGTGGTGCCCGATATCGGCGCCTATGACGCCTTCTACAAGCGCCTGATCAGCAAGATCAATCTGACTGATGTCAGTTCCGCCTTCGCCATGGGACAGATCAAATACACCACGGCACTGCCCCTCGACTTCGCCATCATCTCTGACGACGACAAATAGGGCCCCAAAAATGTTGCTCGGCTTTGAACATGTCGGGATGACGGTCAGCAACATGGAACGGGCCATCGACTTCTATTGCGGCTTGCTCGGGCTTCGAATGAAGTTTCGTCGGACCACCGCGGGTGGCGAAGCCGCCTTTCTCGATGCCGGAGGTGGCATGCTGGAAATTGAAGCTCCGGCTCGCCAGGTCGGGCCGTTTCGCGATGTGCCACTGTCCGAGGCAGGTTTCCGGCATGTCACTCTGGCCTATGACGACATTGATGCCATGGTGGAAAGGCTCGCGGAGGTCGGCGTTCCAATCGTCGAGGGGCCGCGTGCGGCCTTTAACAGCGAGATGTTCAAGCGGGTGGTCTTTGTCCGGGACCCCGACGGCATTTTGGTTGAACTGGTAGAACGCGCCGCCGGACGCTAGCGCTCCTGAAAATTGCGACGAAGGCAAATGCGGGCGATTTCTGCCGCTAGAGACCGGTGATGGCGGTTCTGGTTTCGCAGCTTCTCCCGCGTTCCCTGGGGGAATTCGGGTTTAGCCACCCGTTACGCTCATATGCCGCGCCACGGCTGGTTCGGCCCGACTGCGGTCCAGAACAAAATCATGACCCTTGGGTTTGATGACCATGGCGTAGTCCAGCGCCGCGTCGAGTGCCTCAGCGCCACCTTCCCGCCAGGCATCGCGCAGATTGACCTGGTCGTCCTGTCCCAGGCACAGGAATAATTGCCCGGTCGCCGTTAGCCTGACGCGGTTGCAGCTCTCGCAGAAATTGTGGCTCATAGGCGTGATGAAGCCCAGCGTGCCGCCGGTTTCTGCTACATGGACATAGCGTGCCGGCCCACCCGTGCGCTTGTCCAGCTTGGTGAAGCCGTAACGTTGCGAGAGCCTTTCATGCAGTTCACGCAACGGTAGATAGGTGTCGACCCTGTCGATCCCGACTTCACCCAGCGGCATTCCCTCGATCAAGGTCAGCCCCATGCCGCCGCCATGGGCCCATTCCATCATGGTCTCGATCTCGTCGTCATTGACGCCACGCATCGCTACCATGTTGATCTTGACCGCAAGCCCCGCCGCTTGTGCCGCACCGATGCCGGCCAGTACGTCGCTGAGCCGGCCGCGTCGGGTTATGTCGGCGAAGCGCCCTTCATCCAGAGTGTCCAGCGAAACATTGATGCGTCGGACCCCAGCTGCAAACAGCCCCTCGGCATGCTTCTGCAACTGGCTGCCATTTGTGGTGATGGTGAGTTCATCCAGACCGCTGCCGATCCTGCCGCCGAGCGTGCGCACCAGTGCCATGATGTCGCGTCGGACCAGCGGCTCCCCACCGGTCAGCCGGATTTTTGTGGTGCCGCGGGCAATGAAGGCACTGGCGATTGCCTCGACCTCCTCAAAGCTCAGGACCTCCTTCTTGGGCAGGAAGGCCATGTCCTCTGCCATGCAGTAGACACAGCGGAAGTCGCAGCGATCCGTAACCGAGATGCGCAAATAGGAAACGCGCCGGCCGAAGCTGTCGATCAGGGGGCGTTGCTCAGGAAGCGAAACCGTCATGACATCAGTTTATCTGCCGTGGCGGCGAACGCAAAGCGTACAAAAGAGAAGAGCCGCCAAATTGGCGGCTCTTCCTGAATTCTTGTTCCGGTTAGTGCCGGACCACGATCAGGGCACCGACCTTGACGCGATCATAGAGGTCGGTCACGTCGTCATTGGTCAGGCGGATGCAGCCTGACGACACGGCCTGGCCGATCGACCACGGTTCGGACGTGCCATGCACGCGGTAAAGCGTGGAGCCAATATAGAGTGCCCGTGCGCCCAGCGGGTTGTCCGGGCCACCCGGCATATAGGCCGGCAGGTCGGGCACGCGCTTGCGCATGGCAGGGGGAGGTGTCCAGCCGGGCCACTCGGCCTTGCGGGTGATGCGGTGGGTGCCAGACCAGCGGAAACCGTCGCGGCCGACGCCGATACCATATTTCATGGCCTTGCCATCTTCGAGCACCAGATACAAACGGCGTTCGCTGGTCTCGATGACAATCGTTCCGGGCTTGTAGTCGGTTGAGTAGTCGACGACCTGCTTGCGGATCGGGCTTACGCCGCTGCGATTGCCGCTTGCTGAGCGTTCTTCGAACTTGTTGGTGTCCGGATTATACCACAGGGCCGCACTTGACGGCATTACAGAGCTGGCCGCCAGCAGGACCGCCATGCCGAACGCCAGTGCAATTCTTGTGATGCTCATGCTTCCACTTGCCCTCTCAAATACGCCACCCTGATTCGGGTCTGCGACTATTTGCGCTACTTACTTGGTCTCGATCGGAGCCGAAAGGGATCAGCCCGATTTCTGCCACATAGGCGTGATCATCGCCTTATTGTGTTGCTAGTCGGTTACACCTGCGAGTCACCAAACCGTGAACGACCGACTTTCGCATGCTTGACAGCAGCGGCAGCCCCCTGCCAAACCCCCGCAAATTGGTAAAAGGACAGACCCAATGAGCGAAGCGCTGAAGCGCGAGGCCGCGGCCCGGGCCGCCGCCGAGATCACGTCGGGCATGAAGGTGGGACTGGGCACCGGTTCGACTGCACGGCACTTCGTCGAGTTGCTGGGCGAGCGCGTTGCAGCCGGACTCGACATTGTGGGCGTCCCCACCTCGGAAGCCACGGCCCGGCAGGCGCTCGAATGCGGAATCCCGCTGTCCGATCTCGATGCCCTGGAACGTTTGGACGTAACAGTCGATGGCGCCGACGAGATTGATCCCGCGCTCAACCTCATCAAGGGTGGTGGCGGAGCACTGCTGCGCGAGAAAATCGTGGCAGCGGCATCGGATGCGATGATTGTGATTGCGGATAGCTCCAAGATTGTCGAGGCGCTTGGCCGGTTTCCTCTGCCCATTGAGATCAACCGCTTTGGCCTGGGCGCGACGCGGCATGCAATTACCCATGCGATGGGGCGTCATCACGCGCAGGGGGAACTGAAACTGCGCACCACTGAATGCGGCGAGGCATTCGTGACCGATGGTGGGCATCTCATCCTCGATGCTTTTTTTGGCCGCATTTCGCAGCCAGAAGCGCTCTCAAACGAGCTTCTGGACATTCCGGGCGTTGTCCAGCACGGACTGTTCCTGAAAATGTGCCGCAAGGCTTATGTGGCAACGCCGAATGGCGTAGAAACACTTCTCAAAAGCAATTGACCAGCGTGGGACGAGACAAGATGGCATTGTGGAATATTGGAAACTGGGCACGCGGTGCCAAGGTGATGGTGCTGGTTGCACTGGTCGCGGGGGCCATGACTGCCGTGGTTCCGGCCCATGCCCAGGAAGTGCCCCCTGAGCAGCTTCAGATGGCGCGCAAATATATTGACCTGACCGATCGCGGCGCCGTGTTTGAAACCACGGTTGTGGAAATGGGCATCGAGACGATGCGCCAGATCATCACGCAAAACCCTGAAATTCAGCAGGAGACCAGCGACGCCATTGGTGAAGTCATCAAGACCTACAATGGCCGCAAGGGCGAGCTGCTTGATCAGTTTGCCCGCGTTTACGCGCTCTATTTCTCGCTCGAAGAACTGACCGAGATTGTGGCGTTCTACGAGTCTCCTGTCGGGCAAAAACTGGCGACTGCCAACTCCGAGCTGAACGAGGACATTCGTCGCGTGTTGCAGGTCTATACCAACAATCTGCGCACCGAGTTCTTTGCCAAGGTGCGCTCCGAACTGCGCGAGAAGGGCATCGAGCTCTGATCCTGGTTTTTGTCGCTCGTATCGACCCCGCCTTGTGCGGGGTCTTTTTTTGTGCGAAGCCCGCCCCATATTCATCGTAATTAGACGATGAATAAGCTGGCGTGCTGTCATGCGCGCGATCCGCGCAGGGGGACTGAAATGGATTTCGACTACGACCTGATTGTCATTGGGGCTGGTTCAGGCGGTGTCCGCGCTGCCCGCATGGCGGCGACTTATGGTGCAAGAGTGGCCATAGTCGAGGAATTCCGCGTCGGCGGCACATGCGTCATTCGTGGCTGCGTTCCCAAGAAGCTCTATGTCTATGCCGCCCGTTTCCGCGATCAGTTCGACATCGCTGAAAGTTTTGGCTGGCAGGTGGACGCCAGCTTCGACTGGCCTACGCTGGTTGCGGCCAAGGAAAAGGAAATCACCCGGCTCGAACATGCCTATGCCAGCAATCTGGAAAAGCCCGGCGTGGAGATTATCCGCGATCGCGCTGTCATGACCGGGCCGAACGGCATTCGCCTAGCCCGCGACGGACGTGAACTGAGCGCCAGATATCTACTTGTGGCGACAGGGGCACACCCATTCGTCCCTGATATTCCGGGCGCGGACCTGGGGATTACCTCAAATGAGGCTTTTGATCTCCCCGCGCTGCCCCACTCCATCCTGATCGAAGGTGGCGGCTATATCGCGGTCGAATTCGCGACCATTTTTGCCGGCTTGGGCGTCAACACCACCATCATCTATCGTGGTGATTGCATCCTGCGCGGTTTCGACGAGGACATGCGGCGAGGTCTCGAAGCGGGCCTGACCGAGCGCGGCATCCGCATCATCTACCAGACCACCATCGCGTCGCTCGCCAAGACAGGCGATGATATTACAGCGACCTTTAGCGATGGTGTGTCGGCACCCTTTGGCGCGGTGATGTTTGCGACCGGTCGCCGTCCCAATGTCGCCGGGCTTGGTCTTGAGGCAGCTGGTGTGAGTTTGACAGAGCATGGCGCCATCGCCGTGGACGAATATTCCCGAACCGCAGTGCCTTCTGTCTTCGCGGTGGGTGACGTAACCAACCGGGCGCAACTCACCCCCATTGCAATCCGGGAGGGCTGGTATTTTGCCGAGACGGTCTTCAACGACAACCCACTCAAGGTCGATCACTCGGTAATCCCCACCGCGGTGTTTTCTGAGCCCGAAATCGGCACAGTGGGCCTGACCGAATACGAGGCCTCCACTCACGGGGATGTCGACGTCTATGTCGCGCGCTTCCGGCCGATGCAGAATACGTTGTCTGATCGCACCGAACGCATGATCCTCAAGCTCATCACCGAAAGGGATGAGGGCAGGGTGCTTGGCGTTCATATTCTGGGTCCAGGAGCCGCCGAAATGATCCAGCTCGTCGGCATCGCCGTCAGCATGGGTGCCACCAAGGCCGACTTCGACCGCACCATCGCCCTCCATCCCTCTGCCGCAGAAGAGCTGGTGACTTTCAAATCGCCAAGCTACACCTACCGCGATTGCAAGCGCGTGTGACCTTTCTTGCTTGGCACGGGCGCTCTGGCTTGCTAGATCGCCCACACCTCCTCTGCCGGCGTAAGCGAGACCGATCATGACCACCTGGACCCCCAGCTCCTGGCGCGACAAGCCTATCAGGCAGGTCCCCGCCTATCCCGATCCGGCGGCCCTTGCTGATGCCGAGCATCAACTCTCAACCTTCCCGCCCCTGGTCTTTGCCGGCGAAGCGCGCGAACTCAAGGCACGGCTGGCAGCAGTCGCGCGAGGTGAGGCCTTCCTCCTGCAGGGGGGCGATTGCGCCGAGAGCTTTGCCGAACACGGTGCCGATCACATCCGCGATTTCTTCCGCGTTTTCCTGCAAATGGCGGTGGTACTGACTCACGGTGCGTCCAAGCCCGTGGTTAAGGTGGGCCGCGTGGCTGGCCAATTCGCCAAGCCGCGCTCCGCTGATACCGAGACCATTGATGGCGTCGAATTGCCCTCCTATCGCGGCGACATCATCAACGATATTGCCTTTACCGAAGCGGCCCGCGTCCCCGATCCCAATCGCCTTCTGATGGCTTATCGCCAGTCAGCCGCGACGCTGAACCTACTGCGCGCTTTCTCCATGGGCGGATATGCCGAGCTGACCCGCATCCACGAATGGACCATGGGCTTCATGAAAGGGTCGAGCTGGGACGCGCGCTTCGAGGAAGTGGCCCGCCGTATCGACGACGCTATTACCTTCATGTCGGCCCTCGGCATCACCCCCGAGAACACGCCAGCGCTCAAGCAGACCAGCTTCTATACCAGCCACGAGGCTTTGCTGCTGGGCTATGAGGAGTCACTGACCCGTCGCGACTCCATCACAAACGACTGGTATGCTACCTCTGGCCACATGCTCTGGATCGGCGACCGTACGCGCGATCCTGACGAAGCCCATGTCGAATATTTTGCCGGCATCAACAATCCGATCGGCATCAAATGTGGCCCCAGCCTGAGCAATGACGACTTGCTCCGCCTGCTTGATCGGCTCAATCCAACCGACGAAGCCGGCCGCATCACGCTCATCTCCCGCTTCGGCGCCGATAAGGTTCATGAGCATCTCCCGCGCCTGATCGAGACGGTCCAGAAGGCGGGACGAACCGTGGTTTGGTGTTGCGATCCGATGCACGGCAATACCATCAAGGCATCGACGGGCTTCAAGACTCGCCCGTTCGACCGCGTGCTGGCGGAAGTGAAGAATTTTTTCGAAGTGCACCGCGAAATGGGCAGCTATGCCGGCGGCGTGCATATCGAGATGACGGGGGACGATGTCACCGAATGTGTCGGCGGCGTATCGGCCGTGACAGAAGCCACGCTCTCGGACCGCTACAACACATATTGCGACCCCCGCCTCAATGCCAGCCAGGCCCTGGAACTGGCCTTCCTGGTCGCCGAGGAAGTCCACGCTCAGAAACCGCCTCGTCAGCAGCGTCTGGCTGGCGAATAGATCCCGCGCCGGTCGTATCGCGTCCTGCCCATGCCGCTTGCCCTCTATGGGGTGAGCGGCTAATCCTTGCGCCGCATCCGGCGCCACGCCGGATGGTCCTGTTCCTTGCACCCAGGCCAGTCTTCTGTGACCGACACGCTTCGTATCGCGCTCGCCCAGCTCAATCCCAAAGTGGGTGATCTGCCCGGAAATCTTGCGCTCGCCCGCAAGGCGCTGGTCGACGCCAAGGTCGCCAGGGCCGATATCCTGATGCTGTCCGAATTGTTCCTGACCGGCTACTTCCCGGACGATTTGCTGTTCAAGGACCAGTTCATCAAGGACGCCATTAGTGCCGCGCGTGAGCTTGTCGCCGACACCAGAGGAACGGACGTCGTTCTGATCCTTCCCACCATATGGCTCGATGTGACTGGGCTTCACAATGCTGTGCTCGTCGCCGAAAACGGCGAGATCACAGCCATTCGCTACAAGCGCGAATTGCCCAATAGCGACGTCTTCTACGAGAAGCGATATTTCGAGGCGGGCCCGCTGCCGCTACCTGTCACCATCAAGGGTGTCTCGGTTGGCATCCCGATCTGCGAGGATATCTGGCACACCGCTGTTTGCGAGCATCTTGCCATGCGCGGTGCCGAAATCATGCTGTGCCCCAATGGTTCGCCTTATTGGACAGACAAACAGCATATCCGCAAGGATCTGGTCCGCGCGCGTGTCGCCGAAGATGGCGTGCCCATGCTCTACCTGAATCAGGTGGGTGGTCAGGATGAACTGGTCTTCGATGGCGCGTCCTTTGCCATGGAGCCGGGCGACAAGCTGGTACTGCAGGGCAAGAGCTTTGAGCCTGACTTCATCGTCTCGGACTGGAGGCGGACCGAGGATGGCTGGACCTGCACCAACGGGCACGTCACAGACCTGACGTCGGTGGAAGAGGCACCATGGCGCGCCTGCGTGCTGGGCCTACGCGACTATGTGCTCAAGAACGGCTTCTCCCATGTGGTGCTGGGGCTGTCCGGAGGCATCGACAGCGCCGTCGTGGCCGCCATGGCTGCAGATGCCTTCGGGCCCGAGAAAGTCCATGCGATCATGCTGCCCTATCGGTACACTTCCGAGGCGAGCCTGCGCGATGCCAAGGATTGCGCTGAGCGTTTGGGTATCCGCTACGACGTCGTGGCCATCGGCGATCCGGTCGACAACGCGCTCAACGAACTCCAGCCCATTTTCGGCAATCGTCCCATCGACACTGCCGAGGAAAACATCCAGTCGCGCATGCGCGGCGCCATTCTGATGGCAGTGTCCAACAAGCTCGGCTCGATGCTGCTGACGACCGGCAACAAGTCCGAAATGGGCGTGGGCTATGCCACCATTTATGGCGACATGAACGGCGGCTACAATCCACTCAAGGATATGTTCAAGATGGACGTCTATGCGCTGGCAGCCTGGCGCAACGTGAACCTGCCGGGCGATTGCCTTGGCCGGGCCGGGGAGGTCATTCCTCAGACCATCATCGACAAGGCGCCCAGCGCCGAACTCCGCCCCGACCAGACCGATCAGGATAGCCTGCCACCCTATCCGGTGCTCGACGATATCCTGACATGTATAGTGGAAGAGGAAATGGCGCTCGGCGAAATCGTCGCGCGCGGCCACGAAGCAGCCCTGGTCAAGCGCATCGAACGCCTTCTCAACATCGCTGAGTACAAGCGCCGCCAGTCCGCCCCGGGTCCCAAAATTACGCCCCGCGCCTTCGGCCAAGGGCGCAAATACCCCATCACCAATGGCTACAAGGATTTGACCGTCGGATGAGCGTAACCGTTCGCTGGGCACCGTCCCCCACCGGCCACATCCATCTGGGCAATGCCCGCCCGGCTTTGCTCAACTGGTACTTTGCGCGTCGACATGGTGGTCGCTACGTGCTGCGCATGGACGATACCGATCAGATCCGCTCTACCCGCGAATTTGCCGACGGGATAGAAGCGGATCTGGCCTGGCTTGGTGTACAGCCAGACCTGTTGGTGCGCCAATCCGAACGCACAGGGCTCTATGATGCCGCGCGCGACCAGCTGATTGCCGCAGGTCGGATCTACCCTTGTTATGAAACCGAGGACGAACTCGATCGCAAGCGGGCCCGCGCCCGGTTATTGGGCAAGCCTCCAATCTACGATCGTGCTGCCCTCGGCTTGACAGAGGAAGACCGGGCTCGCCTTGAGGCCGAAGGACGCAAGCCTCATTGGCGCTTCAAGCTTGATGGCCGTCCAGTCCATTTCGACGATCTGATCAAGGGCCCGCAAACGGTCAATACGGCCTCGATGTCTGACCCGGTATTGATCCGCGAGGATGGATCCTATCTCTATACCTTGCCCTCGGTGGTAGACGATATCGATCTGGGCATTACCCATGTCATTCGCGGGGAGGACCACGTCTCCAATACCGGCACTCAGATTGAAATTATTGAGGCATTGGGGGGCGCCGTTCCGGTCTTCGGGCATCACAACCTTTTAACGGACGCGCAGGGGCAGGGGTTCTCCAAACGCCTCGGCAGCCAGTCGATTGCCGATTTCCGTACCGATGGATACGAGCCACTGGCCATTGCCATCGTTGCTACCCTCACCGGCACCAGCCTGCCTGTTGAAATCTATGACGACCTGGATGCCATCGCCGAAAAACTCGAGTTCTCGATGATTTCGCATGGTTCTGCCCGCTTCGATCCGGCCGAACTCGATACCCTCAATGCCCGCATGCTGCATGTCATGCCCTATGAGGTTGCCGCACCTCGGTTGAGCTCGCTGGGGCTCGAGGGCGAGGCCATGTGGATGTTGCTCCGCGAAAACCTCGTCAAATTCCCCGACATCGTGGAGTGGTCAAAGCTGCTGACGGGCCCCATTGAGCCGGCCGTAGCTGATGAGGATCGTGACTATTTGGCGTTGGCAAAGGCCCTGCTGCCGCCCGAGCCGTGGGATGACACGACATGGTCGCAGTGGACCAGTGCGCTCAAGGCCAGCACAGGGCGCAAAGGCAAGAGCCTGTTTCTGCCGCTGCGCCTGGCACTGACTGGCCGCCCCGACGGACCTGAGCTTAAGTCCCTGCTCGTCCTGCTTGGGCGTAGGGCGTGTCTGGACCGACTACCCTGACGCTCTTGCCACCAAGCTCGACGATCCGCAGATCAGGTTCGACTGGCGCCGTCGGCTGACGGGCAATTTCTCCCGGACCGGACGGACGCGGGCGGGGCAGGGGCACATCGACAAGTGCCACGGTAGCGACCGCCTCGACGGTTGCCGCCTGTACTGGTGCTACCCCTCGCGGGTCCCGCAGTGGCATGGGAATGCGTAGCCCGTTGATGTCCAGCATAGGCCGATTGCTGCCGTCGGCTGCGGCCACAACAGTCACGGAACCATCTGCGATGGGTGTCGCACTACAACTGGCCGTCTTGTCGAATTCGTTGCGATAGGCAAACGCTGATGGCAGCGAAGCGTAGGGTACGCCGTTGATGCTGCGCATCTGTTCGGGCTCCTCGCCGGGATTGTTGTAATAATAGAGTTCCACAGCCGTGTTCGGACACATCTGCTGGCAACTGATGGCATCATTGCCGATATAGTCGGGCAATGTGGCGTAGCTTATGGGCCAGAAATAGCCGTCGCTCAGGCGCACGCATACCGTGCGCACGGTATTGTATCCCTGATAGCCCCAATAGTCGCCGCCATCGATGAAATCACCATTGGTGAAATCGCCTTCTGACGTTGTACCGAATATCCGGTCGAAAATGTTCTGGCGCTCGCGGGTGAAGGTGGCGCTGGATCCGGAATTGCAGCCGAATCGGGCCATTTCCTGCAGGATGGCTTCACGCTGCTGGCCTACCGCATTGGCGGTCTCGACAGACTGGCTGACCTGGGCATAGTCATCGCGCAGGCTCAGCACCTCACGGGCGATCAGTTGGCAGCTCCGGCTGAGTGTGCGGCCGGCACGGGCATCGTCATTGCATCCTTCGCGGATGTACCGGCTTTCGGCCTGCTGAACCTGCCGCTGCAACTGTCGCGCCGCATTCGAATTGCTGCCCAACTGGCGGAAGTCGCCATTGCGGTCGAACTGTGCCAGGGCGGACTGCAATTGCCGGCATTGGGCCGCCTGGGCATGGGCGGCTTCGATATCCAGGACCAGCACAAGTGCCGCCAGAATCATCAGGACAAAGGGACGAAGTCCGGACAAGTTGAAGTTCACGCCATATTCCTGTTTGCCGGGATGTGCCCGATGCCTTTGGCAATCCATCCGGACAGCCTGCCACGTCGAGGATCTCATGTAGCCAAAGCGATTCTCTCGCACTGGATAATGCCTTAACGTCCGTGGCAACATTATAGCCACCTGATTTGCCTGGCGGTAGCGCGTCCGGGCAACACAAGCCCCAAGGAGAGATCGCATGAAACTAGCAACCCTGCGCAATGGCCGCCCCGATGGCCAGCTCGTGGTTGTTTCAGACGATCTTGCACGGGCCGTGTCGGCCGGCCGGATTGCCCCCAATCTTCAGGCCGCGCTCGATGATTGGCCAAATGCCGAGCCCGCTCTGGCTGCCTTGGCCGCGCAACTGGACGCTGGGGAAATTGCCGGTCAGGCCTTCGATCCCAAGGCCGCCAATGCTCCCCTGCCGAGGGCCTATCAGTGGATAGATGGTTCGGCCTATATGAGTCATCTCGAACGCGTGCGCTCGCTCAAGGGCAGCAAGGACGAAGAGCTGCAGTCTATCCGACCGTTACTCTATCAAGGGGGCTCGGATTCGCTGTCGGCCCCGACCGCTCCCATTGTCGTACCCGGCGACGATCTGGCCGTGGATTTCGAAGCCGAAATCGGCGTCATCATCGGTGCGGTGCCCATGGGTGCCACCCGTGAGCAGGCCGTCGCCGCCATTCGGCTGGTAACTGTACTCAATGATGTGTCGTTGCGCCGGCTGGTGGTTGATGACCTGCAGAACGGCTTCGGCTTCTTCCATGCCAAACCCTCCACCGCCTTCGCTCCAATTGTCATGACGCCCGCCAGTTTGGGCGCGAGCTGGCGCGACAACCGGTTGCACCTGCCGGTCCGCGTCGAGGTCAACGGCAAGCTCTACGGGAGACCCAATGCCGGCATAGGAATGCATTTCGACTTTGCCGATCTGATCGTCGAAGCGGCGCGCACGCGCAACCTCGCCGCCGGCACCATCATCGGTGGCGGAACCGTGTCCAACCCGCACGATCAGACCTTGCCGCTCAAGCCGGATGGCATCGGGTTTGCCTGCATTGCCGAGGCCCGCACCGCCGAAAAGGCGAAGTATGGTCGCGCCCGCACACCCTTCCTCAAATCCGGCGATCAGGTGCGGATAGGGGCCCTGGACGAAAATGGGAGGTCAGTCTTCGGCGATATCGAACAGACCGTCACGCTGCTTCCTGTTCGCCGATAACTTTCGCGTGTGCCCGTTGGGGCCGTCACAAACCCATGCAATCGTGCGCCCATACGGGAAGAGGGGCCCGGTTCGGTTCACATCACTTCGAGGGAAAGTACTGATGCTCAACCGCAAGGCTTCTGTCTTAGCAACTCTCACCTTCTTTGTGGCCGGTATGGCCGCGGTCGTCGCACAGGACGCGTTCACGCCGCCTGCAACTCCGGAAGAGGCCGTCGCCATGCGCCAGGCGCTGATGATGGAGGATGGCGGTATCTTGCGCACCGCCCGAAACCTGTCCGGCGCGGAGGCCGTCGCCGCCATGACCACCCTACGCGACAATTACAGCCATATTCCCGACCTCTTTCCCGAGGGGTCCATTGTCGGGGACAGTGAAGCCCTGCCGGCGATCTGGGAAAACTGGGAGGCTTTTACTGCGATCGTCGATACCGGCCTTGCCGCCGCGGAAGCCGGGCTTGCCGCCGCCGAAGCCGGAGACGCGACCGGTTATGGTGCGGCCCTGCAGACCCTGATGGGCACCTGCGGTCAATGCCATCAGCAGTTCCGCTCCTGACAGCGGACATTGGTTTCAAGTCGCCTCCAAAGCGATCGGGCGGTCTTCGGACCGCCCCTTTTTTGGTCCGAAGCGTTTCCAGCAAAAGTGGTCCGGGATTTTCGCTTCGGAAACGCGGTGCGCAAAATCACTTGATTTCTACGCGTCGCCCGGCCAATCTCCGCGCCATGAACACCGCGTGCACCATTACCTGCTGCATTATTACCTGCTAACCCCAGCGTTGGCGGAGCGGTCTTCTTCATCCTGATGGTGTGAAAACGGATAGAGGCTCTCCCGCCAGAGCAATTCCGTATGGCCCACAGGACCCCGCGATGACCACGGCAAAGCCGCAGCTTTTCCTCTACAACACGCTCACCCGGACCAAGGCGCCCTTCGTGCCGATGGACGAGGACAATGTGCGCCTCTACGCTTGCGGTCCCACGGTCTACGACTTCGCCCATATCGGCAATGGCCGTGCGGCCATCGTCTTTGATCTGCTCTTTCGTCTGCTGCGTCACACCTACGGGGCTGAACACGTCACCTATGTGCGCAACATCACCGACGTCGATGACAAGATCAACGCGCGCGCCCTGCGCGACCATCCCGATCTGCCGTTGAACGAGGCGATCCGCAAGGTCACCGAAACCACCGCCGCGCAGTATCAGAAAGACGTTGCCGCGCTCGGCTGCATTGAGCCGACCATCCAGCCCCGCGCCACCGAAAACATCGTCGAGATGCAGGCGATGATCCAGCGCTTGCTGGACAAAGGCAATGCCTACGAGGCGGGGGGCGAAGTGCTGTTCGCCGTCGATTCCATGCCCGATTATGGCCAGCTATCCGGCCGCAATCTCGAGGACAATCTGGCAGGTGCCCGTGTCGCGGTGGACACCCACAAGCGCAACCCGGCGGACTTCGTGCTCTGGAAGCTTTCGTCGGACGACGAGCCCGGCTGGGAAAGCCCGTGGGGCCGTGGCCGCCCCGGTTGGCATATTGAATGCTCGGCCATGTCCGAGCGATATCTGGGCGAGACCTTCGACATTCATGGCGGCGGGCTCGACCTCATATTTCCGCACCACGAGAACGAAATCGCCCAGTCCCGCTGCGCTCACGGCTCGCACGCCATGGCCAATGTCTGGATGCACAACGGCTTCCTGCAGGTGGAAGGCCAGAAGATGAGCAAGAGCCTGGGCAATTTCTTCACCATCCACGACCTGCTCGAAACAGAGGCATTCGGTGGCCGCAAATGGCCCGGCGAAGTCCTGCGCCTCGCCATGCTGATGACGCATTATCGCGAGCCCATCGATTTCTCTCAGCGTCGGCTGGAGGAGGCACTCAATCTGCTGGAAAAGTGGGAGCGCGCTGCTTCCGATGTCCAGCCCTCATCAACCCTGCCTGCGGACCTTGTCGAGCGCCTTGCCGACGATCTCGACACGCCGGGCGCCATCGCCCGCCTGCATGCTCTCATCATGGATGAGGGCAGGGCAGCCGAGGGTCTGGCGCTGGCCGAGTTGATGGGCATTACGATCAAGAGGAACGTTGAGGTCGATGCTGGGGTGGCCGCGCAGGTTGCCGCCCGCCTCGCTGCCCTCAATGCCAGGGACTTCGCCAGGGCCGATGCCATTCGCAGCGAACTCGCCGAACAGGGTATCGCCGTGATGGACTATAAGGACGAGGCCGGCCGACGCCAGACTAGGTGGGAGGTGAAACGATGACCCTCCTGCCATCCCCTGACAGCGGAATCGCTGCAGATCGCCACTCCTCAAACCGGAGTTGGACCCATGCTTGATCACGTTGGAATTCTCGTCGCGGACTGGAACAAGGCCAAGACATTCTACGATGCGGCATTCGCCCCGCTGGGCATCACTCTTCTGAACGTTGTGCCCGAACAGTTTACCGGCGGCGTCAAGGTTGGTGGCTATGGCCGTACCAAGCCTGACTATTGGTTGACAGAAAGCGCCGAAACCGGCCCTGGCCGCCATTACGCCATTTCCGCGGCCAGCCATGCCGATGTCGACGCTTTCTACGCGGCTGCCATGGCGGCGGGGGGGCGGGACAATGGCGGCCCCGGGCCGCGCCCGCATTATCACGAGAACTATTACGGTGCCTTTGTCATCGACCCGGATGGCAACAACATAGAAGCAGTGTGCCATGCCCCAGGCTGAAGCCCATACCGGCGGCTGCCAGTGTGGCGCGGTTCGTTTCCGCGTCACACGTCTCGGCCGGCCTTCCATCTGTCACTGCCGCATGTGCCAGAAGGCCTTCGGCAGCTTCTTCGGGCCTCTGGTGACGGCGCATAATGCCGTCTGGACCCGAGGGGAGCCGAAATGGTTCCAGAGCTCCAATGCGGCCCGCCGCGCCTTTTGCGGCGAGTGCGGCACTCCGCTCGCCTATGAAACCCGCTATGGGCTGGAACTGGCGATCGGCGCCTTCGATGACCCAACGGTCGCCGCCCCAGAAATCCAGGTTAATCTGAACGACAGGCAGCCCTTTTTCACTGGCCTCAGTACTTTGCCCGAGCGTACCGCCGTCAGCGATGAATGGCGCGACTTCATGGCTGGCATCCATTCCAACCAGCACCCAGATCACGATACCAATGACTGGCCACCCAGGGAGGAGACCTGATGGATCGCTACAGCAAAGAGGTCAGCGGCGGCTGTCAGTGCGGCGCCGTGCGCTACCACGCCACCGAAATGATGGACAATTCCCACATCTGCCACTGCCGCATGTGCCAGAAGGCAGTTGGCAATATCTTTGCAGCCCTGGTCGCTGCCCCGCGCGAGGCCATCACCTGGACCCGCGGCGAGCCCGCCCGCTTCCGCAGTTCGGACCACGTCGATCGCGGCTTCTGTGCACAATGCGGTACGCCGTTGTTCTACGAGGACACGACAGGCGACCGGGTGAACTTCACCATTGGCTCGCTCGACCACCCGGAAGAGTTTCCGCCCCACGCCAACACAGGCAATGAAAGCCGCGTCCCCTGGTTCGACACATTGCCATCCATTGAGCATGGCGGCATTACCGAGGATCCGGAGCGGGTAGACTGGTGGAGCGCCATTCAGGCGACGTCTCACCAGCATCCCGACCACGACACCGAAGTCTGGCCCTTAAAACAGTAAGCCCAGTTAGGCCCCCAATGTCCCGCACACGTCTCTATCTCTTCGACACCACCCTGCGCGATGGAGCGCAGACCGCCGGCATCGAGTTCTCGCTCGAGGATAAGATCGCCATTGCCGGCATGCTCGAGCAGATCGGCGTGGATTATATTGAAGGCGGCTACCCGGGCGCCAATCCGGTTGACACGGCCTTTTTCGAAGAGAAGCGCACAAAGAAGGCCATCTTCACTGCCTTCGGCATGACCAAGCGGGCAGGGCGCTCGGCCGCCAACGATCCCGGTGTCATGGGGCTGGTCAATTCGTCGGCGGGAGCTGTCTGCTACGTTGCCAAGGCCTGGGACTATCAGGTCGAACTGGCGCTTGGTTGTACCACCGATGAACATCTCGAAGGGATTGCCGACTCGGTACGAACCGCCTCGGCCGCAGGTAAGGAAGTTCTGGTTGATCTTGAACACTTCTTCGATGGCTGCAAGGCCAATCGCAGCTATGCCCTTGCTTGCGTGAAGACTGCACTTGAGGCCGGTGCCCGTTGGGTTGTGCTCTGCGATACCAATGGCGGCACCATGCCCTCCGAAGTGCGCGAAATTGTTGCGGACGTGATGACCATTGCGCCGGGAGACCGGTTGGGTATCCATCCCCATGACGACACGGGCCAGGCCGTTGCCAACGCCTTGGCGGCCGTGGAGGCCGGCGTCTGCCAGATCCAGGGAACGCTCAACGGCCTGGGCGAGCGCTGCGGCAACGCCAATCTGGTGACCCTGATCCCGACCCTGGCGCTCAAGCCCTACTACGCGGAACGCTTCGAAACCGGGATTACGCCCGAACATCTGGAACGACTGACGCACATTTCACGCGCCTTCGACGACCGGCTCAACCGGGCGCCAGCGCGGCAGGCGCCCTATGTGGGGGCATCAGCTTTCGCCACCAAGGCCGGTATTCACGCTTCGGCCCTGCTCAAGGACTTCTCGACTTATGAGCATGTCCCGCCTGAAAGCGTTGGCAATGAGCGGGCCATCATGGTGTCCCAGCAGGCCGGCAAGTCCAACCTGCTTACCGCGTTGGCCCGACACGATATCGTGCTGCAAAAGGACGATCCGAAGCTGGAAAAGCTCCTGGCTACCGTCAAGGAGCGCGAATCTCGTGGTTACTCCTACGACGGCGCCGATGCGTCCTTCGCGGTTCTGGCTCGGCGCGTTCTCGGTATCTTGCCCGACTTTTTCGATGTCGAGAATTATCGTGCCATGGTCGAACGCCGCCACAATGCGATGGGCGAGGAGATCACCGTTACCGAGGCGGTGGTCAAGATCCGGGTCGATGGTGAATTGCTGATGTCGGTTGCCGAAGGCAATGGCCCGGTCAACGCGCTGGACCAGGCCCTGCGCAAGGATCTGGGCAAATATTCGTCCCGAATCGAGGATCTGGAGTTAGTCGATTTCAAGGTGCGTATCCTGGACGGTGGCACGGGCGCGGTCACCCGTGTACTGGTCGAAAGCCGCGATGGCAGCGGTGAGCGCTGGGTAACTATCGGCGTTTCGCCCAATATCATTGATGCCTCGTTTGAAGCTCTGTATGAATCAATCACATACAAGCTGTTGAAGACTGAGGCGGCACAGGATTCGACACTGGGGGCAAACACCAGCCAGGCGAGAACGCTCGCCGGCTGATTGAATTTACCGGGAGGGCAAACTGGCCGAAACCGCTCCGAAACGACCTCTGGCTCTGACTATCGGGGCAGCGGCAGTCACTCTACTCGTTGTTCTAGGCGTTCTGTCCGGTCCATCGATTGTCACCTGTTTCAACAGCCCCGATGGAATGGGGCAGTGCCTGCGTGGCAAGATGGTCGAAGTCGGCCTGATACCGGCGCCACCCGCACCTGCCGTTGCCGAGACCGAAGCGCCCGCCGACGAGATCGTCGCCAGTGTCGAAGAAGCGGTGCCCGCCGAGCCCGCGCTGGATGTCACCCCGCCTGCAGAACCTGAGGCAGAGGCGGAAGCCGACCTCGATCAGGTTGTTGCAGCCACTTTTGGCCTGCTGCGTGCCGAACCCGATGGCTCGGTTGTCATAGCCGGTAGCGGTGCGCCAGGCAGCCGCGTTGAGGTTTTCGCCAATGGCGAACTGCTAGGGACGGTTGAGGTAGAAACAAGCGGCGACTGGGTCTTTGTGCCCGATACCCCGCTCCCGCCTGGTGGTTTGGAAATCACCCTGGGCGAGGAAGGCAAGGCAGGTACTGCTGAAGGTTCTTTCATCGTCGTCATCAACGAAGATAAGACCAGTCAACCGTTGGTTGTTGCCAGCACACCCGGCGAGGCCAGTGAAGTCCTGCAGGGCCTGACCCCGCCAGTGACCGTCGCGGCAGCGCCGGAAATGTCCACCTCCGCGCCGGTCGAACAACCTGCCTCGCCCGAGGCGCCGGCGGTAGCTGCAACCCCCGAGACAACGCCCATGCCAGAACCGTCGGCTGCCATGACCTCGGCCGCGGAGGCCGGGGCTGAGCCCGATGCGTCTCCCGCCCCGGCGGAAAACATGCAGGTGGCCTCCGCGCCCGAGCCTGCAACGCCATCTACCTCTGAGACAGTACCGGCTGCCGCGCCTGCCGACCCTGAGGCCGAAGCCAATTTGACGCAGCCGGAAGCGCCTGCAGATGTTACCGCGCCGGCCACTGCCGCTACCACCCAGGCACCGGAAACGGCAGAATCCTCCGAGGCGGTGCCAGCAGCAGCACCGGTCGAACCCCAGCCGGCCGTTGAGCCTGCTCCTGAGGTCACCGCTGCTCCAGCGGCTGAACCTGTACCGGCAGAGCTGCCTGAGCAGCCGACCGAGACGCCGCCCACGATCGACGCAATCGAGATCGAGAATGACCGCACCTTCTTCGCGGGTGCTGGTCCCGAGGGAGGCATTGTTCGTCTCTATGTCGACGACGAATTCGTCGCGGATGCCACGATCGAGTCCGGACGTTGGCTTATTGAAGCCGGTCCGGTCCTGGATGCGCCCAGTCAGCGCGTGCGAGTCGATCTGTTGGGGCAAGATTCCGCCGACGTCGTCGCCCGCGCCGAGGTGGATTTCGTGGTCGACGTCCCGGCCGTGGAGGAGCCGCTTGCCGTGGCCGAGGCACCTGCCGCTGTAGCTTCGGAAGCCACAGCCCCGGCTGAAGCACCGGCCGAACCGGCGTCTGGTCAGCCCGCTTCGACTCAACCAGCGGCGCCGGATTCTGCGGTTGCACCCGAGCCGCCTGCTGCGCCGGCCGAAGCCCCTGCCACCGCGTCTTCGCCCACCGCCGAGCCTGGCGAGGAACCTGTTTCGTCCGTAACTGAGCAGGTCCCGGATGCCGAACCCGCCCCGGTTGAACCGGTTCCCGAAACAGTCGCTGAGCCGGCGGCTGTCCCGGAAGCTGCGCCAGCACCTGCGGCGGAGCCAGAAGAACCGGCCGTCCCCACCATGGTGGCAGTCTCGCTTGGCGACCCGGAGGCTCAGCGTTTCGCCTCCGGCAAGGCCATCATCCGCCGTGGCGACAATCTCTGGACCATAGCCCGCCGCGTCTACGGCGAGGGATTGAAATACACCACGATCTACCAGGCCAATACCGGCCAGATCAGGGATCCGGACCGCATTTATCCCGGTCAGGTATTTGACCTGCCCGAAGGGATATCGGGACAGTAATCCACGAAAAAACGGCGCCGAATGGCGCCGTTTTTGTGCGCCTATTGATTTTCGGCGCCGTAGCCCCCATCTTCCATCGCAATTCACCGATCAACCTGACTGCGCTGCCTTTTGAGGCGCTGTCCATGTAGGCTGAGCACAGCACCATGCACGATGATGACATTGCCAGTTCCATGCGTGCTCTTGGACATCCTGTGCGTCTGGAAATCCTGCGCATTCTGGCGACCCAGCAGCAGGGTCAGTGTTGTTGCGCCGATGTCACCGACAGCCTGACACTGGCCCAATCCACCGTGTCCCAACACATAAAGGTCCTGCTCGATGCAGGCCTGATCGAGCGCAAGCCACACGGGACGCGCAACCGCTACTGCCTCCGCCACGACAGGCTGGCCGAACTCAATTTGGCCTTTGGAGGTCTCCTCAAGGGGCTGGCGCCTATCGCCGCCAACAAGGAAACGGAACAGGCCTGATGGCTTTAGACAGCACTGAGAAGAAACCATCCGTCAGCGCGGATGAGGGATCGGTATTCTCGACCGTTCGCAATCTTTGGTCCTATATGTGGCCGGAAAATCGCCCCGACTTGAGAATGCGGGTGGTGCTGGCTCTGGCCGCGCTGCTCGCCAGCAAAGTAGCCACAACACTCATACCCTTCGCGTACAAGGGCATCATCGATAGTCTCGATGGCACAAGTACCGATCAGACCGTGATCCTCGGGTTGGCGGTGCCTCTGGTTCTGGTCATCGCCTATGTGCTCGGCAATATCGTGGACGCAGGCTTCCAGCAATTGCGCGACGTCTGGTTCGCCAGTGTGGGCCAGCATGCGGTGCGCAAGCTGGCTCTTCAGACCTTCCATCACATGCATCGCCTATCCCTGCGCTTCCACCTGCAGCGGCGCACCGGCGGGCTTTCACGCGTCATAGAACGTGGCACCAAGGGCATCGAAACGGTTGTTCGTTTCGCCATGCTCAACATTGCCCCCACTATGGTCGAATTTGTCGTGGTAGCCGTCATCTTCGTCTGGCTGTTCGGCGTCAGCTATCTGGGCGTGCTGGTGGTGATGATTTGGGGCTATCTCTATTTCACCATCAAGGCCTCGAATTGGCGCATTTCCATTCGCCGGGACATGAACGAAAGCGATACTGATGCCAATGGCAAGGCTATCGACAGCCTGCTCAACTTCGAGACGGTGAAATATTTCGCCAATGAGGAGATGGAGGCACGTCGCTTCGACAAGGCCATGGAAGGCTACGAGCGTTCGGCGATCCGTATCTGGACGTCGCTCGGCTTTCTCAATTTCGGCCAGGCGGTCATCTTCTACAGCGGCTTTCTCGCCATCTCCATCATGTCCATCCTGGGCGTCATGAATGGAACCTTGACGCTTGGTGATTTCGTTCTGCTCAACACCTTCCTGATGCAGATTTACCGCCCGCTCAACTTCATCGGATTCGTCTACCGCGAGCTCCGTCAGGGGCTCACCGATATCGAGGAGATGTTCAAGCTGCTCGACCAGGATCCGGAGATTCAGGACAGGCCCGGCGCGGCGGCGCTGGCCGTCACCGGCCCTGTTATCCGTTTCGAGGATGTCAGCTTTCACTACGACCCCGATCGCCCGATCCTGAAAGGCGTGAGCTTCGAGGTGCCGGCCGGCAAGACAGTGGCCATTGTTGGCCCGACAGGGGCAGGCAAGTCCACCATCTCCCGTCTGCTATTCCGCTTCTACGAAGTTACGGGCGGTCGCGTCACGATTGACGGCCAGGACCTGCGCGACGTCACGCAGGAAAGTCTCCGTTCTGCTATCGGCATGGTCCCGCAGGACACAGTGCTCTTCAATGACACCATCGGGTACAACATCGAGTACGGCCGGCCGGGCGCCTCTCCCGACGAGGTGAGGGATGCCGCGCGCATGGCCCAGGTGGCCGGCTTCATCGAAACCTTGCCCAAGGGATATGACACGCCGGTGGGAGAGCGTGGGTTGAAGCTTTCAGGTGGTGAGAAACAGCGTGTAGCCATCGCCCGCACCATCCTCAAATCGCCCTCGATCCTCATTCTCGACGAGGCCACTTCTGCCCTGGACACGAAGACTGAACGGGACATCCAGGCAGCGCTGGACGAGGTGTCACGCAATCGCACGACCGTGGTGATCGCGCACCGTCTCTCGACGGTTGTCAATGCCGATGAGATTCTGGTCTTGCGTGACGGGCAGATTGCTGAGCGCGGTAACCACGCGGCGCTATTGCAGCAGGATGGGCTCTATGCCCAGATGTGGAACCGCCAGCGCGAGGCAAACGAGGCCGCCGAGCTGCTCGCCCGTACCCAGGATGATCCGGACGGTTTCGTCAAACGCGGTGCCCCGGCGGCGGAATAGTCGTCAAAGTAGGCTGTGGTCACGCTTTGCGTGGCGTCGACTGTCGAAACGTCAATCATCGCCATGCAAAGCGCGCCAAGGCGCAGACGAAGCATGTCTGGGGGGAGCGACTGCATGACCATTTTGATCCGGCGAGCGCGGGACGAAGAGAAGGGCGCGATCGCCAACCTCGTTCAGCTTTACCTTCATGACCTGACCGAATTCATGCCGTTTCCGGTCAGTGAAGATGGCCGATTTGAATATGACTATCTCGAGCGCTTCTGGCGCTATCCCTACTTCATCCAGTCGAGCGGCGAGATTGCCGGCTTTGCTCTGGTTATCGATGACTGCCCGCTTACCGGCCGCGCGCAATGTTGGTTCATGGCTGAGTTCTTTGTTCTCCGCGCCCATCGGGGCAGGGGTGTGGGCAGGGCCGCGCTCGAGTTGATACTGCGCGCCCATCCTGGGCCTTGGCACATAGCAGTGCCACATGCCAATACTGCAGCTCAAAAGTTCTGGCCGCGGGCACTTGCCGATCGAGCGGCCAGGCCAAGGCCTATCCATTTTGATGGAGATGACTGGAACCTCTACGAGTTTTCCGCCTGAATAAGAAAGGCCCGCATCGCTGCGGGCCTTCTCAACCGTTTGATGTGGGGCGGCGGTCCCTTACTCCGCCGCATCCCTCCGGCTCACCACCGTCACGCCATTGGCTTCCTTCTCGGTCAGTCCGGCGTCCTTGGACACGATATAGCGTTTGGAGCTATCCGCATCCTCGGGGATTTCCACCGCCATGCCGTCAAATCCAGCAGGCGCGGCAACGTTCTTGCGGCGGAATGGATTGGTCATCCATGCGCCCATGGCGGCAAGGATAGATCCGAGCCACTTGATCTGCGACCACATTACGGCCGGGGCCGTAATCATCACCGGCACCATGATCAGCGTCAGCGCCGTCGAGAAGAACAAACCCGAAACCAGCGCTGCCGACAGATGGACGAACCACGACCCGGCAATGCCGCCCACCACGATTTCCCGGCGGATGAAGTCAAACTCGACATTGGCCCACATCGGGATCACGCCAAGAGCCGTGAGAAAGGCGGTCAGCAGCACCGGACGGACACGCTGGCTTACGGTCAGCAGCATTGCCTTGACCGCTTCGACATTCTGATGCCGGTGATAGTCGTTGTATGTGTCGATCAGCACGATGCCATTCTTCACTACGATACCTGCCAGTGCCACAATGCCAAGGCCTGTCATGATGGCCGAGAAGGTCATCCCGGTGATCAGCATGCCCAAGAACACCCCCGCCACAGACATGGCGACGGTCGTCAGTGTCACGGCCACTTGGTAGAAGCTGTTATACTCGAGCAGCAGGACAAAGAAGATGATGGCCAGTGCCATAATCATCGCCTGAACGATGAACGCATTCGCATCGCCCATCTGTTCCTCGGCACCGCCGAACTCGATATTGACCCGATCCGGAAAGTCCTGTTGCGCAATCCAGGCCTGCAGTTCTTCAACCTTGTCTGCGGCGTAGACGCCTTCGGGCAGATTGGGCAGAGCCGCTGCAACAGCCATGGTATAGACCTGATTGCGGCGCTGGATATTGGCCACCTTGGGCACAGCCGTGCGCTCGATGAAGTTCGAGACCGGTACCAGACCCTGGCTGGTCGCAATGCGCATGGAGTCCAGCGCATCGAAGCTCCGCTCTTCCTTCGGGAGACGAACGCGGATGTCCAACTCGTCGCCGGTCAGTTCATCGCGATACGTACCCAGCTTCACTCCAGACGTGACCAACTGCACATAGGGCGCGAGTTCACGCACACCAATGCCGTATTTGCCTGCTTCTGCGCGATCAACCGTGATCTGCCAGTCGATGCCGGGGGAGGGGCGGCCATCTTCCAGGTCGACCACCTCCGGCCAAGTTGCGAGATGGTCATGGATGGCGGCTACAACCGGCACGAGATCGTCATAGCTGGTGCTCTCGACTCGCAGATTGATGTCCTTGCCTGCCGGCGGACCGTTCTCGGCTGCGATCACCTGAATGTCGAGCCCGGCAATGTCCGCGACCCGTTCTCGGATTTCGGTGAAGATCTCCTCGGCCGGAACGCGGTGGTTCCAGTTGGTGAGCTGCAGCTGGAAATTGCCGATCGTGTCGGGCGGCATGGTGCCGAAGGCGCCTGTCGTGCCGAACTGCATAATGACATCCTGGATGCCCTGGACCTGTATCAGTTCGCTCTCAACCTCGATCAGCATGTCGCGAATTTCTTCAGGTGAGTAGTTTCCGCGGCCAACAACGGCAACAGACGCGAACTCCGGTTCGGAAGCCGGGAAGGCCTCGGAACCTGTCGGATTCAGCGAATAGGCGACGAAGATGCTGATGATCACGCCGAAACCCACTGCCAAGGTCGGCAGCGGCCAATGCAGCAGCTTTTCCATCATCCGGACATAGAAGCCGGTCAGCCCACCCACCTTCTTGGAATCGAACTTGTCCGGGTACATGACGATGTCGGCTTTCGCCTTTTCCTTCTCGTCCACATGGGTCGAGGCGATCAGCGAGCCGATAACCGGCATGAAGATAAGGGCGGAGATGAAGGACGCGACCATGACGATGATCACGATCATCGGCAAATAGCTCATGAACTTGCCGATGATGCCCGGCCAGAACAGCAGCGGGATAAAAGCCCCCAGTGTTGTCGCAGTGGCGCCGACCACTGGCACGAACATTTTGCGCATGGCCATCACGAAGGCCTCACGCTTCGGGATGCCTTCCTGCAGCTTGCGTTCAGCATATTCGACCACCACGACGGGGTCGTCGACCAGCACACCAACGGCGATCACCAGACCGAACATCACCATCATGTTGATGGTCATGCCCAGGCCTTGGGCCACAAGGAAAGCCATCATGAACGAGAGCGGGATAGACATGCCGATCATGATCGCCGGGCGTACGCCGAGCGTGGCTACACAGGTAATCAAAACCAGTGCCACCGCGGTCAGCACGGCCGCCTCGAGCGAACGGAAAAGCGCCGTGGTGGTCTCTGCCTGGTCCAGGAAGAACGAATAGCTCACCCCGCTTGGCCAGTCTTTTGCCACCTCGGCTGTGACGGCCCGCACCTTGTCCGAGACGTCGATGATATTTGTGCCCAGTTTCTTGGAAATACCAAGGATGAGGGCAGGGGAGCCGTTAACTTGCGTATATTCGGTGGCATCGGCCAGGGTGCGGGTGATAGTGGCGACGTCGCCAAAGGTCACAATGGTATTGCCATCGGTCTTGAGCGGTAGGCTGAATACGTCCTCGGCAGTCGTAATCAGGCCGGGCACTTCAACATTGAACGAACCTTGCCCGGTGTTCAGCGTACCACCGGCGACCACCATATTGTTGCGGGACAGAGCGTCGAACAATTGGTTGGCTGTCAGGCCGTAGGCTTCAAGACGCAGCAGATCCACGCGGACCTCAAGCTGTTCCTTGCGGGCGCCCGATAGTGTGGCCTCGCGCACCTCAGCGATGCCCTCAAGAGCGTCCTGTAACAGTTCGGCGCGGCGGACGAGCTCCTTCTCCGGCGCAGAACCATAGACTGCCACCGAGATAATCGGCTGGCCGACAATATCGATCTCGTGGACCGTGGGGTCGTTAGCGTCGTCGGGCAGCGAAGCGCGCAGTGCATCCATGCGCGCGCGTGTATCGGCCAGCGCCTGGTCCTTGTCGGTATTGATGTCGAACTCAAGAAACACCGAAGCGTGGCCGGTGGTCGAGGTGGACGTGATGTTGTTCAGCCCCGGCAGGGTTGCCAGCTCTTCCTCAGCCGGCTTGGCCAACAGGTTTTCCGCGTCACGTGGAGAAACGCCGGATTGGCTGATTGAAACGTAGAGATACGGAATGTCGATTGCCGGGAAACTTTCCTTGGGCATCGACATATAGGCGCCCGCACCGGCAGCCAGCACAATGACCATGATCGTCAGGACAACCCGCGGCATCCTGAGGATTTTTTCGATGAAATCGAGCATGGCTTGCGTCCTCAGCTAGCGGATGGTTCTGTCGTTTCGGCAACCGGGCTGGCGTCCACCGCCTGCCCGGCACTCACATTCTCCTGTCCGACGATGATCACATCCGAGATCACCGGCAGGCCGGTCACCCACACACCCTCGCGTGTGTCGCTGACGATTGTGATGGGATAGAAGGCCACAACGCCGTCTTCAACGGTGCGTACCCCAAGCACGCCATCGTCATCCAGCGTCAGGACAGATTGCGGCAGCAGGTGTCCGGGGGCTGTGCCCAGATTGACGACAGCTTCGGCGGTGACGCCGTCACGGATCGCAAAATCTTCGTTCGGAATTTCGATCTCGGCCGGGAAGGCGCGGGTGGCGTTGTCGGCAACGGCCGAAACATAAGTCACCTTGCCCGATACGTTCTGTCCGGTGACAGTCTTGATGGTCGCGTCGAGCCCGGTCTTGGCCAGACCGATATGGGCTTCGGGCACCATCCCGCTGAAGACAATGGGGTTAAGCTGCACGATAGTGGCGCAAGGCGAGCCGGCATTCAGCATCGCGCCTTCCACGGCAACCGGATCCTGTACGAGGCCGGCAACCTTGGCCACGATCTCGGTGCGCTCGAGCTCCGCCTCGGCATTGTCCAGCCCTGCCTTTGCCTGGCTGACGCCGGCCTTGGCCTGTGCCAGGGCGACCTCGACTGCGTTGGCCGTATTGGCCGCGGCCAGGCCGCGGTCACGCAGATCAGTATTGGTATCGTAGTTGAGCTGGGCCTGAGCAAGCGCCGCTTCGGCCTGGGCAAGACCTGCTTCGGCCTGGGCAACGGCGGCCGCGCGCGTACCCTGATCCAGCGTGCAAAGTGCATCGCCGATTTCCACCCGTTCACCCTTGGTGACATGCACCACGTCCACCGCGCCAGAGGTTTCTGCCACAGCGGTAACGGTTGCCTTGGCCTGCGTGCGACCGCGCAATGGCACCTCGATGGGCATAGGGGCCGCGGTAAAGCGCTGGGTCCGCACGCTTTGCAGCGGGGCGCTGGAACCGGTCGTCACCTCATTGCGTTGCGCGATGGTCAGTGCCGGGTCGATTGCGGGTTCGTGATGTTCTGCAAGAAGACCTGCGTCACCAAGGGCACCGGCGATGGGACCATGCTCTTCACCCTCGATGACGGCAATAATGGGCGTTTCGCCATTGCCCGGGCCCTGGCCGCCCTGGACCAGGGTGCCAGTGGCCAGCCAGCCGCCGGCAAGAAGCAGAATGGCGAAGGCCAGCCCGTAGGAAAACAGTGCACGCATGAAATCTATCTCGCCCCTTACTCAGCCGCGTCTTTGCGTGGCTCGGCTCGCGCCATTGTGATCAGTTCGTGCATATGGGTGCGGAAGTGTTGTTCCGCAACCTCCAATACTGCACGTCCGTAGTTGATGACCCACATATCTGCTGCATTGCAGCTATGCTCTGAGGGTGCCTGGTCCAGTTTTTTGCGGCCCTCAACTGACCGCTCGAGGAATTCATTGCAGCGCTGCTCGACCAGTTCGCGGGGCAATATGTGGGCAAATCGCGCGAACAGCAGAAACGGGCTGCGAAACATGTCTTCGCCCAAAGGTTCAGCAAGTTCTGCAGCAAAAGCGGCCCTGCCGGGTTCGGTAATCGAGTAGACCTTGCGCGAGGGCTTGCCAGGCTGTTGCTCAGTGCGGCTGGCGACCAGTCCCTCGTCTTCCAGCCGAGCCAGCGCAGGATAGATCGAGCCATAGCTGGCCTCGACGAAATAGGCGAAATTGCCTTCCGTACACATCCGGCGAATGTCATATCCGCTGGCCTCTTCCTCATAGAGGATGGAGAGGCAAAGTGTTCTGACGTTCATGCGCGCGTTCCCGTGGCCATATTCCGGTCCGATATATGCTCGGCGTATATATGGCTGTGCCGTTCCTCGCAAGTTAAACGGCGTGAATCGATGCGCAGATCAGTTAACCGCTGGTTGCATGTCAGCGATTTGGCTGCGGCCAGGAGGTTCCTTCGGCGGAGATCCGCTCCCGAGCGGCCACGGGCCAGCTTAGTCTAGCAGGCGTCGCATTTCGCTTGCACCTGCTTGCGCCAGCTCCAGGCTGGCCGCCGCGACAAAATAGGGATTGAGGAACTTCAGTTCCCCCTTGCCGTAGCGCATGGGCGCGCCATCCAAGGTCAACACGGCCCCTCCCGCCGCTTCAAGCACGGCCTGGCCTGCGGCGGTATCCCATTCGCAAGTCGGGGTAAATCGCGGGTAAAGTTGCGCGTCGCCGCGAGCCAACAGGCAGAACTTGAGCGAGGACCCGACCGAGACATCGCTCTCCACTTCCAGCGTCCGACAAAGCTGTTCCAGCGCCGCGTGGCCATGGCTACGACTGGCGACAATGCGGGGCTTCGCCTGCAACTCGACACTGATTGTACGCCGCTCGATGACAGCGCCGCCCAGCGCCTTGCCGGCCCAGGCGCCGTGCTCATCACCAACAAAGATTTCGCCGCTGGCCGGGGCCAACACCACACCCATGATGGGACGCCCCCCGTCGACCAGCGCAATGTTGACGGTAAACTCGCCATTGCGCTTGATGAATTCCTTGGTGCCGTCCAGCGGATCGACGACGAAATATCGTTCGCCCAGTTGCGGGATAATCCCGGCGGCCACGCTTTCTTCGCCCAGCACGGGCAGGCCCGCACCCTTGAGGTGCTCAATGATCACCGCTTCGGCTGCTGCATCTGCCTCGGTGACCGGAGAGCCGTCATCCTTGGTGACCACATGGATCGGCCGATCATAGATGGCATTGATGACATCAGCGGCGGCAATGGCGGCGTTGACAGCAAGTTCAGTCAGGGACGGGGCAGGGGCTTCGGACATCATGTCGGTTTGCCTTCTTGGATCGTGACGTCGAGCCCCAGATCAAGCGGCGTTGCGCCCATCGTGATCTGGCTGGTCGAAATATAATCTACGCCGGTTTCAGCGATCGAACGAACCCGGTCTAGTTTGACGCCGCCGGATGCCTCCAGTTTTGCCCGTCCTCCGTTTATCTGGACCGCCTGGCGCAGCAAATCATTGTCCATGTTGTCCAGCATGATGATGCGCGCTCCGGCCGCCAGCGCCTCCTCCAGTTCGGCGAGCGTCGTCACTTCGATCTCGATCGCCACCAGATGTCCGGCAAACGCCTCGGCGGACTTGTAGGCCGCTGCCACGCTGCCAGCGACGGCGATGTGATTATCCTTGATCAGAATGGCATCGTGGAGGGCATAACGGTGATTGGCGCCGCCTCCGCACCGCACCGCGTATTTTTCGAAGGCCCGCAGACCGGGTGTGGTCTTGCGGGTGTCGCAAATGCGGGCTCCCGTGCCCTCAATCGCATCTGCAAAGCGGCGCGTCAGCGTGGCTATGCCACTCAGATGATTGAGGAAGTTCAGTGCCACGCGCTCGGCCGACATGACCAAGCGGGCTGGTCCGGAAATCTCGGCCACCACGCCTCCAGCGCTCACGCGCGCGCCGTCCGCGAGCTTGGCGTGAAAGTCCACACCGTCTCCCACCAGCCGAAAGGCCGCGGCCGCAAGGTCAATTCCTGCGATCACGCCAGGTTCGCGTGCTGAGAGGGTGGCCGCGGCCCATGCTTCGGGCCCAAGCGTGGCCTGACTGGTCAGGTCGCCCGCCAGGCCGAGATCCTCTTCTAGCGCCGCCGCAACGGCGCGCTCGACCGCAAGACGGGACAATTGGGCAGGCAATGCAGTCATGGTGGTTCACCGCAAGCAGGGACAGGCCCGTGCTTTACGATGCGCATGGGGCACTGACAACCACGGCGAGGGGTACGCTTTTGTACGGCGGCGGCTTATCGCAGCAAACTCTGCCCCCCATCGATCCACACCGGGCTGCCAGTGACATGCCGTGCCGCATCGGAAACCAGGAAGGCGATGACGTCGGCAACGTCCTTTGCCTTGCCCTTGGCCCCGCCGGTCAATGGGATATCCCCATCGGGAAACGTCACCGCGATGCCCGCCTTGTCGCTGCCGCGGTGCTCGGTATTGTCTTCAATGTCGCTTTCGATGGCGCCAGGGCAAACCGCATTGATGCGGATCTTTCGCTGCCCCAGCTCCAGGGCCAATTGCTTGACCATGGCCATCTGTCCCGCCTTGCTCGCGGTGTAGGCGGTTGCCCCTGGCGAGGTAAAAGTTCGCGTGCCGTTGATGGAAGATACCACCACGATAGCTCCGCCCCCACTCGCCTCGAGGGCAGGTACAGCATGGTGGATGGTGAGGTAGGTCCCGCGCAGATTGACGGCAATTGTCTTGTCCCACTCCTCGGGAGCAAGATCGTCTATCGGGGCCCAGACCCCATTGATCCCCGCATTGGCGATCACGATGTCGAGCCGCCCGAAATGTCCAAGTATTTCGGCGACCAGCTGCTTCATACCGGCATCGTCGGTAATGTCGCAAGTCGCGGCCCGGGCCTTCCCTCCTTGACGTTCGATTTCTGCGGCAGTTGCGTCGACTTCGTCCTGAGTACGACTGACGGCAATCACGACGGCGCCTTCCTGCCCCAGTTTCAAGGCCGTCGCCTTGCCGATACCCGACCCGGCGCCAGTTACCAGAGCCACCTTGCCTTCCAGAATTGCCATCGCCCGCGCTCCTTGCTGTCCAAAACGGGCAACGCGGCAGGCGGGAGATGGTTGTGCCCAGGAGGAGAAAAGGATCAGAGGCGCTTGGGGTGATCGGCCTCGATGATGCCATGCGTAAGGCTGCCGGTCACCGGATAGAGCGGGATCAGACAGGCCTGCAGGGCGTGATAGAGGTCCGGTTTGCCCACGAACAAGCGCGATGTCGGCACCAATTGCTCGGTGAGTTCGCTGTGCCAGCCGCCTCGCTCATGGTCGATCACATGGTTCTCGGCGAAGTCCCACAGCTTGCGGTACCAGAGCTGATAGTAGTCATCGTGGTCATAGGCGCCAATATAGGCGGCTGCGCCAATGGCTTCGGCCACCGGCCACCAGAGCTTTTCGCGCATGATCGGCTGGTTGTTCCAATCCAGCGTATAGAAGAAGCCCCCGTGCACATTGTCCCAACCCAGCTCGATGGCTTGGCGAAACAGGCCGCGTGCGCTTTCAGTCATCCAGCTATGTTCTTTGCGGCTCAGCACAAAAAGCTGAAACAGCAGGCGTGACCATTCCAGCGCATGTCCCGGCGTCGTGCCGGACGGTCGGAACATTTCTGAGCCCAGATAATCCTTATCGAGTGTCCAATCCTCGTGGAAATGTTCGGCGACGCGATAGTCCAGCTTCGCCGCATTTTTGTGGATGATCAGATCGGCAATTCTGGTCGCCTTCTTGAGATATTCGGCCTCGCCGGTAGCTTCATAGGCAGCCATTAGGGCTTCGGTCAGATGCATGTTCGAATTCTGGCCGCGATAGGTGCTGATCTGCCGCCAATCATTGCCGAATTCCTCGCGGACCGCCCCGACCTTCTTGTCCCAGAAGCGGTTCTCGATCACCTCGGACACGTCGGCTATCACCTTGTCGGCCAGCGGATGACCGACCAGCTTGGCGCTGGCTCCCGCCAGCAACACGAATGCATGGCCATAGGCCTGCTTGCTGTCGTCGGTGTAGCCGTCGTCATCCAGCGACCAGACATAGCCGCCGTGTCGTTGGTCGCGGTGCTTCTCCCACAAATAGCGCATGCCGTGATCGACAATTTCGTCAGAGCCCGGCCGGCCGATAAGGCTGCCGATGGTGGCGCAATGGACCATGCGCGTTGTGACATGTACCTGTCGAACAGCATTCTGGGGAGAAAGTGGGTGTCCGTCATCGGAGAGCTCAAAGAAACCGCCTTTGGGATTGAGCGAGGAGGCCTCGAAAAAGTCGAACAGCCGGCTTGCCTGTGTCATCAGATATTGCCGATGAAATGGCCGGCGCTGCCATGCGCCCCAATTGGTTTCCGGCAATGCTTTTTCGATGGTGTCCAAGGCTTTCTCCCCACCGGCAGTTTCGATCGACCGGTTTAGTTCGGCTCGGGTTCTAGCCAATCAATAAGAACGTTGCAAATCCTGCCTGGGTGCCGTGCGCCAGTCACGCGCGCCCATACCAGGTCTCCACCCGCTCTACCTCTTCCGCCGAACCCAGGATGACCGGTATGCGCTGGTGAATATCCGTTGGTTCCACATCCAGGATATTCTGCCGGCCCGTAGTCGAACGCCCGCCGGCGCCTTCGATCAACCATGACATGGGATTGGCTTCGTAGAGCAAGCGTAGGCGCCCGCCTTTGCTGACGGTTTCGCTGTCCAGGGGGTAAAGAAAAATACCCCCGCGCATCAGGATGCGATGCACATCGGCCACCATCGAGCCAACCCAGCGCATATTGTATCGTTTGCCGGAGACACCCGTCTCGCCGGCAATATTCTCGCGAACATAGCCTTTCGTCGGCGCATTCCAGAACCGTTCGCGTGCGGTGTTGATGGCAAACTCGCTCGAGGCCGCCGGCACCTGCGCTGCGGCCAGCGTCTGCATCCAGCGACCGTTTCCATCCAGGGTAAAGACACTGGTTGAACCAGTGATCCGGACCACCAAGCTGGTTTGCGGTCCATAGGCGATATAGCCAGCGGCGAGTTGCGCTGAGCCTTTCTGGAGTAGCCCGCCTTTGCTCGGCAGGACCGAAAAAATCGTTCCCACAGTGACGTTTACGTCGAGATTTGAAGAACCATCGAGGGGATCGGTTGCCAGGATGAATTGCCCCTGACTCGATAGGTCAACGGCTTCATCCAGTTCTTCCGATATCAGAATCGATATGGCCGTATTTTGCCGCAAGTGATTCAAAACAATGTCGTTTGAGATGACATCGAGCGCCTTTTGCGCCTCTCCCTGTACATTCTCCGATCCCGCGAGGCCAGTCTGTCCGGCGATGGGGGCCAGTCGAAGCACAGTAGCCAGTTCCGCTCCTGCCGCCGCCATACTCAGAATGACCTGAGCAAGGTCTGAGTCGCTGGTCTGGCTGCTCAGCCACTGGGCAAGATCGGTCATCAGGTGGTCTCCATTGTCGTCTCCACAATCCCTAAGCGGATCGGTCAGGCAAGGCCAACTTTCGATCTAGGCCAGCCTGTTGCTGCTTCAGCGGGGTGACATGGGAGGGCGCTCAAATTGTGCTCCAAAATTGAATATTGCCCATAATTTGGGCGTGTGCATGGCGGATTATGCGGCGGGCCTGCCTGAGTGGGGAGCGTTTGTCGAACTTAATATGTGCAACAGCAAAGATTTAGATGGTGGCACGGACCTTGCAGTCTGCAGTGAGCCCAGCGTCCAAACGGTCGCTGTCAAAGGATCGAAAACAGGACAGGGAACATCCAATGCTACGCCGCACATTCATCGCATGCCTCATAACCGGCCTCGTATCCGTCTCGGCTGCTCCGGCCTATGCCGACGCGCTTGAGGACATCAAGGCCAGAGGCACCATCCGCGTTGCTGTGCCCCAGGATTTCCCCCCCTTCGGCAGCGTCGACATCAGCATGGAGTCTGTGGGTTACGACATCGATATGGCGAAGGCCATCGCCGAAAGACTGGGCGTAGGCATTGAACTGGTGCCCGTCACCAGCGCCAACCGAATTCCCTATCTGCAGACCGATCGGGTTGATCTGGTCATTTCCAGCCTGGGCAAAAATGCCGAGCGCGAAGCGGTGATTGATTTCACCGATGCCTATGCGCCCTTCTACAACGGTGTCTTCGGAGAGGCGGACCTCACACTTGCAGGTCCAGAAGATCTTGTCGGCGTCAGCGTTGGCGTCACCCGCGGTTCCGTCGAAGATCTCACCTTGACAGAATTGGTGCCCGAAGGCGTCGAGATCAGCCGCTACGAAGACAATAACGGCACCATCTCGGCCTTCCTGTCCGGCCAGGTTGATGTGATCGCCACTGGCAATGTCGTCGCGGCCGCCATCCTCGAGCGCGACCCGCAGCGGCGCCCCGAACTCAAATTCCTGGTCAAGAACTCCCCCTGCTATGTCGGGCTGAACAAGGACGAGCCAGCACTGCTCGAAGCGGTTAACACCATCATCGCCGAAATGAAGGCCGATGGGTCGCTCAACACCATCTCGCAGGCCTGGCTGAAGGCTGACTTGCCCGCCGACCTCTAATGTCGTCCCAGGCCGCCCGGCCCAGACCGGGCGGCATTCCTGCAGGCGTTTCCGGGTCGGACGGGGTCAATGCAATATCAATGGAATTTTGACTGGCTGGCGAACTACATGCTGGTCTTCGTCAATGGTGTCGCCATCACCATTGAACTCATCCTGGTCGGGGCCGTGCTTGGCGTCTGCCTTGGCATTGTCTGTGCGTGGGTGCGCGCGCTCGGCCCAGCCTGGCTCAAGCCCTTCGTCGCCGCCTATGTGGAACTGATCCGCAATACGCCCTTCCTGATCCAGCTCTTCTTCATCTTCTTTGGCCTGCCCTCGCTCGGCATGAAGCTGACTGCCTTGCAGGCCGCCAACATTGCCATGGTCGTCAACCTGGGTGCCTATAGCTGCGAGATTATCCGGGCAGGCATACAGGCAACGCCACGCGGCCAGTTCGAAGCTGGCGCAAGCCTTGCCATGACGCCGTTGCAGACATTCCGCCATGTCGTCCTGGTGCCGGCGCTGCAACGCATATGGCCGGCTCTGGCGTCCCAGATCGTCATCGTCATGCTCGGGTCCTCGGTTGTTTCCCAGATCGCTGTCGAGGACCTGACCTTTGCCTCCAACTTCGTCCAGTCGCGCAACTTCCGCGCCTTTGAGACCTATCTGGTCGCCACGCTGACCTATCTGGCGCTGGCCATCGCGCTCCGGAAGGTCCTTGACAGTGTCGGCTGGGTGATCTTTCCGCGGAGGAAGGCGTAATGGCCCAGTTCACCGTCTTCGACATCCTCCGCAATCTTCTCCTGGCCACCCAGTGGACCGTTATCCTGTCCATCGTCTCATTTATTGGCGGCGGGCTGGTGGGAATGCTCGTCCTGTTTGCTCGCATCTCCAATCGAGGCTGGTTGCGTCTCCTGGGGCGGGGCTATGTCGAACTTTTCCAGGGCACGCCGCTACTCATGCAGCTCTTCCTGGCCTTTTTCGGCCTGGCATTGTTCGGCATCAGCGTGCCTGCCTGGCTGGCTGCAGGATTGGCGCTGATCCTGTGGACAGCGGCCTTTCTCGGCGAGATCTGGCGTGGCTGCGTGCAGGCCGTGGCAAAGGGTCAATGGGAAGCGTCGGCGAGCCTAGGCATGGGCTATTTCCAGCAGATGCAACATGTGATCCTGCCCCAGGCTCTGCGCGTCGCCATTCCGCCCACCGTCGGCTTTTCTGTGCAGGTGGTCAAAGGTACCGCGCTCACCTCCATCATCGGCTTTGTCGAACTCACCCGAGCTGGCACCGTGGTTACCAACGCCACCTATCAGCCCTTCCTTGTCTACGGATTGGTCGCGCTCATCTATTTCTGCCTCTGCTGGCCGTTGTCCAAGACCAGCCAGATCCTGGAGAAGAGACTCAATGTCGCTCATAGCCATCACTGACGTTCGCAAAAGTTTCGGTTCAAACGAAGTGCTCAAGGGCATAGACATCGATATTGCCCGGGGCGAGGTGATCGCGATCATCGGCAAGTCCGGTTCCGGAAAATCCACCCTGCTGCGCTGCATCAATGGTCTGGAGACCATTGATTCCGGGTCGATTTCGGTCGAGGGCGCCCAACTGCTGACGGAAGCCGGGGCGCTGCGCGAGCTGCGCCTGAAGGTCGGCATGATCTTTCAGCAGTTCAACCTGTTTCCCCATCTGACGGCCGGGCGTAACGTCATGCTTTCCCAGATGGTGGTCAAGAAGACGCCAAAGGAGCAAGCGGCCGAGATCGCCCGCAACATGCTGCAGCGCGTCGGCCTAGGCGAAAAGTTCGATGCCTACCCCGATCAGTTGTCCGGCGGCCAGCAGCAGCGCGTTGCAATAGCGCGGGCACTGGCCATGCAACCCATTGCCTTGCTTTGCGACGAGATTACCTCCGCCCTCGATCCCGAATTGGTTGCCGAGGTGCTCGCCGTGGTCAAGGAGCTGGCAGCCGACGGCATGACCCTGGTTATGGTCACCCATGAAATGCGCTTTGCCAGAGACGTCTGCTCCCGCGTGGTGTTCATGCACCAGGGCCGTGTGCATGAGATTGGCCCGCCCGAAGAGGTGTTCGCCAACCCCAAGACGCCCGAACTGCAGCAATTCCTGGGGATGAACCAGGCAGCTTGATCGTTGGGCGCAAGGGCGGGCTAGCCCTCACGCGCCAGATCATTGAGCAGACCAGCTGCCACGCTAAGACGCGAGACCGTGATCCCGCCCTCCGTCATCTCCTTGACGGCGGCTACCGATCGCGCGAGCGCCACCGAGCGTTGTGCAACGAAGTCGTCAATGCTTCCCGCCAGCAGCACATCCGCCGCCAGGTCTCGCAGCGCCCGCATCAAATTGGCGAGCGCCCTGTCTAGCGCCATGCGGTCAAAGCGATCGCCCAGAACGATAGCCCGGCCATCCTCGATAATGCGAAAGAGATCGAACAGGCCTGCCACTCCGAAATAGGCCCTGGCCGCTGACAGCACGTCGACATCGCCGCGCTCGGCCACCAGGACGATATCGCTGGCATGACCGAGGAAGGGCAGGGCGCCAATGCTTTGCGCAAGGGCTTCGGGCACCCCATGGTTCTTGAGCCCGCTGACCCTCAGGACAAGGGCTTCCTGTTGCTCCGCAGGTAACAGGCCTTTGGCTTCGCTCAGTTGCGTCACTCCATCCCGATGCCGGTTCACCAATTCGCCCAGCCCTGTTGTGACAGAGGCATTGCGCAGGAACCACAGCGCCTCCTGCCGCAAGAGGGCCTCCACCTGCGCATAGAGTTCCAGTTGCACCGATCCAGGCAGCACCCCGTCCAGCGCATCGATCTGGGCATTGAGGCTGGACAGGCCATATGCGTCCCGTACGGCGGCGTAGGCCAGGGCGACCTCGCCTGCGCTGGCACTGGTCGCGGCCGTCAGTTCAGAAACGAAGGCCGGCCCGCCACGGTTGATCATGGCATTGGCCAAAACCGTCGCGACAACTTCGCGCTTGAGCCGGTGGGTCTCGATCTGCTCGGGATAGCCTTGATGCAGCGTCTGCGGAAAATAGCGGAACAATTCACCGGCCAGATATGGGTCGTCTATGGCTGTGCCGGCCAACAGGTCATCGAACAGTGTGAGCTTGGCATAGGCCAGGATCACGGCCAGCTCCGGCCGCGCTAGTCCCTTGCCGTTGGCGGCTCGGCTATCAAGCGTTGTGTCGCTGGGCAGGAACTCGACCGCCCGGCTTAACAAGCCGCGCTCTTCCAGCCCCTCTATAAGAACGCGGTGATCCGGCAATTCAGCCAGGCCAGCCCGCTCGGCCAGTGAGATTGCCAGGGTCTGCAGATAGTTGTTGCGCAGGCAAAGCGCCGCCACTTCCTCGGTCATCGAGGCCAGGAAGGCGTTGCGCTTGTCCATGGGCAATTGCCCCGAAGCGACCACCGAAGACAGCGCGATCTTGATATTGACCTCAAGGTCGGAGGAATTCACGCCGGCCGAATTATCTATGGCATCAGTATTGATCCGTCCGCCATTGAGGGCATAGGCAATGCGTCCGCGTTGCGTTGCGCCCAGATTGGCGCCCTCGCCAACCACCTTGGCGCGCACCTGATCTGCCGTGACGCGGATTGCGTCATTGGCACGGTCGCCAACATGCGCATCGTCTTCCTCGGCTGCCTTGATATAGGTACCGATACCGCCGAACCAGAGCAGGTCCACTTGTGCAACCAGAATGGCGCGCATCACCTCGTTGGGCGTTGCCGCGCCCGCCTCAAGTCCAAGCATGTCCTGCATCTGCGGGCTAAGCGGGATGGACTTGAGCGAACGCGAAAACACCCCGCCGCCCTCGGAAACCAGGCTTTTGTCATAGTCCTGCCAGCTGGAGCGAGGTAGGTTGAACAGCCGCTCCCGCTCGGCATAGCTGGCCACGATATCCGGTTGTGGGTCGATGAAGATATCGCGGTGATCGAACGCTGCCACCAGCCGGGTTTCCCGCGACAACAGCATCCCGTTGCCGAACACGTCTCCGCTCATGTCGCCGACGCCGACGACTGTGAATGGTTCTTTCTGGATGTCTCGGTCCATTTCGCGGAAGTGCCGCTTGACCGCTTCCCAGCCGCCCCGTGCGGTGATGCCCATCTTCTTGTGGTCATAACCCGCCGAACCGCCAGAAGCGAAGGCATCCCCCAGCCAGAAGCCGCGCGCGACAGCAATGCCATTGGCAACGTCGGAAAAGCTCGCTGTGCCCTTGTCGGCGGCGACAACCAGATAGGGGTCGTCGCCATCGCGGCGCACCATGTCCGCAGGCGGCAGCACTTCTCCGTCAACCAGATTGTCGGTCACATCCAATAGGGCCCCGATGAAAACCTTGTAGCTCTCACGGCCCTCCTCGAGCCAGGTCTCGCGGGCCATGCCGGCATGGAGGCGTTTCGGCACAAAACCACCCTTGGCGCCCACAGGCACAATGACGGCATTCTTGACCTGCTGGGCTTTGACCAGCCCCAGCACCTCGGTACGGAAGTCTTCCGGCCGGTCGGACCAGCGCAACCCGCCACGCGCGATTGCGCCGAAGCGCAGATGGATACCTTCCACCCGCGGCGAATAGACCGAGATTTCGCGATAGGGGCGAGGCGCGACCATGCCCTCTATTCGGCTGCTGTCGAACTTGATCGCCAGCGCTGGCCGCCGGCTGCCATGCGCATCGCGTTGCCAGGCATTGGTGCGCAAGGATGCTTCGATCAGGTTCCAGAACCGCCGGACGATCGTATCCTCATCGAGCGAGGTAATCTGATCCAGCGCTGCGTTGAGTGCGCTCCGGGCCTTTTCGGCGGCGGCTTCTCGATCTGTGATCTCGGGGCCATGCAGCGCCGCAAACAACGTGACCAATGCGTGGGCAGCTGCTTTCTGTGTAACCAGCGTCTGGGCAATGTAGCGCTGGGAGTGCGTGGTTCCGACTTGTCGAAGATAGCGTGACAGGGCCCGCAAGAGGGATGCCTCGGTCCACTCCAGATCGGTCAGGGTCACCAGCGCATTGAGCTGATCACTCTCGGCCTCGCCCATCCAGACCGCCAGCAATCCCGCCTCAACGGCCGGTGCTCGCGCCAGGACGTCGATTTCGGTCGCGTCGGCCAGCTCGACAACCATATCGTGCAGATAGCGCTCGACGCCGTCCCGCGGCACGATTGTATAGGTGCGCTCGTCGATCACCCTAAAGCCGAAATGCTCAAGCATCGGCACGCGATCGGAAAGCGGAATGGCAGTGCCTTCGTGATAGAATTTCAGGCCCAGCGTTCCGTCTGCGCCGGTTCGGCTGACGAGGCGTATCGCAATGCCGTCGTCCCCCAGACCTTCGAACACCTTGATGTCGCGCAGCGCGTCATGTGCGTCATTGCGGCTTTGATAGGCGCCTGAAAAAGCCTGCTTCCAGTCGCTGACGGCGGCCTGCTCCGTTGCTGCCGCCATCAGCATGTCGGAGAAGTCATGCGTCAGTGCCTCGACGCCGGTCTCCAGAGCTTTCCGCTCCGGCTGCGGTGTTGCGCCGCCATTACGCCCGATGATGACATGCAGGCGAACGAGGTCGCCCTCGGGGAAGTGAGGGTAATAGGCTGAGACACGTCCGTCATACAGGTCGGCTAGATAGCGCGTGATCCTGGCTCGCACCGTGCCGTCATATCGATCTCGTGGCACATAGACCAGGATCGAGACGAAGTTGTCGAAGCGGTCGATGCGCGGCAAGACCCGCACGCGCGGTCGATCATAAAGTCCGGCAATGGCGCCGGAGAATTCGGCCAGTTGCCGAGTGTCGATCTGGAACAGTTCGTCCCGCGGATAGCTGTCCAGCGCCCCAAGCAAAGTGCGGCCTGCATGGCCCAATGGATCGACACCGGATTGGCGCATGACGTCTGCGATCTTGCGCCGGATGATCGGCACTTCGGTATGCGGCGTTGCCAATGCTTGTGCTGTGTAGTGTCCCACCACGCGCAATTCGCCACTTGCGGCACCAGCGGCGTCAAACAGCTTGATGCCGACATAGTCCAGATGGGTCCGCCTGTGGACGCGTGCGCGGATATTGGCCTTGGTGATCAGCAGAGGCTCGGGCCCCTCCACAAAATCCACCAGTTGCGGTGTGCTGTCGACATAATGAGGGCCACTGCGCAGCACCTTGAGGTTTTCGTCACGCAGAATGCCAAGCCCGGTTCCAGATACCGGCTGCAGTGCATCGCCTTCCAGCCGGTACTCGCGCACACCCAGAAAGGTGAAATTGTGCTCGATCAGCCATTCGATAAACCGCTCGGGCTCATCGCGCTGTCCGGCGCGCAGGTGGCTGAGGCCGTTGGATGCGCGACGCACCCTGTCCAGCATGGCCTGCCAGTCGGCCACGGCGCGCGCCACCTCGACAAGGGTAACCTTTAGTTCCCCGACCAACGCGTCCACATCGGCAACAGGATCGCTCTGGATGTGCAGCATGCTGACGCTGTCACCTTCATGCGAGACGACGGCGCCGTTCGCCACCTGCACAACAGGATGGGCGAACATCCGGATTGTCCCACCCATCGCCCTGAGGGCCGCCAGGGCGCTGTCCACTATGAACGGCATGTCCGGGCAGATGATATCGACCAGTAGCGGCTCACCCGGCGCATTTGGGCGTGTGGTTTCGACACGCGTGGCGCCGCGCGGCGTGTTGGTAAGCCGTTCATGGCTACTCGTCAGGGCGTTGAGCAGCCTGTCAGGCCCCAACCGTTCCAAGTCGTCAGCGTCCGAGGCCATTATTGCGGCTTCCAGCAGCCTCCGCAGACTGTCATTATCCTCGGACTTCGCTTTTGCCATATCCAGCAAACGCGCCTTGACTGTGTTGGTCATGCCCTGCTTCCCCGTGACTCGCAGTGCTACCTTATGCACCTCAGATGACACTGTCTGCACTGCCTTAGTCGGCATTGCCGGATATTGCCGGAGGTAAGCCATTTCCTGAGAACCCAACAATTGGGCAAACCTTTTCCCGTCGCCCTGTCCGGAAAGGTCGTTTACCACTTGTTAAACCCGACCAATCTGATAGACTTTAGGTAGTTTCTAAGCAGGTACTCACATGCCCAAACTGTCTCACTACGCCTCATATGCCGGACTGGTCGCCGCATTGTTGTTCGGCTTTTTGGTGACGCTGCATGCTGGTGTCATGTTCTAATAAAACCTGACACTAGATGCATAGTTATGTTGAATGGCGGCCAATTGGTCGCCATTTGTGTTTTCTGTAGTGCGTGGTCCAGAGTTAATACCGATTATAATAGGGTTCATGGGAAGTTCTTAAGGAAATTATTTGTTACGGAGATTAGTTTTCGGCTGAGTATTTTCTGTAGCCCGGCTCTCTGTTGCCAATCGGAACCTTGAGATACTATACCAGTCAAGTAGCGTATGGGGGTCCTCAAGAGGAGGGTTTCGATGAGAACCACCACGCGCATTCTGGCCGCTCTCGGCCTCACCGCAGTATTGTCGGTCGTTTCAGCGACCACCGCCCTGGCGCAGGGGCGGTCACTGACCAATGTCAGCTACGATCCAACCCGCGAATTCTACCAGGATTTCTCTGCGGCCTTTGTCAGTCATTGGCAGTCCGAAACCGGCGAACTCGTTTCGGTGCAAACAACAAACGCCGGCTCCGGTGCGCAGGCCCGCTCGGTGATCGAGGGCTTGCCGGCCGATGTGGTTACATTGGCGCTGGAGAGTGACGTCAATCTTATTGCTGATCAGACCGGCAAGATACGCGCCGATTGGCGGACTGCGCTACCCAACGCCAGTGCCCCTTACACCTCCACCATCGTGTTCCTGGTCCGCAAGGGTAACCCCAAGCAGATTGCAGATTGGGAAGATCTGATAAATGAAGGCGTTGAGGTCATCACGCCCAATCCAAAGACTTCGGGTGGCGCGCGTTGGAACGTCCTGGCCGCCTGGGCCTGGGCACTGCAACAGCCCGGGGGATCGGAAGAAACCGCTCGAAATTACCTCGAACAACTCTTCGCTCACGTCCCGGTGCTCGACACAGGAGCCCGCGCATCCACGATTACCTTCGCCCAGCGGGGCCTGGGAGATGTCTTGATCGCCTGGGAAAACGAGGCTCTGCTGACACTCGAGGAATTGGGGGGCGACCGGTTCGAAATTGTTACCCCGTCCATTTCCATTCTCGCACAGCCATCTGTGGCCCTGGTCGACGGCAATGTGGACGTGCGCGGTACGCGCGATCTGGCTCAAGCCTATCTTGACTACCTCTATTCAGCTGAAGGTCAGGCTCTGGCAGCCAAGCATCACTTCAGGCCCTATGACACCACCGGAGTCGATCCCTCGCTGCTGGCCGGTTTTGCCGATCTCGAGCTTGTCCGGATCGATGATTTCGGAGGATGGCGCGAGGTTCAGGCCAAGTTCTTCGGCAGCGAGGGTATCTTCGACCAGATATTCGAAGGCAGCTTCTGATTGCCTCCCCACTAGTGAACCGTCGCCGGTTCGATGGGCGTGGCCGGGCCGTCTCCGACTTTTGGCCCCGCCCAGAACACCACATAGAGCAGGTCGTGACCGGCCGCATCCGTGATCTCAATGGAGCGCGGTGCGTCCATTTCTCCCCCTTCACCTGCGACTTTTTCAATGATGGCGCGACCCATTTCCGCGGCCGTCTGTTCGGCGGCATCAAGATCGGCATGGTCGCTGCCCGCCTCGTCGCGGATCAGCTTCTCTTCAGTGCGGTAGTGAAAGAAGTATCGCGGCACAATGTTCTCCGTTTTCGGAGGGAAAACGTCGTCAAGCCGGCATAAGTTGCCAGGCTGCGCTACTGTGCCATCCCGGATTGAGTCAGTCGACCCCGTGCAGAGAACGGTAACCGTGCCGATGCCAGAGCAGGGGGGTGGTTCCGGTGTTGGTTTCCGCTTCAATGATGGCGCCGGCGAACAGCACATGCGTGCCCGTCTCCATCGCGCCGATGACTTCGCAGTCCAGCGCCGTAACCGCGCCGTGCAGCAGAGGCTGGCCCGACGGCCAGGCGCTCCATTGGCCGATATTGAACCGCTCCGGCGGTTCCACCTGGCCGGCAAAGGCATTGGCAATGGCTTCCTGTCCAGAGCCAAGCATTGCCAGGGAGAAACTGCCTGTCCTGGCGATGACGTCAGCGAGGCGACTGACAATATCAATGGACACCAGAACGGCCGGGGGCTGCGCCGAGAGCGACATTACCGAAGTCGCCGTCCGCCCGATGCGCTCGTCGCCACGCCGCGCGGCCACCACATGGACGCTCGATGCCAGGCCCGACATGGCCGAACGGAATTCTGAATCATTGATGGCGGGGCGGCGCAGGGGCCGAAGGGCCATTGTATCGGGCAGTTCGAACTCGGGCATAAGGATAGTCATGGTGGAAAGTCGCCATTAGTGCAATGCGGTCCGGTATTCCAAAGGGGGTTCTTCCCTTGTGGCATACAACGTGTCGCCCGGCTCGGCTGCGGAGGTTCTTTTCAGTGTCTGAACCCCTGCAGCCTGTCGAGATCAATCAGCTCAGATTGGCTTCAGCGAACTCATAATTGGCCAGCGTGTCGAGGAAGTTGCTGACATAATCCGGCCGGCGATTGCGAAAATCGACATAATAGGAGTGCTCCCAGACATCCAGGCCCAGCAGCACTTTGCCCTCGCCAGTGGCCAGCGGGTTGGACCCATTGGGAGTCTTGGTGGTCTTGAGCTTGCCGTCCGTGCCGAGGATAAGCCACGCCCATCCGGAGCCGAATTGGGTGGTTGCCGCAGTCTTGAAGCTGTCCTTGAAGGCATCGACGGAACCAAAGTCTTCGATGATCTTGGATTCCAGCCGGCCTGGCATTTTGCCGCCCGTGGGGCTGAGAGCCTGCCAGAAATGGATATGGTTCCAGTGTTGGCCGGCGTTGTTGTACACAGGCGCAAGATCGGCTTTGTCCCTGGCGAAAACCACGATTTCATCCAGCGACTTGCCGGCCAGCTCAGGCATTTTTTCAACGAAGCCGTTGAGTGCGGTCACATAGGCCTGGTGGTGTTTTCCGTGATGCAGTTCCAGCGTTTCCTGGCTCATGCCTTTGGCGGCCAGGGCATCGACGGAATAGGGCAGGGTGGGCAGCGTGAAGGTCATCAGGCGGGTCCTTTCGCATTCGGCTTGCATGTTGCAGCAAGCTGGACTAATTTCCAAGCAATGGCTTTGAAAACCCTTTCGGCAGATATGTCAAGTTTGGCCTTGGAAAATTCTGCGTGGTCGCCGCGCAGCCCGGGCGAGCGCATTCTCATGGCCCTCAAAATGCACGGGACCCTGTCTGCGTCGGCATTGGGAAAACAGCTCGGCACGACCAGCGAGGCGGCCCGGCAGCAATTGTTGCGCCTGGCCGATGAAGGTCTCGTGCTAGCGCATAGCGCGGCCAGTGGTGTTGGCCGACCCACTCAACTCTGGAGCCTCGCGCCCGCGGCCCAGGCGCGCTTTCCCGACACGCACGCGGCGCTGACCGTGCAACTGCTTGACATCGTGCGTGAGCATCTTGGTGAGGAGGTGCTCGATACCATCATCACTGCCCGAGAGACCGACACGCGCAGCGCCTATGACGCGGCAGTGGGGTCGGCCAGGGACCTCAAGTCTAGGGTCGCCGCGCTTGCCGAACTGCGCAGCCAGGAAGGTTACATGGCAGCCTGGACCGAACAAGACGATGGGTCGCTCCTTCTGGTCGAGAACCATTGCCCCATCTGTGCGGCCGCAACAGCCTGCCAGGGCTTCTGCCGCGCTGAACTCGATGTGTTCCGCTCGGTACTTGGACCGGATGTCTCGGTGGAGCGAGAGGAACACATCGTGTCAGGCGGGCGGCGCTGCAGCTATTCTATTAGGATCCTTGCCGATGCATCCTCCTGATCGACCGCCCGTGGGTACCCAACTACACCGCATTGGCTGGGAAACGCCCGAGGGGCTGGATGAGCACCTCATCCGCAAGGTGGTGGACGCCTTCTACGCGCGCGCCCGTCGCGACGATATCATTGGCCCGATCTTCAATCGCGTCATTCCCGATCCTGAGTGGCCCGGCCATCTCGACAAGATCGCTGATTTCTGGAGCTCAATGCTCCTTGGGTCCGGCCGCTACAATGGTCGCCCCATGCCCAAGCACATGGCGATTCCCGAACTGTCAGACATCCATTTCATGCGCTGGCTGCGTTTGTTTCGTGAGACGGTCGAGCAAATCTGTCCGCCCGACATCGCCGCGCTCTTCGTGGAGCGCTCCGAGCGCATTGGCAATTCCTTCCGCATGAACATATCCATGCGCCGCGGTGACGACATTACTCGTCTTGGCCCGCTGCAGCGCGAAAATGCGCCGGTCTGGAAACCCGATTGAACAAGTCTATCGCAGCAAGGCGGCCTGGGCCGGAACGTCCCGCTCGCAGACCAATACACCTTCAACCACGCTGAGCCTTGCCTGATGGATCGCCGTGCGCCGCGCGGCGACATCGGGCGGCCCGTCGGTCTGGCTGCGTTCTTCCCATTCGGGATGGGTGAAATAATACATGGCGGCGTGGTCGCCATTGACCACCACATCCGCGTGGCGGGCATAACGCCGGTCCATCGGATCGGCCCCCGGCTCTCCCGCAATGATCCCCTGCCGGGTCCAGTTGAGGGTGTCCTCGGACCGATAGACCGCCTGGCCGCGCCATTCATCCACGATCAGCCAATAATAGCCGCCCACTTCAAAGACATTTGGGCCTTCATGCGGCGGCGCGTCCGGTGACCCGGGCAGCACCAGTCCCTCCAACGTCCAGTTCATCATGTCCGGACTGGTCGCGCTCCAAGTGCTCGAGCCTTGGCCCTCGTCCTTGTACCACATGCGCCACGGCCCGTTGGGACTGCGGAACACGCAGGCATCGATGCAATTGGTGCTCGACAGCTTTAGCGGCCCCACGCGCGTCCAGGTCTCCAGGTCCGGACTGGTGAAATGCGTGATGGTCCGCGGCACCTTCCAATGCGTTGGTACCCCGGTGATGTAGCTGAGGAACATGTGATACTGCCCCTCGGCGAAGATCACCTCCGGCGCCCAATGCGTATTGAGCCCGGTGTCCCCCGGCGCATCCAGGCCTTTCACCGTGCCCCTATACTGCCAGCTACCGCCGCCATCGGACGAGACGGCAATGCCTATCGGTGAGCCGTGGATCCAGCCAAATCCGGGTTCGTCCGCACTGGCCCGGCGATTGGTGTAGAACATCCACCACTCGTCCGTCCCTTCGCGGCGCACCACCACCGGGTCGGCCGCCCCATCCTCGATGGGATCGCGATAGATCGGCGCGCTCATGCATAAACCCGCACGTGCCGGCCATCGGGTCGTTGCACCAGCTCTCCTGCACGGCCCACGCTGTCATTGGCCTGGTCGAGCATGGTTGGATCGGTACCGAGCTTGCCGGCGCCCGCATCGTCGGTCGAAAGCACCGAGGCCTTGAGCAACCGGGAATAGGGGTGCTCGGGATTCTCCAGCACGGTGCGGGCATCGCCCATCTCCACGATCCGCCCGCGCTGCATGATGATCAGTCGGTTGGAAATGTAATAGGCCGTCGCCAGATCATGCGTGATGTAGATCACTGATACTTTCAGATCGTCCCGCAGGCTCTTGAGCAGGTTGACGATGCTCATGCGCAGCGAAGCGTCCACCATCGATACCGGCTCGTCGGCGATCAGCAGTGGCGGATTGGGGATCAGCGCGCGGGCAATGGCGCAACGCTGGAGCTGCCCACCGCTCATCTCGTGCGGAAACCGTCCGCGCACTTCCTTCAGGCTCAGCCCGACCTTTTGCAGGGCCTCATCCATGGCCTTGTCGATCGCGGCCTTGTCTGTGGTCTTGAGAAAGCGTCGTGCGGTGCTTTCCAGATAGCGTTCAATTTCCTTGAGCGGGTTGAACGCCTCGAACGGATTCTGGAACACCGGCTGCACGCGGCTCATGAATTTGAGCCGCTCGTCGCGCCCGGCGTGCCGGTCCACCTTTTCTCCGCGGAACAGGATTTCGCCCTGGGTGGGATCTTCCAGCCCCAGGATCATGCGTGCCAGCGTCGTCTTGCCCGAACCGGACTCGCCGATGATCGTAAAGATCTCCGGGTTTTCCGCACTGATCGAAAAGCTGGCATCCATCACGGCATCGATGATCTTGCGGCCGAAAATGCCGCCCATGGTGAAGCGCTTGGACACATCGCGCACATCAAGCAACGTCGTCATGCCATTGCTCCTGTCGGGGCCGCAATATTGACCAGCGGCTTCACGTCTTCCCAGCGCCAGCAGGCACTGCGCTGTCCGGGGGCAACCTCGATCATGGGGGGAACCTCCTTGCGGCATTTATCGATTGCCAGCGGGCAGCGCGGATGGAACCGGCAACCCTGCGGCGGATCGGCCAGATTGGGCGGGCGTCCGTCCAGGGCAGGCCGCTGCTGGGTGTCGCCAATACGTGGCAGGCTCGCCACCAGATGGGCCGTATAGGGGTGCTTGGGGGTGAAGAACATCTGTCGCGTCGGCCCTTCCTCCACCAGCCGCCCGGCATAGATAATGCCCACTCGGTCAGCGACATTGGCATGCACGCTCATGTCATGTGTCACAAACACGACCGAAGCACCCATCTCCTTCTGGATGTCGCGGATCAGGCTCAGCACTTCCTTCTGCACCACCACGTCGAGCGCAGTAGTCGGTTCGTCGGCGATGATGAACTCGGGATGGCAAACCGTCGCCAGTCCAATCGTCACACGCTGCCGCATGCCCCCTGACAATTCGTGCGGATAGGCCTTGAGCACGTCGGGCGGCAAGTTGAGCCGCGCCAGATGCTTGACGACGCGGTCCTCGAAGGCCTTGCCACTCAGCCCCAATGGGCGCTGGGCGAAATCCTGGAATGTCTTGCCGATCCGGCGCACTGGATTTAGCACGCTCATCGAGCCCTGCATGATGTAGCTCAGATGCTTCCAGCGCACCGTCTCGATCTGTTCGGGACTGGCCGTGGTCACGTCGATCGGACCATTCTTGAAATTGTATTTCACCGAACCTTCGACCACCCGGAGGGGCGGGCGGATGGCGGCCGCCAGCACCTTGATGAAGCTGGTCTTGCCCGAGGAGCTTTCGCCGGCAATGCCATAGACCTCGTTCTTGCGAAGGGTCATGGTGATATCGTCGACGGCACGCACCTCGCGCTCCACGCCGAAGTAGTTCATCTGGTAGTAGGCCTTGAGCCCGTCCACGGTGAGCAGGATGTCGTTTGTGTCCTGGGTCATGGCTCAGGCTCCCATGCGGCGCAGTCGGCTGCGCGGGTCGATATACTCGTTCATGCTGATGGCCAGCAGGAACAGGCCGATAAAGGTCATCACCATCAGGATCACCGGGATGGCGATCCACCACCACACACCCACCACCATGGCAGAGTGCGAATTGGCCCAGTAGAGCGCAGTGCCGATGGTCGGGTTGTTGATATTGGTGAAGCCGAGCACGGCCAGCGTGACCTCAAGTCCGATGGACCACAGCATGTTGTTCATAAAGGTCGAGAACACGATGGGCATCACATAGGGGAGGTGCTCTTCGAGCAGGATCTTGCGCGTGCTCATGCCGGCAAAGACGGCGTGACGGGTGAACTCGCGATGCTTGAGACCCAGCGCCACTGATCGGATCAGCCGTGCGTCGAACGGCCAGCCAAAACAGGCCATGATCAGTGCCAGCGTCAGGCTGTCCATATTGTTGCGCAGCACGAAATAGAACAGCACCAGCACCGGAAAGATCGGGATGGCCACGAAGATGTCGTTGACGAACATCAGCACGCGGTCGACCCATCCGCCCAGATAGCCGGCTGTCAGACCAACGGCGATGGAGATGATGCGGCTGAGCACCGCAACGGTCAGGCCGAAAGTCAGGCTGTTTCTGAAGGCAGCCGAAAGCTGCCAGAACATGTCCTGGCCGCGTGAATTGGTGCCGAACCAGAACTGTGCGGAGGGCGGCTGGTCTGGAATGGTTGTGTAGATCAGTGACGGATCAACGGGCGAGAAGAAGCTCAGGCAGGCAAACAGGACCACCACACCCACAAGGATCAGCCCGATGGTGAACTCGATATTGTAGCGGATAAGGTCGCGGAATACGGCAAACATGGTCTTACTCCGCCCGCACGCGTGGATCGAGAATGGGATAGAGCAGGTCCACAATGAAGATGGACACCGCCACAGCCGTTACGGACACGGTCGCGACGGCCAGAACCAGCGAGTAGTCCCCGGCGTTCACGGCGTCGATCAGCAGCGATCCCAGGCCCGGATAATTGAACACCTGCTCGGTGATAACCGTGCCCGAGAACACCGTGCCAAGCGCCATGGCCAGAGCTGTCAGCTGAGGCAGCAGCGCGTTGCGCATCACATAGGCGCCGACGATCGTCGAGCGCTTCACACCGGCCAGTTCGGCATAGGTCACATAGTCTTCGGTGACCACATTGGACACCAGGGCGCGCATGCCCAGGAACCAGCCGCCAAATCCGACCAGCACCAGCGACAGCGCCGGCAGGGTCGCATGCTGGATCACCGATGAGATGTAGGGCCAGTTCCAGCCCGGCGTTACATTCATCGCGAAGCCGCCGGAAATCGGCAGGACAGGCCAGACAAAGCCGAACAGGATCAGCATGATGAAGGCGACGACATAATAAGGAATCGGCTGGATGCCGATGGCCACCAGGCCGAAGGCCTTGAGGAAGCGGTTGTTCTGGTTGTAGCCGGCAAGGCCACCCATGATGTTGCCCACGGCGAAGGTGATCAGCGTTGCCAGGGTCAGCAGGGTGACCGTCCAGGGCAAGGCGCGCATCACCAACGTCATTGCCGGTGTCGGAAATGCGAGTAGCGATGGGCCAAAGTCACCGCGCGCCAACCGCGTCCAGAAGTTGATGTATTGGCTCCATATGGGCTCATCTACGCCGTAGAGCTCTGTCAGGGCTGCCCGCATCGCCACGATGGCTTCCGGGTTTGAGACAGACCTTGCGGTCATTCGGCCCAGGGCCGATTCCACTGGGCTGATCGGTGACAGATGCGTCACCAGGAACGTTGCCGAAACACCGAAGAAGATCACCGCAAGCAATTGCAGCGCGCGCTTCCCCACAAACCAGAGATAACCGTGCATCCGGACTCCTCAAATATCCAAACCGGGAGCACTGCGCCTTTGACACGCATCCCCCTCACCGACCCGGCTTTGCCGGGTCACCTCTCCCCGGTGGAGAGAGGAACAAGCACCGAGGGTGCCTCAAGACTTCTCCCCATCAGGGAGAGGATGGCGCGTAGCGCCGTATGAGGGGGTGCTGTCACTCTTTTCGGATGTCGGCTTGCCAACATCCAATTTGGCGGGGCGCGCCGGAGGGAACGCCCCGCCCTTGGCCCGGCCAAAGCCGGACCACCTGGGAGACCTTAGCTGGCGCCTTCAACCGGGCTGATCTGCGTGAAGATATACTTCGCGTTCGACCAGTTGGTGACCGGGTTGGCGTAGTTGTTTTCCGCATTCGGCCAGCCGGTCCAGAACCGGTTCGACTGAATGGAGAACACGTTATAGGACATGATCGGAATGTTCGGCATTTCCTCCAGGTGAAGCTTGACGAACTCGTGCCCGTATTCGATCGCCTTGGGGTCGTTGAAGTCGATGGCGCGAACCTTGTTGATGATTTCGTCAAGGCGCGGATCTTTCCATCGCATCCAGTTGCGACCGGGCTGGGTTTCCCCGGGCTCGACCACGAAGGACGAATGGTAGCTGTCCAGGAAGAAGGCGAGGTCCGGATGGCCACCATAGGTTTCCACGGCCCAGCCGATCTCCACCTCGAAGTCGCCCGCGCCGGTGCGATCCCAGATGTCGGTTGCCACTTCCGCAGTCGCTTGCACGCCGTTCTGGGCCCAGCTCTGGGCAATCATCACGCCGAGACGATTGATCACGCCTTCCTGCGGCACCAGCACGCTGATGGTGAACGGTGACCCGTCGGGCATCATCCACTGATTGCCCTGCTTCGTGAAACCAGCCGCCGTGAGCAGTTCTTCGGCCGCCTGGACGTCCGTCTTCCACCAGCCATAGCCGAAGGAATTGCGGATGGCTTCCGGATCGGTGGGCACCTGGTCGCCGAATTGCGGGCGAACCATCTCGGCAATCTGCAGGCCGACATCGGGATCGTACGGCTTGATGACGCGCGAACCGGTATCAAGCTCGAAGTTGATGAGGTAGTCCTGCAGCGGCGCATGGTAGTCGCGCGGATGCGTGCCGGTCGGCGGGATGGAAATGGCCGACAGGGTCGCTGCACCGCGATAGGACGCCATGGACATGGCGCGCGCATCGAGCATGAGGGTGAGCGCCCAGCGCACCCGCTTGTCCTGGAACTTGGGGTTCTGCAGGTTGAAAACAGCCATTGGCAGCGTCGGATCGGGGTGAGCATAGGGGAAGCCCGGGAACCAGCCCTGCACGTCCGGATCCTGCTGCACGATCGAGAATGTGCCTTCCGGCGACAGATCGTGGATCATGTCCAGATTGCCGTTGCGCATTTCGATCAGGCGATTGTCGGTCGAAATGTTGTTCCGGTAGATGATGTATTTGGGCTTGGGTTCGCCCACCAGCGCCATGGTGGTCTTGTCCCAGTCCGCGCGCTTTTCCCAGATGTACCAGGTGCCATTCGGATCATAGGAATGCAGGGTGTATGGCCCGAGGCTGACCGGCGGGTTGTTCTCGAAGGCCACGATGTCCTCGACGCCCTCGAACACATGCTTGGGCATGATCCAGGCAGCGTTCCAGCGCACCGAGAAGGTGGTGTGGAAGCGTGAGTTCGGCGCCTTGAGCTTGAAGTGGACAGTGTAGGGGTCTTCGGCGGTGACGCTTTCGATCTGGGTCGAAAACGCGCCGTACCAGCCGGTGCCGGGTGTGGCCGCCTGCTTCTCGACGGTGAACACGACGTCGTCAGCAGTGAACTCAACGCCATCGCTCCACATGATGCCCTTGCGCAGGCGCACGGTCATCTCGCTGAAGTCGTCATTGTATTCCCAGGGGCCTTCGGCCAGGGAGTAGTAGATGGCGTTCTCGCTGGCGCCCTCGATGCCTGCATCGGGATCGATGTACCAGAACGTGTCGGCCGTAAGCTGCTGCAGGCCGGTCGACAGACCGCCGCCACCATTGGCCCAGAGATTGAACCAGCCCGGATTGCGGATAACCCCTTCGGGGTTGTGAACGATGACGGTCTCGTTGCGTGGGAACTGCGCCAGGTCCGGGGCGGAGCCCTCGGCTTCCTGTCCCCAGGCCAGCCCATTGCCCGCGACCATGAGCGCGCCAATAGCTGTCGAGCCGATCAGAAAACTGCGTCTATCCATCGATTTCCTCCCATAGCGGATGCGCCTTTTTGGCGCTCCATGCGCAGGGCTCCTCAACCCTGCGATAAGTCATACTTAACTAGGGGTTGTGGGCTGTCAATGTGTTTTCTGATGTAAATCCAAAACTATGATACAAAATACAGTGAGGCGCGTCTTTCCGGGACGCGCCTCGTCATTTTGGGCTCATGGACCCCGTTCATCTTTGGGGTCCTGTAAGGGGGCCAGGCGTCAGACTTTGACCCGCACCATCTGATAGGAATAGGGCGGCAGCACGACCGAGAGGCTCTCGCCATTCACCTTTGCGCCATCGCCCTTCCGGGGAGCGACCTCGTCCTGCTTTCCGGCCGTATTAACGGCCTTCAGGTCTGGATGAGTCATCACCTGATGGTCAATTACCGAAGCGTTTCCAAAGCCTTGCAGGCTGACCTCGGTTTCGATGCTGTCGGTGGTGTGGCGGTTGACGAGGAAGAAGGTCAGCGTCCCGTCCGCCTCATTATGCACGCCGGAAACGTCGACAAATGCCGTTTCCTTGGCATGCGAAGTTTCATAACCCGGCGAACTGGTCTTGAGCTGCAGCGCTGTGCCGCGGCCAAAAACCGAAGCAAAATAATAGGGATAGTATATCGTCTGGGCCCAGGCCGGCCCGCCCTTTTCGGTCATGATCGGCGCGATCACATTTACCAGCTGGGCGATGCAGGCGATCTTCACAACATCCGAGCGGCGGATGAAGGTGTTGAGGATCAGGCCCACCATCAGCACATCTTCGAAGTTATAGATGTCCTCGAGCAGTCCCGGCGCATGCGGCCAGCCACCATTGCCGTCCAGGATCTCACGGTCCTTCTGGTTGGAGTGGTACCAGACATTCCACTCGTCGAAGGAAATGGTGATGTCCTTCTTGCTCTTCTTCTTGGCCTTCACCTGCTTGATGGTCGACGCAACGGTCTCAATGTAACGGTCCAGCTTTTCGCTCAGGCCCAGATAGTTAGGCGTGTTGTCGTCGCGATTAGCGAAGTACATGTGCAGGCTGATATGATCGACATGATCATAGGTGTGCTCAAGCACGATGCGCTCCCAATCGGGGAAGCTCGGCATATCCATATGCGAGGAGCCGCAGACGATCAGCTCCAGCGACTTGTCGAACATGCGCATGGCGCGGGCGGTGTTGGCAGCCAGCTTGCCGTATTCGTCGGCATCCTTGTGGCCGACCTGCCAAGGGCCGTCCATTTCGTTGCCCAGGCACCACATCTTAACGTTCCACGGCTCTTTTCGTCCGTTCTTGATGCGCAGATCGGACCAGTAGGAACCGCCCGGATGGTTCACATATTCAAGGAAGTTGCGCGCATCATCGACGCCGCGAGAGCCCAGATTGACCGCCAGCATCATCTCGGTGCCCACACTGGCGCACCAGTCGGCAAACTCATGCACGCCAACGGCGTTGCTCTCGGAGGTGTGCCAGGCCAGATCCAGCCGCACCGGGCGCTCCTCGCGCGGACCGATGCCGTCTTCCCAGTTGTAGGCGGAAACGAAATTGCCGCCTGGGTAGCGCACGACCGGCACGTTGAGCTTCTTGACCAGATCGATCACGTCACCCCGCATGCCATTCTTGTCGGCGCTGGGGTGGTCGGGCTCGTAGATGCCTTCATAGACCGCACGGCCCAGATGCTCGAGAAAAGCCCCATAGACACGATCATCGATTTTGGAGATCGTGTAATCCTTGTTGGCAATGACGGACGCCTTCACCGGCTCCTCCCACTAATTCCGTTTTTCTGATTTATATCAGTAAAGACGTTTTTAGCGGTCACGCCTTGGCTGTGCAAGCGCAAAAATATGATTTATGGGCGCTGTGTGATCGAACGCCTCTGACCAGCGAAACTAGCGTGATTTTCCGGGGCGTGGATAAGTCACGGGGCGGTTTGCAGGCGCAGGATGATGTCCTGGTCATAATTGCCGAAGCCGCGCCCGAAAATGTTGATCCCGCCCGGATGCTTTGCATCGGGCTTGACCGCGATACGCAGCCGGATCGAGTGGTGGGTGCTCAAGTCCAGGTCATGCAGCGAGACCGGAGAGATCTTGAGGCCGTCCACATAGGTGCCGTCCATGGTGACGCGCCAGCTCTTGAGCTTGCCGTACTGGCTGCCCTTGAGCTTCCACCAGTCGGGCGTGTAGACGCCGCGCTTGTCCCCGAAATCGCCCGTCGACAACCAGGTGCCGATTTCCGTGCCATTGACCGACAGGGTGATGTCGCTGGGCCAGTCTGCCGAGGTGCCGGGCACTTCCGAGCTCAATTCCAGCATGAACTCCATGGACACAATGGTATTCTGGGCCAGCTTGGCATTGTTGGGGAACTGGTACTCCAGATAGCCCCGTGTGAACCAGATCAGGCCGGCCTTCATGCGGTCCGGGTCGAGGAAGGTATCCGGCACATCGAGCAGACCGATGATGCCCTCGCTGGAACACAGGCCACAGGGGGCGGAGACCTCGCAACTGGTGTAGAGGCCCAGCGGCATGGACACTTCGATGGTGTTGGCGCGCAGCGGTTCGATGTCGTCCTTGAACATGACCAGCACTTCATCGAAGGTCGAATGGCAAATTTTCTGATTGCCCTTGCGTGCCTTCTGCGTCTCGGTGCGGATCAGTCCCGCCCCTTCCAGAATTTGCAGATTGGTCGAGACCGTCGATTGCGGCAGTCCCAGCTTCTCGGCAATGTCATTGCCGTTCATCGCCCCTTCCACATGCAGCAGTTTCAGCATCTTGACGCGGATCGGCGATGCGAGCCCCTTGAGCACGTCGATACTGTCTTCGGGATCGATAACCAGAAAATTACGGCTCATGGGTGCACTGCGTCGCCTTTTGAATAGAATGCAATTGTGTATCAGGAAAACTGAACCAATCAACCCGACAGGTGACGTTCCAGGATGTGATCCCGAAAATTGGATGCCGCCGAATGCGACTAAGGCATAACTTCCCTTGGCGGCGCGGACCTGTTCTTGAGAAATTTTGCCGCGTGGGGACGCGGTTCGGCGCGGAAATGCCTTCCGGCCGCAACGGGAGAGAAAGATGTCCGACGACAAGGCCACCAGTCTGCGCGAGGCCGCGCTGTATTTTCACGAGTTTCCCAAGCCCGGGAAGCTGGAGATCGTGGCCACCAAGCCGCTGGCCAATACGCGTGACCTGTCTCTGGCCTATTCGCCCGGCGTCGCCATTCCCTGCGAAGAGATCGCCGCCAATCCGCTCGATGCCTATCGCTACACGTCCAAGGGCAACCTCGTTGCCGTGATCTCCAACGGCACGGCCGTGCTCGGTCTGGGCAATATCGGGGCGCTGGCGAGCAAGCCGGTGATGGAAGGCAAGGCGGTGCTGTTCAAGAAGTTCGCCGGCATCGACAGCATCGATATCGAAGTCAATGAGCAGGATCCCAAGCGTTTCATCGAGATCGTTGCGCCACTCGAGCCCAGCTTCGGCGGGGTGAACCTGGAAGACATCAAGGCGCCGGAGTGCTTCGAGATCGAGGAAGCCCTGCGGGAGCGGATGAACATCCCGGTCTTCCACGATGACCAGCACGGCACGGCAATCATCGTCGCCGCCGCCGTCATCAACGCCATGCGGCTGGTCAAGAAAGACATCGCCAAGGCCAAGATCGTCACCTCGGGGGCAGGGGCGGCGGCGATCGCCTGCATGAACATGCTGATCGCGGTGGGGGCAAAAAGGGAAAACATCTGGATCGCCGACTCCAAGGGGCTGGTGACCAAAAAGCGGGACAACTCGGTTGACCGCTGGCGTGGTGCCTTTGCCCAGGACACCGAGGAGACCGAGCTTAGCGCCGTCATGGCGGGGGCGGACATCTTTGTGGGCCTGTCCAAGGCAGGGGCCCTTAAGCCCGAAATGATGAAGGACATGGCGCCCAATCCGCTGATCCTGGCGCTTTCCAACCCCATTCCCGAAATCATGCCGGAACTGGCCAAGGAGGCGCGTCCCGATGCGCTGGTCTGTACCGGTCGGTCTGACTATCCCAACCAGGTCAACAATGTCCTCTGCTTCCCCTTCCTGTTCCGGGGCGCCCTGGACTGCGGCGCCACCATCATCAATGAGGAGATGAAGGCGGCTGCGGCCCATGCCATCGCCAAGCTGGCACATGAACCGGGGCTGGAAGCGACGGCGCATGGTGTACCGGCGATCTTCGGGCCGGACTACCTGATCCCCAACCCCTTCGACCAGCGGCTGATTTTGAGGATTGCGCCAGCGGTGGCCAAGGCGGCCATGGAGAGTGGGGTTGCCACCCGTCCTATTGCCGACTTTGACGCCTATGCCGACCAGCTGCGCCGCTTCGTGTTCCGCTCGGGCATGGTGATGAAGCCGATGATCGAGCGGGCCCAGGCTTCGGGCAAGCGCATCGCCTATGCCGATGGTGAGGACGAACGCGTGTTGCGGGCCGCACAGGTGATCCTCGAAGATGGCATCGGCAAGCCGATCCTGATCGGCCGCCCATCGGTGATCGAAAACCGGCTGGAGCGCTTCGGCCTCACCATCCGGCCTGGAACCGATTTCGAGGTCATCAATCCTGAGGATGATCCGCGTTATCGCGACTACGTGGCCGACTTCCACGCTCTGGTCGGGCGCAAGGGCGTGACCCCGGACACAGCCCGCACCATCGTGCGCACCAATACCACGGTGATCGGGGCACTGGCCGTGAAGCGTGGTGAGGCCGATGCGCTGATCTGCGGCCTGCAGGGGCGCTTCATCAAGCATGCCCGCGACATCCATTCGGTGATCGGCGTGGCGCCGGGGGCCCGGCAGCTTTCGGCGCTCTCCATGCTGATCCTCAATCGCGGTGTGTTTTTCCTCGCCGATACCTATGCCAATATCGACCCCACCGAGGACGAACTGGTCTCGATTGCCCTGCAGGCGCGGGATCACCTCAAGCGCTTCAACATCGAGGCCAAGGCCGCACTGCTGAGTTATTCGAACTTCGGCTCCCGCGATGGCGAGACCAGCGAGAAGATGCGGTCGGTCTATGATCGGCTCAAGGCCGAGGCACCGGACCTGATGGTCGAAGGCGAAATGCAGGGTGATCTGGCGATCAATGAGAGCCTGCGCGAGCGCTATATTCCGGACTCCGTGCTCAAAGGCGAGGCGAACCTGCTGATCTTCCCGAACCTGGAAGCGGCCAATCTCTCCATGACCCTGCTCAAGGAGATGAACAATGGCCTGCATATCGGTCCCATCCTGATGGGCACGGCTCAGCCAGCCCACATCCTGGCGCCGACGGTGACCAGCCGCGGTATCGTCAACATGACAGCCATCGCCGCGACCGAGGCAGCGGGGTAGGCGCGACAGCGCGCCGCCCCGGCCTATTGGCCTCGCGGTTGCACGGTGAAAAGCGGCTTTCGCCCCTGAAATAAAAGAAGAGGCGAAAGCCGCTTCCCACGAACAGGATTTCGGACGCACGCATCGAGCGGCC
>Ga0207773_100092_pt1 | contig 80605 bp, 61 predicted proteins | sample TtaePargueraPR_2_FD_187281 | JGI IMG/M metagenome (GOLD analysis project Ga0207773, IMG submission 187281) | Aerobic enrichment media microbial communities from Bioluminiscent Bay, La Parguera, Puerto Rico - Tt and M1 (3) (SPAdes) | ecosystem: Environmental > Aquatic > Marine > Unclassified ...
CAAGGCAAAAGTGACAGCGAGAAAATCCTACGGCTTCAGGACCTTCCGATGCCAGGAAATCGCGCTATACCATGCACTTGGACGGCTTCCGGTGCCGGAGATGGCCCACAGATTTTACTGACGAGGCAAATGAAAAGGAAAATCAATAGCTTACGCTTAAGTCAGTGCCATTCAGGTCCGGTGTCATAAGTAGCGGAAAATTTGTATAATTTTAAGGAAGAGTATTCTATGGGATTAAGGCATGCGGAAGAGCAGGATCTGCCAAGAATCGTAGAGATTTACAATTCTTCAATCGCATCTAGACGGTCCACAGCTGATACTGAGGCGGTAACGATAGAATCACGGCTCCAGTGGTTTCGCAAACATCATCCGGAATTCCGGCCTTTACTCGTGTATGAGCAAGAGGAGAAGGTTGTTGGGTGGATAAGCTTTGAAGATTTCTACGGTAGACCAGCCTATCAGCGCACGGCTGAACTGAGTATTTATATAGCCCCTGAGAATCAGGGTAAGCAGCTTGGAAAAAGGCTATTACGGGCTGCAGAAGAGATAGCGCCGGAACTTGGTTTACATACTCTCGTTGGGTATGTTTTCGCACACAATACTCCGAGCATGCGCCTATTGCAGGCGCACGGATTTCAGGAATGGGGACGGCTTCCTGATATCGCAGAGATGGATGGCGACAATTACAGTCTCTGTATCATGGGTAAGAGACTTTAGGGTAGCCCCGGCACCGAATCGGGTAGCCGGAGGTGTTTAGCCTCCAGCCCCCACATCACCCAGCGGGCGGGTCCGCGCTGGGCGATTCATTTACCATAGTGAATTTCCACCCACCGGCCCCTCAATGAAAACAACCCTTGCACTGTGCAGGCATGGTCAAAATTCAGGGCTTGCGAAAATACCACTCCTGGTTGCTGTTACCAGTAACGGACCACTGGATAACATTGCCCCCCTCGGACTGGCTCCTGCTGGACACATCCAGCACATGCCCACTCAGGCGCGAGCGGATCAGGAAGTAGCCGGCACCCACGCTCTCCAGTTGCCACTGCTGGCCGTCGCCGCCCCAGTAATCCCACTGGGCGATATTGGCTCCGGCGTCCGTGGAGACTTCCCATACATCCAGGCTCCTGCCGCTGCTCGCGTTGATCAGGCTGTAGTAGCCGTTGCCCAGGTCGCTCAGTTGCCAGCGCTGGCCGGCGTTGCCGGAATAGCTGTTCTGCTGCACGTTGGCGCCGTTGTCCGTGGAGTTGTTTGCCACTGAAAGCGCCTTGCCGCTGTGCCGCGCCTCGACGATGTAGGTTCCGTCCGCCGGCGGGCCCGCCACGGAAGCACAGTTACCCGGCGTGAAGTCCCGGGAAAGGACCGGCCAGCCGTTGGCATAGATCATGCTGAGAATATCCAACCTGGCGGTGCCGTTGTCGGTGGCATCGTAGTAGTGGGTGGACACATAGTTGCAGCTGCCTTCCTGCAACAGGCCGATATGGCCGGGGCCGTGATACTTGCCGTCGCGGTTGGGCAAGATGGTGCGCCAGCCGCTGTAGGGGCCGGTGATGCTGGTGGCGCGGCCGACTTCTATGTAGTAGGTGCTGTTCAGGCCGTCACAGCAGGTACCGCGATTGACGAACAGGTAGTAGTAGCCGTTGTTCTTGGTGATGTACGGCGCCTCGATGCTCTGGTGTCCGCCGCCGTAGAGGTGCGTCACGCTGCCGATGGTTTTGCCGGTGGACGGATTGATCTCCACGACTCCGATACCGTCAAACCAGGAGCCGTAGGACATATAGACCCGGCCGTCGTCATCCCGGAAGAGCGCCGGGTCTATGGCGTTCTTCTCGTTGCTGCCGCCGTTGGAGCTGATCACCATGCCCTGGTCCTGCCAGTTGGGATTGTTCAGCGAGGGCGTGCGCACCACGCCGATGGCGGAGCGGGAGGAACCGAAGGTGGAGACGGAATAGTAGAGGTAGTAGTAGCCGTTCATGTAGATCGCGTCCGGCGCCCAGAAATGGCCTTCGAAGCCGGGCACGGCGCTGTCGATCCACGAGGGCCAGCCGCTGGGGAAAACCGGCTGGGGGGCCGCGGTCCAGTGGGTGAGGTTCGTGGAGGTGGAGTACCAGATTCCGTTGCCGGTGGTGAAGTGGTAGTAGGTACTTCCGTCCCGAACCAAAGCCGCGGGGTCATGGGAGTTGTCAGTCCCGGTGAGTGTCAGGGCCGTCGCGTTGAAACTCATGCAGACGAGAAACAGCACCCGGATCAGGATACGTAGGATCATCGCTCTTTCCTTTTATTGTTTTGAATGAAGTGCATACCCTAATTTGTATTATTGTATGCATTGAAGATAGTAGGACTTCAGGGACAGAAGATCCAGCGCGGCGGCGGTCGAATTCCCCCGCGTGGCGCCAATATCCTCTTATTGGGCGTTGGGCGGACAAATAGTGGCTTAACGAAATCGTCATCAACTCTTTGCCAAATGGTATTTTCCGTCAGTCAGTCTGTGGCAGACTCACCCAAATCGGCATTGCCCCTAAGGCCTGTTCACACTTTTCTCGACCCGGCGGCGGCCCGACCTCCGTCCTTTCTTTGATGGTAAAAGGAAAAATGATGTTCTCTCTTCGAACACTGCTCGCATTATCCGTAACCGGCGCCGCATTGCTGTCGGGTTGCGGCAACGATGATAACGACAAGGAGAGTTCCAATCGGCGCCCCGGCGACGGCAGCGACAGCGGCGGCACGGTCCAGGTGGACCTGCGCCTGATGGAAACCACCGACATCCATTCCAATGTAATGGGCTACAACTACTACGGCGACGCCGCCGATCCCAAGGTGGGCCTGGTGCGCACCGCCAGCCTGATCAAGAACGCCCGCGCCGAACTGGAGAACCCGGGCAACAGCGTGCTGGTGGACAACGGTGACCTGATCCAGGGCAGCCCCATGGGCGACTGGCGCCAGGCGCAGGGGCTGGCCAAAGGCGAAATACACCCGGTTTACAGGGTCATGAACAAACTGCAATACGACGTGGCCAACTACGGCAACCACGAATTCAACTACGGCCTGGAATTCCTGGCCGAAAGTGTCAACGATGCCAATTTCCCCTACATCAGCGCGAACATTTTCAAGGACGACGGCGATAGCGACGACAGCAACGACCAGCTCTACTTCGATCCCTACAAGCTGATCACCAAAACCCTGCTGGACCGCAACGGCGACGCCCGCGAAATCACCATCGGCTTTATCGGCTTCGTGCCGCCGCAGATCATGCAGTGGGACAAGAGCAACCTGGAAGGCAAGGTCAAAACCCGCGATATCAAGGCCATGGCGGAACGCTTTGTGCCGGAAATGCGGAAACAGGGCGCGGATATCGTTGTCGCCATCCCCCACTCCGGTATCAGCACCATCGAGTACGCAGAAACCGCAAAAGCGGAAAACAGCAGCTGGTACCTGGCGGATGTGGAGGGCATCGATGCCATCCTGTTCGGCCACAGCCACCTGCTGTTCCCCTCCGACAACTTTGCCGACACGCCCGAAGCGGATATCGAAAAAGGCACCATCAAGGGCGTGCCCGCGGTAATGCCCGGCTACTGGGGCAGCCACCTGGGCATCATCGACCTGGTCCTCGACTACGACACCGGCACGGACACCTGGACCATCCTCGACAGCACCGTCTCCACCCCGGCCATCTTCGCCGCCGGCGCGCCGGCGGTGGCAGCGGATGCGAACCTGGTCGCCATGCTGGCGGACGACCACCAGGCCACCATCGACTATATGAACCAGCCCATCGGCGAATCCACCGACGATATTTTCAGTTTCCTGGCGCTGGTAAAGGATGATCCCTCGGTGCAGATCGTCAGCGACGCACAGAAAGCCTATGTGGAAGAGTTGATCAAAGGGGACGTAAACCTGCAGCACCTGCCGGTGCTTTCCGCCGCCGCGCCCTTCAAGGCCTGTAACCGGGACGGCATCTGCGCCGACGAGAGCAGCTTTACCGCGGTACCCAAAGGCGAATTGAAAGTGAAGAACGCCGCCGACCTCTACCTCTACCCCAACACCCTGATGGCAGTGAAGGTAACCGGCGCGGAACTGGCCCAATGGCTGGAATGCTCCGCCTCCCAGTTCCACCAGATAGACGTCAATGCCGGCGAACGCCAGGAACTGGTGAACTTCAGCGGCTTCCCCAGCTATAACTTCGACGTGATCGACGGCGTGACCTACCGGATCGACGTCACCCAGCCGGCCCGCTACGACCGCGACTGTGTGAAGATCAGCGATGGCAAGCGCATCGAAAACCTGCGATACCAGGGGGCGGCGGTGGCCGATAGCGACGAATTCCTGATCGCCACCAACAACTACCGCGCCGGCGGCGGCAAGTTTGCCGGTACCGGCGGCGATCATATCGTCATCGAATCCCCCGACGAAAACCGCACCGTGCTGTCCAACTACATCAAGGACAGCAGCCCGGTAACCCCCACCGCCGACGACAACTGGTCATTCGCGCCCATCGCAAGCGACACCGACCTGAAAATCGTTTTCCGCGTTCCCAATACCGACAGGGCCAGGAAATTCGTGGCCGCCAAGGCACCCGAAGCGAATTTCCTGGAAGTGAGTGAGAATAACGAGGCGGTTTACGAGCTGAACCTGCAGCGGGCTCCTGCGCCAATGTAGGAGCCTGCTTGCAGGCGCCTACAGGGCACACCCGGGTTTCAGGAAGCCCTCCTGGCGAGCAGTTTCTGCGTACTGAAGCGGGTGTCTTCAATCCCCCGGAACGGGGTCTTGCAGACAAAGAGGCTGCCCGCGAGGCGCTCGCGGCCCAGGGTCCATTCGGGGAGTTCATCCCGCGCGGAGGTGACGAACAGCAGGTCCATGTTTTCGCCACCGAAGGTTGCGCAGGTGGACTGACTTACCGGCAGGGGAATGCAACCGGCACTGCGGCCGTCCGGCGAGTAGCGCTCCACCCTGGCGCCACGCCACTGGGCGGACCACAAGTAGCCCTGGGAATCCACGGTCGCGCCGTCAGGATAGCGGTGCATCATGGTGCGGGCGAACAGCCTGCGGTTGGAAATTTCACCTTTTTCCGCATCGAAGTCGTAGCGGTAGAGGTTTCTGCTGGGGCTGTCGGCAAAATAGAAGGTGTCCGCATCCGGGCTCCAGCAGGCGCCGTTGGAAATACGAATGCCCTTCGCCACTTCCGTCACGCTGCCGTCGCTGTCCAGGCGGAACAGGCCGGCATCGCAACGGTCCGAGCCGTCTTCCACCATGGTGCCGGCCCAGAAGCGCCCCTGGCGGTCTACCTTGCCGTCGTTAAAGCGCATCCCGGAACCGGGAGCCAGCAGGGTTTTCTGCCAGAGTATCTGCCCGCGGCGGTAGTCGTAGAGGGCGAAGCCACTGGCGAAGGCGGCGACGATGCAGTCCGCGCTGTCGGTAAAGGCGAAGGCGCAGAGGCGCTCCGGTGTCTCGAACACCTCCAGCTCGCGGCCCGGCCAGGACAAGCGGTAGAGCCTGCACTCCTGGATATCGGTCCACCAGACACTGCGATCCCGCGCATTCCATTGCACGCCTTCACCCAGCGTGTTGTTTACCTCGATGACATCGAGCAACTGCACTTCAAGCATGGTTCAGCTCCCGGCTGCCCCGCACGGTAAGCAGGCGCTGCATGGCGATGAACACAAACAGCAGCAGGCCGATAACGATTTTCGTCCACCAACTGTTGAGGGTGCCGTCGAAAGAGATATAGGTCTGGATCACCCCCATGATCAATACCCCGATCACCGTGCCGATGACATAGCCGGAACCGCCGGTGAGCAGGGTTCCGCCGATCACCACCGCGGCAATGGCATCCAGCTCCATGCCCACCGCCGCCAGGGAGTAACCGGAGAAGGTATAGAAAGAGTAGACGATACCACCCAGGGCCGAGAGGAAGCCGCTGATGGCGTAAATGGAGATGGTGGTGCGCGCCACCGGCACACCCATCAGGTGGGCCGACTGTGTATTGCCGCCGAGCGCATAGATGTAACCACCCAGGCGACTGAAGTGCGCGAGCAGTATCGCCGCCACCAGCACCACGACCAGCACCAGCGTGGAGGTGCCCACCCAGGCATTGCCCGGCAGGAGTATGCCGAAGTCCGCCACGGTATCGTAGAAGGGATGCTCGATGGGCACCGACTCCTCGCTCAGGGTGGTGGCCAGGCCGCGGGCCAGGAACATACCGGCCAGGGTGACGATAAACGGCTGCAGCCTGTAGTAGTGAATCAGCGCGCCCATGGCCGCGCCGAACAGGCCGCCGCCGATCAACAGCAGCGGGAATACCTGCAGCGGGTGCATGCCGAGCTCGCCGATCAGCACGCCGCAGGCCACGCCGGTGAGCGCGATCACCGCGCCCACCGAAAGGTCGATGCCGCCGGAAATGATCACGAAGGTCATGCCGATGGCGGTGATCGCCAGGAAGGCGTTGTCGGAAAACAGGTTGGCCACCACCCGGGCGCTGCCGAAATTGTCAAACTGCAGCGAGCCGACCAGGAACAGCAGCAGGAACAGGCCGCCGGTGACATACAGGGAGGTGTACTTCGAATGGATCACGCCTGCGCCCTCCCCTTGCCAAACTTGAGCATTGTAAACAGCGCGGCCATCTGCGCCTGGAATTTGGGCGACTGCAGCAACAGTACGAAGATGACCACCAGCGCCTTGATCAGCAGGTTAAATTTGGGTGGCAGGCCACTCATGATGATGGTGGTGCTCAGGCACTGGATCACCAGCACGCCTACCAATGAGAGCAGCAGCGAGAAGCGCCCGCCCATCAGCGAGGCGCCGCCGATCACCACGGCGAGGATCGCGTCCAGTTCCAGCCACAGGCCGGCGTTGTTGGCGTCCGCGCCCTGAATGTCCGCCGCGGCGATCATGCCCGCCAGCGCGGCGCAGAGGCCGGCGATGCAGTAGACCATCATCTTCACCGCGCGCGCGTTGACACCCAGGTAGTGGCTGGCGCCGGCATTGCAACCCACCGCTTCCACAAACAGGCCCAGTGCGGTCTTGCGCATCAGCAGGTGGATGGCGGCAAAGGTGATCAGCACCAGCAGGATCGGGAAAGGCACGCCGAGAAAAGCGCCGGTGCCGATAAAGGCAAAGCTGTCGCTCTGGAAGGTGACTATCTGGCCCGCGTTGATTAGCTGCGCTATGCCGCGGCCGGCCACCATCAGGATCAGGGTGGCGACGATCGGCTGAATCCCCAGGAAACTGACCAGGCTGCCATTGACGGCACCGGTCAGCAGGCCCGCGGCGATACCGGCGAGCACCACCAGGAAAATACTGTCGACGCCGCCGGTGATCAGGCTGGCGCAGACGGCACCGGCGATGGCCATGGTGGCGCCGACGGAGAGATCGATTCCGCCGGTGGCGATCACCAGGGTCATGCCGATCGCCAGCAGCGCCACCGGCGCGCTGCGGTTGAGCACATCGATCAGGCTGCCGTAGAGGCGGCCGTCGACGATTTCGATCTGGAAGAATTCCGGTGCAAACACCAGGTTGATGGCCAGCAACAGGAAGAGGCCCAGCAGTGGCCAGAGATAGCGGCCGCCGATCGACGGCAATTTACCGCGCAGGCCGGCCGGCGAAACTGGCTGCCCTTCGACGGCAGTGGTTTGCAGGTTACTCACATCACGCCTCTTTGTTATCTAATCTCGCATCTACTACCTACGGGCTCGCCATACCGGCGCAGAGCCTGCGCCGGAATGACGACAGTACCCTGTAGGAGCGGCCCATGGCCGCGATCGATATCCGAAACCCCGTGAAAGTCCGATCGCGGCCATGGGCGGATGGCCGCCCCGCCGCTCCTACAATTACCGTGATCAGGCCTCGGCAATGGCCCGCATAATAGTGTTCTCGGAAATATCCTCCCCCTCGATCTCCGCCACCTTGCGGCGGTCGCGCATTACAGCGACGCGATCGGAGAAGGCCACCAGTTCCTCGAGTTCCGAGGAGGTCACCAGCAGCGACATGCCCTCGCTGCAGAGTTTCTTGATCAGTTTGAGGATCTCCGCGTGGGCACCGATATCCACACCCCGGGTGGGCTCGTCGAGGAGCAGCAGTTGCGGTTCCGTGGCCAGCCAGCGGGCCAGGATCACCTTCTGCTGGTTGCCGCCGCTCAACTGCTCGATCGGCTTTTCCGCATCCGGCGTGGCGATCTGCAGCTCGGCGATAAACTTATCCGCCAGCTGCTGCTGTTCCGCACGGCTCATGGGCCGCCACCAGCCGCGGCGGGCCTGCAGGGCCAGGGCGATGTTCTCGCGGATCGACAGCGGGCCGACGATGCCGCTGCTCTTGCGGTCCTCCGGGCACAGGGCCAGGCCCGCGGCAATGGCCTCCGCCGGCTGGCGGAAACTGCGTTCGCTGCCGGCAAATTTCAGTTTGCCGGAGGATTTCTTGTCCACGCCGAACACCGCGCGGCAGACTTCCGAACGCCCGGAACCGAGCAGCCCGGCCAGGCCGACCGCCTCGCCGCGATTGACGGTGAGGCTGGTCTCCTGCAGGGAGCCGCGCACGGCAACGGCTTCCATTTCCAGCAGCGGCTCGCCGGCGGCGCGGCTCTCCCGCTGCGGTGCGCGGTGCGACTGGGCCTGCAGCTCCTTGCCGAGCATATGGCCCACCAGTTGCTCCCGCGGCAGTTTTGCGGTCTCGAATTCCCCTACGAGGGTGCCGTTGCGCAACACCGTGATGCGGTCGCAGACGGCGTAGACCTGGTCGAGGAAGTGGGTGATAAAGACGATACCGATACCCTTGGCCTTCAGTTCACGCATCACCCCGAACAGCTGCTCCACCTCGCCGGAATCCAGGCTCGCGGTGGGCTCGTCCAGCACCAGCACCTTCGCCGACATGTCGACACCGCGGGCGATGGCCACCAGCTGCTGCACCGCCACCGAATAGCCGGACAGGGGTTTGCTGACGTCGATATCCAGTGCGAACCGCTTCAGCACCTCGCGGGACTGCCGGTAAATACGCTTCCAGTCGATCAGGCCGAACTTTTTCGGTTCGCGCCCCAGGTAGAGGTTCTGCGCCACGCTCAGGTTGGGCAGCAGGTTCACTTCCTGGTAGACGGTGCTGATACCGACGGACTGCGCCTGGGCGGTGCTTTTCAGTTTAAGCGGCTCGCCCAGGTAGCTCATGGAACCTCCGTCCCCCTGCAGCGCGCCCGTCATCACCTTGACCAGGGTGGACTTGCCGGCGCCGTTCTCTCCCAGCAGCGCGTGGATCTCCCCGGCGCGCAGCTGGAAGTCGACGCCGTCCAGTGCCTTGACACCGGGGTAGTTTTTTTCAACCTTAGTGAGGCTCAACAAAGTCATACTTCTCACCGACTCAGGTTTCTGGGCGTAGGGTGTAATGAGCGCAGCGAATTACACCGGCCGTGGTTGGTGTAATTCGCAAAGCTCATTACACCCTACGCCCTAAATAAAGTTACGATTTACGTCCCGGAGCGCTTGGCATATTCCTCGGCGGCGGTGTCCTGCAGGAAGAGATCGCCGGTGGTGCTGATCAGCTTGTCGATATCCCGATCGCCGTTCAGGTATTTCTCGATCACGTCGAAGGCCGGCCCGCCCAGGTGCGGGTTCAGCTCCACGGTGGCATTGGCCTCACCTTCGGCCATGGCCTTGAAGTAATCCGGCACACCGTCCACGGAGACCACCAGCATGTCCACACCTGGCTTCAGTCCCGCCTCCTTGATGGCCTGGATTGCGCCCAGGGCCATTTCGTCATTGTGCGCCCAGAGCGCGCAGATGCCCTTGCCGCCGTTCTCGGCCTTGAGCATGGCCTCCATCACTTCCTTGCCCTTGGTGCGGGTGAACTCGCCGGTCTGGCTGCGCACGATTTTCGCCTCCGGGTATTTGGCGATGACTTCGTTGAAGCCCTTCATGCGGTCTATGGCCGCGGTGGCGCCGACGGTGCCCTGCAGTTCCAGGATCTTGCAGTTGCCCCCGGTCTCCTGCATCAGCCAGCCGGCGGCGCGGCGGCCCTCCTCGACGAAGTCCGAGGCGATGCGGGTGAGGTAGAGGGAATCGTTGTTGACGTCGATATTGCGATCGAGGATCACCACCGGAATGCGCGCGCGCTTGGCCTCACGCAGCACCGGCTTCCAGCCGGTCTCCACCACCGGCGCGATCATGATGGCGTCCACGCCCTGGGCGATAAAGCTGCGCACCGCCTTGATCTGGTTTTCCTGTTTCTGTTGGGCGTCGGAAAACTTGAGATCGATACCGCGGCGCTTGGCCTCGGCCTTGACGGATTCGCTGAAGCTGGTGCGCCAGCCGCTCTCCGAACCCACCTGGGAAAAACCCACGGTGATGGCCGCGGCGGACTGGACCAGGCAGAAACCCAGCGCCAGCCCGGTGGCAACTCTCTGGATGATTTTCATGGTGATCTCCTCATCGCAAGGTTCGTTTATATTTATTTTCGTCGGGAGTCTCGCGGGACCCTGTAGGAGCTTGCGCGCAAGCGAACGGCAATGGAACTCCGCTCTTTTCGCCTGCAAGCAGGCTCCTACAGGAAGCCTGTGAGTCTCTCTTTATTCGGTGGAAAACCGGTAGATCGTTGTCTGCCGGTACTCCTCCCCCGGCTGCAGTATCACAGACGGGAAATGCCCGTGATTGGGCGCATCGGGAAAGCCGTGGGTCTCCAGGCACAGGCCCGCGTGGCGGCCCATTGGCGCGCCGCTGTCGCGGTTGCGGCTGCCGTCGAGAAAATTGCCACTGTAAAACTGCACGCCCGCCTCGCTGGAAACGACTTCCAGGCGCCGCCCGGAGGGCGGGTGCACCAGGGTGGCGATGGGCTTCAGGCCCTTGTCGCCCCGCTCGTCCACCACCCAGTAGTTGTCGTATCCCCCGAGCCAGTCACCGATATCCCGGCCTATGGCCTTGCGCTTGCGGAAATCCGCCGGCGTGCCCGCCACGTCCACCAGCGCGCCGGTGGGTATCAGCTGCTTGTCCACCCCGAGAATTTTCCCGGCGTGGATTTCCAGCTCGTGGTCGAGAATGCCGTCGCGCCCCGCCAGGTTCCAGTAGGCGTGGTTGGTCGGGTTGAGCGGCGTGGCCCTGTCCGTCTGCGCGCGGTATTCGAGAACCAGTTCGTCCTCCTCGCTCAGGCGGTAACTGAGTTCCAACTGCAGTTTGCCCGGGTAGCCGCCCTCGCCGTCCGCGCTCTCGCAGCGGAAAGTCACGGACTGGCCGCCGCGGCCGGAACCGCTTTCCACCAGTTGCCAGCGTTTGCCGCCCAGGCCCTCGGGGCCACCGTGCAGGTGGTTGGCGCCGTCGTTGGCGGGCAGGCTGAAGTCACAGCCATCCAGTTGGAAGCGCGCCCCGCCGATGCGGTTGGCCACCCGCCCCGCGGTCACCCCCAGGTACCAGCTGTTGTCGAGCCAGTGGCCAGGGTCGCCATAGGTCAGCAATATATTGTCGCTGTGACCGTAGCGGTCTGCCGTGTGCACCGACACCAAGCTGGCACCCAGGTCGCAGAGGGTCACGCGGGTGCCGCGGTCGTTCTGCAGGGTGACCAGCCGCAGGGGCGGCTGGTCGGCGTCGATGGCCAGGGTCGACAGGGCGATATCCCCGGCCATGATCGGCCCGGATTGCAATTCAGATTGCATCGCGGCTCTTCTCGCCGTTCACCAGGCGGGCGATGCCCAGCGGGTTGCTGTTCTTCAGCGCGTCCGGCAGCAGGCTTTCCGGGTAGTTCTGGAAGCAGATGGGGCGCACGAAACGGGCGATGGACATGGTGCCCACGGAGGTAAAGCGCGCATCGGTGGCCGCCGGGAAGGGGCCGCCATGCATCATCGAGTGGCAGACCTCCACACCGGTGGGGAAGCCATTGACGACGATGCGGCCGACGCGGCCGCGCAGCAGCTCCACCAGGTCGCCGTAGCCCGCGAGTTCTCCTTCCGCACACTGCAGCGTGCCGGTCAGTTGCCCCTGCAGGGACTGCACCGCCTGGATCAGCTCTTCGCGATCGCGACACTTCACCACCAGCGACATGGGGCCGAAGACCTCCTCCTGCAGCTCGTGATTGGCGAGGAAGTCGCTGCCGCTCACCGTCAGCAGGCCCGCCTGGCAGGTAAAGCCCCCGCCTTCGCCCACGGCCTCGCCGGCGGCGACCTGTTCCACGCCGGCCTGGTCGCGCAGGCGGGCCACGCCGCTCTGGTAACCGCGCTGGGTATTCTTGTTCAGCAGGACCCCGGCGCCCACTTTGGACAGGGCCGCGCCGGCGGCACTGATAAAGCGCTCGAGATCTTCACTCTCCACGGCCAGCACCAGCCCCGGGTTCACACAGAACTGGCCGGTGCCCAGGGTCAGGGAACCGACGAAGCCCTCGGCGATGGTCTCGGCGGAATTTTTCAGGGCTTCCGGCAGCAATACCACCGGGTTGACGCTGCCCATCTCCGCGAATACCGGAATCGGTTCCGGGCGCTCGTTGGCCAGCTTGAACAGCGCCATGCCACCGCCGAGGGAACCGGTAAAGCCGACCGCCTTGACGCCGGGCGCCTGTACCAGCGCCGCGCCGACCCGGTTGCCGGCGCCCAGGATCAGCGAGAAGACGCCGCTGGGCAGGCCGCATTTCTGCACGGCCTTGTCGATGGCCTGGGCCACCAGTTCGCTGGTGCCCGGGTGGGAGTTATGGCCCTTGACGATCACAGGGCAACCGGCGGCGAAGGCCGCGGCGGTGTCGCCGCCGGCGACGGAGAAGGCCAGCGGGAAGTTGCTGGCCCCGAATACGGCCACCGGGCCCAGGGCCTGGTTGTAGCTGCGCAGGTCCGGGCGCGGCAGCGGTTGGCGATCCGGCAGCGCGGTGTCGATGCGCGCATCCAGGTATTCGCCATTCACTATCCACTCGGCGAAGAGGCGCAGCTGGCCGCAGGTGCGGCCGCGCTCGCCCTCGGCGCGGGCGCGGGGGTAGCCGGTCTCCAGGCTGACCCGCTCCAGCAGTTCGTCGCCCAGCGCCATGATCTCGTCGGCGCAGGCGTTGAGGAATTCGGCGCGCTTCTGCAGTGGCAGATTGGCAAACTCAGTGGCGCAGCCGCTGGCGGCGGCCACCGCTTCGGCCACCTGGGACTCGTCCGCACAGGTGAATGCCGGCTCGAGGTTTTCACCGCTGGCCGGGTTTACCCCGTAAAAGGTGTCCTCGCGGCCGTCCAGCCATTTGCCGGCGATCAACTGTTTTCCTGTAACTGTCATGCTGTTTCTCCTATGTTCATATCCAGCCGCCGTCGACAATAAAGTTTTGTGCGGTGCACATGCAACTATCATCTGAGGCGAGGAAGAGCGCCATGGCCGCGATATGGTCCGGCAGCAGCTCGCCCTTCATGCTCTGGCCGCGCTCTATCTCCGCCCGCGCGGCGTCGTCGACCCACAGGCGCAGCTGTTTTTCAGTCATCACCCAGCCGGGCACCAGGGTGTTCACGCGGATTCTGTCCGGCCCCATGTCCCGGGCCAGGCCGCGGGTCAGGCCCTCGATGGCGGCCTTGGAGCTGGTGTAACCGGGCATACCGCCCTGCCCCGCGTGCCAGCTCATGGAGCCCAGGTTGATGATGGACCCACCGCCCAGCCCTTTCATCTGCGGGTAGACCGCCTGGGCGGCGAAGAACTGGTGGCGCAGGTTGACGGCGAGGCACTTGTCCCACTGCTCGGGCGTGACCTCGCGGAAATCGTGGCGCTTGTCGTTGGCGGCATTGCTAACCAATACGGAAATGGGGCCGAGTTCCTCGCCGACGCTGGCGATCACCCGCTGGAGCTCCTCGATATCCGTCAGGTCACAGGGGTGGAAGCGCACAGGACCCGTGTTCTCTTCCTGCTGCAGCCGTTCCACCAGCGCCAGGGATTCCGCCTCCTGGATATCCACGAAGGCCACAGCGGCCCCCTGCCGTGAAAACGCCTCCACCAGGCTGGCACCGATGCCGGAGCCGCCGCCGGAGACGAATACGGTTTTGTCTTTCAGGCTGGGATATTGGTTGGTCAACATCGCAAATCTTCTTTCTTCAAGTTTCCATGTCCACAACCGAAACTATCGGCTGGCGCAAAGCGAGGTCCTGACGCCGGGGGCTGTTTGCCAGACCTTTCACGGCCACGGATGGCCGTGGAGAGCGTACAAGGATGTATTCACAGCGTGTCTGGCAAACAGCCACCGGCGGCAGGGCCGGGTCGGAGCCGCAAGGGTAGGCCAACCTCCGCTCGCGGCGACCGCCATGGATGGCGGAAATGTCGATTGTGCAGGATGCACGCAATCGGCCACGGGCCGCTCCTACATTGGAGAGGCAGGCCGCCGTACCTAGTGGGAATGCGACGGCACCTCGGCGCCGCGGCAGCCCACCAGGAAGTCGAAGTCGCAGCCCTGGTCCGCCTGCAGCACCCGCTCCCGGTAGATTTCCAGATAACCGCCGGTGGAGGCAATGACCTTTTGCGATTTCAGTGACTGCAAACGCTCGGCCAGTTCCTCGTCGGACACTTCCAGGTGCAGGCGGCCGTTCGCCGCATCCAGGTGGATCATGTCGCCGTCGCGCACCGCCGCCAGCGGACCAAGCTCCATCGCCTCGGGCGCCACGTGCAATACCACAGTGCCGAAGGCAGTGCCGCTCATGCGCGCATCGGAGATGCGCACCATATCCTTGATGCCGCGCTTGAGCAGCTTCGGCGGCAGACCCATGTTGCCCACCTCGGCCATGCCCGGGTAGCCCTTGGGGCCGCAGTTTTTCAGCACCATCACGCAGGTCTCGTCGATATCCAGGTCCGGGTCGACGATACGCTGCTTGTAGTGGTCGAAGTTCTCGAACACCACGGCGCGGCCGCGATGGTTCATCAATTCCGGGCTGGCGGCGGAGGGCTTGAGCACCGCGCCGCGGGGCGCCAGGTTGCCGCGCAGGACACAGATACCGCCGTTGTCCACCAGCGGCTTGTCCAGCGGGCGGATGACGTCGTCGTTGTAGCAGGGGGCATCCTCGACGTTCTCCCACAGGGTCCTGCCGTTGACCGTCATCGTCTCCCGGTTCAGCACCCCGGATTCGCCCAGGCGCCGCAGCACCGCCGGCAGGCCGCCGGCGTAGTAGAACTCCTCCATCAGGTATTTGCCCGAGGGCTGCAGGTTCACCAGGGTGGGCACGCCGCGGCCCTCGTTCCAGTCGTCCAGCTCCAGGTCCACGCCGATGCGGCCGGCGATCGCCTTCAGGTGGATCACCGCGTTGGTGGAACCGCCGATCGCGGCATTGGTGCGGATGGCGTTCAGGAAAGCCTCGCGGGTGAGAATCTTCGACAGTGTCAGGTCCTCGTGCACCATCTCCACGATGCGCATGCCGGACATATGCGCCAGGGCATAGCGGCGCGAATCCACCGCCGGGATGGCGGCGTTGTGGGGCAGGCTGGTGCCGAGGGATTCCGCCATGCAGGCCATGGTGGAGGCGGTGCCCATGGTGTTGCAGGTACCGGCGGAGCGGGACATACTGCCCTCGGCGCTGAGGAATTCGTGCAGGGAGATGTTGCCGGCCTTATACTCCTCGTGCATCTGCCACACCAGGGTGCCGGAGCCCACATCCTCGCCCTGGTGCTTGCCGTTCAGCATGGGGCCGCCGGTCACCACGATGGTGGGCAGGTTGCAGCTGGCCGCGCCCATCAGCAGGGCCGGGGTGGTCTTGTCACAGCCCACCAGCAGCACCACACCGTCGATCGGGTTGCCGCGGATGGCCTCCTCGGTATCCATGGCGGCCAGGTTGCGGGTCAGCATCGCGGTCGGGCGCAGGTTCGACTCGCCGTTGGAGAACACCGGGAACTCCACCGGCACGCCGCCGGCCTCGTAGATGCCGCGCTTGACACGCTCGGCGATCTGGCGAAAGTGGGCGTTGCAGGGCGTCAGTTCAGACCAGGTGTTGCAGATGCCGATGACCGGCTTGCCATCGAAATGATGATCCGGGATACCCTGGTTCTTCATCCAACTGCGATACATGAAACCGTTTTTGTCGCGCGTTCCGAACCAACTGGCCGACCGCAAAACCGTCTTTTTCTTATCGTCACTGGCCATCTGTAAAACCCCAGGTTAATCTCTCATAACTATTATTGTATGACTTTACATTTTGTCAGACAAGAGCGCGGCGATCAATCGCCAACCTCGCCTCTTCCTAAAGGATTCTAAAAAGGATTCTAAAGGAGCGCCCGTAGGATGTTCGGCGCCGATTGAGATACATCATATTGTATGATATAAAAAATCGCCACTACAAAACATGGCTCTTTTCATGGCTGGGACGGGAAGCGCCGCGGCCGAGACCAACAGCAGACAACAGAGAAGAAAAGCGATGAGACTGATCCAGTTCAAAACCGAAAGCGGCCAGCGCGCGGTGGGCGCGGTGGCTGACAGCGACAACATCGACCAGTTGACCGGCGTCGAGAGTATCTACCAGCTCGCCACCGGGGCGATCGAAACCGGAGCCGCCCTGGAAGACCACGCGCGCAGCCTGCTCTCCGACACCCGCCTCAGCTACCAGCAGATTATCGACGAGGGGCGCCTGCTGCCGCCCATCGACCATCCGGACCCCACCCACCTGCTCGTCGCCGGCACCGGCCTCACCCACCTGGGCAGCGCCGACACCCGCGCGGCGATGCACGCGCAGAACCAGAAAGGCGCCGAGGAGTCGCTCACCGACACCATGAAGATGTTCAGGATGGGCGTCGAGGGCGGCAAGCCGGCGGCGGGCGAGACCGGCGTGCAGCCGGAGTGGTTCTACAAAGGCGACGGCGACAGCATCGCCGCCCCGGAAGCGGAACTGGTGAGCCCCTCCTTCGCCCTGGACGCGGGCGAGGAACCGGAGATCGCCGGCATCTACGTCATCGACGGCAGCGGCACCCCCCGGCGTATCGGCTTCGCCCTGGGCAACGAACTGTCCGACCATATAACGGAGCGGCAGAATTACCTCTACCTGGCCCATTCCAAGCTGCGCCCCTGCGCCATAGGCCCGGAACTGCTGCTCGGCGAGCTGCCGCAGCATATCGAGGGCGTCTCGCGCATCGTGCGCGAGGACAAGGTGATCTGGGAGAAAAGCTTCCTGAGCGGCGAGGAGAATATGTCGCACACAGTGGCCAACCTGGAGGCGCACCACTTCAAGTACGCGGCCTTCTGCCGCCCGGGCCATGTGCACGTGCACTTCTTCGGCACCGCCACCCTGAGCTTTGGCGACGGCATCCAGACCCGGGCCGGGGACCGCTTCGAGATAGAATCGGAAACCTTCGGCCGGCCGCTGCGCAACCGCCTGGCCGTCGCCGAGCGGGAAATCCCGGTGGTGAAGCCGCTGTAGCGGCCAGGGTCAGTGGGGGACCCTAGGGCGAACCCCGCGTTCGCCCCCCCCTAAACCGCGACATCCACGCTGGTATCGTCCTTCGACAAGCTCTCCAGCGCCCGGTGTACGGACTTGGACAGCAGCGCTTTCATTTCAAACCTGGCCCGCTCCGAATCGCCGTCGCGAATGCCCTGGTACACCGCCTTGTGCCCCGGCAGGGAGGCGACGAACTCCGACTCCTCGGCGCTACTGATGCGGAAGAGCCCCCTCAGCGCGGTCTTGATCGACTGCCCCAGGGAAATCATGAATTCGTTGTTGGTGGCCCGCAGTATGGCCATATGGAACTCGATATCCGTGAGGATCACATCCTCGGAGCCGGCCGCCGCCTCCTCCATGGCCAGGTAGGCCTTCTCGATCGCGATCACCTGGTCCGGCGTCGCGCGCTTGGCGGCCAGGGCCGCCGAATTGGGCTCGATCACTTCGCGCATCTCGAACAGGGCGCGCAGGAATTCCTGGGACGGCGTGGATTCGAAGTTCCACTTGAGCACGTCCTCGTCGAACATGTTCCAGCACTCCTTGGGCCGCACCCGCGTGCCCAGCTTGGGGCGCGACTCGATCAACCCCTTGGCGCTGAGGAGCTTGAAAGCCTCGCGCAGGGCGGTCCTGGATACCTTCAACTCTTCGCCGATGGCCGCCTCGTTGGGAATATACTCGCCCGGAGCGTAAACGCCGCTGACAATTCGGGTTCCCAGCTCGTACGCCACCCAGGCGTGCACGCTCCGCGGTCGGTTTTCCCTGACTTGCTTGGCCATAGCTTTATACCGTTGATCAATAAATTCGATCGGAGTGTCCCGACCCTGCGCAGCGCTCCAAAATCCCGGCGAGCCCCGCAAGCGTGTAATTTTACTACCCACATAGAAGCAATAGTATAGTGATTAGGCTTAACTTATGATTTTTAGCCCGGTTCAAGGCCTTCGGGAAGACCTTCGAAACCGGGGCCGGATACGCCTCTTTCGGGGCCCGCTGTGAATACACCCCACTTGGTGCCGCCAAGTGGGCTTTGACATTCATACTACAATAATATATATAAATAGCAATCTTTCATAACAATAAGTGGTAACCAGCGGGATGCGCAGCCAATGAAAAACAGCAAACTCTCCGTCATTGAGAAGATCGGCTTCGGTGCCGGCGATATGGCCGTCAACGTGGTGATCTCGTCGATGATGCTGATCATCGCCTTTTTCTATACGGATATTTACGGCCTCAAACCGCAGGATATGGCCCTGCTGTTCCTGCTTGTGCGGCTGATCGACGCGGTGACGGACCCGCTGATGGGCACCATCACGGACCGCTACACCACCCGCTGGGGGCGCTACCGCCCCTACTTCCTGTTTCTCGCCGTGCCTTTCGGCCTGTCGGTATTCCTGACCTTCAGCACACCGGATTTCGATTACAACGGCAAGCTGGTGTGGGCCTACGCCACCTATATCCTGGTGACACTGATGTTTACCGCCGTCACCATTCCCTATATTTCCATCATCGGCGTACTCACCGACGATCCCAAGGAGCGACTGTCGGCCAACGGCTACCGGCTGTTTTTCGCCAAGATCGCCGCCTTCCTGGTCACCATCGTGGTGCCGATACTGGCGGCTTCCTGGGGGGAGGACAAGCTCGCCCAGGGTTACCAGGCGGCGATGGGGTTGATGGCCCTGCTGGCCACGGCCCTGTTTATCTTCTGTTTCTTCTCCACCGAGGAGCGGGTGCACTACCAGCCGGACCGCACCCCCCTGCTGAGCCAGGCGAAAAACCTGCTGCAGAACGACCAGTGGCTGATTCTCACCGGCGTCTGCCTGGTGGGCACCATCGGCTATGTGATACGCGGCTCCGTGGCCGCCTACTACGCCAAGTATTACCTGGGCGGGGACGCGAAGACATTGTCGATGTTCCTCGCCACCGGCGTGGTGGCGGCGATTCTGGCAATGGTGGCCTCCACCTGGATAACCAAACGCTACTGCAAGATCAAGCTCTTCAGCCGCAGCCAGCTGTTGGTGGGCGCGCTCAGCGTGCTGATGTTCTTCGCCGTGAGCCCTGGCGACCTGGCGCTGGCCTTCGTACTCTATTTCGTACTGTCGTTCGTCGTGGACCTGCACGCGCCGGTGTTCTGGTCGGCCATTGCCGAGGCGGTGGACTACGGCGAGGCGAAAACCGGCAAGCGCGCCTCGGGCCTCGCCTTCGGCGGTATCTCATTTTTCCAGAAGGCCGGGATGGGCATCGCCGGAGCCATGGTGGGCTGGCTGCTGGCATTTTTCGACTATGTGCCCGATCAGGCCCAGAGCGATCTTTCCCTGACAGGCATCGCGCTGATGCTGACGGTCATTCCGGGCTTTTTCCATTTCCTGATGGGCATGCTGATGCGCAGGTACATCATCACCGATGACTATTACCGGACGCTCAAGAGCGGCGAAGCACAGCCGGCGAAAGCCAGCGCCGGATGGACAGCCGAACACGGCGACGCCCCCATCGGCTAGCCAGGCACGCCCCGATTGGAAATTACAGCATTGCATCACAATATTTGGAGTTGAACGTGAGCGAGTCTTCCCCCCTGCCGCAGCCGCTGATCGAACAGCGCGCCGACCCTTTCATCTACAAGCACGGCGACGGCTTCTACTATTTTATCGCCTCGGTGCCCGAGTACGACCGCCTGGAACTGCACCGCTCGACCACCCTCGCGGGCCTGGCGGATGCGGATAAAGTAGTCGTCTGGCGCAAACCGGATACGGGCCCCTATTCCGACCTGATCTGGGCGCCGGAAATTCACGATATCGACGGCACCTGGGCCATTTATTTTGCCGCAGCGCCATCGCGGGAAATCAAGGACGACCTCTTCCAGCACCGCATGTACGCCCTGACCACCCGTGCCGCCAACCCCCTGGAAGGCGACTGGGCACTGAGCAGGGTGGAATCGGGCATAGACAGTTTCTGCCTGGATGCCACCAGCTTTGAGCACCGGGGACAACGCTATTATTTATGGGCTCAGAAGGGCCCGGGTATTCCCGGGAATTCCAACCTGTATATAGCCCCGATGGAGTCCCCCACCAGCATCGCCGGCGAACCGGTCTGCCTGACGATACCGGAATTCGAGTGGGAGAAAATCGGTTTTGCCGTGAATGAAGGCCCCGCGGTCATCAAACGGCACGGCCGGGTTTTTATCAGCTATTCCGCCAGCGCCACCAATCACAATTACTGCATGGGCCTGCTCTACGCGGACGAGGATGCCGATCTGCTCGATCCCGCCAGCTGGACCAAATCACCACAGCCGGTTTTCCAGAGCTGCTATGAGCGTGGCATCTACGGGCCCGGCCACAACAGCTTTACCGTGTCCGAAGACGGCGAGCGGGACATCCTGGTCTACCACGCGCGCACCTATACGGAAATCGAGGGCGACCCGCTGTGGGACCCCAACCGCCACACCTTTATCAAGGCGTTCACCTGGTCGGAAGACGGCATGCCGGTCTTCGGCAGCCCCGCGGATCAGAACCTGTAGCCGATCCCTCGGTTGTATGTCCAGGAGTCGTCCCCTAAGAGCCTGTTTAGACTCTTGCGCAGAGCTCTGAAAGGTCGGGTGGAGGACCGCTTTCCGGGACTGTCTGCGAGAGGGACCTCGCAGACAAGCCTACAGGGATGTATTAAGGGGGGGCGCCCAGCCCGTGTCCCGGAAAGCGGTCCTCCACCCGGCCTGGCACCGAGGCCGACGTTTTGGAAGACTTTAAACAGCCTCTAAAGAAAAGGCGCCGAAGCGCCTTTTCATGGTTTGGGACCGGCGCTCAGAACTTGTAGCCGACACCAATATTCCACACCCAGGGGTCCGGGTCGAACGTGGCTCTGATCGCGTTCTCGAACGTGCGGGTATCGCCCTCGCTGCCCAACCCGACAACCGGGTAAAACAGGCTCGAGCTGAAATCGACGTCGTGGTACTGAACCGCGGCGTTCACCAGCCAGTTGCGGTCACGCCCGAAGAGGATGTCCACGCCGGCCTGGCCGACCCAGCCCCAGGAGTCTTTCACGCTGAATCGCGCCGGGCCGATTGCACCGCCGATTTCCTCCAGCACGTTATTGAACTCCTGCGACACGTTGGAGCTGTCGAAGTCGGTGTAACTGCCACCGAAACCGATATAGGGCTGAACCCAGGATTCCGGGCACACCGGGAACCAGTTTAGCGTCACCACATTGGTCGTCCTGTCCAGGGTGCTGACGTTGAACTTGTCAGAGAAAACCAAATCGTCCCGGACGCCGGTGATCCTCACCTTTTGGTCGTGATCGGACTTGCCGATGTAGTTGTATTCGATCCCCAAGTGCTGGATTGGCATGAACATGGCGCTGAACTGCCAGGCCCACTCATCGGACAGATCGTAGTCGAATCCTTCAAACTCCGGGAAAATCTGTGGATTTGTCAGCTTGGCGGAGGTGTTGTCCGGGTCGACATAGCTGCCACCCAGTCGTATTACCGTGGTTCCCGCATCGTACAACAGGGGCGGACCGGAGGGTGCCGGCGGGGCATACCCGGAAGGGCCTGCCAATGCGTACTGCGCTCCTGCCGCGGCCGAAACTGCGAGAGCCAGAGGTGTCAGAATGCGCGTCATCTTCATGAGTAATAACTCCATTGATATTCGGCAAATTCAACAGCAATCCACCCAATCATTTTTCAGTCTAGACACGTAAAAACTCCTCTGGAGAAAAAACACCCACCATTTCGGATAACGACTGGAAAACTGATGCAAAGTTGACGTCATATACATCTATTTGGCGTATATTTTATCCAGGATAAACAAAAAGGGCGCCGAAGCGCCCTTCAAGAAGATTTCCCTCGGGGAAATCAGAAGTCGAACTTGTAGCCGACCGACAGATTGAATGTCCACGGGTTGTAGAGATAATCACCGGAGTAGGCTTCGAAAAATCCGTTCACCTCGGGTGATTCACCGAAAACCTGGAACCCCAGATCCGTCTCCGAATCCGCATAGATCGCGGCCACATTCACCAGCCAGGCGCTCTCGTGGCCAAAAACCAGGTCAGCACCGATCTGCCAGGCATGTCCCCAGGAATGGCCCATGGTGAGACGGCCCCCGAGCCCGAGATTGGAGAGGTCCGAGCGCGCAATACCCCGGAAGCTCTCGCTGCCGAAATCCGTGTAATTGATGCCGAAACCGACATACGGTTGGAACATGCAGGAGGGGTCCAGCGGATACCAGTTGGCGAAAGCGAAACTCATTTCGGGATCGAACTTGGCGAGATTCTGAAGCTGGACTCCCTCCAATCCGGATACACTGACAAACCCTCTGGTGTCACCTCCGATATGGTCGTCGCCGGCGACATACATCAACTCGAAGCCCCAGTGATCATGTGGCTTCCAGACACCACTGATGTTCCAGCCCCACTCGTCGTCCGGATCCATGGTCGCCCGGAATCCATCAAAGAACCGGAAGGATTCATCGATAAAGGTCATCCGATCCGAGTGCGGGTTTATATAGGATGCACCGATACGGACAATGAACTCCTGGGTTTTGGGAGGAGGCGGAGCGGGAACATATCCGGAAGGCCCTGCCAATGCATTTGTGGAGACCGCCAGTGACAGGGGTGCCAGAACCGGGGTCAGAATACGCATCATCTTCATTTGAGGTAACTCCATTGACTTTCAGCGGATCAAACAGCAATCAGCCCAATCAATGGTCAGTCTAGTCGCGAGAAAACACAGCTGTAGAAAAAAACACCAATTATTGGCGCCGAAAAAGAACATTACTGCAATTTAGGCGCAGCAGATATTTTTTTGGCAGGGAACTACGCATCCGCGAGATAGGTGAGAGTGGAATTTCGCGTATTTGCGGCGGAATGAAAGACAGGTAACAGGGGTAAGGCGAGTAATTATCGCGCCGTGGTAATGCTCGGGACTCGGGACTCGGGACTCGGGAAGAATACCAGAGCCCGATGCGAAGGCCCTGATACCGGGGGCCGTCCGGAAAACGATTGCCGATGAGGCTGTTTACCGGACGGCCACCGGTAGCAGGGCCGCCCCGGCTCCCGGGAAAAAAACCTACTCCTTGCCTCCGCCGAGACACCGCGGACTCTGCGGCGCATCCCCCATCCCCTGCCATTCCTGCGGACTGTAGGTGTGCAGTGCCAGCGCATGCACCGGTCCCGCCATCTCCTCGGCCAGCACCGCGTACACTTTCTGGTGTCGCTGCACCTTGCGCAGTGACGCAAAGACCTCGCTGACCAGCACCACACGAAAGTGCATTTCCGAGCCTGGGGGCACATTGTGCATGTGGCTCTCGCACTGCACCTCGACATGCTGCGGCGCAAAGGCCCCCGTCAGTTTCTCCTCGATTTTTTTTGCCAGGCTCATCAGGCACCTCGAATAATCAATTGTACTTTTAACCCTTCAGGAGGCGACGCTCGCCTTGCGCGCCTCGACGATAGTCTCGTAAGCCACGGTAACGCTTTTCATCTGGTCTTCCGCGTAGCGCATAAATTCCTCCGGCAGCCCCTTGGCGGCAATCTTGTCCGGGTGGAACTCGGCGGCCTTGCGCCGGTAGGCGAGTTTCAGCTCACGGTCGCTGGTTTCCGGCGTGCACCCCAGCACGTCGTAGTGCTGCCGCAGGCTCTGCGCCGAAGACGGCGCGCGCCGGCCGAACTCGCTCTGCATGGCCGCGAAAATGGATTCGTGCAATCCCAGCTCGGCGGGTATGCGGCGCAGTATCTCCTCCTCCGCCACGTGCAGTTCACCGTCCGCGTAAGCCACCGCAAACAGCAGCCGGTAGACCATTTCGCGCATCGCCCTGTTCTGCACCAGCTGCCGGTACTGCCGGGCATAATCGTAGATGCTGTAGTCATCGGTCTTGGCGTTCTGGAAGATCTTGATCGCCTGGGAGCGGTCCTCGGCGCTGAGGCCCAGGTTACTCCCCATGAAGTCTTCGATCAGCTGGACTTCCGCCTTGGAGACCTGCCCGTCCGCCTTGGCCATCTTCGCCAGCATGGAAAACAGGGTGACGATAAAAACCGTCTGCGCCCCGTCGCGGTTCAGGCCCGCCGCCGCGGCACCGGTGCGCTGTAAGCCGGAGCCAAAAGAGCTGCCAACCCAGGCGCCCAGCGCCGCACCTATGGGGCCGCCAAACACCAGGCCGATACCGGCCCCAATCCCCGCGCCCAACCAGGACATAAATTCTCCTCCGCGCGCCCTGCGCGCCCAATGAAGACAAAAAACGCGCCCATGATACCACGGACGCCGACTCCCCAAGGACCGGGAGAGACTAGCTGGTCACATGTAAAATTTCCACCGGGGCCACCCTGTTCATCCCCTGCCGTTTCCGAGAAAGGGATTGTGCCATACTCCTCTGAAATGGAGTTTCCGTTTCCCCACGCAATCGTGAACCGAGTTGTAAGGAAGTGACGTTCATGAAGATTTCTGTTCTGGTCCCGCCCCCTCGGTTTCTTCGCACCCTTGCCACCTCCGTCGCCCTTACCTTTCTGATGTTCCTGCCGGGCATTCAGGCTGCGGCCGGGGAAAACGACACATGGCGCGTCAGTGGAGGTCAAAGTGACGGCGTGGACTCACTGACGCCAGCCAGGGGGACTGGCCACTGGCTGCCGCAGGTCGAGACACTGCGCGGCACGGTGGAGGGTAATGGCGGCGCCCTGCCCGGCTACAGGGTTTCGCTGCAGGTCAGCTACGCCGGGGACCTGTTCTTCAGCCATATCCTCGGCACCTCGGTTTCAAACGCCGCGGGCGAATTTGAAATCCGTTACAGATTGCCGGGCAAACTGCCCCCCTGGCTCAAGCCGGTGTATTTCGCCATTGCCGAGAAGCACCCGGCGATGCTAGCCAGCGCGGTGGGCGCCGGCAAAGAGATCCACAAGCGCATTGTGGTCAATGAGCGCACCACCGTCGCCACCGGCATGGCATTCGCCCAATTCATTAAGGGGCGCAAGATCCACGGCAATAGCTACGGTATGCGAAACGCGGTGAAAATGGCTGAAAACATGGCCAACCCGAAAACCGGGGGCACCGGCGAAATACTGGCGCGCACGCCAAACGGGATGAAGACCTCGACCTATGCAACGTTCAATGCGCTGGCCAATGTGGTCGCCGGCTGTGTCGCCGACAGCAGCAACTGCCACAAGCTCTTTGCGGCCACCAGCCTCGCCGGCGAGCCGGCGCCGAAAACGGTGCTGCAGGCCATCGCGAATATCGCCAAGTCGCCCGCCTACCCGAACTACCCGTCGAACGCGGACGACCCGCTGTTCCAGCTTTCACTGGTATCGCCGATCTACCAACCGGCGCTCACCGACAGGCCCACCAACTGGCTGCTGTTTCTCAAATTTACCGGAGGCTTCTACAGCAAGCAGGATAGCGCCAACCTGATGAACGGCCCCGGCAATATCGCCATCGACGAGCGCGGTTTCGCCTGGGTGGTCGACAACTACGAGCCCGAGGCCCCGGACGAATTTGCCTGCACCGGATTGCGGCTGCTGAAATTCCAGCCCTGGGGAGAAACCTTCCCGGGGTCGCCCTATTTCGGCGGCGGCCTCAGCGGTGCCGGTTTCGGTGTCGCCCTCGATCCACGCGGCCATATCTGGGTGGGCAATTTCGGCTTCGAGGCGCCCGCCTGCGCGGACGGCACCGTGCCCCCGGACCCGGCGAAGAAAATCCCCGCCACCCACAACAGTGTCTCGCTGTTCCATCCTAGCGGCGTTCCGCTGTCGCCCCCGAGCGGTTTCACCCGCGGCAATATCTGGTGGCCCCAGGGCACGGTGTCGGACAGGGAGGGCAATATCTGGGTGGCCAACTGTGGCAACGACACCATCACCCTGATTCCCAAGGGCAATCCGCTGCACGCGAAGAACATCCCCCTGCCCGGCGCCACCACCGGCGACACGCCGAACTTAAAGCCCTTTGCCATCGCCATAGCCCCCGACGGGCGCGCCTGGGTAACCGGCAACCAGTCCGCCGAGGTCTATATCGTTTCGGAAGACGGCGCTGTGGAAGTGGTGGACTCCTCCACGGTGAACCTCTCCTGGCTTATCGGCATTTCCGGCGACAGCAAGGGCAATATGTGGGTGTCCAGCTCCGACGCGGTGAAACTGCCCTGCGCGGACCCTTTCGATCCCCAGGACGGCGACCAGCCGTCGATCGTGCTCTATCCCGCGGACGGCAGCGCCCCCACGCAGATCACCAGCAAGGGCGGCCTCACCCTGCCCTGGGGCAGCGCGATCGACGGCAACGACTCGCTGTGGGTGTTCAACTTCGGCCGCACGCCGCTGGAAGACGTGACAGATGACACACAGTGGGACGATACCGGCATCTCCCACTTTTGCGGCTCCGGCAAATGCCCGCACGGCCTGGGCATGGGCGATCCCATATCACCGCAAACCGGCTACACCAGCGACGCCCTGGAGCGGGTGACCGGCGGTGGCATAGACCCCTCGGGCAATATCTGGCTGATGAACAACTGGAAGAAGCCCGGCCCCCTGCTCTACGACATCAACCCGGGCGAAAACTCCATCGTGATCGTCCCCGGCGCCGCAAAACCGGTAAAAACACCGCTGATAGGACCGCCACGTTCTTTCCGCAATACACATCGCGCGGATCTGTAGGGGCCCCTACAGTTCGGAATCCGCTTGAATCCATCAGCCGGTCATGGCCCGCACCATGGTGATCATCACACCGGCCGCCACCGCCGAGCCGATCACGCCGGCCACGTTGGGGCCCATGGCGTGCATCAGCAGGAAGTTGTGCGGGTTGCTCTCCAGGCCGATCTTGTTCGACACCCGCGCCGCCATGGGCACCGCGGAGACGCCGGCGGAGCCGATCAGCGGGTTGATCTTGTGCTTGCTGAACACATTCAGCAGTTTGGCCATCAAGACACCGGCGGCGGTACCGATCGCGAAGGCGACGATACCCAGCGCCAGGATGCCGAGAGTCTTCGGATCCAGGAACTTGTCCGCGGCCAGCTTCGAGCCCACGGACAGGCCGAGGAAGATGGTGGTGATATTGATCAGCGCGTTCTGCGCGGTATCGGACAGGCGCGACACCACACCGCACTCGCGCATCAGGTTGCCGAAGCAGAACATGCCCAAGAGCGGCGCCGCGTCCGGCAGGAAGAGCGCCACCAGGATCAGCAACAGCAGTGGGAAGGTGATCTTCTCGCGCTTGCTCACGTGGCGCAGTTGCACCATCTCGATCCTGCGCTCTTCCGGTGTGGTCAGCGCGCGCATGATCGGCGGCTGGATCAGGGGCACCAGGGCCATATAGGAATAGGCCGCCACCGCGATGGCGCCGAGCAGATCCGGGGCCAGCAGGCTGGAAACGTAGATAGCCGTGGGGCCGTCGGCGCCGCCGATAATACCGATGGCGGCGGCGTCGGCGATGGAGAAATCCATGATGCCGGCCACCGACAGGCCCACCGCACCCAGCACGGTGGCGAAGATGCCGAACTGCGCCGCCGCGCCCAGGAACAGGGTGCGCGGGTTGGCGAGCAGCGGGCCGAAATCCGTCATGGCGCCGACGCCCATAAAGATCACCAGCGGCGCGACGCCGGAGGCGATGGCGACGGTGTAGAAGTTGTACAGCATGCCGTTGCTGAAACCGGCATCCAGCGCATATTGCGCAGCCTGGGCCTGCACCGCCGCCGGTGCATTGGCCAAAGCCTCTTTGAGCGCGTAGAGGTCACTGACACTTTCGGCACCGAGGATCTGGGCCATCTGCGCCAGCACCACGGCGTCGCCAGAGACCAGCGCCGTCTCCGCCGCCGACAGCGCCAGGTCGGCGCCGGGGATATTGGCGAGGAGGCCGCCGAAGCCGATGGGCACCAGCAGCAGCGGCTCGAAGTTCTTGCGAATGGCCAGAAACAGCAGCACCAAGCCGATAAGAATCATCACGAACTGGCCCGACGACATCTGGTAGGCGCCGGACGACAGCCAAAGATTCAGTAGATTATCCACGTGCGACTCCTATCCTGCGTTACGCGATGGACAGCAGGGCATCGCCCACCGCCACGGAATCGCCCTCTTTCACCGCCACACTGGTCACGCTGCCGGCGCGGGGCGCGCTGACCGCGGTCTCCATTTTCATGGCTTCCAGCACGATGATGGTCTGGCCCTCGGCCACCCGATCGCCGGGCTTGACCAGCACCTTGAAGATATTGCCGGCCAGCGGCGCCTTGACCGGCTCGCCGCCGCTGGCGGCCGGTGCAGCGCCCGCGGCTGGCGCCGCGGCACCGGAAGCCGGCACAACAGCGCTCAGATCGCCGCCGTCGGCGACGGTCACGGTGTATTTCTGCCCCTCGACGGTCACCGTGTAGACTTCCTCGCCCTGGTCGTTCTTGACCGCACTGCCCTCGTTGCCGGTGGGCACCGGTTCGAAGGCGTCCGGGTTGCCGCGGTTTTTCAGGAACTTGAGGCCGATCTGCGGGAAGAGCGCATAGGTGAGCACATCGTCTATCTCGCGCTCGACATCGGCCAGCGCCACACCTTCCTCGCCGGCTTTCTGCTCCAGCTCCGCGGTCAGCTTGTCCAGTTCCGGCTGCAGCAGGTCCGCCGGGCGGCCGGTGACCGGCTCGGCGCCTTCCAGCACTTTGGCCTGGAGCTCCTGGTTGACCGGCGCCGGGGTCGCGCCGTACTCGCCCTTGAGCACCGCCGCGGTCTCCCTGGAGATGGATTTGTAGCGCTCACCGGTGAGCACGTTCAACACCGCCTGCGTGCCGACAATCTGGGAGGTTGGCGTCACCAGGGGGATAAAGCCCAGGTCCTCGCGCACGCGGGGGATTTCCTCCAGCACCTCGTCGAGGCGGTCGCCGGCGCCCTGCTCGCGCAGCTGGTTTTCCATATTGGTCAGCATGCCGCCGGGCACCTGAGCCACCAGGATGCGCGAGTCGACGCCCTTGAGGGAGCCCTCGAATTTGGCGTACTTCTTGCGCACCTCGCGGAAGTAGGCCGCTATCTCCTCCAGCAGATTGATATCCAGGCCGGTGTCACGGTCGGTGCCCTCGAGAATCGCCACCAGCGCCTCGGTGGGGCTATGGCCGTAGGTCATGGACATGGAGGAGATGGCCGTGTCCACATTGTCGATGCCCGCCTCGATACATTTCAGCGCGGTGGCGGTGGAGAGGCCGGTGGTGGCGTGGCACTGCATATGGATGGGGATATCCACTGCCGCCTTCAGTTTCTTCACCAGCTCATAGCCCTCGTAGGGGCGCAACAGGCCGGCCATATCCTTGATGGCGATGGAGTCGGCCCCCATGTCCTCGATCTGGCGGCCCAGGTCCACCCACAGGTCCATGGTGTGCACCGGGCTGACGGTATAGGAGATGGTGCCCTGGGCGTGCTTGCCCTGCTTCTTCACCGCCTTGAGCGCCGTCTGCAGGTTGCGCATATCGTTCATGGCGTCGAACACACGGAAGACGTCCACGCCGTTTTCCGCCGCGCGCTCGACAAACTTTTCCACCACGTCGTCGGCGTAGTGGCGGTAGCCGAGAATATTCTGGCCGCGGAACAGCATCTGCTGCGGCGTGTTTGGCATGGCCTTTTTCAGTTCGCGGATGCGCTCCCAGGGATCCTCGCCGAGATAGCGGATGCAGGCGTCGAAGGTGGCTCCGCCCCAGGATTCCAGTGACCAGAATCCGACTTTGTCGAGCTTTTCCGCAATCGGCAGCATGTCGTCCAACCGCATGCGGGTGGCAAACAGTGACTGGTGGGCGTCGCGCAGGACTACATCGGTTATGCCCAGCGGGGTCTTGTTAACTAAAGACTTAACCTCAGTCATGGGTCGTCTCTCTCGGCAAATTTACGGGAAGTGGTTCAGCAGTTTTTTGGTCAGCGTCTTTTGCGATGCTGGTCTATGGCCGCCTTGATGATGGCGCGCAGGCGCGCATCGTCAGTGGCCGCGCTGCTGGGTACGGGAGCCGCGGGCTCCGCTTCGGGAAAGTTGCGGGTAATAATACGGGACATAATGCCGGTGCCGATCACCAGCAGCAGCAGGAAGGAAAAGACAATTCCCATGCCGAACAGCGTAATGTCCAGCCCCTGTTGTAAAAGCGTGTCTTGCACTTTATTCCCCTCTTTAAATGCCCCGACTCGAACCAGGCAATAAAACCGGCCATCCTGAACGGTTTTATTTGCGCCCGCAATATATCCGCTCATTAGTGCGGATTTATTTATGCAATGTGGCGGTCCGTCGATCTGGCAATGTCCGTTTCGACCGGATTCCCTAACAGATCGTTATGACAACCATAAGCGCCACAGCGGGCGCTATTATCAATATAACTTCCTTTTAAAATCAAACACTTATTAGTTTCAGCCGCAACGATAAAGTTATAAATGAAACAGTAATCGGCGCCGTTAAAAAGTGATCAAAACACCCCTTCCCCGCCGTCAATGTCCCGGTTCAAGATGCTCATTTTTGCGGCAAGTCCACCGCAAGCTGTTAGAATACGCGCCCGTTTCAAACCCGACACAGAATGATGACCGCGGAGACAGATTTACTCACACCCCTGATCTACCAGGCCCCGATGGAGGGGGTGATCGACCACCATGTGCGCGCCCTGCTGTCCGCCATCGGCGGCGTGGACGTCTGTGTCACCGAGTTTGTCCGCGTCACCCACACCCGGCTGCCGCGGCGGGTCTTCACCCGCCTGTGCCCGGAGCTGGAGTCCGGCGCCGCCACCGCCAGCGGCACCCCGGTGCGCCTGCAACTGCTGGGCGGCAATCCGGAAGCCATGGCCCACAACGCCGCCCGGGCGGTGGAGGTGGGCGCGCGGGCCATCGACCTGAATTTCGGCTGCCCGGCCAAGTCCGTCAACAACAGCGACGGCGGCGCCTGCCTGCTGCAGAGCCCCCAGCGGGTGGAGGCCATCGTCGGCGCCGTGCGCCGCGCCCTGCCGGACAGTATCCCGGTAACCGCCAAGATCCGCCTCGGCTATTCGGACAGGTCCAGCTACATGGACAATGCCCGCGCCGCCGAGGCCGGCGGCGCCAGTGAACTGGCGGTGCACGCCCGCTCCAAGGTGGACGGCTACCGGCCGCCGGCCTACTGGGAGTATATCGGCGAGATCAGGGAGCAACTGTCGATCCCGGTGATTGCCAACGGCGATATTTGGACGCTGGACGATTTCCGTCGCTGCCGCGAGGTGACCGGCTGCAGCCACTTTATGTTCGGCCGCAGCCTGCTGGCGCGACCGGACCTGGGGCTGCAGATCAGGGCCCACTGCGAAGGGCGCCGCTATGAACCGCTGGACTGGCGGCGGGTGGCGGCGCTGCTGTGGGACTACTACCGGACCACCCGCGAGATCTACCCGGCCAAGTACCTGGGCAACCGCATCAAGCAGTGGCTGGCCTACCTGAAGCTCGCCTTTCCGGAAGCGCAGTTGTTCTTCGAACGGATCAAGCGGCTGCGGGAGGCGGAGTTGATCGAGGCGGAGTTTGCGCGGGAAATGGCGGTGGAGGCACTGGAAACCGAGGCGGCCTGAGTAAACCCTGTGGTCTGTAATCGATTCCGTGGCGGTCCTGATACCGGTGGCTTGTTGCGGGACCCGCCGTGAATACATCCCTGTAGGCTTGTCGGCGAGGTCCCTCTCGCCAACAGTCCCGCAACAAGCCACCGGTATCAGGACCTTCGCATCGAAATCGCCGTTTTATCAACCTCCTCAGGGGCAAATCTTGTGTTCGCCCGCAAACCTCGCGAGGAATTTCCCCTGCTATCTTGAATACCCATATGGACTTCAAGAAAAAGCCGGACACCAATTTCAGGGAACTCGAAAAACTCGATAAAAAAGAGGCCGCCGAGGAGGCCCGCGCGCTGCGCGAGGGCATCAATTACCACGACCATCTCTACTACGTAAAAGACGCGCCGAAAATTGCCGATGCGGTTTACGACAAGCTTTTCCAGCGCCTGCAGGACCTGGAAGAAGCCTTCCCCGAGATAAAAACCGACGACTCCCCCACCCAGCGCATCGGCGCCGAACCGGTCAGCCGGCTGGAAAAAATTGAGCACAAGGCCCCGCTGCAGAGCCTGCAGGCCACCCTGGAAGCCGATGCGGTACGCGCGTTTCTGAAGAGCGCGCGCGACAAGGCAGGCAAACGGTCCGTCCGCTTTATCCTCGAGCCCAAGTTCGACGGTCTCTCGGTGGAAGTGGTCTACGAAAAGGGCCGCTTCCAATACGGTACAACACGCGGCAACGGCGAGGTGGGCGAGGATATCTCCCACAACCTGAAAACCATCCGCGCCCTGCCCCTGGCGCTGCGGGACCGGGACGAGGCACCCGAATCACTCGCCCTGCGCGGCGAGGTCTATATGACCAGGAAGGGATTCACCGAACTGAATAAACAGCGCGTGGAGCGCGGCGAGGGGCCATTTGCCAACCCGCGCAATGCGGCCGCCGGGTTGATGCGCCAGTACGAATCCCGCCGCGCCGCCGGCAAACCACTCAGCGTCTTTTTCTACGAGATACTGGCGACGGACGGCGATATGCCGCCCACGCACAAGGAAACACTGGAGCAGCTGAAGGATTGGGGCCTGAAGACCAGCCCGCTGAACGAATCCGCGTCTTCCTTCGCGGATATTGAGCACTATCACGGCAAGCTGGCGGAGGAGCGCGACGACCTGGATTACGAGATCGACGGCATCGTGATCAAGGTCGACGAGCACGCGCTGCGCGACACCCTGGGCAGCCGCGACCGCAATCCGCGCTGGGCGCTGGCGTGGAAGTTCGAGCCCCGCGAGGAGGTGACTCTGGTGGAGGATATCGTCGTGCAGGTGGGCCGCACCGGCATACTGACGCCGGTGGCGCTGCTGCAGCCGGTGGATGTGGGCGGCGTCACCGTCAGCCGCGCCACGCTGCACAACGAGCGCGAGGCGCGGCGCAAGGATATCCGCGTGGGCGACAGGGTGCGTATTATCCGCGCCGGCGACGTGATTCCCGAAGTGGAGGAGCGGGTCAAAAGGCCGGGGAAAAAGCGCGGCGAGCCGTTTGAAATGCCACGGCACTGCCCGGTATGCGGCGCTGAGGTGGCGCGAGAAGGCGCCTATCGCCTGTGTACCGCCGGCCTGTCCTGCCCCGCGCAGCTGCGGAAGCGCATCACGCACTATGCGGCCCGCGACGCCATGGATATCGATCACCTGGGGGAGAAGGCCGCCGAGCAGCTTGTCGGGCGCGAACTGGTGAAGAATCTCGCCGACCTCTACGAACTGGAAGTGGATGACCTGGAATCCCTGGACGGCTTTGCCGAGCGCTCCTCCAGACAACTCCACGATGCCATCCAGGCGGCGAAAGGTCCGCACCTGGACCGCTTCCTCTACGCCCTCGGCATTCCCCTGGTGGGCCGGCGGGTGGCCGGGCAGCTGGCGGACGAGTTCCGCAGCCTGGAAAAAATCGCGGCGGCAGACAAGCGGGAGATCGAGGAGATATCCGGCATAGGTTCGGAGATAGCCGCGGCAGCGGCAGACTTCTTTGCCGACAGGAGCAATCGCAAAGTGCTCGAGCACATGCACAAAAGCGGCCTGAAAGTGAAGTCCATGCCGGAGCGAAAAAAGCAGCCGCTACGGGGCAAGACCTTCGTGTTCAGCGGCGCTCTGGAAAGCTTCACCCGCGACGAGGCCAGGGAAAAAGTCGAGGCCTTGGGCGGGCGCGCCACCGCCTCCGTCAGCGGCGAAACGGATTACCTGGTGCTGGGCGAGAACCCCGGCAGCAAAAAGGACGACGCCAAAAAACAGGGCGTGCGGTGCATCGACGAGGACGAGTTCAAAAAAATGCTCGAGGGCTCATAGCCCTATACTGAATCTGCTTCCAGTAACTCCCAAAGCACGATCATGCCTGTCCACAACAGTGAAATCGCCGACAAGTTCGACCGCCTGGCGGACCTGCTGGAAATCGAGAACGCCAATCCCTTCCGCGTTCGCGCCTACCATAACGCCGCGCGTACCGTGCGCGGCTATCCCAGGAGCATGTCCGACTTACTCGATGACGGCGTGGATCTGACCGAACTGCCGGATATCGGCGACGACCTGGCGAAAAAAATCCAATCCATGGTGGAGACGGGCAAGCTGCCGCTGCTGGATGAAGTGGAGGCGCGCACGCCTCCCGCCCTCAGCGAGCTGATGAAGGTCGAGGGGCTGGGTCCCAAGCGGGTCAGGGCCCTGCACCTGGAACTGCATATCGAGACTCTCGACGACCTGAAGAAGGCCGCGGAGAGCGGCAAGATTCACGAGATCGCCGGCTTCGGCGACAAGAGCGAGGAGAAAATCAAACAGCGCGTGGAGAAGTTCTCCGGGGAAGAGAAGCGCACCAAGCTGATCGAGGCGGAGGATATCGCCAAACCACTGCTCGAATACCTGAAAAAGGCCGAGGGCCTCAAGGACATCGTGATCGCCGGCAGCTACCGGCGGCGCAAGGAAACGGTGGGCGACCTGGACATACTGGTCACTGCAAAAAAGGGCGCAGATATCATGGAGCACTTCACCGGCTACGACGAGGTGGACGAAGTGGTGTCCAAGGGCGTGACCCGCTCCACCGTCTACCTGCGCTCGGGCATGCAGGTTGACCTGCGCCTGGTGCCCCAGGCCAGCTACGGGGCGGCCCTGCACTATTTCACCGGCTCCAAGGCGCACAACATCGCGGTGCGCAAAATGGGGGTCAAGAAAGGTTACAAGATCAACGAGTACGGGGTTTTCAAGGGCGACGAGCGCATCGCCGGCAAGACGGAGAAATCCGTCTACGACAAGGTGGGCCTGCCCTATATAGAGCCGGAACTGCGGGAAAATCGCGGCGAGCTGGAAGCCGCGAAAAAGCACAAACTGCCGAAGCTGATCACCCTGGACGATATCCGCGGCAACCTGCACGCGCACACCAAGGCCAGCGACGGCCACCATACGCTGAAGGAAATGGCAGAGGCCGCGGCCGGGCTGGGCTATGAATATTTAGCCATTACCGAGCACTCGCAAAGCCTGGCCTTTGCCGGCGGCCTGGACAAAAAAGGCTTGCTGGCACACATCAAGAAGATAGATAAGCTGAACGAGCAACTGGACGGTATCGTGCTGCTCAAATCCAGTGAAGTGGACATACTTGAGGATGGCGCACTCGATTATCCCGACGAGCTGCTGAAAGAGCTGGATTTCACCGTCTGCGCAGTGCACCAGAAATTCGACCTGCCGCGCAAGAAGCAGACGGAGCGGATACGGCGCGCAATGGACAACCCTTATTTCAATATCCTCGCCCACCCCAGCGGCCGCCTGATCAACGAGCGGGACCCCTACGAGACGGACCTGGAAAAAATCCTCGAGGCGGCAAAGGACAACGACTGCTTTGTCGAACTGAACGCCCAACCCCAGCGGCTCGACCTGACCGACGAAGGCTGCATGATGGCCAAGGCGCTGGGGGTAAAGATATCCATCGCTACCGATGCCCACAGCACCTCGGACCTGGAGCATATGCGCTGCGGCGTGGACCAGGCCCGCCGTGGCTGGCTGGAGGCAAAGGACGTGATCAACTGCCTGCCGCTGAATAAACTGCTGAGACTCTTCAAGAGGTAACCGATGCCGGAGTTACCCGACGTCGAACAATTCCGCCGCTACTTCAACGCCACCGCCCTGCATCAGCGCATCCGGCGACTTCACGTGCAGGCTCCCTCGCTGCTGGTCGACACTTCACCCCAAGGACTGGGGCGCACGCTCAAGGATCACCGCTTTGAATCCACCGAACGTCGCGGCAAATACCTGTTCGCAGAGCTGGACGGCGGCGCCTGGCTGGTACTGCATTTCGGCATGAGCGGTACGCTGCACTATTCGAAATCGGGGCACAGGCCCCGCTACACGCAGCTGTCCGTGGAGTTTGAAAACGGCAGTGAGCTCGATTATGTGGCACCACGCAAGCTGGGTCGCATCGCACTGGCGGACTCCCCGCAGGACTGGAGCGAGGAGCGGCGGTTGGGCCCCGATGCGCTGCAGATTGGCGAAGAGGACTTCCTGGAACTGGCCGATGGGCGCCGCGGGCAGATCAAATCCTGGTTGATGGACCAGCACAGTATTGCCGGGCTCGGCAATTACTATTCAGACGAGATCCTCTACCAGTGCCGCATTCATCCCAAACGCAAGCTGGAGACGCTGGAGAAATCGGACTACAGGAAAATCTATCGAAAGATGCGCTCGATACTGGAAACAGCGATCGACAGAAAAGCGGAGCCAGGCGAACTCCCGGACTCGTTCCTGTTGCCCCAGCGCAAGAAAGGCGGCCACTGCCCGCGCTGTGACACCGCATTGAAAACCATCGGGGCCGCCGGTCGCACCGCCTGGTACTGCCCACGCTGCCAGGCAAACTGAGAGCCCGACCCGGCGACCGCAAGGTTCGCCTTTACAGAGTACTCTCGTCATTCCGGCGCAGGCCGGAATCCAGGTGCCTCGGAACTGGATACCGGCCTGCGCCGGTATGACGAGCCAATGAGCTCTTGATTTGAAACAGCGCATCTACGATTTCACGTCGCCGATAATCGATCGTATCTCCCCGGCCTCCAGCGTCTCCTTCTCCAGCAGCGATGCGGCCAGCGCATCCAGCTTGTCGCGGTGGTTTTTCAGCAGCTCGATCACCTCTTTCTCGATACCGCGCACCAGTTCGACGATTTCCCCGTCGATGATCTCGGCGGTGTGCTCGCTGAAATCCTTCTGCTGCGTCATCTCCTTGCCGAGGAAGATATGCTCCTCACCGCGGCGGAAGGCCACCGGGCCCAGCTTCTCGCTCATGCCCCAGTGGGTCACCATATGCCGCGCCAGGCGCGTGGCCTGTTTCAGGTCCTCCTCGGCACCGGAGCTGACCTCGTTGAAGATCACCTGCTCGGACGCGCGCCCGCCCAGCATCACGCCGATGCGGTCGCGCAGGTAGCTGGGGCGCAGGCTGTGGCGCTCCTCCTCGGGAATCTGCTCGGTGGCACCGAGGCTGCGGCCGCGGGGGATGATGGTGGCCTTGTCCAGGGGATCGGCGTTGGGCAGCAGGCTGGCGGCCAGGGCGTGGCCGGCCTCGTGGTAGGCGATGATCTTCTTCTCCTCGTCGCCGATCACCATCTCCCGTTCGCCGCCCAGTACCACCTTGTCGCGGGCCAGCAGCAGGCAGGCCATGTCCACCTCGTCCCTGTCCTCGCGGCCGGCCAGCAGCGCGGCCTCGTTGATCAGGTTTTCCAGGTCGGCGCCGGAGAAACTCACCGTCAGCGCCGCCAGTCGCTCCATATCCACGTCGTCGGCCAGGGGCACTTCCCGCGAATGGATCTCCAGTATCGCCTTGCGCGCCCGCTTGTCCGGCAGGTCCAGGGTGACCTTGCGGTCGAAGCGGCCGGGGCGCAGCAGCGCCGCGTCGAGCACGTCCGGGCGGTTGGTGGCCGCGATCACCACCACCGCTTCGTGGGGATCGAAGCCGTCCATCTCGCCGAGGATCTGGTTCAACGTCTGCTCGCGCTCATCGTGGCCACCGCCGAGGCCGGTGCCGCGGGCGCGGCCCACCGAGTCAATCTCGTCGATAAAGATGATCGACGGCGCCTCCTTCTTGGCGCTGGCGAACATATCCCGCACCCGCGAGGCGCCGACGCCGACGAACATCTCGATAAACTCCGAGCCGCTGATGCTGTAGAAGGGCACGTCGCTCTCGCCGGCAAGGGCCTTGGCCAGCAGCGTCTTGCCGGTGCCCGGCGGCCCCATCAGCAGTATGCCCTTGGGTACCTTGGCGCCGAGCCGGCGGAAGTGCTCCGGGTCCTTCAGGTATTCGGCGATCTCGCGCAGGTCCCGCTTGGCGCTCTCCAGCCCGGCCACGTCCCCGAAGGTCACATTCGACTCGCCCCGCTCGAAGCGCTTGGCCCGCGAACGGCCGAAACCGAAGGCACCGCCACCACCGGCACCGCCGCCGATGCGTTCCTGCATCCGCCGCCCGGCCCAGATAAACAGGCCGATAATCAGTATCCACGGCAGAATGCCGATCAATACCCGGGTCCACAGGTCCGCCTGCGCCGACTCGGCCCGGATCTCCACCTGGTGCTGCTCCAGCAGCGGCATCAGTTCCGGGTCCTCCACCGGTGGCAGGATGGCGACAAAGCGGCTGGCGCGGGGATCTCCCGACGCTACCCGCTCCCTATCGTCCCCCTGTACGCCCTTGTAAGTACCGACGACCCGATCCCCCTTCAGGGTCACACTGGCCACCTGGTTGCTGCGGACCTTTTCCTTGAACTCGGTATAGGAGAGCGCCTGCTGTTGCTGGTCGTCCCGCAGGAAGTTCGACCAGAACTGGGCGATCAGGAATATAAAGAAGATCCAGATAAGGTACTGGCCCCAGGGCAGCGACGGCTGGGGTGGCGGCCGCGATGGCTGCGGCGGCGGCCCCTCCCCGCGCGGTTGCTTGTCTTCGCCCTGCTCGTCTGCCATACACCCACACTGCGCCATTGGCTGGAGGCCACGGGCGCGCGGGGGCCGGATCGCCGGAATCCCCCGCGACAGCCGCGGCTCAACTGGGACCAGTATAGTTTCCCGGCGGCCGCTCCCCCGAGGTGCGGCTGGAAACAGGAAAGGGGGACCGAATGGACAGAAAAAAGGCCCCATCCTTGCGGATGGGGCCTTTTGTTTGGCGCGCTCGGGAGGATTCGAACCTCCGACCGCCTGGTTCGTAGCCAGGTACTCTATCCAGCTGAGCTACGAGCGCGTTGTGGGTGCAAACTATAGTGAGTTGGCTTGGCAGAGTCAACTCTTTTTTAAGATCTTTTAACGAAAAAAGCCTTAAAAATCCGCAGCTTACCGAGTCTTCCGGCCTCCCGGGGGCCGCCGCTGAAGCTCGATAGGGCGCGCATTCTGCCCCGCCGGGCGGCGCTTTGCAAGCCCTATTTTCAGGATGCCCAGGATGGCCGTTTTGCTCCCAACGCCGGCCACCGGCGGCTGCGCGCGCCTGCAGGCCCGGTCATCCTGCCGCGATCCAGAGGAACCCGACGGCCAGCAGGGAAACCAGCAACAACAGCAGGCCCCTGATCATCAGTGATCTGGCGTAATCCGCTTCCCTGTAAATCATGGCGTAAGGGAAGCCGGTAATGGGCCCCAGTACAATGGAAAAAACACCCCAGAACCACCTTTTGTTCCCCAGTGCCGTCAGAGCGGCAACCAGCCCGCCAAACCAGCACAGGGTCAAGCCGACGACAAAGACGATAAAAACCGGGATCGTTAGCCACTGGTTGGACAGGAGCACTTTCACCAATTCATTTTCCAGCATATTTCTCCCTCAATCGGTTTAAAAACTACTCATCCCCAACAGTCCCCTCTCCCCCTTTGGGGAGAGGGGTAGGGAAAGTAAGTAGTTACCCGGCAATAACGGTTGAGGCTACCACAAAAACCTTGCAGCCCCCCCAACTACAATCATCGCCAAAGAGCGCTCCAACGTATTCGATCCGCGCCTCGCCGAAAAACTCGCGCGTATAGACCGGCTCGCGCGCAAGTACGGAATTCCCTAAAATTCCCCCGACAAAAAATAAGCATCAATATCCATGACCACCTTCCTAGCTATCATCCTCCTGGCCATCCTGCTATGGCTGATTCCCCACTACTACCAGGCCTGGCGCCGCCACTACCTGCGCTCCAGGCCGCTCACCGCCGAACAGCGGCAACTGCTGGCAGACAGTCTGCCGCTCTACCGCCAATTGCCGACGGAGCGGCAGCGGGAACTGCAGGCCAATGTCGCCCTCTTCCTGCACGAAAAGAAGTTCGTCGGCTGCGAGGGGCTGGAGGTCGCGGAGAAAATGCGCGTGGCGGTGGCCGCCCACGCCTGCCTGCTGCTTCTCGGCCGGGAGAACGACTGCTACCCAAATCTCTATACGGTACTGTTGTATCCGGGAACCTACGTGGCCGAAGAGACCTACCACGACGGCTATATCGAGACCACCGGCCACAGCGTGCGCGAGGGGGAAGCCCACTACCGCGGGCCGGTTGTCCTTTCCTGGGGAGATCTGGAGGGCGACATGTCGCATCCGGAGAAGGGGCGCAACGTGGCGCTGCACGAGTTTGCGCACAAGCTCGACGAGGAGGACGGCTACTACGACGGGCGGCCGCTATTCGGCGCCGACGAGGGAAAAGGCTGGGCGGGCACCCTCGGTGCAGAGTTCGAGAAGCTGCGCCGGCGGTTGGATCCGGAGAGGGAAGCCGGTGAAGAGGAGGAACCCTCGGTACTGGACCTCTACGGCGCCGAATCGCCGGCAGAATTCTTCGCGGTGGCCACGGAGAGCTTCTTTGTCATTCCGGAGGAGGTGCGACAAGCGCATCCGAAGCTCTACCACGAGCTGTGCAATTTTTATCGGGTGGATCCCGCGGCACTGCTGAGTGGAAATCCTCCGGCCGATCGATATCCAGGATAACCCCGGCATCGTCCACCGGATACTCCCGGATCACATCCGGGTGTGCGCGCAGTATTTTTTGCGCGCCGCGGCTGCCGCGCAGTTTCAACAGCTCAGGGAAAAAATGCCTGCCGAACACCACCGGGTGGCCACGCTGCCCCTCGAACATCGGCACACAGATAGTGTCCGGCCGGGATGCGAATAGCAGCCGCCGCAGGGTCTCGCCCTGTAAAAACGGCATATCGGCCAGGCAGATGGCCACGGAGTCCGGCTTGCAGCCGCGCCGCAGCAAGGCGTCGAGGCCGGTGGCGATGCTCACCCCCATGCCCACGGGCCAGGTGGGCGCCTGCACCAGGCACTCCGGCTTCCCGCGCAGGGCACTGGTGAGCAAGGGTGCCACCAGTGAATCCCGCGCGCGTATCACGACCTGCAGGTCGAGCCTGGAAACACCGTCCATCGCGGATCGAAGGTTGCCCAGGCTGGCCAACAGCATGGGTTCGCCGTTGACGCCGACCAGGCGCTTGTCGCTGCCGAAACGGCGGGAGAAACCGGCCGCGAGCAGTATGACGGCGTGTTGCATTGCTGCCTCCGATTGAATGGTCGGTTGAAGGGGGCCAGTCCCCAACTACTAATAGTCCCTCTTCCACTGCAACTCCACACTGCCGGCGCCGCTTTCCCCCTCATTGGCGGATTGGAATTCCAGGTTGAGGTTGCGGCGCAGTTCTATCTCCATTTCCGCCTGCCAGGGGTTGAGCGGGTCGGTGCTGCGCTGCAGTTCGACATAGATGCGGTTGGTGATGTACTTGCCGAGGCTGAGGGCGTACTGATCGCCGTCGTCGGTTTCCTCCTGCTCGATATCCAGGGTATCCACCCGCAGCAGTTGGCGGGTCTTGGCCACCGGGTCGAACATCGAGCCGCCGCTCTGCAGGCTGCGCACCACGCTGACCAGGCGCACCGCCTGCAGCGGCGATATGTCCGACAGCGATTTGCCGAACAGCAGCTGGGCGAAGATCTCGTCCTGGGCGGCGGCGGGGGTGGAGCTGAAGGTCACGTCCAGGTCGTCCGTGGTACCGGAAATTTCCGCGGTGATCTCGCCCTCGCTGTACTCGTGCAGCCCCTTCACGTAGATGGCGGCCTCGTTGTTCTCGAACTGCACCTGCCCCTCCTGCAGCTCGAACTTCTTGCCCAGCAGGTCGAAGCTGCCACGGACGATGCGCAGCTCCCCGGAGGCCTGGGGTTTGGCCGCGGTGCCGCCGATGTCCACCTGGCCGCGCAGCTGCGAGTCCAGCCCCAGGCCGCGCACGTAGGACTGTTTGTCCAGCAGCACTTGGATGTCCAGGGCCATCTTTTGCAGCAGCGGCGGCGCCCGCTCCGCCTGCGGGCCGTCCACCTCCACTTCCACAACCTCGATCTCCGGTACGCTGCTGCCGATCAATTGCTCTATCTGTACCGCCAGGGGGCGCAGGGTCAACTGGCCGGCAAGCGCCGCGTTCTCGGTGGTGCCGGTCAGCGCCAGGGCGCCGGAGACGGCGCCGCGCACCGCCGGGGTGCTGAGCAACTGGGCCCTGTCCGCGCGCAGCTCGAAGTGTACAACCGGCGGCTCGGGGCGGGCAAAAGTCACCGCGCCGGCGAGGTGGAGACTACCTTTTTCACCGTCCCCGGCGCGGGCGCGCTCGATGCGCCACTCTCCCGGCGTCAGCAGGGCGAGAAAATCGATATTGCGCAGGCGCGTGTTGCTGGGGCGGTGTTCGTAGTCGCCGTTTTGCAGTTGGATACGGCCATTGAGGTCGGGGCTGGCGAGGGTTCCACCGGCGTCGACGAAAAAATCCAGTTGGCCGCGCATGGCGTGGATCTCCGGGTCGACGAACTCCGCCACCACGGACAGGTCCGCGCTGCCGCTGCTGCTCAATTGCAGTGGCAGCGGCGGCGGTTCTCTCCCTGGCTCGCGCTCGGTAAAAAGCTGTTCCAGTATCGGCGCCACGGCGAGGCGCGCTTCGGCGTCCACGGCTTGGCGCGCGCCGTGGTGGGCTTCGAGGGAGATCTGCAGGTCTCCGTCCCGCGTCTGCCAGCCGAGTACCAGGTTGAGGGGCACTGCCTCCACCCGCTCCTGCACCAGGCCCGGTGCCTCGCTGGTGAATTTCAACTCGCCGGCGAGCTGCGGCCGCTGGGGGCTGCCGGCGGCGGTGGCGGTGAGTTCGAGCTGGCCCCGCTCGGCGATATCCGCCGGCAGCAGCCCGGTATCTATGTCCGCCAGCCAGGCGCGGCCGCGTACTTCCAGGTCCAGTTGCTGGGGGTTGAGACTGCCGTGGGCGGACAGGCGGTTGCGCTCCGCCCACAGCAGCTCCACGCCGGACAGGTCCACCCGCCCGCTGCCATAGCCCACGTCTCCCTGGAGTTGCCAGGGCTCGCGGCGGAAATTCCCCAGCGCCAGAACATTGGCGCTGGCTTCGGGGGCGGCGAAGGGCCCGGAAAATTCGCCGTCGATACTGATCTCGCCCTCCAGAGTCGCCGGCAGTTCCACGCCGGCCAGTTCCGCCAGGGACAGGGGGATATTGCGCCCGGCGAGCCGCCCCCGGGCGCGCGCGGCCTTGGGCTCTATCACACCGTCCACCTCCAGCCAGGCCGCGCCGCTGCGCCCCAGCCGCCCCGCTTCCTCGGCGAGCGCCGCGGCGCGGCTGTGGTTTTGCAGCGGCCCTGTCTCACCGTCGACGGCTTTCTTTTCCGGGATCAGCGACTGGGGGCCGCGCAGCTGCCGGGGAGCAAATTGGCCCGGGCCGTTGCCGGTGGAGAGCTCCAGGCGAAGCTGGTCGAGGGCGATCTTTTCCAGGTTGCCGGCGGCGCCGCCGCGCAGGGTGTAGCGGTAGCCATAGCGACTGTCGGAACTGTCGCGGTAGCTACCTTCGGAGCTCAGGCGCGCGTCCACCGCCGGGTTCGCCCAGGGGCCGCTGACCCCCAGTGCCGCGTCCAGGTTTATGGCGACGCCCTCGGCGACGGCCAGCCCCAGCTCCCGCGCGGGGCGGAAATCCCGCGCGTCCACATCCAGTTGCAACTGCAGTGATTGCCCGGCAATGGCGACGGTGCCGCCGCCGCGGATATCCAGTGTTTCGCTCCGCAGATGGAATCCGGATACCTCCAGCGCCTCCAGGTTTCCCGCCACAGAGGCCGTCAGGCGGCTATCCAGTTGCCGGTAGATGGGGTTCGCCTTCAGGGTTGCGCTCAGTTCCGGATTCTTCCAGGGCCCCCGGGCCGAGACCTGCAGCTTTTCCAGCGAGCCCCGCAGGTCCGCGGGAATCTCCACCGCCCCGGTGCCGGGCAGAGCCGCCAGAAGGCGGCGGATATCGTCGATGCTCAGCCGGTGGAGGTCGCCGCGCAGGTCCAGGGCCTCACCGCCGATATCCACGCTGCCCTCGGCGTCCAGGCGGGTGTCCGCGTAGTCCAGGGTCGCGGATTCGATGTGGACCACCTGTTCGCGGGTCTGCACCCTGGCTTGCAAGCGCAGCGGTTGTTCGGGCTTTTGGCGGTCCAGGCGAAGGTGGCTGTTCAGGTCGAGGATGCCGGACACGGATGGCAGCGCCCCCTGCCCGCGTGACGAGAGGGGGCCGCGCACACTCAGGTCTGCGCTGAGCCAGCCGCCGACCAAATAGTCCTGCCAGGGCTGGGAGATGGCCAGCGGCAGGCGGTTGAACTGGATTTCCGCGTCGACCTCATCGGCGCTGACGCTGCCGGCGATACGGTGGCGGCTGTCGTCCACCTGCAACAACAGTTCCCCGGTAGAGACCCGCCACGGCGACAGCGCGACCTCGGCGCGGCCGGAGAGCGCGAACTGGTGCCGCACCAGCGGCAGGGAAAACGCCTCGACATCCAGCAACAGCCGGTTCTCCCGCGGCTGCCGCAATGCAATGCTGCCGCTGGCATCCAGCGCCTGCCCCTCGGGCAGTTGCAGGTGTTTGCCGGCGAAGCCGCCCGGCTTTTCGGCGGCCGCGAAGGCCAGGGTATAGTGCCCGCTCTCCACCTCTCTGCCGTCCAGTGTGATCAGCAGTTCGGCGCCGCCCAATTCGCGGATTTCCAGTGCCAGTCGCGCCGGCTGTTCCCACAGGAACTGCCCGCCGGCCGAAATGGACACCACCGGCAGGCCTGGCAGCCGGCTGTCGATCAGCTGCAGGCGATCCAGGCGCAGGGCGCCGAGGCGCACCGCCGGCAGCGAGATGGGCGCGCTGGCCTCTTCCGCTTTCTCCGGCTCGGCTCCGGCTGGGAGCAGTTGGTTCAGGACATCGACATCGAGTATCCATTCCGCCGCACTGATCGTCTCTATATCGACGCGGTTGCGCAGCAGGCCGCCGAGGTCGATATCCACGAACAGGTCGCCGGCCTGGGCCAGGGTGCGGTTGCGGTAATCGACCTTCAGGCGGGAAAAGTACCAGGTACCCAGGTGACCGCTGCCGATGCCCTCCGCCTGTATCCGCAACTCCGGCGACAGCTGCCCGGCGGCGTAGATGGCGAGCCGGGTCAAACTCACCCGCCCGCGCTCGGTGCCGAGCAGGAGCAACAGCGCCAGCAAAACGGCGAGGAAGAGACTGAACAGCAGCGAAGCGCGCCCGCCCAGCGAGTGCCACAGGCTCTTCAGCACAACGCCGAGGGCGCGGACAACTCCGGCGGCCAGCGCGGCCGGCAAGGTGAGTCCCTTTCGCATGTCAGAATGCCTGCCCCAGGCTCACGTAGACCTGGAAGCCGTCGTCGACCCCGTCGCGGCGGTCCAGCGGCACGGCGATATCCAGGCGCAGGGGCGCAAAGGAGGTGAAATAGCGCACGCCGAGCCCGGCGCCCCAGAAGAGGTCGGAAAACTCCGGGCTGGGGTCGAGGTAGGCGTTGCCGCCATCCACAAACAGCACCCCACCCCAGGTTTCGCTGAAACGAAAACGCCCCTCGAGGGAGATTTCGCTGAGCCCGCGGCCACCGATGGGATCGCTCAGCGTCGGCTCGCCACCGGGTTCCACCGGCGGTATCACCAATCGCGGGCCCAGGGCCTGGTAGCCGTAGCCCCGCACCGAGCCGCCGCCGCCGGCGTAAAAGCGCTCGTCGGCGGGAATGTCCACATTTGACTCACCGGTGATGGCGCCCGCCTTGATGCGCAGCGCCAGCGTTGGCTCGTAGCGCACCTCGCTCGCCGTCTTGTAGCCGGTCAACACCAGGGTGTTCTTTACGAAAGAGGCGCCGCTGCTACCCAGGTCGAAATAGGGCTTGACCTCCAGGGCCGCGGTGGCGCCCCCGCGGGCGTCGAGGGGGTTGTCGGTGGTCTCCCATTTCAGGCCCAGCGGAAAGGACAGCAGGCTGTAGTTCTCGTCGCCATTCCCGCCGGGTTCTGTCTCCACCTTTTCGTCCACCTGGCTGAACTTCAACTCGGTGCCGACACTGGCGGTGCGGTGCTTGCTGAGCTTGCGTGCCACAGTGGCGCCGAAGGTGAGGGCCTCGGCGTTGTAGCTGTCCGTGTCCTCATTGGAAAGTTCCGCCTTGGCGATGAAGTTCTGGTCTTTGCGCAGGAAGCGCGGCACCAGCAATGCTCCCTTCAGGGACTGCTGCACCGGGTTCGCCTTGCTCTCTATCTCGATTTTTTCCCCGCGGTGAAGCACATTGCGGTGCTCCCAGCCGGCGGAGACCCCGACGCCCTCGCTGGAGGTGTAGCCGACCCCGAGTTTCACCGTGCGGTGGCGGCGCTCCTGCAGCAGGAAGGTGATATCCACCAGGCCCCCATAGGGTTCGGAGACTTCGCTGTTGGCGCTGGTGATCAGGTTGGTGCGCAGCAGCCGCAGGCGCGCGGCATCTATCTTGTTGCGCTTGAAGCAGTCGCCACTTTCTATCTGCAGCTTGCTCCGCAGATAGTCCGGCTCCACCGAGGCGAGCCCCTCCAGACGCACCTCACCCACCGTAACTTCGGGGCTGGGCGCCACGCGGTACTCGAGGCGTGCGGCGGCTTCACTGTGGATTATCGTGACCTCGTAGCTGACATCGACATTGAGCAGGCAGGCGTTATCGTTCAGGTACTTCTCGATCACCTTGACGCCGTCGAGGACCTTGCCCGCCACCAGCGGGTCTCCCATCCGCAGCGGCAGGCCACCGAATCCCCGGCGCAGGTGTTCCGGCATAGCGATGGAGAGGCTCTTGATATGGTACTGCGGGCCCGGATTGACCCGGTAGAGGATCTCGCCATCGCTGACCGCCTGGCGCACGCGGGCGTCGTAGTAGCCGCGGGAGCGCAGCAGTTTTTCCAGGGTCCCGCGCTCGTAGCGGGCCACGTCGCGGGGGTCCTCGTAGCTCTTCAGCACACTGCTGCCCTTGCGCAGCTTTTCCAGTTCCTCGCGCAGCCAGTCCTGCAGCTCGCGGTCGTCCTGCACGCGCAGCTTGAATTTGGGCAGCTGGTCCAAGAAGGGAATGGCCAACGCCAGCTGCAGTGGTGACAGCAGCAGGCCGGCCAGGAGGATACCGATAAAAACTCGCAAGGGGCTATTCCGTTGTCAGAGACTGGGCTCCGATCCCTTTTTAACTAAGTTGCCTCTTTGGCGTCAGGGTCGCGGCGCCGGCTGGCCCTGCAGGGGGTTGCAGTCGCGGATAATCACCCGCCCCTCGAGCAGGTTGCCTTTGGAATACTCGGAGAAGATGCACTGGTTGGTCTGCGGATCGTAGTTCTCGATCCACAGGTTGTCCTCCTTCCAGGTGGCAGTGATATGCCGCTGCCCCTTCGGCACCGCGATGTGCATGACGCCGCCGAAGCGCTTGACGAACACCTGTTCATAGTGGAAGTAATAAGCCACCCAGCCGATCACGAAGAAAACACCGGCGACGATGGCGCCTGCTTTCAGGCTGCCCAGGCGGCTGCCGGCGAAGAGAGATAAAACGACCAGGGCGATGACCGCCGCCCAGTAGAGATATGTGACCATCGGCCTTCATCCATGCGTCTTGTTGCGTTGCCATAGGGTAGCCCAGATTGGCGCCTGATTGAATGGTGTTTGAGCCATTGGTGGCTAGGTGGTCAGGGGCAGCAGACCAACAGCACCTCTACGGACTAATCAACTCGACATCGGGGAAGTACGTCTGGAATCGCCGCAGGTCCCTGGTGATCACAGGTATCTCTTCAAACTGCGCGTGGGCGCCGATAAAGAAATCTGGCAAAGGGGATGTCTTGGCCCCGCCCCGCTGCCGGTACTCTACAAATGCCCGGGCAGCATCGAACAGCGCCGTCCGGGGTACTTCATGAATCTCTATACCCAGCTCCTCCAACAGCGCGTCCAACGCGCCCGCTGAATCGAAGTCCAGACTGATTTCGCTGTACACGATTGGATTTATGATCAGCAGTTCCCCCGCGTTGACACATCGATCGAGCGTGTCCAGGGACCACGGCGCCCACTTTTGGTCCCCGGTAAACAAATCGATCAATACACAGGAGTCAACCAATATCACCGATCCTTTCCCCTCGTCATATCCAGAATCTCGTCAGCACTCAGGCCCAGCCCTTTCCCCTTGGCGACGCCGAGGGCCGCCGAAAACCGGCTGGTTGGTTCCACCACTGAAATGCACGCTTTGCCGTCGACGAACTCCCACTTGACGGCGGTTCCGCCCTTGATGCCCATCCTTTTACGGATAGGCCCCGGGATCAGAACCTGTCCTTTCTGGGTCACCTTGTTGATGTCTTCAGTGCCCGGATTCTGCCCCTTCCCGGTAGCTCTTGCCATGGCGCTTCTCCTATCAAATGGCGCAGTTACGTAATACCTCGATCAGTATAGTATTACCATGGTAATACCACAACGATCCGGGTATTACCCTTTGAGGGAGTGGCTTCTTTCGGCCTTGTCGGCGAGGGGGATCTCGCCGACAAGGCCGCAGGCCGTACTACCGGATCAGGCCGCCTGCCAGTTGGCCGCAATCACCGGATCGATGGCGTCGCGGACCTCCTGCGGCAGTTGGGCGTCGCCGGCGGGCGGGGCGCCGAAGGCGGCCATGGCGTTCACCAGGTTGTCGACCATGTCGGCCTGCAACACGGCGTCTTCGGTGCGGATTTCGTTCAGTTGCTGGCCGCTGTTCGCATACCAGCCCTGGATGGTGACCTGCTCGTCGGAGCCGATGACATCCACGACCAGGTCGTCGCCATCCTGGCTGAACCAGAGGTTGCTCTCGTCGAAGCCGGCCAGGAATTGCAGCACGTCGGTATCCGATTCCGGATCGTTGGACAGGTTGTTGATCCTGTCCTGCCCGGCACCCGCTCCCACCAGGTAGGTGTCACTGCCGTCGCCGCCGATGAGGTAGTCATTCGCCAGTCCTCCAGCGATGCGGTCGTCGCCGGCACCACCGTCAATAAAGTCGGCATCCGATGAGCCCAGGAGGGTTTGCGCGGCCGCGTCGGCAGCGACCAGATTGGCATAACTGCGCTCATCGGGCAGGTCCTGGTAATCCGGCGATCCGAGCGTATCGGGGTTGGACAGGCCGAAGGCACCGAATATCTGGTCCGAGGTGATACTGCCCCCGGAGGCGAATGCGATGCTGTCCACCACATAGTCGCCGCCCTGGAACCAGTTGCTGATGGTGACGGAATCACTGCCGCCACTGATATTCAGTACCAGGTCGTTGCCGCTCTTCATCAGCCCGCTGGAAACCTGGCTGAAATCGATACCCTCGAGCTGCAGGGTGTCGCTGCCACCGCCGCTATTGTCGATGACGTCCTGGCCGTCACCGGCACGGAAGATATAGACATCATCGTTGCGGCCGCCCAGCAGCAGATCGGCTCCGGCATCGCCCGCCAGCGTATCGGCGCCATTGCCGCCTTCGAGCCGGTCATCACCGGCACCGCCGTTCAGCACATCGATGCCATTGCCACCGCGAATGCGGTCACGCGCGGCCGTGCCGGACAAATCGGCATCGTCACCCGTCGTGCCCTCCACGGTAGTATCGAAGCCGGAATCCGGTGTGGGCATGGCCAAACCGAAAGCATCGAAGATCTGCTGGGCGGTCAGCGAACTGCCATCCGCTTCAAACTCAATGGTTTCCACCAGGTTCTCGCCGCCGAGGAAGAAACCGCTGAGCGTGACCTGGTCGGGGCCGCCGTTGACTTTCAAAATCAAGTCATCGCCCGACTTGGTGAGATAGGAGGCCACCTCGCCGAAGGTGATTCCATTGGCAAAGCGCAGGGTATCCGTACCGCCGCCAATCCCGTCGATCCTGTCCTGGCCTCCGGTATAGACATAGAGATCATCGCCAACACCGCCGATCAACAGGTCGTTGCCGGTGCCGCCCTGCAGCGTGTCATTCCCTTCGCCACCCAACAGCACATCGTCGCCCGCAGTACCGGTGACCACATCGTCGCCGCCGATTTCGGGGGCCGGGGGCTCCTCGCCTTCACCGGGTTCACCGGGATCGCCACCGCTGCCGCCTTCGTCCGGCAGGGCCTCCAGCAGGCCGGCAATCTCCGCGGCCATGATCGATGCACCACCGTCGTCGGGCTGTACGTAACTGATGGCACTGTCACCGCCGAGGAAATGATTGGTCACCCGGATTTGCTGGTTGAGATCGGCATCCACCAGGATCAGCAGGTCGTCGCCCTCCCGGTGGAAGCTCAGCTGGCTCCTGGCGATACCGTCCAGGAAGAAAACGCCATCGAAACCGCCGCCGGTGTTATCGACGGTATCGACGCCACCATTGGCGGTGTAGTAGTAGCGGTCGTCACCGAGGCCGCCGATCAACAGGTCGTCACCATCCTCGCCGGAGAGGATATCGTCACCACCCTCCCCCATCAGGGTGTCGTTGCCGGAACCACTGCCCGAGCCATTGCCACCGGAGAGGTAGTCGTTGTCCGCACCGCCCAACAACTCATCGTCACCGGCCATGCCGAAGAGGGTGTCGTCACCGGCGAGACCTTTGACCTGGTCCCTGCCGGTGGTGCCCACCAGTTGCTCCCCGCTTGCGGTGCCCTCGACTACGGCATCGAAGTCGCTGCCGCCGGCGGCGACAATCTGGTTGATCTCCGCCTCATCCAGCAAGAAACCGCCGTCCGGCTGCACAAAGTCGATGGCGTGATCGCCGCCGAGGAAATGATTCTGTACCCGCACGGACTGTTCGGGATCGCCGTCGACCAGAACCAGCAGATCGTCGCCGTCGCGCTCGAAACTCAAACGGTCCCTGTCGATTCCGTCGTTGAAGAAGAGGCCGTCGTAGCCCCCGTCGCTATTGTCGATCACGTCCGTGCCGGTGCCCGGCAGATAGACATAGCTGTCATCCCCGGCGCCGCCGACCAGGGTGTCCGCCCCCGCGCGCCCCACCAGCGTGTCGGCACCGGCACCGCCCTCGATCCGGTCATCTCCGGCATCGCCATCGAGATAGTCGTCCCCGGCTTCGCCGTAGATGATGTCATTGCCATCCCGGCCCCAGACCTGGTCGTTGCCCTCGCCGGCCCGGATTGTGTCGTCCAGGCTGCGGTAGCCGACCAGGGTATCGTCCGCGGAAGTCCCGTAAGTAACCGCAAGGGCCTCTATCGCGGGGAGGTCCAGGCTGGAACCATCGTCGAATTGCATCGCATTGATTTTGAAGTGATCGGTTACGCCGCTGTACCAGTCGGTAATGCGAATGGAGTCGGTGCCATTGCCGTGCGCGATCAGCAGGTCGTTGCCGCGACGCTCGAACTGCAGGTCGGACTGGGCAATGCCCGGGCCAAACACGAGGGTATCCGTTGAGGGAGCCACATTGCTGTAGTCCTCGCCCTGGCGGCGCTCGGTCAGAGTGTCGTGGCCATCGCCGAGGTTAAAGCGATACTCATCGTCGCCGAAGGAGCCGAACAGAGTGTCATTGCCCGTACCGCCTTCGAGAATATTGCTGTTCCGGGTGAAGGCCTCGCTGAACGCGGAGATCACGTCGTCGCCGCTGCCGCCGATCAGGGTATCGCTGCCCTCGCCCGAGAGGGTGTCGTTACCGGCACCGCCGCCCAACAGACCGGTACCCGCCAGCGTATCGGCGCCGGCGTCGCCGAACAGGCTACCGCTACCACTCAGCTGGTCGTCGCCTGCGCCGCCGTGCAGTGTATTCACACCGGAATAATCCTCGATGATGTCGTTGCCGACGTCACCGAAGAGCTGGTCGTTGCCACTGTTGCCGAAAATGGTATCGACACCATCGCCGCCGTGGATCTCGTCATTGCCGCTGTTGCCGTACAGGGTGTCATCACCCAGGCCGCCGGAGAGGGTATCGCCACCGCCCTGACCGTAGACGGTATCGTCCCCTGCGCCGGCAGTTACGCTGTCGGCATCCGCATGCCCATAAATGGTGTCGGCACTATCGGTACCCGCCAGCGCCTGCTGTTTGATCTGCTCGTAATCCCAGACCGTGGAATCGGCAAAAACGATTCGGTCGATACCGGTTGCGGCGACCACGCCCGCCTGGGTGGAGAACTGGTCCGCGATGCGGATGCTATCCCCGGATACGGCATTGGTGATCAACAGATCGTTGCCATCGCGGCGCAGTAGCAGGTCCTGGGGATGGACGTCGGTGAACTCCAGGCGATCCAGGCCACCGGCCTGGTCGTCGATCTGGTCGGCGCCATCCCCCGCGGCAAACCGGTAGACGTCGTCACCGGAAGAGCCCTGCAAGGTGTCGTTGCCGGTTCCGCCGATCAGTGTGGCGCCGCCCTGGCCATTGAGGATGTCATTACCAGCGCCGCCGTCCAGTACGCCGCTTCCAATCAGCGTATCGTCGCCGGCATCGCCGTACAGGCGGTCAAGGCCGGCGCCGCCGACGAGGTGGTCGTTGCCATCGCCACCGTGGATTTCATCGTCGCCGTCTTCGCCGTACAGGGTATCGCCACCACCTTCGCCGAAGAGAGTGTCATTGCCAAGGGCACCATAGGCGGTGTCATCCCCCGCGCCCGCGTGTACGGTATCCGCATCCGCGTGGCCGTAGATTTCGTCCGCGTTTGCGGTGCCGGCCAGGGCCTGCTGTTTGATCTGTTCATAATCCCAGACCGAGGCATCGGCAAAAGTGATACTGTCAATGCCCGATGCGCTGACACCACCCGCCAGGAGAGCAAACTGTTCCCGCACGCGAATGGTATCGCCGCTGACGGTATTGGTAATCAGCAGGTCGTTGCCGTCGCGGCGCAGCAACACGTCTGCCGGATTCACATCGGTAAATTCGATGCGATCCTGGTTGCCGGACTCGTCGTCAATCAGGTCCGCGCCGTCACCCGCGGAAAAGCGATAGGTGTCGTCGCCACTGCCCCCCATCAGGGTATCGTCGCCGGCATTGCCGGCCAGCAGGTCGTCGGAGCTGTAGGCCTCGATGCTGTTGGCCTGGTCATCCCCCAACAGCACCTTGGCTTTCAGGTCTGCAGCCGTCCATACAGTGCCGCTGCTGAATTCCACCCGGTCCACGGCCGAGGCGGTTGTACCCTCCGCGACAAAAAAGTCTCTTACGGTAACCGAGTCGCCTTCTCCATAGTCCAGGATCACATCGTTCCCGTTCCGGCGAACTGCAACCGATTCCTCGCTGACACTCTCGTCAAACAGTATAGTTTCCGTGGTGGCGGTATCCGTCTCGCCGGTAACAACCAGGTCCTGACCATCGCCACTGGAGAACAGATAAGTGTCGCTGCCGCCGTTACCGGTGAGCAGGTCGTCCCCGCCTTGGCCGACCAGGGTGTCGTCGGAGTCGTAGCTGGTGATGGTATCTGCCGCGTCAGTGCCGGTGAGCACCAGCTGTTTCACCTGTGCCAGATCCCAGCTGGTGCCGTCGTCGAACACAATCGAGGAGACCGTCTCCCCGGCAGCACCGAAATAGTTGGCGACTGTTACCGAGCTGGCGCCGCCCTGCAGGGAAAGCAGCAGGTCGTTTCCATCGCGTATGGCTTTGACATCCGCGACAAGCACGTCCGCCCCAAACCGCAGCCGGTTATTTTCGCCCGCGAGATCGACGACCTGGTCATGCCCCTCGCCCAGGTTGACGATATAGGTATCGTTCCCGCTGCCGCCCTGCAAGGCATCGTCGCCGGTGCCGCCTTCGAGGGTATCTTCGCCGGCGCCGCCGATCAGAAGGTCATTGCCCTCCATGCCCATCAGTAGGTCGTCGCTGTTGTTGTAGCCCTGCAAGGTGTTGTCGGCTTCGTCGCCGATCAGGGCGCGGGCCTTGACGTCGTCGATGCTCCAAACGATCTGGCCGTTGTTGAACTCGATCTGGTCCACCGCCAGCGCTGTGGTCGCATCGCTGGCGAAATAGCCGGTAACGGTCACTGTATCGCCGCCGTTGCCGACGTCCAGCAGCAGGTCGCCGCCATTCCTTGTTACCTTCACATCGTAAGGGCTGATCTCCTCGGCAAAGGCAATGGTACTGAAACCGGTATCGCCCGTGTTGTCCACGACATCCTGGCCGTGCCCCAATCCGAAGAAATACTTGTCCGAGCCGGCGCCGCCGCTGAGCGTATCGTTGCCAGTGCCGCCGATCAGCAGGTCGTTGCCACTACCGCCCTGTAAGGTATCGTCGCCGTCACCGCCGTCCAGGTAGTCGTTGCCCTCTCCACCCTGTACGAGGTCCACACCCTCATTGCCGTAAAGGAAATCGTCGCCGCTGTTGCCGAGCAACGTATCATCGCCCGCGCCGCCGAGCAGGATATCGTTTCCGACACCACCATCCAGGGTATCTGCGCCGCCCTCGCCGCGAATCAGGTCCATGCCCTCGCCGCCGCTGAGCGTATCGTCTCCGGCGGAACCATCGATCATCTCATCGTTGGCGTCGATACCTGAGGCATCACCCTCAGCCCCCGAAGGCAACTCGATCTCCTCGCCTGGAGTGGCTACCAGATCCTCCTCGGAGGCGAAGTTGGGCCTGCGCGACAGGATGCTGCCATCCGGCAGCAGCGTGTGTTCCATTTCTGCTCCGGCTGGTGCCAGGTAGGTGCCGTCGCCGGCCGGGACTCCGGCCATCACATCACCCAGGGAATTGGTATAAAAGACCAACGCACCGGTCAGGGATACCGCGCCATTTTGCAGCCAGCTGCTGGGATCTTCCGGGTCGATACCGGCGGTAGTGGAATCTATGGCAACCAGCTGGCCGCCGTACCAGGCCGTAATGATGGAAGCGGGCTCGGACAAAGTGCCGGCCTCTGCCGAAGCCGCCATCAGCCCCATGGAGGAACTGGATGATGAGCTGGAATTAACCATCATCGCGCCGACGATGGCGCTTCCTACACCCAGCTGTTGATACAAAAACAGTCCCCAGACCTCGGAGGAATCATACTCAACCCCATTGAAGAAAATACTGGTGGAGTTTATGGTGCCTCCGGACAAGTCAACCGCGTCACCCTCCCCGTAGTGCAGCATGAGACCGTTTCCGGCGGCATAGACGTCTACATTATCGGCGGAAACACCGTTTATCATTACCCGGTTGCTGCCGGAGTCGTCCAGCACTCCGTCCCGTCCGTCACCCAGGCCAAAGATATAGGTATCGTTGCCAGCGCCACCGAACATAAAGTCCGTTCCGGCACCGCCCGTCAGGGTGTCGTCGCCTGCATTACCCAGCAGGTAGTCCCGATCGCCGCTGCCGCCGTAGAGGGTATCGTCGCCAGCCCCGGCAAAGAGCTTGTCGGAGCCGGTTCCGCCATCCAGGGTGTCCTGACCGGCGCCGGCCACGAGTAGGTCGTCACCGGCACCGCCCAGCAGGGTATTGCGGTCGCCGCTGTCCGCGTCGATGGCATCCTGAAGGTGGTCGTTGCCGTCGCCACCGTCGATATAGTCGCTGCCCGCTTCTCCCAGCAGGATATCGTCGCCGCTACCGCCGAGCAGCACATCGTCGCCCTCCCGGCCGGTCAGTTCATCATTGTCTGCGCCACCGAAAAGCGTATCATTACCGCCGCCGCCATCGAGGCGGTCGTTACCCGCGCCGCCGTCGATATAATCGTCCCCCTGCAGCTCGGGAAAATTACCATCATCCCCAATAAGGATATCGTCACCGTCACCGCCAAAAATAATATCGTTGCCGCCGCCCGCAGCGACCTGGTCATTTCCCCCTCCGGCGTGAATGACATCATTCCCATGCAGTGCCTCGGGAATCTCTTCAGCCAGTGACCAGGCACCACTATAGGAATCGGCATCGCTGACATCTCCCCAGATCAGGTCATCGCCATCGCCTGCTGTAATCCTATCCCCACCAGCACCGCCGACAATCATGTTGTTACCATTGCCCGCGTCTATCACATCGTCATATGACTTGCCGCTATCGGTAACACCCTGTACTTCTCCCAGGAACCGTACAGTGTTCGTTCCGCTCTCTACATTGATATAGATAGTGCCATCCCCCATGATGACATCCGCGCCTTCCCCGGACGTGATGATATCCGAACCACTTCCCCCGGCCAGCATACTGGCTTCCGATGAAGTTCTCTCCAGGATGTCATCACCGCCGCCGCCATCCATTGTCGCGTATTGGCCGCTATCGCTGATCAGTACGTCGTTTCCAGTCCCTTCATCTTCCTGCGCAATATTTCCCGCGTAAACAAAGTCTCCGAACAGGCGTCCGTTATTGAGATCCTTTAAGTAATCATTCCCTTCTCCGCCACTGCCAACACTCCATCCCGCGGCCTCCATGGCAATGGCATCATTGCCACCTCTGCCGTAAAGCCACGCATTTATATAGGTTGGATTGGAAATAAGTGTATCGTTCATGTCCCCGCCATCGAACTGCCAGGCGTACTGTTGAGGGTCCGTCAGTGAGTTAAATATCGAGCTATCGAGAAGGTTGGCGTCCATGACGATGGAAGTTGAATTGAGCCAGCTCTGATCAGAATCTACAGCCCTATTGCCATAAGTGAACTTTATCCACTCCGTATCCCCACCTGTGGTCGTCAGTTCTCCGTTTCCGACGGAATAGGCCCCCGGGTCATTTACAGGCTGATCGGTATCCTCTCCCGGGTAATCATTGAGCGTTATGCCAAAGTCAGCCAGATCACCTGTGATGTTAATACTACCGATTTCGCCAGAATCGCTTTCATAGGTGATAACAAAACCATTGCCAGTCTCTGTCAGGTTAATATCACCGTTGTCGTTTTCATAGATCTTATTCGAGCTGGAAACGCCGGTTAACGTAGCGACAGTTACCCCTTCAATAACGATGGAGTTTCCACCAGACATATCAAGGACAGTGTCATTTCCGTCCCCGTAGGAGAAAGTGTATATATCACCTCCCTGGCCGCCTTCCAGGTAATCATTGCCGCCTTTTCCGTTCAGGGTGTCAGCGCCGCCCATTCCGTATAGGTGGTCGTCGTTATCCAAGCCATTCAATGGTTCTCCATCGTCACTGCCGAAAACATATTGCCTGGCTGGATTTGAATTCGGAGAAGTCGCCTGAACAAATACCAGAGTGTCAGTTGTGAGGTCGTGGTATTCTGACATCTCACTGGCTTCCAACGCGGCGCCGGTTGTATTCCCCTCTATGATATACGATAACATCCTGGCACGATCAAGAAGATATTTTTCCGTCAACTGCCCTTCTCCAGTTTCCGGATCATAAAGATCCAACTCTCCGTTCAAGTTATGATCTGAGTAAATTCCAGATTCCTCATCAATAATGAAAGGTGTTAAAGTACGAAGAGCATACCGGTAGGCAATACTTTCCTTAGAAAGGGAATAAAGTTCTTCATGTGAAGAATCTGTGAGCATATGAAACTGCAGGTTCAGATTACCTTCCGATTTTATATGAGAAAACAACGCATCAGAATTACTTAGGAATTCACTTTCCGATTCTGTCTCATAATCAAAACCAAACAATTCTCCCAACCTATCCACAAGCTGGTAACGATGAAAGGCCGCCACTTGGCGATATGAATCATAAGCAACACTATCAGATAAAATTGGCCCCAGAATCCCATTCCATTCCCAGTTCCATAGGTCTACGGCATCCCAGATATCGGAAGCACTATCATAAACCTCAGACGCTTCTGAAAATATATCATACCAAGACTCACCTTCTGAACTCACCAAATCACTGAAAACCCAGAAATCGCTTGTAACCGCGCCCCACAAGCTAAAATTTTCAAAAACGGAATCTAAAGCTACTGAAAAAGATTCCATGGAAAAAAGCACATTGCGAAAATCGTCTAACGTATCCAGTTTTCCATCTGCTCCCTCTGAAAGCAATCTTCCACTTTCATCAGATGGAGATCCAGGCTGCTCAAACATGGGAAACAATATCGTTCCGGACCATGCAGCGCCACCTCCGCTTTCATGGTTTATAGCCGTATCATCAATATCTACACCATTAAAAACAATCTCCAAAGCTTGAGCTGCATCTCGCCTAGCAATTTCCTTCATAAGTGGTAATTCGTGATTAAATTCATCACCTAGAATTCCATTGACGATAACGCTCTCGGCAATCTTATTTGATGCCTCCTGCATTCTATCTCTTATTTCCTCGTTGCTATAAGTTGTCCCCGTGTGCAACTCCAACTGCCTCTTGGTATAGCTTCGTATCAAATCCGAGAAGGCTCCCTCCCCGGTATTTACCAGAACAGCACCCTTAAACCATACGTGCACCGCATCAACATAGGCGCGATCTTCCGCAGACACCATGCCATCAGTTTCAAGTGCCTCATCAAGTATCTCTTCTACAACCTGATAAACAGACTCCCAATTGTCACCTTCATTCCTAGCATCAACAGCCGCCTGAATTCTGGTTAATTGATCTTCATTAAATACAAATGCCATCACTTGTTCTCCCTAACTGAATTTACGAACTTTAAAAGATCCTTGTGGACCTGAACAAAATCATTCATGAGTGGCTTATTGAATCTCACCTGTGCTTTAAGATCCTCATCGAAAACAAGAGTATATCGACATCCTCCTACTTTACGACCAGATGTGTAAGAGAAGTCATCATCATCGGAACATAGGATAGCTACCGGGGTACCCTGCGGGGTTAGCAATTCACTATCCTTAGCAACGTACAACCAACCATTTCTTCTTTTATACCCGAAAAATCCAGGAAATCGGTTATCCTCCACACCATAAGGATTTAGATCATCGGATACTTGGCTATATATATCCCTAAATTCGGCCGCCCCTAATTTATTTATTTCAAACATTATCCTCAGCCGCTTATCTTCATCTGACAAGAAATATTTATCACTCTTTCCAAATTCCGGCCAATAAGTATTTATTTCCGCAAACAGATAACCCGAGTCCAATCTACCGTGAGCAGCAAATTCTTTATCGATTATTAAAGCTCCATAACGATAATGATATTTTTCGATACTCCCATCTGGATGTTTTTTAGTTGGCTTTAAATGCTCTACCGTTGCTACGGGAGGCTGTTCAACACCTACTCTTGATTTATCATCATGCCTATCCAGAATACCTGCCAAAATTACCAATAAAATAAACATTAAAATCAGCGCTATCGCACTAAAAAACAAAACCTTAATTGTTTTCTTGACTATAAAACCAACCCGATTATTTTTACCCATTTTCTCTACCGTTCCCCAAGACTATTGCCTACGGATTCTCGTATCGACTTTGCAAAATACTCGTATATATTTCTCTTGCCGATCTTCTTCGGCAATCACATGCATCCCCGCCCGCGCTTCTGAAAACGGTTGCGTCAAAGCCGGTTTCTGTGTCGTCGAATGTTGTTATCACTTCGGGGTAGCGGGCGGCGAATTCCCGGGCCTGTCTTTCAGACATCCCGGCATCCTGTAACTTTGAAATTTGGTCGGTAACTGAAAGTGCTGCATCTAACTGAGCGTAGGCAGCCAACGCAAGCTCAGCGTTATTGAACAATTCTTGAACAGCCATTTATCTCTCCTTAATATCTATAACTGAATTAAACAAGTCATTTTTGAACCCTTTAACATCACTACACGAATATGATGATGGGTGTCCAATAACTGTGGGAAAATCGCCACCTATCCTGCTAAAAGATGTTTTCTTTCCTAGCACCTTCTCATCTTCTACCCTTACCACCTCAGAGTCATATCGTCTAACGGTAGGGTTCTTCTTTCGAAGTACTTTAGTACTATTTTTGTAATAGAATGGGTCACCTTCATTTAATTGGCTATCACTAGGCAGTATGAGACCGCCTCTCGCTGTTAATCGAAGAGTAGGGTATTGCTCCAGAGATACCGTTACCACTTCGTACACAGTAACACCTCCTTCCTTTTCGCACAGTTTTCTCACCTGTCGATCCCAATACGCCTTATTAAGTTCTGTTCCAATCAAACCCAGTACGACCAAGACTATCGGCGCACAGATTAAAATTAACAACCCCCAGCCAAGCCGTTTCACTATGCTGCCTCATAAATCGGTGGTTGGAAACGGGTGACAGGGCGTCCGTACAATATAACCGTATCCTCGGACAAATATGTTCCCGCTCCCAGGCTGTATTGATGTATCGACGAGCCCGGCTCCGACGACACTCGCTGCCACCAGTTGTACATGGAGAGAATCTGGTCGAGGCCTGCCCCACTGGTGAAAATATCGATATCGAGGTTGCCGCCTTCGCGGGAACTCGATGTGAGCGTTGTTGGCCAGCCTTCGTTCGGTCCAGAAGTATGTACTTTGCTGTTATACAGAAACGAGAGCAGTGCGGCGCGCTCGTAGGAGTCGTCTATTGCAGAGATGTTGTAATGTGTGAAGAATTGGTTGAGCCTGGCTTCTCTCGACTCTACGAACGCGTCAAAAGCATCCCTGATCTGGTCTTCGTTTTCGAAACGGAATTCGATGGTTGAGCTGTCCGTTCCGTTTAGCGCCATGTCGTATTCTTGCCAGGCTTGGTTTTGTTGTTTTTGGATTTGTTGGATGCTGCTTTGGCTGGCGTCATTTGGGATAATATCCCTTATCGAGTCAAGCAAATTCCCCCCGTGAGTTCCCTCACTGGTATTCACCCCCATGGCATTGAGCACGGCCTCTAGATTTCCACGATTTGTTATATCAAAGCCGATACCGATAGTCACATGACCAACGGAGTCAATATAGGCGTACTCTTTTGGGTCGCCGGATTCCTCAACATTCACCAGCACATCGTATACGAAATCATCATATACCGATTCATTTATCTCTCTTATGTTCATACCATCACTCTCCTTTGTTCAATACTGGATTCAGTTCAATCTCGCAAGCCACATTAAAAAAAACATCATGACCGTTAATCGGTCTATCAACTCGCTTCACGTCATAAAAATAGAAAGTGGCTCTATCACTATTGTTTTCTTTGTGGTATCTCCAGTCCCAGATATAATAGCGAATTCGCCCGTCATAAAATATTGGCTCCCCGCTCCCAGGATGAGGGGCAGTGTCAAATCTAGTTAAATATCCATTATCACTGTAGGGGATAATATTGAAACCGCCCATAGACACTCCCTTCGCAGGAGGAAACCCACCTTCATAAAATCGTGGGCGACCCGAACCAACCATCAATACATTTTCCTCTTCGCCATCATAATCAGCATCAAACTTCGACAAATACATAAACTCTTGGCCAGAGCTTTTCAAATTTCTAATCCTCTCAGCTATAAACTTATCTACATAGTATTTTTTACTTTCTGGAATTTTTCCTGGCCATTTATATTCAGTATTGTCTTTTTATATTTATCTATAATCAAATACAGATATGATTCCGGGTCCTCCACAGGAGTCATTTCAATATGCCGAAATCTGGATGACGCGTCGGTAAGGTCAAAACCTTTACGTGGAATCTTCGGGTAAGGCAGGCTATTCAGGTGCGCTGCCGTATCATTGCACAGAGAATAGGATGTCCCCCTCTTTATTTTCCAGCGAGAGGATTCAGCATTTTCTGCAGTGTTTTCTTCAAGATTATTAAGGTTTTCTATGCGGTTATAGTAGGCGGATTTTAGGCAATCTACTCGACTGACGGCATTCCTGCTAGATTCATCATCTCCTATACGCTCGCATTTCGATCGTTCATTACGAAGCCATTCCAATTGCGATTTTCTGACATCGTCCAGAATATCTGGTATGGCTCTTTTTTTTCTATAGATCTCACTAAGCTCACGATCTAGAACCGATAGTTTTTTGCTATCACATATTGCCTTTTCGACTTTTGTCGAAGCTTTATTGCAATCAAAACTCGGGCCCAGCCTACTACCAGAAACGGAAGCAGGTTGCCAAAAAAACAATACAATGAAAGCGAATAGCAAGCAAACAATATGACCGAGGAATTTCTTTTTTATAATCATAGTATCCGCCTTACTGTCTTCCTATAAGCGTTAGAGAAAAAATTTCACAAATCGTAATCAGCTCATTTATGAGATGAGAGTATATGGATTCAGCTTTGACAAAATAGCTAGAGACTAAGCATATTTTTAACCTCTATTGTCAAGACTTGACCCCATTAATGCATTTGACCCCATTAATGCATTACTCTTTGGCTGCGTAGCTGTCGCCAGCCTTGGCAAGCACCCCCCAGGCACCCACCACATCACCCTGATCTACTAACGTCTGCGCTTGCTGCAATACAGATTCTTCAATTACCAAAGCCATTACTACTCTCCTTGTCCTCCCGTTTTAATACAAAGTTTTTATATCAAGCACATCAATCCAGGTCGCCATCCAAAAGCTTCTTAATATTGACCATAATGTCCCGCCACTGTGGAAGATAATCGACACTAAAATCAAAATTTACAGCTATTTCTTCATTGTAGTCCCACCGCCCTTGACATCCTGGATATGGCGCTTGAGAGGGTTTGTCACACCTAAAAAGTACTATTGGTATTCCATCTATACGATGCAAATATACTGACCGAATAACATTGAAATGCGAATGATAATACTCAAGCCCATAACGCATCTCATCATACCCCCCCCGATGGCGCCCACCTAATACCGAATACTCTTCCCACGCTTCCTTTTTAGCAACAATCTGCGGCACCGTCATTCTCCGATACCGGGTAATCAGCATTATCTGTATACGCCTTCCTTTATGATAAACTTCGTAAAAATCATGATGATTCACATTTTTGTCATAACCCTCGAAGTTAGGCAGTAATGCCCAAAGGTTGGCTGTCTCCAAGGTTCCATCACGTGTCCCCCCCCTTTAGAATATTTTTTGGGAATACTGAAGATCGTGTTGTCTATCTCAAATTTCCACCGATCATTTTTCGCAGTGCTGCCTGCTTTTTCAGCACTGTCTCCACAGCCCCCCACGACCAATACGCACAGCAAGGTAGATAGAGTTATCAAAGAACTGAATATCTGTTTGATATGTAACTCAAACCTACCCATTCGATTAGTCGGTTGAAAGTCAATCCCAGCGTCGTTCATAGCCACTCCTATTTCTCCAAAACTATTGCCAAGCAATTCCACGCGCAAATTGCAGCGCAAATTGGGGTCAGAGTAACAGCACAAATTGGGATCAAGCACAAATTGGGATCAAGCACAAATTGAGGTCAGAGTAAAATATTGGCACGAGAAACACCCAATGATTTTTTTAGAGACAACACTTTACTCTGACCCCAAATTATCGGAAGAACATCCCCATCATCTCCGAAACTTGTACCCCGCACAGCTAACACAAGTTCTCCGTGGGCACTCTTGAAAACGGTCGCATCAAAGCCAGTTTCTGTGTCGTCGAAAGTTTTTTCTACTTATGTTTTGCGTTAGTCGTAGTAATTTGTACCAGACACAGGATTAGAAAAACCCTCATCGAGTTTTTTAATTTCCAGGATAATCTCAGAAATCCTAAGGTTATAAACCTCCACCATGCATTCATATTCCCGACATAAGTTACGCTTCCTCAGCCATTTCAACTGATCGTCTTTCAAGGCCCCCGGGGAAGGAGTCATTTCCCGAAACTTCACGTACAGAAGATTCAGATGATTGTCCAGGCCGGAGAGGTACGAATCCGAACATATGGACCTTTCGCTGTCATTCAGTTCTTGACTGCAATCGAACCCCGGCTTTATCGCTTTTGCGTTTTCCCGGTTACTTTCTGCGGGCATACCTCCCTTGTAGCCATCTTCCTTTACGTAGCGAGAATTAATTCTTCTGCCAAAGCGGGGGGCCTGGACACGAGGCGCTTGAGCAACGGCAACTGCCCCCCGTGCAGGGGGGAGCTCAATGCGCTCCACTTGTACCAGTGACTCCATGCCCTGCATGGGCATTATTTCGCCGTTTTCCGTGACTTTCAGGCTCAGCAAGGACCTTTGGCATCGCTCGGTATGGCCCGCAATAGAAGCGTACATCAATCTGTTATCCGTCTCGCACATATGCAGGGCCATTTGCATGCGGTCGATACGCATGCGATAGACCATTTCCACACAGTGCGCACGCAGGCAGCCATTCCGGACCCGCAGCCAGGACTTTCGGGATTCCCTGACCGGAACCCGGGCTTGTGGTATGGTCTCCAGTCGCCGATAGATGTCTTGAAGTTCCGCGTGGAGTTCTTGCAGCTTTCTATCCTCGCAGATCAGTTTATCCACCGGTTCGATTTCTGCCACGCAGCCGGCGTTCGAGCCGCTTGCTGCCCCATCCGGTATTTTTACCTCTTGAGGTGTGCTACAGGCGGTTAGCACTGCCAGGGCAGTCATAAATGCCCAAAGCAGGCTGAGCCGCCCGGGCAGATCGCTGGTCCGGATGCTGGCACTGTTGACATTCATACCTATCTTTCTCCAAAACTGTTGCCGATCGACTCCCGGATCGGTTTTGTAAAGTATTCGTAGATATTTCGCTTGTCTGTCTTGACCTCGGCAATCACGTGCATCCCGGCCCGCAAGGGAAGCTTCCGATCCGGCAACCTCAAACTCTGCGCAGTGAGGCTGATGTTCGACAGGTACCGGTAACCCTTCTCCTCGTCCATCACCGCATCCTCGGAGAGGTTGTTTACCCTGCCGGACACGGTTCCGTACTTGGTGAAATTGAATGTGGACACCTTGACCGTCACCGGCTGCCCTTCCTCCACAAAGCCGATATCCTTGTTCAATACCCACGCCTGTACCTCCAGGGCGCTGCCGGCGGGCACTATCTGCATCAATGCCTGGGCGGGCTCCAGCACCGCGCCCTGAGTGTGAATTGCCAGTTCCTGAACGGTGCCGGCAATGGGCGCGCGGATAATCTGCTGCCGGCTCCGCAACTCGGCCTTTTCGTGTTCTCTCCCTAGCGCTTCTATATTACGTTCCAGCTCTTCCTGCTGGGAAAGGCTGTTGTACAGGGACTTGCTGAACAGGGCCTTCTGCTGCTGACTCAACTCTTCCAGTTGCGACTGGAGCTGCTCGATTCTCGCCTGCTCCAGGGCGAGTTCCTCTTCCGCGTCTATGCGCTGCTGCTCCAGTTCGAGGTATTTGTCCCGGGCCACCAGGTTACGGCTCAGCAGGCTTTTCAATGATGCGGTGCGCTCGGTGAGAATGGGGAGAATTTTTTCCGCCTTGCGCACCAGGGCCCGGGACATGGACAGTTCCTGTTGCTTGGAGTCCACCTGCTGTACCAGCAGGTCAATTTCGGAGAGGTAGTCGGCGAAGTAGCCTTGCAGCAGGTTGCGCTGGAAGGAAAGCTGATCCCGGGCCCCGGCCGTCACGAGTTTTTTCTCAAGTTCAGATTGCGCGGCGGGTATGGAATCGGGGCTTTCCTCCCGCAGCTTTGGCAACCAGGTGGAAAACACCTGCTCTCGGGCGAGGCGCGCCCGGGATGTTTCCAGCTCGCCGGCCAGGCGTTCCAGGTCTGCGGCGGCATTGGTGGCATCGAGGGTGATCAGTGGGTCGCCCGGCATTACCCGACTGCCCTCGGCCACATGGATTTCCCGTACCACGGACAGTTCACTGGCCTGGATGGTCTTTACCTGGCCGCTGGGGACCACCGTGCCTTCCGCCACGGCCACCACGTCGATCTTGCCGAAGATGGCCCACAGGATGGCAAGGGTAAAGAAGAGACAGATGCTGTTGATCAGCCACAGGCCGAGGGGGTTGGGGGGCGACTTTTCCACCTCCAGGGCCGCCGGCACGAAATCCAGCAGCGGGTCCCGTCTGCTTCTCCGGTTGCCGGGTTTCAACAGCGAGGGGAGCGTTTTCATATAACCTCCCGCAGATTGGACTGCATGGCGTTCAGCCTGGCGAAGTGCCCGTTCTTCTGCAGCAGCTGCTTGGGCCCGCCCTGCTCCACGATGCGCCCGTTATCCATTACCACGATGCGGTTGGCATCGCGCACGGCTGACAGGCGGTGGGCGATGATCAGTACCGTGCGCCCCTGGCAGATCTGCCGCATATTGGCCTGGACTATGGCTTCGGATTCGTAGTCCAGGGCGCTGGTGGCCTCGTCAAAGATCAGGATTTTCGGGTCCGCCATCAAGGCGCGGGCTATGGCGATACGCTGTTTCTGTCCGCCGGAAAGCGAGCTGCCCTGTTCGCCGACGACAGTGTCGAAGCCCTCGGGCAGTTCCAGGATAAAGTCGTAGGCCCCGGCCTGCCTGGCCGCCCCAATCACCTTCTCCATAGGAGCGCCAGGATCTGTCAGTGCGATGTTTTCCCGTACAGTGCGATTGAGCAGAAAACTCTCCTGCAACACTACGCCGACCTGCTGGCGCAACCAGGCGGGGTCCACCAGTGCCAGGTCGACGCCGTCGATCAGGACTCGCCCCGCCTCCGGCACATAGAGGCGCTGCACCAGTTTGGTCAGGGTGCTCTTGCCGGAACCGGACCGGCCTACGATGCCGACGATTTCTCCGGGCCTGATGGCGAGCTGGATATCGTCGATGGCCAGGGGCCTGTCCGGTCCGTAGCGGAATTTGACATGCTCGAAGCGGATTGCGCCCTGGATCTCCGGCAGCGTGGTGCGATTGGGATCATGCCCGGCTTCCCTGGGCGTATTGAGGATATCGCCGAGGCGCTTGACGGAGATGCCGGCCTGCTGGAAGTCCTGCCACAGCTGCACCAGTTTGAGAATGGGCTGGCTGACCCGGCCGGCGATCATATTGAAGGCGATCAGCATGCCCACGCTGAGTTCGCCGGCAATCACCAGGTGTGCCCCCACCCACAGGATACCGATGGTCACCAGTTTGTTGATCAGGCTGGCGGCCTGGTTGGCGATATTGCCCAGGTTCAGGGCCCGGAAGGAGGCGTTTACGTAACCGGCCAGCTGCTCCTCCCAGCGGCGCTGCATCTGCGGCTCCACCGCCAGACTCTTGAGCGTCTCCACCCCGTTGCAGGCCTCCACCAGGAATGCCTGGTTCTCGGCGCCGAGTTTGAACTTGTCGTTGAGGCGGTTGCGCAGTATGGGCGTGATCACCAGGGAGAGAATCACATAGAGCGGCAGCGAGCCCAGCACTATCCAGGTCAATGTCGGGCTGTACAGGAACATGACCGCGAAGAACACCAGGGTGAAGAAGAGGTCGATGCACAAGGTCAGCGCCGAGCCGGTGATGAACTGGCGGATGGAATCCAGCTCCCGCACCCGGGCCACGGTATCGCCGACCCGGCGGCTCTGGAAGTAGGCAATCGGCAGGCGCAGGAGATGGTGGAAGAGCCGCGCCCCGAGCACCACGTCGATACGGTTGGAGGTGTGGCTGAACAGGTAGGTCCGCAATCCGTTGAGGAGCACATCGAACACGCAGACCACCAGGAAACCCAACGCAAGCACGTCCAGGGTGGTGAGCCCCTGGTGCACCAATACCTTATCCACCACCACCTGGAAAAACAGCGGCGTGACCAGCGCAAACAGTTGGATAAAGAAGGAGGCCAGCAGCACCTGGCCGAGCAGTTTCTTATATTTGAGAATTGCCGGAATAAACCAGGAAATGTCGAATTGCTGTTGCAGGGAGGACAGAACACCCTTTCTGCGGAACACCAGCAGAGAAATGGTATCCGAGCCGGGGGCCAGCAATTCCTCCACAGGTACGGTGTAGGGCTTGGGTTCATTCGCCTGCTGCAGCAGCGCCCTGCCATCGTGAACGCGCCCGAGGATACGACATTCACCCTCCGCGGAAACAACGACGGCCGGCACTGGCAAGTCGGCCAGGTCTTCTATCCGCCGCTGGACAAATTTCGCCTTGAGCCCGAGAAAGTGGGCAGCGGCTATCGCCTCATGTGCTACCAGGTTTTCCGCTGCGGAAAACTCCCGGTTTAATTGTTTCGGATTTGTTGCCAGATGATGAAATCTTGCAATAACAGAAAGGCAGGAGAAATAACTTCCCTTTTCTACAGGCACCGCCACATCGCACTCCAAGTTCGCGACTGTATTACATTTCGCTCAACGGATTGCCATGAAACACATGAATGGCAAGTTCCGTCGGAAAATTATCCTACGCGAAGCGGGTGACAGATATGGGAACTGGATCACAGTGTGAGCAAAGCGTCCATTACACGCCATTACACCGCTATCAGGGCTGACAGCAAATTGAGGGTACCTGGTCAGTAGCCAAGAGGCACTTGATTTGCAGCAGGGTATCTACAATCAATCCTGCGCCAGCTCCGGCAGGTTTTCGTACAGCTCCAGAGCCTCCGGATTGGCCAGCGCCTCCAGGTTCTTCACCGGCTTGCCGTGCACCACATTGCGCACCGCCAGTTCGACGATCTTGCCGCTGATGGTGCGCGGGATATCCGCCACCTGGACCACCTTGGTGGGCACGTGGCGCGGGGTGGTGTTGGCGCGTATTGTGCCGCGGATCTTCTGGATCAGCGCATCGTCCAGTTCGATGCCCTCGCGCAGTACTACAAACAGGACCACACGCACGTCGCCGCGCCAGTCCTGGCCGACGCAGATGCTGTCCAGCACCTCCTCCACCTTTTCCACCTGGCGGTAAATCTCGGCGGTGCCGATGCGCACGCCGCCGGGGTTGAGCACCGCGTCGGAACGGCCGTAGATGATGACGCCGCCGTGTTCGGTGATCTCGGCGTAGTCGCCGTGGGCCCAGACGCCGGGCCAGTTCTCGAAATAGGCACTTAAATATCGCGAGCCGTCCTCGTCATTCCAGAAACCGATGGGCATGGAGGGGAAAGACTTGGAACACACCAGTTCACCCTTCTCACCGCTTACCGGCTCGCCGTCGTCATTCCAGACCTCCACCGCCATGCCCAGGCCGCGGCATTGCAGCTCCCCCGCGTAGACCGGCAGGGTCGGGTTGCCGAGGGCGAAGCAGGAGATGATGTCGGTGCCGCCGGAGATGGAGGACAGGCACAGATCGGCCTTGATGTCGCGATAGACGTAGCGGAAGCCCTCGTGGGCCAGGGGCGAACCGGTGGACAGCAGGGCGCGCAGCTTCTCCAGCTTGTGGGTCTCGCGGGGCACACACCCGGACTTCTCCAGCGCGGCGATATATTTGGCGCTGGTGCCGAAGACGCTGATATTTTCCTCGTCCGCCATGTCCCACAGGCTCTCCGCCGCCGGATAGAAGGGCGAGCCGTCGAACAGCACCAGGGTGGCGCCGCAGGCCAGGCCACTCACCAGCCAGTTCCACATCATCCAGCCGCAGGTGGTGAAATAGAAGAGCGTGTCGTCGCGCTTCAGGTCGCCGTGCAGCCGGTGCTCCTTCAGGTGCTGCAGCAATGTGCCGCCGACGCCGTGGACGATGCACTTGGGCACGCCGGTGGTGCCGGAGGAATACAGGATATAGAGGGGGTGGTTGAACCCGGTCTGCGCGAAGGTGAGCGCCCGCTCCGGCGCAGCGCCAACAAACGCCTCGAGGGTGACGGCCTTGTCCAGGGACTCGATTGCCGCCGCGGTTTCCCTGTGGTTGCGCGCCACGGGAACGACCACGAGTTTTTCGATGGATTCGATGCGTGCAACCACTTCCCGCAGGCGCGGCAGGGAATCGATGGTCTTGCCGTTGTAGAAGTAGCCCTCGCAGGCAAAGAGCACCTTGGGCGCCACCTGGCCGAAGCGGTCAAGTACGCCGTTGATACCGAAGTCCGGCGAACAGGAGGTCCAGACGGCGCCGAGGCTCGCGGTGGCGAGCATGGCCACCACGGTATCGATGACATTGGGCATAAAGCCGGCGACCCGGTCGCCCTTCTCCACGCCTTGGGCCGCCAGCGCCGCGGCCAGGAGTTCCACCCGCCGGTAGAGTTCGGCGTAGCTCAACTGCCGGCGGCTGCCGTTCTCCAGGCGCTCCACCAGTGCCACCTTGTCGTCGCGGTAGCGCAGCAGGTTTTCGGCGAAGTTGAGCCGTGCCCCGGGGAACCACTCGGCGCCGGGCATGATGTCCTTGCCGAGGACCTCGCCGCCGCGCTCGCTGGCGATCACCCCGGTGAAATCCCACAGGTCGCTCCAGAACTGTTCGCGCTCGTCCACGGACCACTGATGCAGCTGGGCGTAGTCTGCGGTTTCCAGGTTGTGGCGCTCGTTGACCCAGCGGCGGAACTGGTCCATCTGGGTGGCGGCAATGGCTTCCGGGCTGGGCCGCCACAGAGGCTGGGTGTTGTTACTCATCTCCGCTGGCCTTGTTCGTTCGGTTGTTCTCAAGGGTAGTCGTTTCCAACAGTCGACCATTATTCGCACACGCGCGATCCGGGCAATCATGCCTTGGTCTGATAGTTAAAACTATTTTAAACTTTCTTACATTTATTAAATTTAATTTAATTACGACGTTATCCCTACAAAACCCTCTCCCCCGGCCCCTCTCCCGCAAGCGGGAGAGGGGAGCAAGAGGGGCCCGAATCACTGGAGAGTCGCTTGAGCGCCACCATCAAACAACTCCGCGCCTTCACCACCGTGGCGCGCACCCGCAGCCTGGCCGAGGCCAGCGCACAGCTGCATATCACCCAGCCCGCGTTGTCGGTGGCGATACGCAACCTGGAGAGCGCCGCCGGCGGGCCGCTGTTCAGCCGCGACAGCCGCCAGTTGGCGCTGACCCCGGAGGGACGGGAGTTTCTCGCGCGGGCGGAACAGCTGCTGCACAACTGGGACCAGTCGCTGGATGCGATCCAGCAGCGCTTCCGGCTGCAGCGCGGGCAACTGGCGCTGGCGGCCATCCCGGCCTTCGCGCTGAACCGGCTGCCGGCGCTGCTGGCGCGCTTCCATGCACGGCACCCGGAGATCAATATCCTCCTGGAGGATATCGTCATGGAGCCGGTGTTCCAGGCGGTGCTGGAAGGACGCGCTGAGCTGGGGATCACCTTCCGACCGGACGATCTGGGCGGGCTGGAGTTCGCGCCCTTCGAGCGCGACCGCTTTATCGCCGTACTGCCGGCGGGGCACCCGCTGGCGCGGAAGAGGAACTTGCGCTGGAGCGACCTGGCCACGGCGCCGTTTATCGCCATGAACCGGGGGTCCGCGGTGCGCCGCTGGACCGACGGCGCCCTGGGCCAATGCGGCAGGAGCGCGCGCCTGCTGTGCGAGGCGAACCAGCTCTCCACCATCGGCCAGATGGTGAAAGTGGGGCTGGGGGTGAGTGCGGTCCCCAGCCTGTGCGAGGCGCAGATGCGCGACTACGGACTCGCCTGCCGGCCCCTGTCGGCGCCGGTCATCGGCCAGGAGGTGGGGGTACTGCTGAAAAGCCGCGGCGCCCTATCGGCGCCGGCCAGGGCGTTTCTCGATCTGGTGACAGGCGGCGGAACAACCTAGGCCGATATTGCATAGCGCCGCCCAGTTTGCGCCTCACGTGAATGGAAGCCGCATGCCGCCCGGCGGAGGCGATATGTGGCGCCGTCACTTACTTTGACGTGGCGCGCAGCATCCAGGCGGTTTTCTCGTGCACGCGCATGCGGTCGGAGACCAGGGCGATGGTGGACTCGTCGTCACCCGCCTGCGCCGCCTTGAGCACCTGGCGGCAGGTTTTCACCACCTGCTCGTGGCCGCGGGTGAGTATTTCCACCATGTCTTCCGCCGGGGGAATCTCCGCCACTTCCTCAATGGAACTGAGTTCCGCGAACGCCCGGTAGGTACCCGGCGCCGGCGCTCCCAGGGTGCGGATCCGCTCGGCGATATCATCCACTGCCTGGGCCAGTTCAGTGTAGTGTTCCTCGAACATCAGGTGCAATTCGCGGAACATGGGGCCGGTCACGTTCCAGTGGAAGTTGTGGGTCTGCAGGTACAGGGTGTAGCTGTCGGCCAGCAGGTGTTTCAGTCCTCCGGCAATCTTCTCGCGATCTTGCTCGCCAATACCGATATCAATCTTGCTCATATGCGACCTCTTCCATTGGATTTTCGGGATCAGATAAGTTCTGACTGCCAGGATACCCTGGCAGAAAATAATTAAAAATATATTTACAGAATAGAAATGATAAACAATGGCTATCGAAACGAGAGCGACAGTGCAAACCAAACTGAACGCCTGCCGCTCAGTCTTTGGGTTTTCCCTGAGCCAGGTAACCGGTATCGACGCCGAACCAGAAGCTGCCGTCCTCGGCGTTGTAATACATGTGCCGCACATTGCCGCCGCTGGGCACCCTGCTCTCACTGACAAATTTTTCGGCGGCGAGATCAAAGGCGAGGATGCGGTTCGGGATCACGCCGGTGTCGGCGATCCAGATGCGCCCCGTTGCGTCCAAAGCCGTGCCGTAGGGGCGCGGTGATTCGCCGGGAAGCCGCCACTCGGTGAATTTTTGGGATTCGGGCACATAGCGGCCCAGGTAGCCTTCCGCATAGTCCACATACCAGACATTGCCGTCGCCGTCGATTTCCAGTCTCCGCGGGCGCGCGTCGGCGCGGGGGAGTTCTATCTCGGTCAGCGCCATTGTCCGCGGGTCCACCCGGGCCAGTTTGTTGGTCCCGAACAGCGCTATCCAGGGGCGGTCCTGCGCATCCACCTTGATGCCATAGGGTCGCGCCCCCGGGGTCTCCGGCGCCACCACTTTCACTTCTCCGCTGCCCACATCCAGCAGGCCGACTCGATTGCTGTTCTGTGCGGTAAACCAGATATTGCCCTCGCGGTTGAACACCATGGTGTGGGGGTCCTCGACCCCTTTCGGCATCGGGAAGCGCTTGATATCACCGTTTTCCGGATCCAGGCGGCCGATATGGGCGTTGCGGTTGCCGGCATACCAGACCCGGTTTTCGCCGTCGACGATCAGGTTGTGTGGGTGGGAGTTTTCCGGCACGGAGAACTGCTTGAAGATGCCGCTGGCCGGCGCAAATCGGCCGATATAATTGCCGGCCTGGCCGCAAAACCAGACATCGCCGTCGCCGCCCACGTAGGGATCCCGCGGCCGCCCAGCCCAGGGCACCTTCCACTCGTTCAGTGTCAGCTTGTCCGGCAGCGAGTCGTCCTGCGCGGGGATATCCGCAGTGAAGAACAGAAGTGAGAGAAAAACGGAAATGGGGAGAGGGAGAGGCTACCGCCGGGCAAGCGTGCGCATGGCTGGCTCCAGTAGTCTGTGATTACTCCGGGATCGATTCAGTATTGGCCATAGTTCGAATCAGTGCGGCGAATTCGGCCTCGCTGCAGTCAAAGCAGAGCCCGCGCGGCGGCATGGCGCGGTAGCCGTTGACCGCGTTGGCGACCAGGGTGTCCATGCCCTTGGCCAGGCGCGGCGCCCAGGCTTTGGTGTCGCCGCTGCGCGGCGCGCCGCCGACCCCGCTGCCGTGGCAGCTGTGGCAGCTGCGCAGGTAGGTTTCCCTGACCGCGGCCTGGCTCAATCGGGCGCCGGTTGCGGGTTCCGCGGCAGCCGCAGCGCCGCCTGCCGCCTCCTCGCGGGTACAGCCGCCGAGTGTCGCGAGCGAAAGGAGAATCAATAGGGAAACTCTGTTTGCGGTCGGTTTCACGGTTGTTATTTCTGGCTGCACACCGGGCATTCATTATCGCCGCGCAGTAGCAGCGGCCGCAACTCCAGGGTCTCCGCCTCGAACAGCTGTAGCCGGCCCAGGCTGGCCAGGGGCAGGCCGAGCAAAAACTTGATCGCCTCCAGGGCCTGCATACTGCCGATCACCCCCAGCGCCGGGCCTATCACGCCGGTGGTGGAGCAGTTCTGCACTTCCTGTTGTCGCCCCGGCGGAAACAGGCAGGCGTAACAGGGGGACTGACTGGCAGAAAAATCGAAGCTGACCAGCTGCCCGGAAAAGCCGCGCACCGAGGCCATGATCACCGGCCGCCCCGCGTCGCGACAGACGCGGTTGATCGTGTGGCGTATCTCCAGGTTGTCGGTGCAGTCGAGCACCAGGTCCACCCCCGGCACCCTGACGCGCAGCCAGGATTCATCCGCCATGCGGTCGTGCGCGTGCAGGCGGATTTCCGGGTTGGCCGCGCCCAGCTGCTGGGCGGCCACCTGCGCCTTGGATTTGTCGCGGTGGTTGGTCCTGTAGAGAATCTGCCGCTGCAGGTTGGAGATATCAACACGGTCGCCGTCCACCAGGTGCAGCTCCCCCACACCCGCCGCCGCCAGGTAGAGCGCCACCGGGCTGCCGAGCCCACCCAGGCCGACGATCATCACCCGGGAAGCGGCCAGCTTCTGCTGCCCGGCCTCGCCGACCTGGGGCAGCATTATCTGGCGGCTGTAGCGTTGCAGTTCTTTTCGGCTCAGCATCATTCAGCGCTCAATCACGGCCCGGAGTTTCCGAACGACCTGCTTATAGTCGTCCGCCCTGGTAATTGCACTGACCACCGCGATGCTGCCCACGCCGCTCGCCGCCACCGCCGGCGCCCGCTCCAGGCTGATGCCGCCGATGGCCACCAGTGGATAGTCGGGCAGGAGCGCGGCCATGCGCGCGAGCTTTTCCGTGCCCTGCAGTTGGCCGCTCATATCCTTGGTGTCGGTGGCGAAGATGGCGCCGATGGCCAGGTAGCTGGGTTTGTAGCGATAGGCCCGCAGCAGTTCGTAAAAGCCGTGGGTGCTGATACCCAGCTTCAAGCCGGCTTTTTTGATGGCCGCCAGGTCGGCGGCCTGCAGATCCTCCTGCCCCAGGTGCACGCCGTAGGCGCCGCAGTCGATGGCCGGCTGCCAGTGGTCGTTGATAAACAGGCGCAGGTCGTGTTTGCGCCCAATGGCCACGGCGCGCTCGATCTGGTCGCCCAAGTCACTGCCGGGATTCTTGATGCGCAGCTGCAGGGTGCGCACCCCCTGTTCGGCCAGTTTCTCCAACCAGTCCAGCGAGTCCACCACCGGGTAGAGCCCGAGGGATGTGTTGTCCGGCGCGGCGAAACCCTGCACAAAAGCGCTGGCCTTCGCGCCATCGGAATAGTCGTAGGCCCTGGCCCGCGCCTCACCGGGCAGCAGTATCTGCGGAAAATCCCGCAGTTCAGTTGGCCAGCCACAGTGCCCGACCGGGCCGGCGCCCGAGCCAATGCCGCCGGCGTTGCCGAGGCGCAGGCCGCGCTGCACATACGCCTTGGCCACCACGCAGGCATCCCGCAGCGGGTAGCCCAGAGCCAGGCAGGCGGCGATGGCGGAAGACAGGGTGCAGCCGGTGCCGTGGTTGTTGCCGCTGCAAATTTTTTCACCGATAAACCAGTCGGCTTTTTCGCCATCCCATAACAGGTCGGCGATTTCGCCAGCCACCAGCGCATCGTGACCGCCGGTCACCAGCACGGCGCCGCAGCCCCCCACGTTGGACAGAGCGCGCAGTTGTCGCGCAGCCGCAACCCGCTGCCCGGCGCCGGCCACCGGGGCGCCGGCCAACCACTCCAACTCGTGTAGATTCGGGGTAATCAGATCGCACAGGGGGAGGAGTTCCCTGGCCACCACCTCGGCGGTGCCGCCCTCGGTCAGCGCAGCGCCGCTGGTGGCCACGGCGACCGGGTCGTAGACAACGGGTATTTTTTTAACCCGCAGAAGCCCGCGCAGGAATGCCGCCACGGCGGCAACCTGTTCCGCATTGGCGAGCAGGCCGATCTTGATCGCCGCCGGGAAGAGATCCCGCCGCAGCGCCTCCAGCTGCGAGGTCAGCACCTCCAGCGGCACCGCATTGATAGCCGCCACTTCGGTGGTATTCTGCGCGGTGTTGGCGGTGATCACCGTGCAGCCGTGGCAGCCGAGATCGGCAAAGGTCAACAGGTCCGCCTGTATACCCGCGCCGCCACCGGAGTCGCTGCCGGCGATGGACCAGACGATGGGCTTGTGGGTGGGGGAATCGTCTCGCATAAAAAATCATTTAATCCTGCAGCGCCTTGCCGGCCTGCTGCCAGAAGGGCATATCCAGAGTGGGCGTGCTGGGGCTGGCGGTCTGGCGCTTGACCATCAGGCCCGCCGAACAGGCGCTGCGGCCCGCCTCGACCGCCCACCTGAACGCCTGCGCCATCTGTACGGGATTCTGTGCCCGCGCGATGGCGGTGTTCAGCAGCACCGCGTCGAACCCCATCTCCATCGCCTCCGCCGCCTGTGAGGGCGCGCCTATGCCGGCGTCGATGATCAGCGGGATATCCGGCAGGCGCTCGCGCAGCACCCGCAGGTTGTATCTGTTCAGCAGCCCCCGGCCGGTGCCTATGGGCGCGCCCCAGGGCATCAGCACCTCGCAGCCCACATCCAGCAGCTTGCGGCACACCACCAGGTCGTCGGTGCAGTAGGGCAGCACTTTGAAGCCACGCTTGACCAGTTCCCGCGCCGCGTCGATCGATCCGTAGGGATCCGGCTGCAGGTTGTAGTCGTCGCCGATCACTTCGAGCTTGAGCCAGTCGGTGCGGAAAATTTCCCGCGACATCTCCGCCAGGGCGATCACCTCTCGCGGCGTCTTGCAGCCGGCGGTGTTGGGCAGCAGCTGACAGCCGGAATCGCGGATATAGTCCCACAGCATTTTACCCTGCTGCTGCTCGGGATTCTGCCTGCGCAATGAGAGGGTGATGATTTCCGCCCCGGAGGCTTCAACCGATTCGCGCATAATCGCCGGCGAGGGGTAAAGGGCGGTGCCTACCAGCAGGCGACTGTTGAAGGCCTTGTCGTAGAGGTTCAGTGGATCGCTCATTTTTATCTGCCCCTTTTATCCACCCACAACCGGCGCCACCACGTCCAGGGTATCACCGCCTTTGATTTCCGTGCGCGGATAATCCGCGCGCGGGACAAAGTCGCCGTTGACGGCCACCGCAAAGGTCCCGCCACTGTAGCCCAGCTGTTGCAGGAGGCTGGAGAGGTCTGTGGGGCGATCAATAGCCTGCCCCTCGCCATTGACAAAAATCTGCATCAAGCTACCTGTAAAAGCTGTTCTGTAACCAATTTTTCCACCTTTTCCGCCAGTGCCGGCGCCAGCAGGTAGCCGTGTCGGTAGAGGCCGTTGACCCGTAGCAGCCCCGGCTCGCTGTGGATATAGGGCATATTGTCCATGGTCGCCGGGCGACAGTTGACCCGGGTTTCCACGATGCGCGCCTCGGCAAACGCCGGGTGCAGCGAGTAGAGCGCCGAGGAGAGTTCCATGGTGGAGCGCACCGAAATGGGCGACATGTCCTCGCTCTCGATTTCCGTGGCGCCGATCACCGTGCGGCCGTCGCCGCGCGGCACCGCGTAGAGCTGGTAGCGCGGGTGCAGCAGGCGCACCGGGCGTTGCAGCACCACCTCACGGGTCTCCACCACCAGCACCTCGCCGCGCACACCGCGCAGGCCGTTTACCTGAACCTTGGCGCCCAGGCCCCGGCAATCGATCACCAGTTCAAAAGGCGTCCCGCCCTCCCGGTGTTCTATCCGGTGGCCGCCGCACTCCACCGGCGTCCGCTCTTTCAGCGACACGCCCTGCTGGCGCAGGACGCTGAGGAGCACCGGGAGCAGGCGGCGGTTGTCGATATCGCCCTCACCGCGCAGATAGAGGCCCTGTTCGAAACTTTCCAGGGCCGGCTCCAGCTGCTGCAGCCGCGCGGCATTGAGCGGCTGCACATGCGCGGAAATATCGCCGCCCAGTTTGCCAGCCAGCTCGCGCTGGAACTGCAGCAGCTCGCTTTTGTCCTGCCCGTGGGCCACCAACAGGCTGCCGGCGCTGCGGAATGCCACCGAACACCCGCTGTGCGCCTCGAGCTTTTTCGCCCAATCCGACCAGAGTGCCAGACTCCGGGTGCCCAGTTCATAGATTTCCCGCTGGCTGTGCACCAGCTCCGACAGAGGCGAGATCATGCCGGCGGCGGTCCAACAGGCACCGCTGGGCACCGACAGGTCACCGGCCTCGAACAGGGTGATATCCAGCCCCCGCAGCGACAGCCGCCAGGCCAGCAGGCGGCCCATCAGGCCGCCGCCGGCGATGGCGATTCGGGGTGTTTGGTTATTTGTCACTAGATATTTTCCACTGATCTTTTATCTACTGAGCGTTGATTACCACTCCGAGAAGGATAGAGAATCCAATGCAAAGGTCCCGATGCCGGTACTCCCTTGCGAGACTGTTGGCGAGAGGGACCTCGCCGACAAGCCTACAGGGATGTATTCACGGCGTGTCTCGCAAGGGAGTACCGGCAGCGGGACTGCCCGGGAGTTAGAAATACCACCGGCCCATCAACCCTTGTGATACAGCTCGCTCCCCATATCCTTGAACTTGATCGCCATCTCCTCCATCCCCTTTTCCGCCTCCAGTTGTTCTGAATAGGCGCGCACATCCTGGGTGATTTTCATGGAGCAGAACTTTGGACCGCACATGGAGCAGAAGTGCGCCACCTTGCCGGATTCCTTCGGCAGTGTCTCGTCGTGGTAGGCGCGCGCGCGCTCCGGATCCAGGCCCAGGTTGAACTGGTCCTCCCAGCGGAACTCGAAACGGGCCTTGGACAGGGCGTCATCGCGCTGCTGCGCGCGGGGGTGCCCCTTGGCCAGGTCTGCCGCGTGCGCCGCGATCTTATAGGCCATCAGGCCTTCTTTGACATCCTCCTTATTGGGGAGCCCCAGGTGCTCTTTCGGAGTCACATAGCACAGCATCGCGCAACCGTAGGTACCGATCAGGGCGGCGCCGATGCCGGAGGTGATATGGTCGTAGCCCGGGGCGATATCCGTGGTCAATGGGCCGAGTGTATAGAAGGGCGCGCCGTGGCAATGCTTCAGCTGCTCGTCCATATTCTCCTTGATTTTGTGGATGGCCACGTGGCCGGGGCCCTCGATCATGGTCTGCACATCGTGTCTCCAGGCGATCTCGGTCAGCTCGCCGAGAGTGTGCAGTTCACCGAACTGGGCCTCGTCGTTGGCATCGGCGATGGAGCCCGGGCGCAGGCCGTCACCGAGGCTGAAGCTGACGTCATAGGCCTTCATGATCTCGCAGATTTCCTCGAAGTGGGTGTAGAGGAAATTTTCCTTGTGATGAGCCAGGCACCACTTGGCCATGATGGAGCCACCGCGGGAGACGATACCGGTCACGCGCTTTGCGGTCAGTGGTACATAGCGCAGCAGTACGCCGGCGTGAATGGTGAAATAATCGACGCCCTGCTCCGCCTGCTCGACCAGGGTATCGCGGAACACCTCCCAGTTGAGCTCCTCGGCGATGCCGTCGACTTTTTCCAGGGCCTGGTAAATAGGCACTGTGCCAATGGGCACCGGCGAGTTGCGTAGAATCCACTCGCGGGTCTCGTGGATATTTGCACCGGTGGAGAGGTCCATCACCGTGTCCGCGCCCCACTTGGTCGACCACACCAGCTTCTCCACTTCCTCCTCGATGGAGGAGGTCACCGCGGAATTGCCGATGTTCGCGTTCACCTTGCAAAGGAAGTTACGGCCGATAATCATCGGCTCCAGCTCAGGGTGATTGATATTGGCCGGGATAATCGCGCGGCCCTCGGCCACCTCGCGGCGCACAAATTCCGGGGTGATCTGCTCGGGAATATAGATGCCGTCACGGGCCTTTTGGTAGTGGGATTCCTTCAGCGCATCGGCGACCCGCGCACGCCCCATATTTTCGCGCACGGCGATAAATTCCATCTCCGGGGTGACAATACCGCGGCGCGCATAGTGCATTTGCGTGACGTTCTGCCCCCCCTTCGCCTTGCGCGGCGAGGGCAGGTTTTCAAAACGGATATGGTCCAGGCCCTGGTCCGCCATACGTTTCTGGCTGTAGGCGGCCTGGCGGGAGGTAAGGCGTTCGGTGTCGCCGCGGGCCTCTATCCAGGCCTGGCGCAGCTTGGGCAGGCCCTCGCGCACATTAATCCTGTAACCGGGGTCGGAGTAAGGTCCGGAGCTGTCGTAGACCCGCAGGGGCTCGTTGGGCTCCAGCACCGGGTTCTGCTCGTCGCCACCCACGACGCTGTCGCCCAGGCAGATCTCCCGCACGCCCACGCGGACATCCGCCGTTTCGCCCTGCAGGTAAACTTTGCGGGAATTGGGAAAGGACTGGGCGGTGAGGTTATCCAGGAACTCCTTGGCGGAATCGCGGCTGGCGACGCGGGAGGATTTTGCGGTGCGGCTGGGCTGATCGGTGATCTCGGACATGCTGCCCCCTGTGGCTTGCGGATGTGTGACGCCGCAGTGCCCAGGAGCAGACGATAGAGAAAAGCCGCACCGTTTATATGGCGTATGGCGACTTCAGACCTTGTTTCCTACGCGGGGGTTACCCCGATCAGGTTCAACGGATCTCGCGACAGCGATCTCAGCCCACAGGCACTCCGACAAGTAGTGGCCGAGTATAGTGGAAGCCTGGCGGCTTGAACAGGAATCCGCACCGCAGGGCCAATCCCAGCCCGCCCCTGTCCAGAACTCCCGTCCCAGTTGCTGCAGCGGAACTGCTGGATGTCCGCAGCGGGGCCCTGGCGCCGGGCGCATAAAAAACACCGGCTAAAATTCGGGCTAGTTATCCGGGTTTTCTGTGGCGCATTGAGGTAGGCGTTCAGCTTCACTGCCGACACCCAACGGGGATCGCGGCCATGGGCCGCTCCTACAAAGTTCTTCGCTGCTTCTGTAGGAGCGGCCCATGGCCGCGATCGGGATTTAAATCGGCCACTGAGTTGGTTCCGGCACAGTAGGAGCGGCCGGTGGCCGCGATCGGGACTTAGATTTAGCTCTGGTTTTTAAACAAAAAAGGCCTCATAAAAAAGGGCCACCCAATCGGGTGACCCTTTCTTTGTTTAGAAGCCTGACGATGACCTACTCTCACATGGGGAGACCCCACACTACCATCGGCGATGTTGCGTTTCACTTCTGAGTTCGGCAAGGGATCAGGTGGTTCCACAACTCTATTGTCGTCAGGC
>Ga0207773_100093_pt1 | contig 80081 bp, 76 predicted proteins | sample TtaePargueraPR_2_FD_187281 | JGI IMG/M metagenome (GOLD analysis project Ga0207773, IMG submission 187281) | Aerobic enrichment media microbial communities from Bioluminiscent Bay, La Parguera, Puerto Rico - Tt and M1 (3) (SPAdes) | ecosystem: Environmental > Aquatic > Marine > Unclassified ...
GACCAGTCGGCCCCGGAGCGCGCCGCCTATGTCGGCGCGGACAACTGGAAGCTGGGGCGCACCGCGGCGTGGCTGATCGCGCAGATGACCCACGGTCCCGGACGGATTGCGGTGTTCATAGGCAATCACCGCTATCAGTGCCAAGATGTCGCTGACGCAAGCTTCCGTTCCTATATGCGTGAACACGCTCCCCAGTTGCTGATCGAGGACAGCCGCCCCACTCATGAGGAGCCGAACGAGGCGTATCGGATGGTCAAGGAACTGCTGACCGCCGCAGACGACCTGACCGGCATCCTGATTGTGGGGGGTGGCATCTCCGGCGTCTTGCGAGCACTCAGGGAAGTTCCTCAGGAGCGGCGGAGAAACATTCGACTCGTCTGCCGTGACATTGGTCCGGAGACGCGCAAAGGTCTGTCCGAGGGCATGATCACCGCAGCTCTCTGCCATCCGCTGGAACAGACTTCTGCGGTTCTGGTGCAGACTATGATCGAGACGATCACTCAGGGTGCGTCGGGCAGCACCATCCAGCGAACCGTAGCCTTTGAAATCGTGACACCGGAAAACATGTAGTGCGTACCTAGCTTAACTGGCCCTCGGTCGTACCGGGCGCGTGGGCCAACAAAGAGGGAACGTATGCGTGATGTCTCTTTGGTACTTGGTACTTGGTACTTGGTACTTGGTACTTGGAGTTTCGCGCAATTGACTGTTTTTACAGATATTTTCTCCGCCAGGCCGTCCAATCCATCATAGGCGCCACGGAGAAACGGCGGGACCGTTCCAGGGTGGTTGAATTGTCTATGGTTGCCTGCTGCAAAAATCGCCGCTCCAGGGATTTGTTTACGTCATGTGCCCCTGCTAGGGCATTGCTCGGCACCGAAATAGTGCGGAAGGCCCGTCCGTGCAATCTCCTGGCTGATCTGGATCAAAGCGTAATGCCATGCGTTTATGCAGTGTGGGAACACAATCAAGCGTCAAGGGAGTTCGCCATGTATGCCAATATCGTGTGTGGTGTCGACGGGTCAGACCTCGCCAACAAGGCCTTGCGTCATGCGCTGGCCCTTGCTGGAAAGACAGGAGGCAAGATCACGGCGGTGACCGTAACAGAGCCATCCATCATTGTGGCTCCGGGCGCGGAAATCATGATGGTCGATACCAGTTCGATCATTGAAGACCTGGACAAGGCCAAGGAAGAGAGCGCCAAGACCATACTGGCCGATGCCGAGAAGATCGCCGGGGAAACCGGCGTGCACTTGGCACAGATGCATGTTGCAAACAGTCCGGCGGCCGAGGGCATCCTTCATGCGGCAAAGGAAATCTCTGCAGACTTGATCGTGATGGGCTCTCATGGGCGGCTGGGCCTGGGGCGTCTGCTTCTGGGCAGCCAGGCTGCCGAAGTCCTGGCCCACACGGATTTGCCTGTGCTGGTCGTGAAGTAGCACTAACATGTCAGCAGTGGCTTGGCGGGCAGAAATGGTCTAAGTCCAACGCATCTGTTCCATACGGGTCCGGCCATGACCAAGACCATTCCCCGCCATGTCGCCGTCATCGATATCGGCAAGACCAATGCCAAGGTGGTGCTGATTGACAGTGTCACTGGGAGGCAAATCGCAGCGCTTGGCACGCCCAATGCCATTCGCCGGGATGGGCGCTACCCACATGCCGATGTCGACATGCTCTGGCAGTTCATGTGCGGAGCGCTCAAAGCGCTGCACCGCGATCATGGGGTGGATGGCATTTCCATCACGACGCATGGTGCAACGGGAGCTTTGCTGGCCGGGGATGAACTAGCGCTGCCGGTACTGGACTATGAGTTCGACGGACCAGAGACAGTCGGGGCTGATTACGCCGATGTCCGCCCCGATTTTTCCGAAAGCCTGTCGCCTCGGCTACCCAATGGGCTCAATTGGGGCGCTCAGCTCTATTGGCAGTCGCGCAGCTTTCCAGATGAGTTTGCCAGGGTCACTGCGATCCTGCCCTATCCGCAATATTGGGCTTGGCGACTGACAGGCGTGCTGGCCAGCGAGGTGACTTCTCTGGGGTGCCACACCGACCTCTGGGCACCGGATCGCGGAGACTTCTCGAGCATGGTCGCGGACCTGGGCTGGCGAGAGCTGTTCCCGGGAGTTCGCCCTGCAGCATCGGTTATCGGAACGCTGCAAGCAGATGTTGCTGCGGATACCGAATTGCCGGCAACGACGCCGGTGACCTGTGGCATCCACGATTCCAATGCCTCCCTGGTACCGCATCTGGGGCGGCACGAAGTGCCGTTCACCATCGTCTCAACCGGAACCTGGACCATTCTGATGACGGTTGGCGGCGATACCGGCGCGCTCGACCCAGCTAGGGACAGTCTGGCCAATGTGGATGCCCATGGCCGGGCGGTGCCGACGGCACGCTTCATGGGCGGCCGGGAATTCGACGCTCTGGTGCCTCAGATCGTCGAACCTGACGCAGCCGATCTGGCGTTCGTGATCACCAATGACGTCCAGGCGCTACCCAGCTTTGCGCCCGGGGTTGGGCCCTTCGGTGGGTACACGGGCCGCTGGACGAGCGATCCAGACCGCCTGACGCCAGGTCAGCGCACCGCGGCGGCCTCGCTCTACCTCGCACTTGTCGCCCGTGCATGCCTTGACCTTTGTGGGCCCGGGCGCAGCATTACGCTAGAGGGGCCTTTGGCCCGCAACCGGCTGTTTGGACAGGGACTCGCCTACCTGACCGGGGTGCCGGTTTATGCTTCGGGCGACGCCACGGGAACGAGCCTGGGGGCCAGCCTGTTGTTCGGAGGCACACTGCCCGACGCTGGAGGCAGCCATGCGCTGGCGCCCCTGCAGGTGGACGGGTTGGACGCCTATATCAGCAAGTGGCGGGAGCGCGTCTCGGGCTGACGCTCCCTTTTCGGCGAGAAGGAGATCACCATGCCGCCCCGCAGACACCGTATCGTGATTGTAGGCGGCGGTTTTGGTGGGCTGTCAGCTGCCAAGGCACTGGCGAAAGCTGATGTCGAGGTGGTTCTGATCGACCGGCGCAATCATCATCTGTTTCAGCCACTGCTCTACCAGGTCGCGACGGCCGCCCTAAGCCCCTCAGAAGTGGCATGGCCGATTCGGCATCTGTTGCGGTATCAGGACAATGTAAGGGTCCTGATGGGCACGGTCAGCGGCGTCGATACCATTGCCCGACAGGTGCTGCTGGAGGATGGTGGACAGGAGCCCTATGACAGTCTGGTTCTGGCGACCGGCGCGCAACATGCCTATTTCGGCCATGACGAATGGGAGAAATTTGCGCCTGGACTTAAAACGGTCGAAGACGCCACGGCTATACGCAGGAAGCTGCTGCTGGCGCTGGAGGCAGCTGAGCGCGAAGGGGACGAGGTCCGACGCAAGGCATTGTTGACCTTCGCGATCATTGGTGGCGGACCGACCGGCGTGGAGATGGCTGGTGCCATCATTGAGCTTGGACGGGCCAGCATCCGAGGCCAGTTCAATACGCTCGCCCCAGAGGATCTGCGTGTCGTGCTGATTGAAGGTGGCAACCGCGTTTTGCCCAACTTTGATGAGGAACTGTCGGACTATACGCTCAAGGCCCTGCGGCGCATGGGCGTCGAAGTCGAACTGGGAAAGATGGTCAGCCAGATTGACGCGGAAAGCGTCGTATTTGGCGACCGCCGGCTTGAAACCCATACCGTCATATGGGCCGCGGGGGTTGCGGCATCGCCGGTGGCAAAGTGGCTTGGCATCGAGGGCGACAAGGCCGGGCGGGTGAAAGTGAATGCTGACCTGTCGGTGCCGGGACTGGACGACGTCTATGTGATTGGTGACGCTGCTAGCCTCAAGCAGGTCGATGGGAAGCCCGTGCCCGGGGTCGCTCCGGCGGCCAAACAGGCGGGCCGGCATGTCGCCAGGGTGATCGAGCAGAAGATTGCCGGTTTGCCGACACAGGCATTCAGCTACAAGCATGCCGGGGATCTGGCCACGATCGGTAAGAGTTCGGCTGTGATCGATTTCGGCTTCACCAAGGTCAGGGGCTGGCTGGCCTGGTGGCTATGGGGTATCGCCCATATCTACTTCCTGGTCGAAACGCGCACTCGCATCTTCATCACGTTGAGCTGGCTATGGATATATCTGACCGGGCAGCGCAGTGCCCGGCTGATAACCCATGGCGATGCCCCCAGCCGGACGCCACTGGACGAAGTGGACGAAAACTAGCGTGCAGATACGACCACGGTTTCAGGTTTGGCCAGCTTGCGTTCGCGCAACCAGATGTAGAGGCCGGATCCTATGACGATGGGCGCGCCGACGTAGAGCCAGACATCGGGCGGCTGGTTGAAAATGATCCAGCTTGCTGCGGCGAGAAAGAAAATCTGGAAATAGGAGAACGGCGCCAAAACCGTTGCCGGCGCCAGACTGGACGCGACGGTGATGAGCTGATGCCCCACAAAGCCGAACACGCCGATGGAAAAGAAGACGAACCAACCATCGGATGTGGTTGGGAACGACCAGAAGAAGGGCACGACCGGCAAGAGGAACACCGTGGCGAAAATGCCGACATAGAACTGGCTTGTGGCCGCACTGTCATAACTGGCCACCTTGCGGGTGAGCAGCATATAGAAGGCGGTGCTGAGTGCCGCGGCAAGCGAGAGCAGGGTTGCAGGGTGGAAGGCATCGGTCCCAGGCCGGACGATGACCAGCACGCCGAGAAAACCAACGGCAATGGCGCTCCAGCGGCGCCATCCGACCTGTTCGCCCAACAGAGGCACCGACAAGGCGCAGATTAGCAGCGGAACGGTGAAAGCGATGGAACCGGTAACGGTCAACGGCAGGTATTGTACGGCCAGGAAATTGCAGCCGGTTGCCCCCAGAAGCGCGAGGGCACGCAAGACCTGAAGACGCAGGTTGGCCGAGCGCACCATGCTGCGGCCGTGGCGTGGCAGGTGAATGGCGGCGACCAGCACGAGGTGGACCGCATAGCGCAGGAAGACGATCTGGACAAAGGAGATGCCGACCATCCCAAGCCATTTGGCCGAGGAGTCGATGCCGGTGAACATGAGATAGGCGGCCAGCGCCAGACCGATGCCCAGCAGGCGCTGTTCCGCAGGCGGGGAATATGGGCGAGACATTTGGAGTTCCAGAGGCCGCTGAGGATCGCGACCGCCAGCAAGGCTGAACAAGAGCGCCCCCCAAGTCAATGACCGGGCGGCAGTTTCTTGTATGGAAGCATGCGCCGCTACAATGTCTCCGCCAGGTGCTGGACCTTCAACGAGCCAGCAAGTTCGGCGGAACTGAATGATGCGCCGTGGCGCGGAGTGAAGGTTAGTTCCACAGGCCGGCCGGGCAGCAGCGTGATGGCATTGTCCGAGAAATAGCCCGGCGCGTCCACGGTGGCAGTTGTAAAGAACGCGGGCTTGTCAGCTTCCAGCTTGAGGACGGCCATGCCGTCACGATCCGACCACTCCGTGCGGATATCGGCCCCGACCAGTTCATAGGCCTTGTAGGGCTTGGGGAAATAGTCGTTTTCACCCAGGACGCTGCCCTGTGCGTCTTTCCAGATGAAGTACAGGAACTCGTCCTCGGCCAGGTCGCCAAACGGGATTTCGGCCACCGTTATGGCGGCATCCGGGCCGACAGCCGAATTGCCCGCAAAGACCACGCGGCTCTCGCCCGTCACCTTGACCGCCAGCACTTCCAGCGCGATCGAGACCGGCTTGCCGGTATCGTTGATGGCACGCAGGGCAATCTGGTCGGGCAATTGGCCTTCAACCGGGGTGCCGCGAGAATTGGTCTGCACTTCGGTGATCTGGGGTACCGCAACCACATTGACAGACAAGAAAAAGCGCCGGGCCATGTAGTGCATCAGCTTCCACTGGCCGCCATAGTCCAGGCTCGACCAGCTTGCGACCGGCCAGATGTCGTTGATCTGCCAATAGAGCGTGCCCATGCAGCGCGGCTTGGTGGATCGCCAGTATTCGATGGCGGTCTTGATGGCGAGACCCTGCTGGATCTGGGAGAGGAACACCATCTGCGCGAAATCGCGCGGGAAGCGGAAGTAGCGCGTCATGGTTTCCAGAATGCGCGCATTGCCGCCGGCATTGCGCTGGTGGTTTTCCATGACGGGCGATGACGGATTGCGATCCTTCTCTTGGGCGAAGGTCTCGACCACGTTCATCGAGGTGAAGGATTGGAAGCCGAACTCGGAGGCAAAGCGCGGATTGACCGTGCGGTAAGCCTCAAAACTCTTGGCCGAGTGCCAGACATCCCAGTAATGCAGGTCACCGCGCGTGTCGGAATGCCAGCCGTCGGAGAAATCCATGTAACCGAGCGAGGGCGAGGACGGCCAGAAGCGGCGAGCTGGGTCTTCATCCTCGACGATGCGGTGCAGCATCGAGTTGAGCCGGTCGTAGTTGGCGATATAGCGCTCCTTGTCCGCCTTGGTCTCAGGGTACCAGTCGAGCGAGCCGATCACTTCGTTGTCGCCGCACCAAAGAGCAATCGAGGCGTGGTGGCTGAGGCGCCGCACCTGCTGGGTGATTTCGGTCTCGACGCTCTTGAGGAAGGTGCGGTCAGACGGATAGCTCATGCAGGCGAACATGAAGTCGTGCCAGATGAGAATGCCGAGCTCGTCGCAGAGGTCGTAGAACCAGTCCGGTTCGTATTGCCCGCCGCCCCAGATGCGCAGCATGTTCATGTTGGCAGCCTTGGCGCTTTCGAGCAGGTCGCGGATGACGGCGGGGGTAACGCGGCTGGGGATAGCGTCGGCCGGAATCCAGTTGGCACCCATCATCGTGATGTCGCGGCCATTGATGCGGCACTTGAAGGAGTGGTCGATCTCGTCCTTTTCGACGACCCAGTCGAGCTGGCGCAGGCCGATCTTGCGCGTCGTGATCTCACCCTCAAGGTTGGTCGTGAGGTCATAAAGGGGCTGTTCGCCCTGCCCTGCCGGCCACCAGATCTTGGGGTTCTGAATGGTCACGTTGTGGGTGAAGACGTTGTCGCCCTTCTCAACCAAGACCCTGTCGGTGATCACCTGCCCATCAATGGTGTGTTCAAGTTCAACCTCTCCATGAGCAAAAGCAAAAAGCCGAGTCTTTATCGAGAGTTCGACCGAATTCTGGCCATGGGCCTGATCGACCTGGACACTCTCCTGCCGCGCCAGGCGCGCCTTCCTGAGGCTCATCGTACCATAGACACCAATGGGCATGAGGCAGATGCCCCAGTCCCAACCCGCATGGCAGGCCGCCTTGCGGATGAAGTTCATATGGATGCCCTTCAAGCCATTAGTCTGGTAGTTCTTGGTGAAGGGAATTGGGAAAGGATGGGCATCGGCGCGCGCCTTGGCCACATCCGGCGCGATATCAAAGTCGATGCGGAGCGCATTCTCGCCGGCATGCACCTTGCCGGTGACATCAATATCATTGCGCATGAAGCTGTTGTCGGTTCGCGCGATCTCCTCGCCATTGAGGAAAATGGTTGCAATGCAGTCGACCTCGGCCAGCGTCAGGGTCAGGTAGCCGTCGATGTCTGCATCGGTAGCGGTGAAGCGCCGTTCGACGGACCAGGCGGTCTCGTTGACCCACATCACCTGCTTTTCGTTCTCCCCGAAATAGGGATCGGGGATGATGCTGGCGGCCAGCAGAGCGTGATGGACATCGCCGGGCAGCGTCATTGTGGTGGCGATGTCGCGCGAGACAGCAGTCAGGTTGTACTCACCGCCCAGATCGAGTGCAGTGTTGTGTTCGGCGATGGGCATTGATCAATCCTCCAATACCGGCTGGTACCGGTTGGATCAGGCCAATACCAGCCAGCGCAATCGATTTCAATGCAACGTTACACCGCATTTTTGCGATCATCCAAGAAAGGCAGAAGTGCTGAATTGCCAGAGGTCTCGGGTCCGAACATCAGGGGATTCCGAAAACGTTTTTACGGATAAATTAGTATTTTCCCGAATAGGCTCGACCCACGAAAGGTCAGCGTCATGTCGTTGCTCAGGCGTATTACCAGTATGGCATCGGTACCCACCACGCCTGAGCTCGCCCTTGCACAGTGGCGCGCCCTGAGCCGCCAGGTCCCCTTGATGTACATCATGCTGATCTCGAACACGCTGATCGTGGCGTGGACGCATTTCGGCATCGCCCCGGCGGAGTTGACGCTCTATATCCCTGGCGCCCTGGCCATTCTGTGCCTTGTTCGCACCGTGATGTGGTGGCGCACCCGGCACAAGGTCATCGATCCGAACAAGGCGCGGTCAAATCTGCGCGCCATGATCTGGCTTGGCGCGGCACTGGCCATCGGCTTTACCGCCTGGAGCTTCAGCCTCTTCCCATATGGCGACGCCTATATGCAGTCGCACATCGCCTTTTATATGGGCATCACCACAATTGGCTGCATGTTCTGCCTCATGCATGTGAGGGTGGCGGCGCTCGCTGTTGGTATCTGCGTCCTGGGTCCGTTCACCGCGTTCTTCATCGCCGCGGGTCAGGAGACGCTGGCCGCCATCGCCATCAACATGGTCCTAGTCGTCACGGTCCTGCTGATCATTCTGCTGAGCAATTCTCGCGATTTTGCCGATCTGGTTGCGTCACGCACCGCTATCGCCCAACGCCAACTGGAAACGCAGCGCCTCAGCCATGAGAACCAGCGGCTGGCCAATATGGACACTTTGACCGGCCTGCCCAACCGGCGCAGCTTCGACCTGCATCTGGCGGCGGCGCTGCAGCAGGCCGCTGCGGAAGGCCGCCAGATCGCAGTGGGCCGTCTGGACCTGGACCGGTTTAAGTCCATCAATGAGATTTTTGGCCAGCTGGCGGGAGACCGCGTGCTGGTGGAGGCGGCGCGGCGCATAGATTCTCTCCGGCGGGCAGATACCTTCGTGGCCAGGCTTGAAAGCAACACGTTCGGGCTGGTTGTCGCTGGTCCAGTTGATGCCCAGACCCTGTCGCATGTGGGTGAAGTCCTGTGCGGGGCAATGCGCTTGTCCTTCGATCAACCCGAAGGGGTCATCCGCCTGACCGCCTCTGCCGGCTTTGCCGCCTCGCAACCGGACGATACTGCGGATGGTTTGTTTGATCGGGCCGACTATGCCTTGTCCTGCGCCAAGCGTGAGGCACGAGGTTGTGCTGTCGTCTTCTCGGAGCGCCACGCCCGGGACATCAGTAAGGTTCGCCACATGGAGCACTTGCTGCACTCGGCCGACCTCGATGATGAGATCTACGTCGTGCTGCAGCCGCAATTCGACATTTCGATCGGCGCCACCACCGGCTTTGAAGTCCTGGCGCGGTGGCGCAGTCCAGCGCTGGGCGAAGTTTCTCCGGCCGACTTTATTCCCATGGCGGAGCGCACCGGGCAGATTAGCAAAATCACCCAATGCGTCCTGCGCCAGGCCTTAGCCATCAGTCGGACACTGCCGCCCAGCATCCGGCTATCGGTCAATCTTTCAGCGCATGATATCGGTTCGACAACCGCCATCGAGCAGATTGTGGCCCTGTTCGATCGCGGCCGCGGCCCCTGCCAGATCGACTTTGAGGTCACTGAAACCGCAGCCGTACGCGACCCCAAGCAGGCCAACCAGTCCCTGCTGACATTGCTCGGCTTGGGCGCCCGCATCGCCTTGGACGACTTCGGCACTGGCCATTCCAGCCTGACCCACGTGCAGCAACTCCCGCTGCATCGTATCAAGATCGATCGCAGTTTCGTCGCCGAAGTGACAAGTGACATAGCCAGCCGCGCCATCATCAAGACCATGATCGACCTGAGCCGAAACCTGGGTATCTCCTGCGTGTTCGAGGGTATCGAAACCGAGGAACAACTCCAGGCGCTGATCGCGCTGGGCGGATCGGTCATGCAGGGGTATCTGTTCGGGCGCCCAATGGCGGCAGACGAGGTCGAGGGCTATCTTCGACGGGAGCGTTCCCAAAACCGTGCGGTCAGCTAAAAGGGCGGAGCCACAGGCCCCGCCCTTTCCTCCTATTGTGCGGCAACTTCGGTCTGATCGACATCGAGGAAACCACCAGACTGGCGTGCCCAGAGCTGGCTATAGATGCCGCCACTATCGACCAGTTCGGCATGCGTGCCCTGCTCAACGATCAATCCTTTGTCGAGAACGACCAACCGGTCCATCATCGCGATCGTCGACAGGCGATGCGCGATGGCAATGACCGTCTTGCCTTCCATGAGCATCTGCAACTGCCCCTGGATCGCCGCTTCGACTTCGGAGTCGAGCGCCGAGGTGGCCTCGTCCAGCACCAGGATCGGCGCGTTCTTGAGCAGCACGCGGGCGATGGCGATACGCTGACGCTGACCACCAGAGAGCTTGACGCCGCGTTCGCCGACATGAGCGTCATAGCCCTTGCGACCCTGCGGATCGGTCAAGGTCTCGATGAACTCGGCGGCCTCGGCCTGCTCGGCAGCATGACGCATCATCTCCTCTGTGGCATCGGGACGACCATAGAGAATGTTTTCACGCACCGAGCGATGAAGCAGGGAAGTATCCTGGGTGACCACGCCGATATTGGCACGCAGGCTATCTTGGGTGACCGCCCCAATATCCTGCCCGTCGATCAGGATTTTGCCATCGGCTCGATCGTAGAAGCGCAGCAGGAGATTGACGATAGTCGACTTGCCTGCGCCAGATCGACCCACCAGACCGATCTTCTCGCCCGGCCGCACGTGCAGGTTGAGGCCCGAGATGACGCCTGAACTCTTGCCGTAGTGGAAGGCGACGTTCTCGAACTTGATGTCGCCCTTGACCACCGGGAGCGCCTTGGCCTCGGGCTGATCCTGCACCACGCGGGGCAGCGAGATCGAGTTGATGCCGTCCTTGACGGTGCCAATGTTCTCGAAAAGCGAGGACATTTCCCACATCACCCACTGGCTCATGCCCTGAAAACGCATGACCAGACCCAGCGAGACAGCCAACGAGCCCGGTGACATCAGACCGCCCATCCAGAGCCAGATGCCGACGGCACCAACCGAGAAAAGCAGCAGCGCGTTAGACCAAAGCACCAGCATGTTGAGTACGGTGAACAGCCGCATCTGGCGATAGACTGTGTCGAGGAAACCATCCATGGCTTCCTTGGCGTATGTCTCTTCGCGGTTGGAGTGGCTGAACAGTTTTACCGTGGCGATATTGGTGTAACTGTCCACGATGCGGCCCGTCATCATTGAGCGGGCGTCAGCCTGGGCCTGGGAAATCTTGCCCATGCGCGGGATAAAATAGAACATCATCGACACATAGGCGGCCAGCCAGACGATGAAAGGGATGGCCAGTCGCCAGTCCGAAGAGGCCGCCAGAATCACCGCACCGGTGAAATAGACGGTGACGTAGACCAGCATGTCGAGAAGCTTCATGACCACTTCGCGCACGGCGAGCGAGGTCTGCATGAGCTTGGCACCGATGCGGCCGGCGAACTCGTCCTGAAAATAGCTCATCGACTGGCGGATCAGATAGCGATGCGCCATCCAGCGAATGCGCTGGGGGAAATTGCCCAGCAATGTCTGATGCATGGTGAGCGTGGACACGAGCATGATGGCGGGCAGAATGATCACGACCATCGCGCCCATCAGTGCCAGCTTCCAACCATCGGTGGCGAGGAAACTGGTGGGATCGGCGTCGGCCAACCAGTTCACCACATCGCCGATGAAGCCGAAGACGATGATTTCGCCAATAGCAACCAAGGCGGCGGAAACCGCCATCAAGGCGAGCCAGCGTTTGGCGCCGTGGCTGTAATGGAGACAGAATTCCAGCAATCCCTTGGGGGGCTCGACCGGGTCACCCTTGGGATAGGGGTCAAGTCGTGATTCAAACCAGCGCAACATCTCTTTGGACCATTCGTTAAAGACGGATTCGTTCAGTCGCCCATAGCTGTGCGACCTCAACCGCAGTTGAGGTCAAGGCATATCTGGCCGACGGTTCGAACCCGCGCGGAAATTTCGGAACCATCGCTCGTGCGACCAGAAAGGGTGCAGAGGAGCGACGTGCAGGCGGCTGCCTAGCGCCTCCCCTCAAGTGTTGTCCCAATTGACGCCACAAGAGTCATGCTATGCAGTCGTGAGCCGCGTAGGATACACGAGATTGCAGAATCGGCTGTCACCCGACGGCCACACCTTTGACAGAACACCATGACAATTGGACCGCTTCATGCGCACCGAGAGTGAACAGACCGTCTACCTCAAGGACTATGCCCCGACCCCGTACCGGATCGTGTCAGTAGAGCTGGATTTCAGAATTCTTGAGGAGAGCACCCGCGTACGGGCGCAGTTGACAATTGAGCCGCGTGAGGAAACCGCGCCAGGCACGCCGCTGGTGCTGGATGGGGATGAACTCAAACTGGACTCCGTTGCCATGGACGGAGCACCTCTGGTGCAGTCAGCCTATGCTGCAGATGCCAATTCGTTGACCCTGGTGGAACCACCCCACCGCCGCTTCGTCCTTGAGACCGAAGTTACGCTGACGCCCGAAGCCAATACCAAGTTGATGGGTCTCTACCGTTCCAGCGGTACATGGTGCACGCAATGCGAGCCCGAAGGCTTTCGACGCATCACATATTATTTGGACCGGCCAGATGTGCTGGCTCCGTTCAAGGTACGCATGAGCGCGCCCAAATCGGTTGCGCCGGTACTGCTGGCCAATGGCAATCTGGTGGACAAGGGCGAGTTGGGCGACGGCTTGCACTTCGCCGTCTGGGAAGACCCGTTCCTCAAGCCGGCCTATCTCTTCGCGCTGGTCGCCGGAGATCTCGGCTCGATCAAGGACAGCTTCACCACCATGAGCGGTCGCAATGTCGAACTGGGCATTTATTGCACACACGGCAAGGAGGCCGAATGCGCCTATGCCATGGACAGCCTGATCCGCTCCATGGCCTGGGATGAACGTCGTTTTGGGCGTGAATACGATCTAGACGTGTTCAACATCGTGGCCGTTTCTGACTTCAATTTCGGCGCAATGGAGAACAAGGGCCTTAACATCTTCAACGACAGGCTGGTCTTCGCCAAGCCCGAGACCGCCACCGACGCCAATTACCATGGCATCGAACGGGTCATCGCGCACGAATACTTCCACAATTGGACCGGCAATCGCATCACCTGCCGCGACTGGTTCCAGCTCTGCCTGAAGGAGGGCCTGACGGTCTTCCGTGACCAGGAGTTCACCAGCGACGAGCGCAGCCGCCCGGTACAGCGCATCCATGACGTGCAAAATCTACGCACGAGCCAGTTCCCCGAAGATGGCGGCCCGCTGGCCCATCCGCCCCGCCCCGACAGCTTCCGGGAGATCAACAACTTCTACACCACCACGGTTTACGAGAAGGGCGCGGAAATCGTGCGGATGCTGGCAACGCTTTTGGGCGAGGACGGCTTCCGCAAAGCCATGGACCTTTATTTCGAGCGACATGATGGCGACGCGACCACGATCGAGGCGTTCATCAAGGTTTTCGAGGATTCAAGCGGCCGCGACCTCAGCCAGTTCGCCACCTGGTACCTGCAGGCCGGGACGCCGCTGGTTAGCGTGTCGGACAGCTATGATGGTGCCAGTCAGACATACTCGCTGACCTTGAGCCAGAAGGTTGACCCAACGCCAGGCGAGCCGACCAAGAAGCCTCTGTTGATACCGGTTCGCTTTGGACTGATCGGCCCGAACGGGAGCCCGCTCGGATGGACCCGGGTTTCCGGTGGCACAGTGGATGGCGATCTCATTCTGCTCGATTGCGAGAGCCTGACTCTGACTTTTCAGGGTGTCGGCAACAAACCCGTGCCATCGCTGTTTCGCGGGTTCTCGGCACCGGTCAAGGTCAGCACCAACCTGACCCAGGACGACCTGCTGTTCCTGGCGCGTCACGACAGTGATCCATTCAACCGCTGGGATGCCCTGCAGACGGCGTCCACCACGCTGATTGCCCGAGCGGCACAGGGCCAGCCCTATTCCGAGGGCGAAGTGGAGGCCCTGCGCGCTGCACTTGTCGATACATTGGAAAATCGTGAGCTCGACGACGCCTTCAAGGCGCAAGCGCTCGAGATTCCGGCTGAAACGATCGTCGGCCGGTATATCGGCACGGACGTGGACCCGGACGCGGTGGCGGAAGCGCGCAAAGCGCTGGTGACAGCGCTTGTATCGCCTGTGGCGACGAAGCTGGCCGGCGCGTACCACGCCTTAGCAACGCAGGACATCTATAGCCCCGACGCCAAGCAGGCTGGTCGGCGCTCACTGCGCAATGGGCTGCTGTCACTGCTCACGACGGGTTCGGAGCATGGAGCCGCGCTCGCTGCCGAGCAGTTCAACACTGCCACCAACATGACCGACCGTTACGCGGCCATGGCCATCTCGGCTCGCAACTGGACCAGCGACGCCCATGCGCTGCTCGGCGAATTCCGGACACGGTTTGCGGGTGATCCGCTGGTGTTCGACAAATGGCTCACCGCGTCGGCACAGGCGCCTGATGGCGGCGTGATCGACAGGATGCGGTCCGTACTGGCTGCGCCTGACTTTCCCAAGACCAACCCCAACAGGCTCCGCTCACTGCTGGGCAGCTTCGTGATGAGCAACCCGGTGCAGTTTACCCGCAAGGATGGTGCCGGGTTCCGCTTTGTCACCGAAGCGGTTGCGGAAATCGACACGGTCAACCCGCAGGTGGCCTCACGCATCCTGACGGGTTTCCGCGTTCTTCCCACGCTCGAAACTTCAAGGCGCCAAGCCGGAACTGCGGCCCTGCAGGCCCTAAAGGACCAGCATGGTCTCAGCCGCAATGTGAGCGAGATCCTCGACCGGATCCTGGCCAGTTAACGATCCGAAAGGGGGGATGGCAACGCCATCCCCCTGCCCTCTCCCGCAACGAAATCCCCCGTCAGTTTTTTGGAAGAATTTTTCTTTCCGGCTAAGTGATTCAGCTGACTCTGCTTTTTCCCTTGCACGCTGCTTTCGGCCGAATGCCACACTGGACAACTCGGGGCGACCTGATTCATACCTTGTTAAGGGCAAATCGGGTTCGGGTCTAAACCCTTTCAAAGGATGGAGAATTTCATGCGGTCGTCGGGGACATCCGGCGCCGGCGCTCTTGGATTCTGCGCTGGCAAATGGAACAGGACTGGACGGCGCAAATCACCAGCACAAGCGTCATGGACATGGCGCTTCACTCGCACCAGCGCTGCGGTCGCGGCCACCGCATTTTTCGCTGCCGGCCTTTTTGTCGTCTATGACGTCGCGCGCACCATTGCAGGCGTCCAGCATGAACTTGCTGCCATCGGTGAAATGCTGGCGGCCGACATCGCCATGCGTTCCCCCGATGACGCACAGGTCACAATCGAGGCTGCCAGCTTGCGCACCGGCGGTCTCATCAAGGCCAGCCTGGCCGCAGCAACAACACCGGGTCTTCTGACCGAAAGCATACCGGCCGGTCCGCATGGCACACTCGGCCTGGAGGTCGAGCATGGCGCGGCGCTCTCCGGGGTCAGTGGGCGTGGCGCAGCTGCCTTTGCCCTCGCGGGTCTTCTGACCCTCGCATCAGCGCGCCGCCGCAAGGGTATGCCGGCGCCCGAAGAGCGGGACAGCTATGACCAGCTTGCCGCTGCCATTCCCATGGGCCTTGCCTGCTGGACTGGCTCGGGACAGTTGATTGTCTGCAATGAACAGTATCGGAAACGGCTGGATCTCGACGACGCCCGGCTCACTTATCATCAGGCTGTCAGCCGACTGATCGCCGGCGGCTACATGAAGCTGGTGCGCGAGAACGACAGCCTGCGCCAGCTCGAACTGCACTGCCAGGATGGTACGTGCCTGCAAATCGATGAGAGACCGCTTGGCGACGGCGCTTTCATGACGCTGGTTTCAGACGTTACCGAAACAAAGCGCACAGACGCGATGCTGCAGACCATTCGTGAAGAACAGCGCCAACTCGCGCGCCGCTATCACGAGGAAAAGCTGAAAGCCGAGGCCGCCAGCCGCGCCAAGACCAATTTCCTCGCCCATCTCAGCCACGACATTCGCACCCCGCTCAACCATATCATCGGCTTTGCGGAATTGATGCAGCACCAGACCTACGGGCCGCTGGGCGACAAGCGCTATGCGGAGTACGTCGACACCATCAAGTCATCCGGCGAGCACCTTCTGGCGTCCTTCGCCGCTATTCTCGACTTGGCCGAACTTGAAGGTGGCCGCAAAGCCCTCAGGCAGGATCCGGTTCTGCTCGACGAAGTGCTCAAGAGTGTGGTCGATCGCTTCAAGGGGCAGGCCCAGCGCGCTGGCGTAACGCTCCTGGTGGGCCGGGAAACCGGCGCTGTACTGCGCGGCGACCGTCTCGGCTTCATGCGGATGATTGGCAATGTGATGGACAACGCCCTTCGGTTCACCCAGACAGGCGGGCAGGTGACCCTGGCCAGCTTCGCCGCCGATGACGGCGTGGTAATCGAAGTGAGCGATACAGGCATCGGGATGGACGAAGATCGCCTTACCAGCCTCAGCCAGCCTTTCGCCTTGGGCGATGCCAGCTTCACTCGCGACGGCGTCGGCCCGGGGCTCGGCATCTCCATCGCAAGAGCCATAGCCGAACAGAGCGGTGGCAACCTGGCCATTGATTCCAGCCCGATGATTGGCACTACCGTCGCCATTTCCTTGCCTATCGAGCCGGCCGCGGGCAGCCTGGCGGCCTAAAGCGACTTCGCCTTCTCATACCATTCGGACGCTGCTGCTTCGACCTCTGCGCGCATCTGGGCAATGTCGAGTTCAAGTCGGGCGAAATCGGGATAGTTGGACAATTGCGCCAGCAGGTCTTTGAACGGACCGGTCCAGGCCTCTTCCTTGAATGGGCTGACCAAGGCGGAGCTCATCACCTGCAGCACCGTCGAGTAAAGGCTGTGGATGTCAGCCAGGCGTTGCCCCTGGGGCAGCAGGCCGACTTCGGCCAGTCGTGCAAGGACCCTGGCCGTCGTCTCCTGCGGCAGCGCAATTTGTGCACCGGCCACGAGTTGGGCGGACTGAGCGACGAACTCAAGGTCCACAAGGCCCCCGCTGACCAGCTTGAGATCAAAGGCGTGACGCGGTTTGCGCTCGCGGGCCATCAATGCACGCATGGCAACAACGTCCTCTATGGTCTTGGTGTTGTCGCGCGGACGCGCCATGACTTCGGCAATCTCCGCATCCACCTTTTCGCCAAGCTTTCCGGTTGCTGCGACGACCCGGGCCCGGCTCAGCGCCAGGTGCTCCCAGGTCCAGGCGTTATCCTTGTGATAGGCGCGGAAGCCGGCCAGACTGGTGGCCAGCGGACCTGAATTGCCGGACGGGCGCAGGCGCATATCGGCCTCATACAGCACACCTTCCGCAGTGGGTGCGGAGACGGCCGCGACTAGACGCTGGGTGAGACGGGCGAAATAGTGCGAGGTCGAGAGTTGCCGCTCGCCATCAGATTCGGTGTCGGGCGCGTCGTAGAGCAGGATAAAATCGAGATCGGACGTGAACGTCATCTCCCCGCTCGCCATCTTGCCAAAGGCCAGCAAGGCAATTTCAGCGCCTTCGATGCGGCCGTGCCGAATTGCGAACTCGTCCTGCACCTTGGCAAAGAGCCGGTTGAGCAGCGTTTCAGCCAGCGCCGTAAACTGCTCTCCCGCCCCTTGCGCGCTGACCGTGCCAGAGAGCAGCCCCGCGGCGACCAGAAACTTCTGCTCCTGTCCTATGATGCGGGCCCGGTCGATCAGATCCTCATAGGAACGCGCATCGGCCAGAAAGGCATCGACCTTGGCAACAAGGACGTCGCGATGGGTCACATCATTGGCAAAGGCCGGGTCGATCAGACTGTCCATGACGTGCGCGCGATGAATGACGGCCTCTGCCATGCGCGGCGCCGAAGCCATGAACTGCACCAGCAATGTTCTGAGCTGCGCGTGGTTGCGCAAAAGCGCGAAAAGCTGGACGCCTGCGGGCAAGCGCGAAAGGAAATCGTCGAAATGGGCCAGTGCCTCATCGGCATTGCCGGCGCGGCCCAGGGTCAACAAGAGCGCTGGCAGAAGTTCGGTCAGGTGCGCGCGCGCGGCCGAGGTGCGTGTGGCGGCATAGCTGCCATAGTGCCACTTGCGGACGGTTTGGCTGGCCTTCTGGGCATCGGCGAAGCCCATCGCGGTCAGTGTCTCCAGAGTATCCGGATCGTCATCGCTGCCCGTGAAGACCAGGTTGCCCTCACCCGAGCCGAGCGTCTCACCCTGGGTGAACAACTCGGCATAATAGCGGGCCACGCGCTCCAGCGCAGCGCGGTAGGCCTTCTCGAATTGCGCGCGGTCGGCCTCGCCCATCAAGCGGCCAATGACCGCCACCGCCTCTGGCGTGTCGGGCATGATATGGGTCTGCTCGTCGCGCAGCATCTGCAATCGGTTCTCAACGGCGCGCAGATACCAGTACGTCTCAGTCAGTTCCTGGGCTGTCTGGGTGCTGATCCAGTCGGCCTGGGCCAGCGCCGCCAGTGCCTGAGTTGTCGGCCGCGCCCGCAGGGCCTGGTCGCGGCCACCGGCGATCAATTGCTGGGTCTGGGCGAAAAACTCGATCTCGCGAATGCCCCCGCGTCCGAGCTTTACATTGTGGCCCTCGACGCGGATATCACCGACCTTCTTGGACACGTTGATCTGGCGCTTCATGGCCTGAATGTCGGCAATGGTGGCAAAGTCCAGGTGCTTGCGCCAGACATAGGGCGCAAGGTCCTTGAGGAATGTTTCCCCCACCGCTTTGTCACCGGCGCAGGGACGTGCCTTGATCCAGGCAGCCCGCTCCCAATTCTGGCCACGCACCTCGTAATAAGCGAGCGCCGCATCGACCGAGAGCGCCACCGGAGTGGATCCGGGATCAGGGCGCAGACGCAGGTCCGTCCGGAACACATAGCCGCCGGCCTGCCGGTCCTCCATCAACCCCACCAATTTCTGCACCATGCGCGAATAGATCTTGGTGGCTTCGAGCGGATCAGCGAGCACCGGCTTTTGCGGGTCGAAGAAGGCTACGATGTCGATATCGGACGAGTAGTTCAACTCGCGGCCGCCATGCTTTCCCAGGGCGAAGATGGCGAGGCCAGAATTGGCAGCGCGCGCTTTCTCAGCGGGAATGGCCAAGTGCCCCTTCTCAAAGGCCTGGCGCATCAGCAGGTCCAGGGCCGCCTCGAGGGCCGCGTCGGCGAGATCGGACAAGGCCTCTGTGGCGCGGGCCGTAGTCCAGGCACCACCTGTTTCCGCGACGGCTGCCAGCAGGGCCGTACGGCCCTTGGCCAGTCGAAGCGTCTGAGCCACGTTCGGCTCGTCGTCCTCGCCACCAGCGCGCGCGACCTCCGCGATCAACTCGGAAAACGCTCTATCGGGTCCCGCCTGCAGGGCCGGGGCAAGCCACTCGCCGTGTTCCCGCGCCAAATCAAGCAGATATGGAGCTGCTTCAAGCAAAGGGCCCAGGGTGGACACATATGTGCCTAGTGCGCTGGAAACGCCCGAGGGCATATCCTCCAGCATAGCGAGAAATCGAGGAGTGGCAGCAGGCGGCAAGGGCGTGAGAATTGTGCTCATTTTTGAGGCATAGCCTGCCCCCGCCGCCCCCGCAAGGCAGCGCTAGCGGGCGGGAATTTCCAATACGGCGCGAACGCCGGGGCCATTATCCTCAATACCGAATGTTCCCCCATGCAAACGCGATACGGCGCTGACAAGAGACAGCCCAAGGCCCGATCCGGGCTCGGAACGACTTTTTTCGAGCCGCACAAAACGTTCCAGCACGCGCTTGCGGTCGGCGTTCGGAATACCCGGCCCATTGTCGGCGACAATGATCCGTACCTTGCCGGCATCCTGACGCAGACTTACAGCAATCCGACCGGGTGAACCGTCCTCAGGACGGGCATATTTGATGGCGTTTTCGAGCAGATTGACCATGGCCTGACCGATCAGCTCACGATTGGCCTTGAGCATTACGCCCGAGGCGATATCGGTCTCCACGACAATACCGGCATCCTCGGCCACCGGGCTGTAGAGTTCTGCAACATCGGCGACAATGTCGCTGATATTGATCTCGGACAACGCGCCAGAGGGCGCGCCGGCCTCAACCCGGGCAATCATCAGCAAGGCATTGAAGGTCTGAATCAGACGATCGCTTTCGGCAATGACCGTCTCCAGTGCCTGCTCCCGTGTCTCCATACTGGCAGTGTCGCGCAGTGCCGCTTCGGCCTGATTGCGCAGCCGTGTCAGAGGGGTCTTGAGATCATGAGCGACATTGTCGGTCACTTCCTTGAGGCCCTGCAGAAGTTGCTCGATGCGATCCAGCATGGCGTTCAGATTGGTTGCCAGAGCGTCGAATTCGTCGTTGCGTTTGGTCACCGGCACACGCTCGGAGAGATTGCCCGACATGATCTTGGTTGAGGTCTGCTGGATGGTGTCGATGCGCCTCAGCACACGCCGGGCGGTGATGCCGCCCGCGATGAGTGAGAACAGAATGATTCCCACGACACCGACCAGAAAGCTTTGCAGGATTATGGCGGAGTAGCCACGCCGTTCGACGATATCGCGCCCGACCACCAATCGCATGCCATTGGCCAGCTCGACCGACCGCACCACGGCAACCCCTTCGCGCTGGCGTGGTGGACGCATTTCTTCGGCGCTCGCGTCATCCCCCAATGGATTGGGACGCTCATAGTCAAAACTGTAGATGCCTGGGGTGATGACCACTTCAGCGGGAACATCGGTCACGTTGCCCAGGAGGTAGAGGCCGGTAGCATCTCCCAGGAAATAGATCCCCGGCCCGGGTTGGCTCGACAGGCGATTGACGGCAAATGCGAGTGCACGAATGCCCTGATTGGCCTCGATGCGCTGGAACTGGCGGATTTCGCGGTCAATATCCTCGGTCTGCTGGCGCTGGATCTGCACGCTGGACTGCCAGCCGATGAAAGCCATCAGCAGAATGGCGAAGACCACGAAAATGGCAATGAAAGTCGCGGTCAGGCGAACGGTGGAAGTGCGCCAGACCTGGGCGAAGCGGCTCACGGGCTACTCCCGGATCATGTAGCCGGCGCCGCGCACAGTGTGCAGGAGCGGATTGGCATGGCCCTTGTCGATCTTGGACCTGAGTCGGGACATATGCACGTCGATGACATTGGTCTGGGGGTCGAAGTGATAATCCCAGACATTTTCCAGCAACATGGTTCGCGTCACCACCTTGCCGGCATTCTTCATCAGATATTCGAGGAGCCGGAATTCACGCGGCTGGAGGAGAATGTTCTCGCCTTCGCGTTCAACTTTCCGGCTGAGGCGATCCAGGGTCAGGCCGCCCACAGCATAGCTGGTGGCCGCCTCGGCCGGGCTGGACCGGCGGGCCAGAACCTCGATACGAGCCAGCAGTTCGGTGAAGGCGTAGGGTTTGGTGAGGTAATCGTCGCCGCCCGCGCGGAGGCCAGTGACGCGGTCATCGACTTCGCCAAGCGCGGACAGGATCAATACGGGCGTCTTGTCGTCCTCGGCACGCAGGCTCTCGACAATGCTGAGCCCGTCGCGACGGGGCAGCATGCGATCCACGATCAAAACATCGTAGTCCATGCCGGAGGCCATGGCATAGCCTGTCTCGCCGTCGGCGGCATGGTGGGTAACGTGACCCGCCTCATCAAGGGCCTGGACCAGGTAGCTCGCCGCTTCGCGGTCGTCTTCGATGAGCAGGATCTTCACGGGTGACGCTCCGAAAATACTGAATGTTGGGCCCCGGCAAGGCCCGGAGCCCAACAGTTCTATCACTCAGTCTCGCCAATCGGCAGACCAACAAAACGTGCCTCACCATCGCGGGCAATCTTGATCAGAACAGTGTTAAGGCCACGATCCTGAACGGCCTGCACCGCCTGGTCGAAGTCACCGGGTTCGGACACGGGCTTATTGTCCACCTCGAGAATGACGTCTCCGGTGGCAAAGCCGCGCTGGGCAGCCTGGCTGTCGCCATCCACATTCTGGATCAACAGACCACCCGAACCGTCACCATTGGGCACCAGGGTCATACCAAGGGCCGTAGCGGCTTCCGGCAGGGCCTCGGGCGGGGTCGGCTGCTCAGGCGTCTCTGCGACAGCGGTTTCGTCGAGCTGCTGGAGCTGGACCGAAACAGTAGTCTCTGCTCCATCGCGCCAGATGGTCAGTTCCACTGTACTGTCGGGGGCCTTGCCGGCGATGGTGCGGCTCAGATCGAGCGCATCGTTGATCTGTTCGCCATCAACCTGCAGGATGATGTCACCTGATTCAACGCCAGCGGCGCCGGCCGGACCATCTTCGGTCGGCTCCCGGACAATAGCACCCCGGGCATTGGGCAACCCGACGCTATCCGCGATATCGCGGCTGACGTCCTGGATGGAAACACCAAGGTAGCCACGGGTCACCGTGCCATCCTCGATCAGCTGACCGACAATCTGCTGCACGGTACGGGCCGGGATGGCGAAGGCGATGCCGACATTGCCACCAGTGGGCGAGTAGATGGCCGTGTTCACGCCGACCACTTCGCCATTAGCATTGAAGGCCGGGCCGCCCGAATTACCGGTGTTGACGGCGGCGTCAATCTGCAGGAAGTCGCCATAGTTCGAGCCGCCTATGTCGCGACCGGCACCCGAAATGACACCGACTGTCACCGTGCCGCCAAGGCCGAAGGGATTACCAACGGCAACAACCCAGTCGCCAACACGGCTCGGCTGATCATCGCTTTCGAAGCCCACGAACGGAAGGTCTTCGCCTTCGATCTTGAGCACGGCCAGATCGGTGCGCTCGTCGGTCCCGACAATCTCGGCAACCTGTTCAGAGCCGTCCTCAAACACGACCGTTACCTTGGTGGCGTCTTCGACGACGTGATTATTGGTGACCACGTAGCCGTCGGCCGAAATGATGAAACCCGAGCCCGCGGCCATGAAGCGGCGCGGAGCCTGCTGCCCACCGGGGGCGCCTTGACCGTTTGGACCACCGAATTGATCAAAGAAGTCGCGGAAGGGGTGGTCTTCGGGCAGGTCGGGGAAATTGAACTCGAAGTTGAAGTCACGACCGCCACGCTGGACGGTGCGACCGGGCGCTTCGGCTTCCACCAGGATCGAAACCACTGCCGGCTTGACCGCTTCGACAAGATCGGCAAAGCCCTGCTGCACCTGTGCCTGGGGCACAACAATCTGTGCGGCATTCTGCATCTGCGCATTAGCGGCCTGGCCGGTGAGGACAAAGGCCGTAGAAACGCCGCCGACGCCAACCAGAAGAGCCAGTGCCGATGCGCCCAGCCAATGGCGGGTACGCGAAAGAATAGTCGAACGCATGGGAACGTATCTCCTTCGTTAAGCTCTCAACAGCTTGTGGTGATACGTATGGAACGACGCGCCTTTCGACGAAGTTGCGCCAAGATTAAGGTTTGGCAATGTTGCGGGCGGGATTGTGACCGCGCGTGACTAATTCCGGTCGCGTTTAAGGGCGTCCAGCGCTTCGGTCTCCGCCGGGGTCAAGCCATCGGCATGCGGCGTGATTGTGCGGCGGGGCGCCAGAAGAATCGCCACCAACCCAACAATCAGCAATAATGGTGCCGCTGCCCAAAGCAGGATTGTGTGTGCACCAAGGCGGGGATTGAGCAGTACATATTCGCCGTAGCGATCAACGACAAATTGCTCGACTTCTGCATTGCTATCTCCCGCGACCAGACGCTCACGCACCAGAATGCGCAGATCACGGGCGAGATCGGCATCACTGTCGTCAATGGACTGGTTCTGGCAGACGAGACATCGCAATCCAGCCGAAATGTCTCGCGCACGCTGCTCCAGCGCCGGATCGGGCAGGATCTCGTCCGGCCCGACAGCGTTCGCAACGGAAGACAGGGAAAGCCAGAGGCAAACGAGCAGCAGGCGGAAGATCATCGCACCTGCTCCAGCTTGGTCTTGCGGGCAGTCTGCGGCACACCAAGGCGTACTCGCCGGTCGGTTAGCGACAGCATCCCTGCCCCCGCCATGACCAGGGCTCCGATCCAGATCAAGAGGATATAGGGTTTATGCCAGAGGCGAACCACATGGGTGTCATCCAATGGCTCGCCAAGTTGCAGGTAAAGCTGGGACAGACCGTAGGTCTGGATTGCCGCTTCGGTCGTAGGCATGCCCCTGGCCACGTAAGTGCGGCGCTCGGCCACCAGAAACTGGGTATCTCCACCGGCGCCGGTCACTGTGAAATAGCCAGCGTCCGCCACATAATTGGCACCCGACATCTGTTCGAAACGATCAAATGAGATTTGATAGCCCGCCAGCTCGGCCGTTTCACCTGGGTTAAGCGTTGTGACCAGTTCGGTTTCCCACGCAGAGACCGCGACGATGCCCAACACGGTCAAGCCCAGCCCCATGTGAGCGATTGCTGTCGACCAAATGCTGCGCGGCAGCCCGGCGAGGCGTCGCAAGCTCTCGGCCAGGGGGATACGGCCCAGTCGGCTACGCTCGACCAATTCGGCCAGAGCGCCAAAACTGACCCAGAAGCCAAGCAGAAGCCCAATGGGAACCAGCGAAATGGAGGTTCCGCCAAGGGCAGAGATCAAAATGGCCAGGAACACGGCAAGCGCGGCAAAACCAATCAGGCGTTGTCCGGCCGCGACCAGATCCGCGCGCTTCCAGGCGAGCAAGGGACCAAACGGCAGCACTAGGAGCAACGGCGCCATCAATGCCCCAAAGGTGAAGTTGAAGAAGGGCGCGCCGACCGAGATTGTCGTTCCGGTCAGGGCATCAAGCAGCAAGGGGTAGAGCGTGCCCACCAGCACCGCGCCGACCGCAGTGGCCAGGAAGAGATTGTTGAGGATCAGTGCGCCCTCGCGGCTGATTGGTGCAAACAACCCGCCCTGGCGCAGCGCTGGGGAGCGCATGGCAAAAAGCAGAAAGGCCCCGCCAATCAGAACCGCCAGCATGGTGAGGATGACCAGGCCGCGGGTAGGATCGCTGGCAAAAGTATGCACCGAAGTCAGAATGCCCGAGCGCACGAGGAAGGTGCCCAGAAGCGAGAGCGAGAAGGTTATGATGGCGAGGAAGATCGTCCAGATCTTGAGCGCATTGCGCTTTTCCATCACCAGCGCTGAATGCAGTAGCGCCGTGCCGGCCAGCCAGGGCATGAAGCTGGCATTCTCCACCGGATCCCAGAACCACCAGCCGCCCCAGCCGAGCTCGTAATAGGCCCAATACGACCCCATGGCGATGCCTAGGGTCAGAAAGATCCAGCTCAGCATGGTCCAGGGCCGCACCCAGCGCGCCCATGCCTGGTCTATGCGGCCCGAGATCAGCGCTGCCATGGCGAAGGAAAAGCAGATCGAAAAGCCGACATAGCCCGCATAGAGCAATGGGGGATGTATAGCGAGACCGATATCCTGCAGCACCGGATTGAGGTCACCTCCCTCGAGGGGGGCAGGGGAAAGCCGGGCAAATGGGTTGGAAGTAAAGAGCGTGAAACCGGCAAAGGCAGCGGTCAGCAGGCTCTGGGTGCCGAGCACAAGATTAGTGAGGTCAGAAGGCAGGTCCCTGCTGAATGCAGCCGCCAGGGCGCCGAAGAGAACCAGGATAAGAACCCAAAGCAGCATAGAGCCTTCATGGTTGCCCCAGACACCAGAGATCTTGAAGATCAGGGGCTTGAGCGAATGCGAATGATTGGCCGCCAGCGCCAGGCTGAAGTCGGACACCACAAAGGCATGGACCACTGCCAGAAAAGCCACTGCCACAAGAACGAATTGCAGAACGGCCGCCTGGCTCATGACGGCTGCCAGGCGCTCACCCCGCTGCCAGAGAGTTAATCCCCCCAGGGCCGAGACCGAGGCGATCACAAAGGCCAGGATAAGAGCAAAATGTCCAAGCTCGATGCTCACTGGGCGGCCTCCTCCGGTCGCCACTCTCCCTGGGCCTTGAGCGCCTCGACGACCTCCTTGGGGATGTAGTTCTCATCGTGCTTGGCCAACACGTTGCTGGCTTCAAAGCGCCCATCAGCACCAAGGCTGCCTTCGGCAACCACGCCCTGCCCTTCGCGAAAAAGGTCAGGAAGGATACCGACATAATGCGCGACAATGTCGTGACCGCCGTCAGTGATCGTGAACAGGTTCTCCTGGCCGTCACGCGCCCAGCTGCCTTCCTTGACAAGCCCGCCAAGGCGGATGGCCTGCCCCGGGGGAACTTCGCGGGATACAACGTCACTGGGCGCGTAGAAAAACACGATCTGGTCACGCAGCGCCACCAGCACCAGCGCAGTTGCGATGGCGAGCACCACTGCCAGACCGACAATGGTGGCAAGGCGCTTCTGCTTGCGAGTCAGGCCGCGGCGCGCCTGAGCCGGCATAGTCATGGCTGTTCTCCATTCAGCGTCAGTCCCGCATCCAGGGCGAGCGTGTCCAGACCCCCACGATCAAACGCGGCGGGATAGGCGTCAACTGCGGCATCATAGGCGCGCTGCGCATTTTCGCGATCACCCAGAACCAGATAGGAACGGACCAGTTGGGCCCACTCCTCCACCGAACCGCCTTCACCAAACAGGCGTTCGGCGAGTCCGCCGACCATGTCTGCGATTCTCTCTGACTGTTCTGCCGCGGTCACATCCACGCCGTCGTTTTGGGCAACGGCCAGGCCCTGTCGTGCGGCCGGCAGCCAGGGTTCATCGCCTTGCGCGTGTTCGATGACCTGCTGCCAATAGGTTGCCGCCTCTTCATAGCGTTCCATACGCATGAGCTCAGCGGCCAGATAGAGCCGGGAGCGCACATGCGCTTGGTCGGCGTCTGCTGCCTGCTGCAACAGGTCCATGGCTTCGTCGGAACCGGCGCCACGGGCATCCAGCAGCAGGGCCTCGGCCAGATTGGTCTGCAACTCCGCCGTTGGCTCGGACAGAGCGAGGACGCGCCGATAGGCTCTGGCGGCATCGGCAAAACGTCCCATTTCTGCATAAGCCGGCGCAATAACCTGCCAGCCACGCAGATCCTCGGGACTTTGCGCCAACCGTGCCTCTATGCGTGCAACCGCCTCACTCAGGTTCAGTGATTGCGCGGCCAGTTCCGGGCGATCCGCCAAGGGTTGAGCAGGCAAATCCGGTCGCCCGAGAAGGGCGTACAGGCCAAGACTGAGCACGGCGGTGGCAGCAAGCCCCAACAGCACTGGCACCATCCCGAGAGGTCTGGCGCTGACCGGAGCCGTCGCAGACCTGTTCCGCAAGATCTCGCGCGCCAGCTCACCCTTGGCCGCCACGGCCTGTTCGGGATCGAGCTTACCGTCGCGCTCGTCGATCTCGATGGCTTCCAGGGCCATTCGATATTGTCTGTTGTGATCAGTCATTTCGTCGCCCGTCGCGTTGACCGTGCGTCCTGCTGCCGCATAAAACAGAGCGGCGCAGGCAGTGGCGGTAACGGCAATGGCAATCGACCAGAAAATCATGGGCCCCAAACGCTTGTTTGCCCAATGCGGCAAGGCATGGTCCTCTATAAGCCCAATGCGGCGAAAAACCATCAAAACAGAGCGTGAAACCAGGGACGCATTGCCACAGGGGCTTGTGGTCGCGGGCCCATTTGCCGCATGAGCGACACGCTTTTCGACTTTGCAGTATTCGGATCCACGCCCACAGCGCAACTTCTTGCCGGTTTGCTGGCTGGTGAGCATGGCAGGAAAGTTCTGCTGGTCGGACATAACCGGGCCGGCTACCGGTTGCCCCGCGGGATGGATTTGTCCGTTGCGCCCATCACGCGCCCTGAAAGCTGGTCCATCTTGACCGAGACCGCCCCTGAGGTCGCACGACTGGTCACGCATATTGCCGGGCGAAGCGCTGTCTCCCGCATTGACCCCATTTTCTTCGCACAGGAGCCGCACGCCTGCGAGGCACTCTCTCACATCCGGCATATGGCCAGCGGCTTTGGAATTGCAGCCGAACCACTTGGCCAGTCAATCCTCGGTGGCAACCGCTCAGGGATCATCTTGCGAGACGCCCTCAGGCTCAACCGACCACATCTGGAGATGGAGTTTGAATCCTGGCTGGCAGACCGATCCGTGCTTCGGCCGATACCCTCTTCGGTGACAATTGGCAACGACGGTGGGGTGCAGCTTGAGACCCCGGATAAGCCCCTTAGCGCTCGCCAGGCCGTGCTGGCCGACGACGAGGCGATCATACGGTGGTTGCCGCTCCGCCAGTGGCCGACGTTGTTTCGTCGCGTGCCCAGCACAAGCATCCTTACAACGCCGACACGGGCATTGGCCGCTTCGGTCATGCTTGAGCTCGATAGCGGCCTGTTTCTAACGCAGCAGACCGAGGGCGGCATCGCCGCATTCGGCCCAGGTGAGCGGGCAGAATTTTCTGAGCACGTGCGCGCCCTTCTGGGACAGGACAGGCGTCTGGAGCAGGCTGGTCAAACAAGTTATGTCGCCCTGGCAACCAGGGATGGGGCGCCAGCATTCGGACGGGCAGCGGGTCTGGGCGCGGACGTCGTAGCCGCTACCAGCTGCCATGGTGCGTTCATAGTCCCGGCGCTGGCCCGGTGGTTGACGGGCGAAGCCTCTGCCGGCGAGGCGCTCTGGTTTGACCTGCATCTGGTCAACCGCGGCGACCAGTCGAAACGGGTTGATGAGTACTGTTGGCCGGCAGAAAGGCCGACCGTATGAGATCGCAGATCAATCGGTTGCCCGAGACCGCCCCTAAGGGCTTTGCCGGGAGCGCTATCGACAGGAACCGCCCTGTGCGTTTCCGGCTCGACGGGCGCATAGTCACAGGATTTGAAGGCGATACCGTACTGAGCGCCGCCCTGGCTTCCGGCATAGACACAATGGGGTCGCATCTGAATTACCCCGTTGGACTGACCGGGCGCGCTTACCCCGCCATAAGCCACGCTAGCCTGCGTCATGACCCCCAGTTTGCACTGCCGATGGCCAGAACGCCGGCACAGGATGGTGCCGATTTCGTGTCCTTGGGCGCCCAACGATCCCGTGGCATTTCCCGGTTGTTCCAGCCTGGACGGACGCTTGGCCTGAAGCTGGATGCGACCCATCCCCTGTCCCATCCGTGGCGAGCCGCGACGGGCGTCGCTGGCAGTTCCTGCCAGTTGCTGGTTATAGGCGGGGGAGTCGCCGGCTTGTCTGCTGCATTGGCTGGGGCCAGGGCCGGACTGAGCGTCACCCTCGTCGAATCTCGCGCATTTCTAGGGGGAAACTCAGGACTGTTCGGCACTCAGGAGGGAGAAGACACCCCAGAAGAAAGCATGGCCCGGCTCTCTGCAGAAGTTGAAGCCGCCGATGCGATCACGGTCCTCAAGTCCACAGAGGTGTTTGCCATTCGGCCAGGCATGGTCCGCGCGCATCAGATTGATGTCACCTCGGGTAACAGTCGGGGGCACGTTATCGACATCGCAACGACACACATTGTCATAGCAACGGGGTCACTCGAACGCCTGCCGCTATTTCCCGGCAACCGGCTGCCAGGTGTTACCGGAACATTGGATGCCTATGAGATGGCGACGCGATATGGTGTGTGGCCGGGCCAGCATGCCGTTGCCGCAACCAACAGCAACTTTGCTTATCGGCTCGCGATGCTGGCAAGAGATGCGGGCGTGGGCGTCGACCGCATATTGGATAGCCGCCCGGAGACGGCATCTCGGTTTATCGCGTTCTCTCGGGCATATGGCATTGTCCAGTCTCCCGGCACCATCGTTACCGCAGCCGGGATCGCGCGCGCTGGTGGCACATTGTCGGTGCATCTGGACGGCCGCAACGGGACGCCGCTTGTGACTGATCGGCTGTTGGCCTGTGGCGGCTGGCAACCCGACCTTACCCTTTGGCACATCGCTGGAGGACACAGCGCATGGCATGCCGAGCGCCGAAGGCTTGAGGCCCAGGGTCCTCTGGACTCCATAGTGTTGGCCGGAAGTGCAGCAGGTTATTTCACCCGACGCGGATGCATACAGAGCGGCGCAGACGCCATCGATCAGCTGCTTGGACGCCAGCGCCGCCCCGTGGATGACCCCGGTGTGGACCAGCTGCATGAAACGCCCGATGGACCTCTGGCCATATCCCCCCTGGCCGAAGAGGCTGCACCAGCTTATTTGGATGCCGGGACCGGCCTGCTGCAAAGGCCGGCGCCAAACAAGCGCAGATTCAGCCTGGCATTCTGGCGGTCATCTCCTCGTGGGTTGACCCTTCTTTCCGAGGCACCGCAACCCCTGGCCGTGAGCGAGGTGGCCGCTGGTGTCGATCTGTCGCTGGTACCTGCCGAAGCGGCGGGAATTGTTGCCCAGGAGCGCGTCGCCTCTGTGCCCCTGGCGGTCGCGCCTACGGAGCCACGGCCCGATGAGTGGACGCCCATATCATCTGCCGAAGTTCCGCCATACCTCGTCGGCAGGTACGGAGAGAACGCCAAGATTGTGCAGATCATTCCGGACGAACCGCGTGTGCTGGAACCGGGCGCCCTGATCTTCCCCGACTCTGACACCAGACACCCTGCCCATGCCATCGGGGTAGTGTTGCGTCACGGGGCCTCCGGGACAATAGGTCTGGCCGTCGCTGCGGCTGGCTCTTCTCGATTTCCGGTGACGGTAAGAGAGCGGGAGCAGATCACGCGCGCTCGGGTAGAAGCACTCGATCCCTGATCAGGCGCGTCGCTCCGCAGCCGCTCGAGCGCGCTTCAGTGTCTCAGCATAATCGGCATTGAAGCGGATTTCGGCCATCTTGATGGCTGCGTCGAGCCTTTCGCCGGCCACCGTGTCGTCCGGATTTTGGCGCAACAGGTCAAGATTGCGCTGAATGTGCAGTTCCAGTGCCTGGCCGGTCTGGCTCCAGGCCTGGTCAAATACAGCGTTGAGCGCCAGGGAGTCCCGACAATCCCTCACGGTTGAAAGGAGATAGACACCATTGATCGCCCCCAGCAGTCGGTCATTGTCAATCCTGTCCGCTCCTTCGCGCGGCCGGCGCATGGCCTGATTCAGGTCGGTTACGACCTCCCTCAGGCGAGGTTCGACCCGGTCCGACACAACTTTGGTGATGGTCGCCAGAATCTGCGTCGATCGGCTGCCACGGGCGAATTCGACGTAGCCCGTCAGTGACCGGACGAGACGATGGAAGCGGTCAAGACTTCTACAGACCATATCCACGTCCGCGAAAGGCCCGTTCAGTTGCAGGCTCTTGAGCTGATTCTGGGCGTGTCCCAGTATCGCCTCAATCAACGGGGCAAAGCCATTGCGGGCAATGACCTGCTCGCTGGCATTGCCGCTCAGCTTGATCACGGCGGTTACGAGCCGTGTCGGATTGGCAACCTGGCCGATGGCGGCATGAAACATCAGCCCGGCCAGTTTGGGGTCCTGCAACGGCATGGATTGCAGTGCCACGCCCAGCGCAGCCTCGTCCGTCATGGCGTTGATGGCCTTGCCAAAGCCCTGGGCCTTGGGCAGCAACGCGCGCGTTCGGAGCGCGGACATGACAATGGCGGCTTCGTCGTGAAAATTGTCCCGCCCCGACTGGGCACGCAGGCGACGCTTTGCCTCGTTGTCGCCGGCGATCCTTTCCAACGCAGCCTTCATGCGCACCAGCACTTCGGGCAGGAGAGGCTCGAGATCGGCAACGCCGAAATTGCCATTGGCGACGCCTTCGGCCGAGATCAGGTCTGAACACAGGTCCCGCACGACCCAGATCCAGGCGCTCCTGGCAGCTTCCACGCTTATCGAACCGGAGATTGGAAACAGAACCGGTTCATCGACGAGGACTGGGTCGATCAGGCCGCAGAATGGACGGCGTCCAGCAGCCCCGGCGCCCGTCCCCGCTCGGGGAGGCGTAGAAATGGCAGCGGAAGTGCTGGTAGCAGGCTGGCTCATATTGGCTTCAGGTCAGATTTGACGTCGCCATTGACCCTATAGGGCCATGGTAAACAATCCTTTTCCCGAAGCCAATTTGCCGTCAGGCAGCGCCCTGCACGACGTTCCAATTCCCGTTCTGCTCGCGGCAGGCCGTGCCCTTCTTGACGTAATCGGTACCACCTACCTTAACCGTGTGCGTGAAATCCCGGCAATCGAGGTTGTTCACCCGCACATAGGGACCAACAGCGACCGAACCCGTTGTGCCCTTGTCCCCGGCCCACTGGCGTGGTGCGCCCGGCCGGCCGAACTGCAACGCATAGAATTGCGCGCTATTGGCCTCGTTGGAGTCTTTGGCGGTCATCAACGCCAGGGCAGCGGGATCGACAAAGCCGTTGGCAATGCTGGTTGTCAGCTTTGCCGTCTGCACCGTCTGGGCTGAGGTAGGCACCAGCGGCTGCGCCACCACAGGCTGTGGCGTCACCGGCACCTGGGCAACACGCGTCGTGCCGGTGCTCGAGCAGGCGGCAAGGGCCAGGGCAAGGATCGGGAGGGCAAAGAGCGGTGTGCGATTCATTGAATTCGTGGCCTCTGGTGCAGTCGAATATGGTTCTTGTTGGCGCAATGCGGCGAAAGTGCGTCAGTTCCCGGGCGGCCTGACCAGCCCGCCCAGACGGGCCGTTGGCAGCCGCAGCTCCACCAGCAGTCCACCCAATTGCGACCGCTTAAGTTCAAGCTCGCCACCATAGACATCGACCAGTTCCTTGACGATATCCAGCCCCAGTCCGGAACCCGGCGTTTTCTCGTCCAGCCTGACACCCCTTCGCAACACTTTCTGCGCGTCTTCAACCGACAGGCCGGGCCCATTGTCGTCGATCCGCATCAGCAGCTGCGTGCCTTTTTCTCCCCGTACGCTGCTCAGCCGGACACCGACCTGGCCCTTGGACCACTTGCAGGCGTTGTCGAGCAGGTTGCCCGCCATTTCTTCAAAATCGGCCTCGTCACCGCGGAACCATGGCAAAGACGCATCCGGTCGTTGAAAGGCAATGGTCACGTCGGGGTGAATCTTGCGCATGACACGGGTCAGGCGAAGCATGATCATGGTCGCATCGGCCTTCTTGCCGACCACCGACGTTCGCGCCGCCAGCCGCGCCCGTTCCAGATAGGTCGAGACCATATTGCTCATCTTCTCGGTCTCGGAGGCAACAATGTCGGCCAGTGCCCCTTTGCGCGCATGCGCCTCGTTGCGCAACACGGCGATGGGTGTCTTCAGCCCGTGCGCGAGATTGCCCACCTGGTTGCGGGCCCGCTCGATGATCTGCACGTTCGAGCGAAGCAACTCGTTCACCTCCTCGGCGAGCGGCGCTATTTCGGTGGGATATGTCCCAGAAACTTCGGCGCTCTCCCCCTCCCGAACCGCCTCCACGGCCTGGCTCAACCGCGCAATCGGACGCAGCGCAATGCGGGCCACGATTGCACTCATCACAGCCAGCATGACGCCAACCGCGCCGAGCACGATGAAGGTCTGCCCGCGAAAATCCGCTACGAGCGCCAGCATCTCCGTCAGATTGCCCGCCACGGTTATCCGGTAGCTGCTCCCTCCCAGGGTGACGCTGCGCTCAACCATGCGCAATTGCGTCCCGAAAGGGTCGTTGATCACCTCGGAACTGCGACCCATCGCATCGGCCGCGGCGCCCACGCCTGGCAGATCGATTCCCACCACGGATGTCGACAGATTGATAAGACCACCCTCTTCGCCCCGAATGATCCAGTACCAGCCTGAACGTGGCCGCTCAAAGCGCGGATCGGCCAGCGCAATGCTGTTGTCCTGCGGATCACCGGTCTCGAGCAATGCGCCAGCCAGGCTCTCAACGTGAAAATCAAGTGTCTCGGTCAGCGTGCTGTCGAGGGCACGGGAATAGAGATCTGTTAGCAACACGCCAGTCGTCACCAGTGCCAGCACCAGCCAGCCCGCCGACAACCAGAACAATGATGCTGCGATGGACCCTTTGCGCAGCATGTCAGGCCAATTTCCCGCCGATCATGCCATCATGAAGCCAGGTCAGTCGCCAAGAATCTGATAGCCCAGACCACGTACGGTCTGGATACAATCTTCGGGCAATTTCTTGCGCAGGCGACCCACAAACACTTCTATCGTGTTGCTGTCGCGGTCGAAGTCCTGATCATAAAGATGCTCGGTCAGTTCCGTACGCGAGATAACCTTGCCCTTGTGGTGCATCAGATAGCTCAACAGGCGCAGTTCGTGACTGGTCAGCTTCACCGACTGCCCCTCCACTGTCACCTTGCCGCTACGGGCATCCAGGCGCACTGCGCCGCAGACGATTTCGTTGCTTGCATGACCAGCCGCCCTGCGGACCAGCGCCCGGACGCGCGCCAGCACCTCCTCCATATGGAACGGCTTGGCTACATAGTCGTCCGCTCCGGCGTCGATGCCTTGCACCTTGTCGCTCCAGCGATCACGGGCTGTCAGCAACAAGACCGGTGTTGTCTTGCCGGCTCGCCGCCACTCCTCAAGCACGGAGAGCCCATCCATCTGCGGCAGGCCGATGTCGAGGATGATCGTATCATAGGGCTCTGTGTCCCCGAGAAAATGACCCTCTTCGCCATCGAAGGCCACGTCCACGGCATAGCCCGCTTCGGTCAAGGCGTCCTTGATCTGCCGATTGAGATTGACGTCGTCTTCAACAACCAGAATGCGCATGATCCGCCCCCACTCGGCTTGGCTGCTATTGTGCGCTCAGCGTCAGGTTTTGCGCCTGACCGTCAGCGCTGAGCACACCAATAACATATACCAGGCTGCCGCCCTCGTCACACACATCGACATTGAGGATCTCGGAATTGGGGTCAACACCGGCCTGGGCCAGCACCGCGTCCAGCGAGAGGATCTGCCCGGAAGACACAGCTTCCTGGATCTGGCGCTTGTCGAGGCAGGCCTGGGCCTGGGCCTGGCCGGTCCCTGCAAGCGCAAGTGCCAGAGCGAGAGCCAGAGCAATGGAGGCCGATGGTTTGGGGGCGTTCGTTTTCATGACCCGATTAATAGCGGCTGCAAACTGAATGGGACATGAATGCGGCAAGACACCCCCGATTTCCACACAATTGACCTAGGCTTTCCCGATATCCGCCTTCAGTCCTTTGCGCAGAAACAGGATGGCCAGGGCTTCAAGCACCAGGCTCCCCGCGGCCCCACTGTCCAGGGCCGGCAGGTCGACGCCCAGCATCTGGGCAAGGCCCGCCAGCAGCATGAAGCCAGCCACGATATAGGTTTTATAGCCAGACAGAATATCCACGGTCGTTTCTCCAGGGTTGGAATGATTGGCAATGGGGGCAGCCGCCAGCGCGGCTGCACGCACGGTCTGAACCCGGCTGGTCCAGCCCCGTCCGAAAAGCGGAAAGTGTGACAGTGCTTTGAGGAAACCGAGCCTCTGATCGCAGAGTGCGTTGATTGTCTGTGCCGCGCCCGACCGGGCCGCGGCGCCCAGCGTGACCGGTCCGACCAGGCCATCTGTGGCCACGCCCAAAACCTTCTGCAGGCTTCGGATCGCCCGGCCCGGACCTGAGTTGACCGCATAATCGAACACGGCGAGATCGACGCCGGGTGGCATTGCCCCTGCCCGGCACAAATCCCAGTAGCCAGCGCGGTAAATCCGCGCGGCCTCGTTCCGGTCGAGCGCCTGCACTGCCGTCTTGGGGAGGTTCCACCACGGCGAAACCCCACGCCAGCGCGCCAGGGTCTTGCGTGTAATGCCCATATTGGTGGCACCGCCCGGATCGGCAGGATGATCGACATAGCCGCCCTCATGCCGCAGGACTTCTGACAGGCAGACGTCGAAGCGCGTATCAGTCATGGAAAGCTCCCGTCGCCGCATGGCCAACGCCAAGTGCCGCACTCACCTGTTGCACCGTGTAGGTAAAATCGCTCGCCGGACCGCCGAAGTCGGCCGTCTGATCGGCCAGCGCGTAGGCCCCGAAAGATTGCGTCGTGCTGAATGTGCGAATAGGAGCGCCACCACTCAGAATCGTCACCTGCCAACATTCCGGCACATACTCGACTGCCGGTTCTGCCACGCCCCAGCCATCACCATCTGCACGGCTGCGGCGCATCCATTGCAGCCCGATGTTCCCGTCGTCCGATCTCTGACTATGAAGATGGACCGGCGCCAACGGCAGCGCCGGACCGGACCCGGGTGCAATCGGAACAATCTGTCCGCTGCCGCCTCCAGCCATGCTCGCGCGCAGGTTCCGGACCTCCCCAAGCCAATCTGTCTCCACGGGCAAAGCCGCAACAGAGGGATCGAGCACCATCACCCGCCGACCCGCCGCTGCTGGTCCGATCGCACTGCCGGATCCTTCAAGGCCTCGCAGCAGCCGGGTCAGCCGATACTGGCCGGGCGCCAGCAATTCTGCGTGCGCGAAGCCGATCACCTCCCAGCCGCCGGTATCTGTCTCCACCAGAATCCGGTTGGTCCCCGCCAGGGCAGCCAAGGGGTCAGTGTCGACGAGATGCCCGGACGTCAGGGCAATGTCGAGAATGGCTCCGCGGTCCCATCTGGCTTCAGGCCCGGCCGGCAAGGCTGCAAGCAGCTCGCCAATGACCGCCGGGCGGACGAGCCTGGCCAACAATGTCCCTGTGACTTCGTCCGTGACATCCACATGCCCTGCCCAAGGGGCAGCATAGGCACCCAGTATCAATCGGCTGCGCAGCGGATCGGCTGGCAGGGGCGGCAAATGTGCCAGTACAACCAGGGGCGCCACCACGGGTACCGAACGGGTCGTGCTGCCCCGCGGCCGGTCGATGCCATGCGCGAGGGCATCACCACGCCGAACGGCGCTGGCGACCACTTGGCGCACCGCGCCATCTCGAATTTCGCTGATCTCGAATGGCCCCTCTATGAGGCCGCCTACCGTGACGTGGTCTCCAGGTTCGAGGCCGACCAGTTGCGGCGGCACCGCAAACTCGATCTGGTCACCGCCGGCTGCCAACCGATCCAGCATGCGTTCTGCTGCCAGCCGCGCCGCGCTGCCATCAAGGACCATTGGCCGACTTTCGGCAATCAGCGGTCCCTTGCCGGGCCGTATCGCCGCTGATGTAGCGTTCAGATAGTCCCGCTCACGATCGAAGTGCCCGAGCGTCAGCCGCCCGGGCTTTTCCGCGCTGTCGCCGCGGTTTCGGGTCAGCACGGGTTGGTCGATCCGGGCTAGTCGGGAACTTTCGAGGCCCAGTGTAGCGCTCGTGCTCCCGGCAATTCCGATCAGCACTTCGTCGCGTGCTGCCAACTTTTGGCCCGTCATTTGCAGGACCGGTTCGAGCGCCTCCCGCGCGGTCCCCGCACCCGACACGGTCATCCCGCCGATCATCGGGGCCGAAGGCGCGGCCAGGACGGTGCATTCGTACTCTGAAGCAATGACCCGGGCCACCTCATCACTGGCTAACCCGCCCAACCGACCGGTCAGCCAATGTCCGGTCGCATGATTTGCTCCATCGGCCCAGACTTCGGTGAACGCCGGAAAGGCGGGATAGGGTCTGGCATCCCAAGTCCAGCAGTAGAGCCGGGTCGGATCGACCATGCCAGCCGGATTGTTGACCGGGTCGCTCCAATACTGGTGATGTGCCCGCAGCACCTGGCGCTGGATCAGGCTATCCGGCATACCGCCAGAGAAATAGGGCCGACCGTCTTCCGCGCTCTTGCTGTCGCCAAAAACGTTGGGCTGGTTGGCCCCCTTGTCGACGGCGCCACAGCCGATTTCCGTTAGCCAAAATGGCTTTGAACCAGGCACCCAGGCCGTAGGATTGGCGCTCCGCACGCCATTTGGCCGGTCATGATGCTGCTGGCTCCAGAACGACAGAATGTCCTTGTAGCGCCAGATCCAGGGCTCTCCATAGGCCCCGTCGGTGATCGGTGTCCGGCTTTGCGCGCGGCGGTCTGCATCACCGGCATAATACCAGTCATAGCCTTCACCGGCGGCAAGGTTTCCAGCCAGATAGTCCAGTTCATATCCGGTGCGAGCCAAAGCCAGATCGGCATGCCCGTCGCCGTCACGCCAGTCGGCCAGCGGCATGTAGCAGTCTATGCCGACCGCATCGATATTGGAGGATGCCCAGAGCGGATCGAGGTGAAAGAACTTGGCCCCATTTTTCTGGCAGCCGGAATATTCGCTCCAGTCGGCGGCATAGGTAAGCTTCGTCCCAGCTCCGACAATAGCGCGCACATCGGCCGCCAACGCCACCAGTGCATCAACGAATGGAAAGCTGTTTGCAGGGCCCCGCACGCTGGAAAGCCCGACCATTTCCGAGCCGATGAGCATGGCATCCACGCCACCCGCCTCTTCGGCAAGTTGGGCATAGTGCAGCACCATGGCTCGATATCCCTGGACGAAGGCCGCCACCTGTGCCGCGGCGGTCGCGCTGCCTTCGGGCGAGCCGGGCTGACCCTGGGCCGGCGCACAAGTGATCCGCCCGCGCCAGGGATAGGGAGCCTGTTCTGCCTCGCCATAGGGGTCGGGCAGGCCATTCCCCTCCGGGATGTCCATCAGGACAAACGGATAAAGCGTTACCTTGAGTCCGCGCGCCTTGAGGTTCGCGATCGCCGCCAGGACCGAGCTATCCGAGGGTGTGCCGCCATAGGCGGGACCTCCGGCGTGGTTCGATACCACCCTGGCAGTCTCACGCGCGATGCCCGCGACGCTCCAACTGGCCCCTTCGATTGTCCGCGCCGTCCCCTCGACACGCGGCTCCACGCTGCAATTTCCGCACCGCAGATCGTCGCCAAACCAGCTTACGACCAGCGCCACGTGCTCAAGATTGGGGCAAAGCGCCTGGAGTTCGTCGAGCGACCAGTTCCAATTGCTTGTACCCGGGATGAAATGGGCATTCTCGCTCGTGCCCGCCCCCGGTCCCAGCACCCTCACCCGCGGTTCGGGGTCGTAGCCGAATTCGCTCGCCCCCGGGATGATCGTCATGGCGCGGATCGCCGGCTCCAGATCGCCAACGACACGGCAGAGTTCTGCGGACAATTGCGGAATGCGGTTGCCGAAGCGGCCGAGTGGCAGGTTCTCGACCACCAGATAGCAAAGCCCCCGATAGGCAGGCGTATTGCCAGGGCCCTGGGTGGCCTCGATCAGGCTGTCCGGGGCCTGGTCTTCATCACCATGATAAAAACGCAGATTGAGCCCACGCGTATCAAGCAGTTGCCCATCCGCCCAGATCCGGCCAAGCCGGGCCACCCGCCCCTCACAGAAGGCAATGGCGAAGCTTGCCAGGATCTCTTCGGTCTCCTCGGGCGCGGGAGAAAGCCCTTTGGCGCCCGCTGTCTCGCTGACATGGCGCACGAGTTCACGCGCCCAGATGATGTTGCCCGCCAGACGGCCCCAACCGTAGAGCCGTGGAATGCCCAGCCCCTCGCTCGATGCGCCCAGCCGCACGTCAAACAGGGGGGCATCGGTCTTTTGCGGCGTCTGACCGAACAGCCAGCCATCGACGGCGCTACCTGCCAGCGCGCCCAGCGCGCGTCCGACCGTGGCGCCGAAGGGGCCGCCCAGCAGCCCGCCAGCAAACTGCCCGGCAACTGAAAGTGCCAGAGTGGCCATACTTGCGATCCTTTGAAAGTGTTGGGACGCCGGTGCGCGCTAGCTTGGAAACCGGTACCGCCCGCTGACCCGTCGATCCCAGGCCGCGGTCAAATTGGCCTCGACCACACCCAGATGCTCCTGGGCATGGATGAACCGATCGGTGGATACGAGGATGCCGCAATGGCGCGGCTCGGCCGCTCCACCCAGGCGAAAAAGCACGACTTCGCCCGCCTGCAACGGTCCGTGCGCTTCAACAAGAAACCGCTCCGCGGCCAGGCGCAAGGCGGGGTCACGTTCCCGCCCGCGCCAGTCCAGGCGATAGGGCGGCACCGCTGTGGGCTCCTTGCCATAGAGCGTCCGCCACACCCCGCGCAATAGACCGAGGCAATCGCATCCGGCGTTCAGCGTCGAGGCCTGGTGCCGATATGGCGTGCCAAGCCACATCCGGGCCGCAGTCACGACTTCCCCCGACCTCATGGCACCACCGGCCTTCCATCCATGGCGTAGCCGGCGCGCGGGTGGCGCAGTACATAGTCGCTGCCCGGAATATGCGGAAAGCCGCGGAAATTGGAGGCGTTGTCGAATTTGGCCTTGCAGGTTGCGAACCGCCGATCGCATCCCACGGTAATGGTCAGTGCATCCCCCGCGGCGCACCATGCCCCGACCCGGTCTGCAAACCCGATCGTGTCCCCCTCGGCATCGCGCCGATGGGTCAGTACAGCGTCTCGCAAACCAATGCGCTTGCCGTTGCTCCAATGCGCCGTGCCAAGGGCGAACCAGTTTTCCTCAAAGCCCCCAAGACCGCTTACCCGGATCTGGAAGTCATCGACCACTTCGACAACAACCGATTGGGCCTTGTGTCCTGCTGACTCAAGATCAACGCCACACCGTGCGTCACCGACACTGGCGTCGCACAGGCCCTGGAAGAGCCGCCCACGTGTGATGTTCAGCGCCTGTTGCGGCGACCTCAGCTCGGCACGGAACAAGCCATCCTCGCGCACAATTTCGCCGATCGTGTCGATCCTGAGCCTGAGACACTGGCTCGGCTCTACCCAGTTCACCAGCCAGGTCTCGACCTTGGCGCCGTCATAGCGCCCGAGCAGAATATCGTCCTCGGAAATGGCCACGCTGTCGAGCACGCCAAGCACCTCGCCAGTCTCCACCTGCTGGCCGAGCCGGGATGGCACCTCGCCGCCGTCAAGACCATGGGACGGGTTGCATTGCGTCTGCTCTACCAGGAGCGGCCGGTCATGATCGGTGAAACCGAGCACTACTCCATCGGTGCGCAAGACACGCCAGCACTTTGCCGTCGTCGTTTCGCCCTGCTCCAGATGCGCGGCCAATGCTGCCGGAATGTTCCTCATGGCAGGATCTCCGTCAGCGGAATGTTTGGCACCTCGGCCCCGTCGAAGCCGTTGAGTTCGACGTCCAGCCGGTCGGTGTCAAACCGGACCGGCACATCGAACTGAAACCCTGCCGTTATGCTTGCGCCAAGTGCCGGCGCGCTGGAAAAGCCCACCGCACCGCTTGTCACATCGACACTCCAGCCGCTGGCCAATTCCACGCCATCAACGGCAATGCGAACGGAGCCCGCCACCGGCTTGGCAATCGGCCGCAGATAGGGATCGAACGCCGCCCCATAGCGCTTGATGAGCTGAAACTGGGTCTGTGCACCGTCACCGGTGCCTATGACCTGGTCTGTTGGCAGCGGCACCGCGCTGCCGGAGGAATGATCCAACCCGTCGCGCCACAAAAACCCATGCAGCCGCCCGCGCCGCTCTTCGAAGAAGGCCAGCACCGCCTGCATGTCGGCGCGCGATTTGACGCCATAGCCTGCATTGTATCGACGGCGTGAATGCGCCCAGCGTCCATTGCGCGTCTCGCCCCCGCCAGCCAGCGTCACGACATCGGTCCTGCGCTCCGGCCCACCTCGCGCGCCCAGCGCAATGTCGAGCGGAAAGCGAATGTGGTGAAATGTCATCGTTTTTGATCTCTCGTTGTGGCACCACAGCGCGCAAAGCTTCAGGTCAGGCCCAGTCGAAGGAGGCGGGTTTCGAGGAGTGATGAGCACCTCGGCAAGTGGCCAGTGACCCTTTGCCAGCGAAGAACGCCCGCAGAGCTACGCTCGCAGGACTGTGGCGCAGCGTACGTTTGGGTACGTGAGCACCGGAAGCGCCGAAACCTGCGTCTTGCTGGCCGGCATCACCTGAAGATCAAGCGCTGCGCGTCCCCCGCCGCACCGCCCGCAACAGCATCGCGCTCACCTCGGCCTCGCTCGTTGCGAAGCTGCGGGCATCGCTGGCCGTCACATTGAAGGTCACATTGATCGCGCCGCCGCCCCCGGCCACACCAAGCCGGCCATCCGGGCCGCGCTGCAGCGGCATGATCGCCTCCGGCCCGGCCTCGCCGGCCAGCCCTAGTCCGCGTCCCAGCGGGAAATAGCTCGGGCTCGCGATCACCCCTCCCTTGGCAAAGGGCGTCACGGCGGGATTTGTGGCCGCAAAGATGTTCTCCACCAGCCCACCAACCAGCGTGCCCAACGGCTTGAAGGCTGCCTTGAGCGCGATATCGGCAAAGGCCCCGGCGATATCCCTCAGGACCGACTGAAATGACTTGCCATCCATCACCGCGCCGCGAAACGCTCGGCTGACCGAGCTCGCCACGCCTTCAGCCAGGTCGCTTATGCGCCCCAGCTCGACCTGCACGTCGCTCAGCTCACCGCGCAGATCCTCGCCAAACAGGTCACCGGGCATCGGGATAACGCTCCATCAGGTTCTGCAGATCACGGCGTCCGAGCGGACCGCTGCGCTCGCCCATCACCGCGCCCCAGGCCGATGCCAGTTCTCGCGGCGTCATCGCCCAGAAATCGCGTGGCGGCAGGCGCAGCACACCCAGGCCGAACTGCATGGCCTCTCTCCACGGAAACGGCATCATTCGGCCTCTCCAAAAGTCGCCTTGAGCAGGCGGACCGCGATGTCCGCGGCCCCGCGCAGCCCGCCCTCGACGCTCATCCGCGCCAGGTCGTCGTCGCTGATCGCGTTGCCGCCGCCGCGGAGCCCGGCGCCCAGGATCGCCGTCAGATCCCGTGCCGATACCCGGCCTTCCCCGAACCGCTCAGCCAAGCCGGAGAGATCCCCGGCTCCCAGTCGCGCCTCCAGTTCTGCAAGCGCGCCAAGCGTCAGGCAAAGCACCCGCGTCTCGCCGCCGATCTCGGCTGCGATTTCACCACGATGAACGTTGGTCATTTTGGGGTCCTCAGGCTGCCACGAACGTCACTTCGCCCGCGCTTTCCAGCGCCAGGTCGAAGGTCACTTCCCCGGCATGATCTGCCGAAAACTCCAGCGCCACGATCTGGAACGGTCCTTCCACCGTGCCGAAACTGGGCAGGATCAGCTGCCAGTTGCGGATCGTCCCGGCAAAGAACAGACTGCGGATGGTCGCGTCCGAACTCTGGTCCTTAAACACGCCCGAGCCTGAAACCGAAGCCCGCTTCACGCCGCCCCCGGCCAGCAGCTCGCGCCAGCGACCGGCGCTTTCCTGGTCCGTTGTATCGACGCTGGCCGCATTGAAATTGAGGCTACGGGTCCTCAAACCCGCCACCGTCAGAAAACTCCCAGACCCCGTCTGGTCGAGTTTGAGAAGCATGTCCTTGCCACTCTGGGCTGCCATTTTTGTCCCCTTGCTTGGTAGATCACCCCACCATCATTCCCTCCCCATCGAGGGGAGGGAGGCGCAGGATTGAGGCGTCGGTGTTCATCGTCTCCCTCCCCTTGTGGGGAGGGTAGTGGAGCTGGCCCCGCAGGGGCTTAGCGAAACTAGGGTGGGGGTAGTGGCGCTCGTTTTCGGCCTATTCGCTATGAAACCGCAGCATCACCGCCGCCCTTGCCTGGCCGGTCGCCGTATCGATCGCCGTTTCCGTCCGCATGTGTTCGCCATGCGTGACCAGCAACCCCGCCGGCACCAGCCCCGCCAGCGCCACCGCAACCACCCGCTCGGCGATATCGAGCGCCGCCTTGCGGCTGGGCTGGTCGCTCCAGCAATGCAGCAGCACCCGGTGTTCCTGCCCCGGCGTCGTATCGCCATCGCGCTGCCTTATGTCGTGCCGATCGATCACCACATAGGGAGCTGGGCGATCGCGCGGCGGCGCGTCGAATACGCCCCCTGCCCCGACCAGCGCGGTCAGCGCCGCGTCGGACTCCAGCGCCGTCACAAACGCCGCCTGCAAAGCTGCAATCGGATGCATCACCTACCCCGTAAAACTGGTTTCGCTGCAGGCGCAACTGAGATAGGCCCGGCGCCCGTTGAGGTCGGCGGTACTGACCACATCCAGGTTGCGCCCGCGATAGACGATGCGGTCCCCCGGCGACACATCGCTACGGAAGCGCAGCACCACGCTATGCGAGATGGCCACCGTTCGCCCGTCGGCATTGGTCCCTTGCCGCCCCGTCAAGCTACGTACCCGTGCCCAGAGATTGTTCACCGGCACGTAGATGCGCGCATGGCCCCCGCCGCCATCGTCCTGGCTCTCACGCCGCTTGAGTTGGACACGGTCTGTCAGTGCCCCGACCGGTGGAATCCGATCCCCGCTCACAGCCGCACCCGCCTGTAAGGCGCCACGGCCCGGTCGAAGCTGGATGGAACAATGGCCCCCGCACCAGCCACGATCACCGCGTCGCGATGTTCGAACCAATGCGCTACCAGGCCCAACAGCGCTTGCCGCAGATCGAGGGGCACATCTTCTGGTTCGACGCCGAAGCCGGCGACATAGTCGATTTCCAGCCCCTGGCGGGTCCGAAGTGCCGGCATACCGCCCACCACCGGTGGGAGGACCAACCGATCCGGCTCGGTCAGAAACTGCGCCAATGCAATCTCGTGGCTGCCGCCATCCTCATCAATGGCCGCAATGCCAGTCACCGACAACAGCGGCGAAACCGGCAGCTTGACCATGCCCCCTTCGGGCCAATCGTCGAGCACCACACGCCAGCTCTGCGCCAGCAGCGCTTTGCCGGTGACGCCCTCGACATGCAGCCGCGCTGCACCAATGAGGGTCGAGATCAGCCCGTCTTCAGACGTATCATCGACCTTGAGGAAAGCCTTGGCCTCGGCAAGCGAAACCGGCTCCTCGGCGGGCCCCGCCAGGAGATAGGAGGTCATGTTGGTTGTTCCTTGTTGGGAGTGTCGTAAGCCCCCCTCACCCGCCAGCTACGCCGTCGACCTCCCCCCAGAGGGAGAGGTGAGGGAGGGCGAGCCGCACAGCGGCACCTCTCCCTCTGGGGGAGAGGTCGGCCGAAGGCCGGGTGAGGGGGCCTTCCGGATACGCGCGGCGCGAAGTGAGGGCCGTCAGCCTGAGTCAGGTGGAGGGGAGGCCCGAGCACCAGAGCGGAGCGTACTATGAGTACGTGAACACCGGAGCACAGGCCCTCCCCTTCAGATGACCAGGATCACGGCTCTCACGACACGCCGAATTTCAGCAGTTTGATCGCGTCATAGTCCGCAATGCCGCCGCCAACCCTCTTCGTCGTGTAGAACAGCACATAGGGCTTGGAGCTGAACGGGTCGCGCAGCACCGAGACGCCCTGACGGTCGACGATCAGATAGCCGCGACGGAAATCGCCAAAGGCCAGCGAGAAGCTGTTGGCCGCGATATTGGGCATGTCCTCCGCCTCGACCAGCGGGAAGCCCATGAAGCTGGCGCGCCCCTCGGCCGCCGCTGCCGGCTGCCACAGATAGTTGCCATCGGCATCCTTGAGCTTGCGCAGCGCCCCTTGGGTCTTGCGGTTCATCACCCAGCTGGCGTTCTGCCGGTAGCCGGCCTTCAGCGCATAGACGAGGTCAATGAGGATATCGCTGGCATTGCTGGCCGGCAGCGCGCCGGAAACACCCGTCGCCAGGTAGCCCAGATTGCCCCAGCTCCAGCTCGTCTCGGCCACCTTGGTGGCATTGAGGAAGCCATTGGGCTTGTTGACCCCGTCACCATTGACGAACGCCGTGGTCTCCTGCGCCGCGAAAGCCGCGTTGACCTCGTCGGCGATCCACTGTCCCACATCCACCGCCGCATCGTCCAAGAAGGCACTGGTCGCAGCCGGCATGGCGTAGAGTTCGGTCGTGGGATAGCTCTGCTCCGCAAGCGTCTGGCTATTGGTGGTCGGCCGCGCCGCCGCCTCGCCCACCCAGCCGGTTGCCGGCCCCGTCACCGTGATCGGCCGCTTGTAAACCGATCCCGACACCTGCCGCACGCCGGCAATGGCGCGGATGGGCGAGATATGGGTCATCAGCCGCGTGATCTCGGTCTCGACCTCGGCCGGCACCACATAGCCGCCATCGGCATTGACGCCGATCTGCAGCGCCTTTTCCTCGCCATGCTTCACATAGGCCGAAAAGGCCGCCTTGTATTCGCCATCGGGCAGACTGCCACTCTTGCCTTCGAGAGCCGGACGCGCCCGCTCGGCGCTGAGGCGATCCATGGCCGCCTTGTGACCGTCGATCACGCGGTTGAGGCGTTCGAGCTTGCCCTCGAGCAGCCCATCGGCGCTGCCGCGCTTCTCGATCTCCTTCAGGCGTTGGTCATTGGTGACCTTGAATTCCTCGAATGCCGAGGAAAATTCGGCGAAGAGCGCGGCAATATCGCCCCCTGCGCCGGCCTTGGTTTCAAGGCCGTCGTCGATCCGATCCATGTCGGTGTCCTTCTATCGGTTACGGATAGTCTTCGTGGCGGCGGCAATGGCCGCGCCGGCCGTGAGGGGGGAGGCGATGCGCGCCTCCTCCATCATCGGAAAGGTGACGATCGAGACCTCGTAGAGGTCGATCTCATGCAAGAGGCGATTGCCGTCGCGGCGGCTCGCCTTGACCGTGCGAAAGCCGATAGACAGACCATCCAGCGCCCGGTTCTCGATAAGCCGTCGCAGCGCATCCGATCGCGGCACGCCCGGCACCAGCCGCCCGGTCACGAACAGCCCGTGGCTGTCCTCGGCCATGCTTTCCCAGGTGCCCACCGGCTCCTTGGGGTCGTGCTGGAACAGCAGCCTGATGCGCCCGCGCCTTTTGGCGAGGCTCTTGGCAAAGGCTCCCGGCAGCACGATATCGCCGCCGCTGTCGAGCCGGTTGAAGACGCTGGCATAGCCGGCAAACCGCCCCTCCGCATCAATCGGAATGGCACTCATCCGCGCTTCGTCCCACCCGAGCGCGGCCTGGGCGCGCTGCGCTGCTTGTCCGCCAGCGTGCCCGCCAAATTCCACGCAAATTGCCGGAACGTCTGCTGCGCCGCCTCGCGATTCTGTTTGTCTGCCATGGGCTTAGTCCTCCTTCCGGAAAAGCCGATTCAACTGTGCGATCTCCTGCACGAAGTCGTTGAAGTGTTGATTCACCCGCGCCATTTCCCGCAAGGACCACACGAGCAAGGCGCTCGAACCACTTGCCCAGAGGAAGAGAGCAAGATGGGCAAGGTCGCCCCGCTCGATGACGGTTTTGGTCAGCTCGTCCATCCGTTCAATCCCGATCCGTTCCCACGCCCACCAGCTCCCGCTTCTCCGCATCCGTCAGAAAATCCGCCGCCCCGACCCGCGCCCAGAGCGCGGCGCGGTCTTCCGCCAGCGCCTCGACGCCGTCGAAATCGGGCACGATCTCCGCGCCCTCGAAGGCCGGGCCGAGCCACTCGCTCAGCTCCTGACTCACCCGCACCACCAGCGGCACCAGGGTTTGCCGCCACAGCGCCCGGTTGGCTTCGGCAAGGTTCGCATAGGTGTTGTCGCCCGGAATGCCGAGCAGCATGGGCGGCACGCCGAAGGCCAGTGCGATGTCCCTGGCCGCCGCGTGCCTTGCCTCGATGAAGTCCATGTCGCGCGGGCTGAGGGCAATGGTTTTCCAGTCGAGCCCGCCATCGAGCACCATGGGCCGCCCGGCATTGGCCGCGCCGGCGAACTGGGCCTCCATTTCCTCCTTGAGGCGATTGAACTGCTCTTCGGTGAGGCTCCCCGCCCCCGCCGAATAGACCAGAGCCCCTGATGGACGCGCCGCATTGTCGAGCAGCGCCTTGTTCCACTGCGCAGAGGCATTGTGAATATCGAGGCTGGTTTGCGCCGCCTCCAAGGGCCCCATGCCATAGTGATCGTCCAGCGGATGAAACAGCGCCATATGCAGCACGCCGGGAACAGGCAGCGGCTCCTGCGAGATCCGTACCGCCCTGCCCCCGGCCTTGTAGTCATAGGCCACCGGCCAGCCATCGCGCCCGGCGACAACGCTCATCCGGTCCGGCCGCAGCACGAACAATGTCCGCACGGCGCCGTCGACGATCCCCGCCTGCAGATAGGCGTTCCCTGCGGTCTGGAGATAGGCATAGACCGCCTCGAGCATCTCGGCGCCCGATTGCCGTCCATTGGGCTTGCGCAACAGCGCCAGCAATGGGTGCTCACTCACCGTCTGCCCGTCGACCCTGACCGTCAGCGGCACCCGATTGGCTGCCTCGGCGATCAGCCTTACGCAGCGATAGACCACCGGATTGCGCATGAACCCCTGGTTGACCAGGCTCGCATAGCTCCGCCCGCTCCACTGCGCGGGCCCCAACTGGCTGAGGGTCAGCATGGTATGGCCACCAAAATTCTTGGTTTCGCTAGGCGTGTTCGACCGGCCGCCGAACAGGCGGTTGAGCAGGTTTGGCATGTTCGTTGTCCTCACAGACCGCGGATGCGCGGCCTTTGTTCGTTCAGCACCAGTTCCGTCAGCGCCCAGACCAGCGCATCCACCCGGTCCGGGGAATGACCATCGGCCTTGCCGTCCGGCCCGAAGGCGCACAGTTCATCCTCCAGCGCCGTCAGCCCTGGCACATGGCGCACCAGCCCCCGTGCATAAAGTGCAGCCGCCGGTTCCGCCCGCACCCATTTGCCCCTGGATGCCCGCACGGCGCGTAGCGGCACGGTCGCATCAACCTGTGCCAGCACCTGGCGCACCAGGTCCCCGCCCTGGTTGACCTCCACCACGATGCAATCGGCCTCATGCGCCCGATAAGCCGCAATAGCCCGTGCCGCCCAGGCATTGGGCCGCACGCCCTGAAGCGTGGCGTCTTCCAGCACCACCGCGCCTTCGCCCTGTCGCCCCGCCACGACAATGCCGCAGGCGTCCGAGCGCGCTGTTCCGGTCACCGGCGGATCGACCGCCACCACGATCCGGCCCAGCTCTCCGCCCGCAAAGGGCTGGAACATGCTCCGCTGCCAGAGCGCATCGGGCCGGTCCTCGATCAGTTCGCCATCCAGCTCCTGCCGGCCAAGCACCGTGCCGCGATAGCGCTCGACCACCGCCGATAGAAAAGCATCGGCCAGATGCGTGTTCACCTTGGACGCCGCCCGGGTGAGCGTCGTACGTTCATCCGCCATTAGCCGCTTCATCAGTTTGGTCGCACGCGGTGTCGTCGTTACCAGTTGCCGCGGCCGCGCCCCCAGCCGGAGCCCGAATTGCAGCATGTCGAAGGCGGCTTCCGCCTTTTTCCACTTGCCTGTTTCATCACACCAGGCCGCCGCGAATTGCGGTCCACGGAACCGTTCGGGTTCGGCGGCGGGAAGCAGATGTGCTTCGACCCCGTTAGGCCAGCAAAGCACACTGCCAGTCAGCCTTGGTTCCATCCAGGGCGGCGATATGCGCAGGATCCCACTTTCGCCCCTGACCATCACCATCTCGGCTTCAGTCATGGTCTCACCAACCAGAGCAATCGGGCCAATGCCCTGGTCGGCCAACATCCTCACCCATTCAGCTCCGGCCCTCGTCTTGCCGGCGCCGCGCCCCCCCAGCAGCAGCCAGGTCGTCCAGTCGCCATCGGGGGGCAGTTGATGCGACATGGCCCAGATTGGCCAGTTGAATGCAATGTCCAGCAGCTCGCTTTCCGGGATGTTTCGGGCCAGACGCTTAAGAGCAGCGCGTAAGGTGGGCATCGCGTTAGATGCGATTCTTGGTAATGGCGTCGATGCGGGCTTCCAGCTTCTTGCGCAGATCAGAAATCTCGCCGCGATTTCTGGTTGGACCATCGAAGCGCGCTTCAGACCGCTCGATGACAATCAGCTTGTCCAGGTCGCGTACAAGGTCGCTCAGTACCTTACCTTCGGCGCGGTTCCCTTTGTCCATTTCTGCCTCCAGTATTTCCATTTGCCGCTCCAGCAATCCCTGCACCCGCGCAATCAGAATACGGCGGTCGAGTTCTTCAGGACTGCCTGGGCGGAGCCATTTGTTGGCGCGGGCATGGGCATCGAGTTGCCCACGTCTCAGCCGATAGCGATGGGCGATGCCATTGCGGGTCATTTGCCCAGACTCATAGTCCAGCCTCACGGCCTCCCACGGCACATATCCGCCATCGCGGTTCCGCTGGGGATCATATCCATCCATGTCAGAAGCTTTCATCCGGGCCGCTGTTGCAGCCTCATCGACCCAATTCGTCGACCATGCCTGAACACTATCAGACCCGCGTCACGCGGGGATAACTTCGAACCGTCCCGAAGGGAAATTTGGTCCGGTGGAACAAATTTAGGTGAGAAGGCCGCGAGACCTATGGTCGAGAGGCTGCTCGAATTGCGGGCACCAAAACAGCCACATCAATAGGCCAAAGAGCCCCTCGCGCTTACTCCATCACCGCTGCAGCCTTGAGTGCCGCCTTGTCGCTCTTGGCGCTCATGGCCGCGGTGCCGCGTTCCACGGCGTCCTTGATCATGCCCTTGGCCGCATGTTCCAGTTCCGGCCGGCAGCGCGCCAGGGTCTTCAGTCCGGCGATCATTCGCAAGATCACCTCGATGCTGCCGGCACCATCACGGGCGATTGGCCGAAAGGCATCGGCCATCAGGTCATGCGGATCGAGCGGGGCCACCAGCACGCGCTCATATTTGAGTTCACTATCCTCTTCCGGCCGCTCGGTCAGAACCCGTACCAGCGTGCCAATCACGGCTATGGCGGTGCCCGGATCGTTGATCCCGGGAGACATGGCCTTGCCGGCAATTTCGGCCAAGACGATCAGCCCGAATCGCGGGTCGCTGTCGAAGGTCCGCGCCGAGCCCACTGTGAAGGCGCCGGCCAGCTTCTCGGCCAGCGCCTCGTCGACCGTTCCGGCCACCAGAACCAGGGGACGGTCCGGCGCGGCATAGGCTCCAGGCCGCGAAGTGATGGTTATGAGCAGATCGTTTTCGTCGGCATGGTCCTGCAGCCGCCCGATATCGATATGCTGCACATATCCGGTCTTGCGCGAAAAGATGGGGTCCCCTGAAGGGTCTCCGGCCAGTTCGCGGCAGCCCAGCAGCCCCTTGCCGGGCACAGTCCGAAACGCCTTCTCCGCCGCCTCGCCTGCCCGGCTCACGGTTTCGCCGACCCGGCCAATCGCTGAGATCTGGCCGATCCAGCGGATCAGCGCCGCCACGACGAGCACGACAACGCCCAGCGTCACCGCAAACAGCAGTAACCGGCTGGCCTCGCTATAAATGCCGGCCGAAAGGCCAATGATGCCCACGATGGAAAACAGGAACGCGCCGATGAATACGGAGATGGACGTCTGAGCGCTGCGGTCGCCCACAATCAATGGCACGGCCCGGGGCGTTGTCTGCGAAGAGGCACTGGCCAGGGCACTGACAATGGTTGAGAGGGCGAACACGGCCACGGTGAGCATGCTCGACGCCAGGACGGTCAGGATCGATTCCACGGCTTCCGAAGAGAGCGTGAAAGGCAGACCATCCGGAATAAGGCGTGCCAACCCGAAGGCAATCAGCAATGTCAGGACGGCCAGAAGGGAGAATGCCGCTGGCAGAAACCACATGCGCTGGACGATCTGGCGGAACTTGAAAGCAATCTGGCTCATTGAACTCTCCCCTGCCAGAGACGCAAATCCCCATGACCCGAATTGGTTGCGCCCGTCTCGTCCCCGGCCCCCAGCCTCATTAGGCCCCAAATATCCGTTTGGCCTCAAGGGCGAGACCTAGGCCGACGCTGCCAAGTACATCGGTCCGCACCATTTGCGCCTCGGGCAGAAGCGCCCGCAACCGTCCATAAACCGCCGGCACCAGGGTCGAACCGCCTGTCAGGATTAAGCTGTCGACCCCGTTCGCAGATAGGTCTGCCTGGCGCAGGGTCTGGGCAATGGTCTCTTCCAGCCGCCCGACGGAGGTGGCCAGGGCTTCGGCGAGCTGCGCCTCGGTCATGAGCGTTTCGATCCGGCGATCGCGCACCGGGAAGGCGAACTCGACTGCTTCCCGGTCTGACAGCTCGATCTTGGCGTCTTCCACCGCCCCGATTAGCCGGTGCCCCAGTCGCTCCTCCACCAGCATCACAAAGGTCTCGACCTTTTCCGTCTCCCGCGCCTCACGAATGGTCGAGCGCAGGTCGCGCTGCGCCTTTGCATCATAAAGCCTGTTGATCCGATGCCAGGTGGAGAGGTCCACATAGGGCGCAACTGGCAGATGCCGCTTACCGTCAAGGGTGCGAGACCCCAGGCCGAGCTCGGGCATGACCCGGCTCATGGCCAGCAGGCGGTCAAAATCGGTGCCGCCGATATGCACGCCTGCCGTTGCCAGAATGTCGTCGCTGCGGTCCGCACGCCTGGCCCGTTCCGGTGAAACGCGCACCAACGAAAAGTCCGAGGTACCGCCACCAAGGTCGACGATCAGGGCAATGCGCTCCCGGGTCACCTGCCGCTCATAGTCGAGCGCAGCCGCAATAGGTTCAAATTGGAACTCAACATGGGCAAAGCCCTGGCGGCGCACTGCCTGTTCGAGTTGGCGCTGCGCTTCGGCATCGGCGACTGGGTCGTCATCGACGAACTGCACTGGCCGTCCGACCACCACCGCGTCCAGTTGCAGGCCAGTGGCCGCTTCGCCGCGCGCCTTCAGCTCGGCGACGAAAATCCCCAATATGTCATCGAATCGATAAATGCGGGCGCCCAGACGTACGCCGTCGTCGAACAATTTCGTGCCCAGGACACTCTTGATCGAGCGAAGCAGGCGCCCATCGGCACCCGAGACATACTCGCTCAGCGCCGCTCGCCCAAAGTGGATGGTCCGGTCTTCGGCGCCAAAGAACAGGACGCTGGGCATGGTGAGCTGCCCGCCCTCTAGCGGCAGAAGATGGGGAGCGCCATCGGCTGCAACGCGCCCCAGCGTGGAATTGGACGTGCCGAAGTCGAGGCCGCAGGAATGGGTCATGACAAGCCGTCCGGGGGATGGAGTGTTTGCGCCTGTGGCGCGGGGACGGGTCTCTTAAAGGCTGTCGTCCGGCCTGGCAACCGGGCCGCGCATCAAGCCGCCTGGCGGCGCTTGTCGTCGCGGCCGCGCAGGTCGACCACTTCCAGCCTGGCCAGTCCACGCCGCTGCGCCTTCTTTACGGCCTGGCCGGCGGCATTGAGAACCGCCCGGTCCAATTTGCCCTGCGGATTGACCACCGCTATCCCCGTGCTGAGCGTCACCTGTCCGGCATGGCTTTCGCGATTGGGGATACCCTGGCGGCGCAAGGCCGCGGCGATCCGGCTGGCCAGGTCACGCGCCATGAGCGCCGGCATATCGGGGAGCACCAGCACGAAACCGGTCTGGCCGCTCCGCAGGCACATGTCGGTTTCGCGAGTGAGTTGTGCCTGAATCGTTTCCTCGATCGAATCGATGCAATCCTCGACCGCTTCGCGGCCGTAAGCCGCAAAATATTCGGCATAGCCATCGATTTCGAGAGTCAGGACGCACAGTGACACATGGCGATCGGCACAATGGCTCCAGCCACGCCGCAACTCTTCGTCGATACGTTGCGCCAGGCGCGACTTCTTGTTCGGGTTGCGGGCGATAGCGGCCTGACCATAGGGCGGCTCGGTAACATCGGCACCGCGCGCCAGCGCCGTCCGGATGCGGGCCCAAAGGCCGTCATTGCCGCTCATGGTCACTCTGTTCATCTAGCCTGTCCTGGGCCGTTGCCGGTTGATCCGATCAGGCCACACTTATGGTTAACAGCAGGTAAGCACTTGCAGTCAAAGACTTTCCGGCGGCTCCCATTCCGGCCAGTCAACAGCGTGTTCTTCCCACTCATCCGGTTCGACCTCCGTTTCGAGAAATGTCCGCCCCTTCACCGAAACGCCCACATCTACAACGGTTTGCGGGTCGCCCGAAACCAGCGGATGCCACCAGGCCAGACCCTTGCCTTCAGCCAGACGGCGATAGGCGCATGTGGTTGGAATCCAGGCGATTTCCCGCACATTTTCCGGCGTCAGCTTGATGCAGTCTGGCACGATTTCCTTGCGCCGGGGATAATTGGTGCAGGCGCAGCTATCGCCATCGAGCAGCTTGCAGCGCACATCGGAGGTGATCAGCGTTCCTGTATCCTCGTCCTCGAGCTTGATCAGGCAGCAGCGACCGCAGCCGTCGCACAGCGCTTCCCACTCGGCTGGGGTCATTTGTTCCAGCGATTTTTCTTCCCAGAAGGCCATGTTCACCGTTTGCCGTTCATGCTGTTGCCGGTTTGCGCTTGCGGCCGGGGCAATGCAATCATATTCCAGCGATTGCATTGCCTTGTTCGGATGTTCCGGACAATCCTCCCCTATCGGGGACGTTGGGGTTCACTGTGCAGGATCCGTTCTACACAAAGCAGAAGAAGCGCAAGCCGAAAGCCGGCATGCTGGCTGCGGACGCCTGGCTTGATTCTTCTCTATATGAATTCTGGCAGGTCCTGGGCCGCGGCTATACCCGCTATCAGGACTTTATGTCCCGCTTCCACGTCGCGGGCATAAAGCGGTTTTTCGTCGAAATTCTGTCCGACGCCTTCAGTTTTGGCGCCATTGGCTGCGTGCTCATGACGGCGCTCGCGCTCCCGGCATTCGACATTATCGACCGGGGCGCCTTCAACAAGGCCGAAGACTATTCCGTCGTCTTTATGGACCGTTTCGGCAACGAGATCGGTCGCCGCGGCATCCGCTCGGACGATAGCGTTGCTCTCGATCAGATGCCGGACTATCTGCTCAAGGCGACCCTGGCCACCGAGGATCGGCGCTTTTACGAGCACTTCGGTATCGATGTCGTGGGCACGCTGCGCGCGCTGATGAGCAATGCCCAAGGCGAGCGCGGCACGCAGGGCGGCTCCTCCATCACCCAGCAATTGGCCAAAAACCTCTTCCTCTCATCCGAGCGCACCCTGGAGCGCAAGATCGTTGAGGCCTTCCTCTCGGTCTGGCTGGAGTGGAACTATTCCAAGGACCAGATTCTCAAGCTCTATTTTGACCGCGCCTATATGGGTGGCGGAAATTATGGCGTCACCGCCGCTGCCGAATTCTATTTCGGCAAGCGGGTGCAGGACATCAATCTGGCCGAAGCCGCCATGTTGGCCGGCATGTTCAAGGCGCCGGGCAATTACGCGCCCCATGTCGACCTGGCGGCGGCCCGCGGACGCGCCAATCTGGTACTGACCAATCTGGTCGCTGCGGGCTTCCTCACCGAGGGCCAGGTGACAGCGGCCCGCCGCCATCCGGCCGCCGCCATTGATCGCAGCAACGACATCAATTCTCCCAATTACTTCCTCGACTGGGCCTTCGAGGAAGCCAAGACAATCATTGAAACCAACAATGCGCCGGGCAATAATTTTATTGTTCGCACCACCATAGACACCACCCTGCAGGCCTATGCCGAGGAAGCCATCACCTCGGTCATCCGCGAACAGGGCGAGCAATACAGGGTGGAACAAGGTGCCATGGTCGTCACTGACACTCAGGGGGCCATCCGCGCCATGGTTGGTGGCACTGACTACGCCAAGAGCCAGTTCAACCGGGCGATCGTTTCGACTCGCCAGCCCGGCTCGTCCTACAAGCCCTTCGTCTATGCCGAAGCCTTCGAGCAACTCGGGCTGACCCCCAGCGACACCATCTCCGACCGCCCGGTCTGCATTGGTGATTGGTGCCCGCAAAACTATGGTCGGTCCTATCGTGGGCAGACCACACTGCTCAGCGCCTTCGCCGCGTCCATCAACACGGTGCCGGTGACGCTCTCGATAAAGACAGGTCGCGATGCCATTGCCCAACTGAGCTACCGCATGGGGCTGCGGCAGGAATATCCGGTCACCCGCTCGCTTGCCCTTGGCGTGGCCTCGGTTTCGGTGCTGGACATGACCAGCTCCTACGCCGTCTTTGCCAATCATGGCCTCAAAACCCAGGCCTATGGCCTGACCCGCATGACCACGCTCAATGACCAACTGGTCTGGGAACGGGACCCCGATGCCCCGCGCGAGCGCGTACTTTCGGAACAGACTGTCGCCTATATGAACCAGATGATGCATACCGTGGTCACAGGCGGCACGGGCCGGCGGGCCGCTGTCGAAGGTGTGCCTGCGTTGGGCAAGACTGGCACCACCACGTCCTATCGCGATGCCTGGTTTTGTGGCTTTACCGGCAATTACGTTGCAGCGGTCTGGTTCGGCAATGATGACTATCGCCCCACCAACAACCTGACCGGCGGTTCACTGCCCGCCACGGCGTGGCAGAAATTCATGGCCTTTGCGCATACCAATATAGAAGTTCTGCCCGTGTTCGGCGTCGATTTCGAACCACCGCAGGCCATTGTTGCCGATACCGATCTAGACGAGGTCGAAGAGAACACAGAGCGTCCACCAAGCCTCAAGCCCGCTGCGGCCCGAAAACTGCTCGATCTGGCCGATCGACTGGATGCCGCCGGGGCTGCGATGGCACCCGTGCGCAACACTGCCCAAGCGCCAATCGCCGGCAGCAGCGAGCTCTGATCAGTCCGGCGCTCGCCGATAGGTACCGGAAAACGTCACATTATGCCCGCCACACATCATGTTGTCCTCCGCGACCATGACCTCGCCGCGCAAGTGCAAGGCAATCACGCAGTCATAGTCATCTGCCGATTGCGCGGGGATGGGGCCGTCCGGCCCCACGGCAAACTCCAGCCAACCGTCGGCCCGGACCCAGCCCGCCGGGACATGTGTTGAAAACTCTCCGAAATTGACGGCGCCGCGTTCAACACGATCAGGGTCCTGAGCGCCCCAGGTGGCGAAGCCTTCCAGGTGAAGGCCACCGACTTCGTTTAGCGCAATGTATATGTCCTGCTCGACACTGGCCGACCAATCCCCCACCCAGATCGCGAGATCGACCGCCGTAACTTTGTCCTTTCCCGTGGCGACGCCGATGGCGGCAACAATAGCAACGACGACAACCAGGCTCGCACCAAACATGCCCTTCATCAGGCTCCCCTCCCAAACCGGTGCATTATTACCTTCCGCACAACGCCTTGCATTGCTACAAGCCTAGCAGATCCGAAACGCATCCGGCCCAGCCAAACATGCCCCAAATGCAGAAAAGCTGACCTGTGCGTTTCATTCTGCGTCTTCTCGCTGCAATCGCCACTGCGCTGACCGTCGGCTTCGGACTGAGCTACTACGCTCTGACCGATGGCCGCCTGTTCGGCGCCATATCTCTTGGCCCTTGGACCGCATGGCCCGATGTCGGCTCCCCCACCCCCAATCCATACACCCGTGGCCACCTTACCCGCGAAGCGGCGTTGCAGCTTGGACGCAGCGAGGGGCTGCAGTTCGTCGCCGGAGCTGACAGCGACGGCGCGATGCTCGATCTCGGCTGTTCCTACCAGCTGACGGGTCGTGTACCTGTCTCGACGTTCTGGACGCTTTCCGCGATCGACGCCGCCTGGGTGAATCTTGCCGCACCCGGTACCGAAGCGGCGCTTCGGTCCAGTGAAATCGTGCGTGAAACTGACGGGGCATTCCAGATTCACGTCGGTACGCTCTTGCGACCCGGCAATTGGCTTGAACTGGCCGGAGAAGGCGAATTCCAGTTGGTGCTGACCCTCTATGACACCACTGCGCTTTCCACCTTTGCCGCGTCAAACGTGAACATGCCCTCCATTACACTGGAGCAATGCTCGTGACGCGCACCCTACTTTGGCTGATTGGTGGCGTGTTGCTGGGCGGTGTCATTCACATCATCGCCATTCTGACATTGCCGTTGCTGGCCGAAGAAACCACGTGGTCACGTGTCAGTGCGTTTGAGGCCGAAAACCGCATGCTGGTGCTCGACAGGGTCGCACAGGGTGTTCCCAATCCACTGCGTCTGGACCCGGAGCTGAGTTACGGGCTTTGCGAAATTGATCTGAGCAATGGACCGGCCTATCTCAACGGTGTCCTGCCCGATGCCTTCTGGTCGGTGGCCGTTTACGATCGCAATGGCGTTGTCATCTACTCGACCACCAATCGCGACGGCATCGGCCAGACGGTCGATATGGGCATCTTCAACCCGGCGCAGACACGCCTGCTCGCCCAGCAGCAGATCGACATCGCCGAAGGCCTGCTGATCGTCGAATCGGCGACCAATGAGCTTTTCGTGCTGGTCCGGCTGTCCCCGCCGCATGAGGCCATGCGCGCGCGGTTCGAGCAGGAACTGTCCGAAATCACCTGTGGGCCGCGGACGTGACCACGCCTTTCCTCGCGGCCCTCTCCGAACTGGTCGAGCGCTACCTCTCAGAGATCGCCGGCCCGCACGAGCATCTGTCCCTCCTCCGCTGGCAGATCGGGCAAGGCCATCGTCTCGATCTGCGCACGACCTTTCCCGGCCATGTCACCACCAGCGCCATCATCCTCTCACCCGATCATTGCCAGACCCTGCTGATCGATCACATCACCATCGGCCGCTGGCTGCAGCCGGGCGGACATTATGAGTCGGACGAGACCTTCTCCGGTTCGGCGCAGCGCGAGGCCGAAGAGGAGACCGGAGTCACCGGCCTGCGGCTCCATCCCTGGCACCGGGACAGCGACCTGCCTTTTGTCATCGACAGCCACGATGTGCCGGGCAAGGCCTCCCGAAACGAGCCGCCGCATATCCATCACGATCTGCAATATCTGTTCGTCGCCGATCCGGCCCGGCCTTTGATCGCGCAGCTTGAAGAGGTCCACGCCGCTCAGTGGCAGGAAGCGGCCATGCTGGCAGACTTCGCACCCAAGGCCGCCGCGCGCCTCGCCTCGGTGACACCGCCGGGCTAGTCGTCCACCGGTAGGATCGCATCCACGAAACCCGGCTCGACCAGAGTGATGCTACCGTCAGGCAGCCCCAGGATACGGTCGACCACTACGCCCTGCCAGGCCAGCGCCCGCTCCAGTTCGGCATTGGCGGCGGCACGGTCGACACGCCCCTGGGCCATTATGGCCGCCCCCACTGCCTCACGGCTCATGCCGCCTAGCGACAGCAAGGCCTGGGCCGCCAGGCGGGCATCGGGCACGTTGAAGCTGCCATCCTGGCGGCCCTCCTCGATAATCTCCGCGAAGAGCGGCAAGATGGCGCTCATATTGGCGCGGTTGATGCGATCATAGAGCACCGCATTCTCGGGAAGGAGGACCGCCGAGAACGCCGCAACCAGGCCTTTGGCATTTTCCTTCTTGAACTGGCCAAGGGCGCGCATGGTCTTTTCCAGCCGCTCGAAACCGCAGAGCCCCGGCGTGTCCCGGACGCTTTCGATCAGGGCCACCGAGGTCTTGGCCAACCGCTGGCTCAGGGCCTCCAGCACATCCTCCTTGGCTCCGAAATGATGATAAAAACCGCCCTTGGACACCCCGGCCGCCGCCATCAGGTCCTGCACGGTGGTGGCCTCGAAGCCCTTGCTGAAGAACAGGTTCTGGGCGCAGTCCAGGATCTGCTCCCGCCGTTCATCCGCGCTGAGATAAGCCCGGGCCAACTGAATTCTCCTTGCGAACCGACCGTCGGTCTGTTTATGCTGCGTCCCGACGATCAAGTCAAGGAGCCCGCAATGGCCGCGATCGCGAAAGACGGCGACATCATATCGGTCGCCGAACTCACCTATACCTATAAGGGCCAGTCGCGCCCCGCCGTCGATGGCGTCAGCTTCACTGTCGCACGGGGAGAAATCTTCGGCCTCTTGGGCCCGTCCGGCGCCGGCAAGAGCACGACACAGAAGGTCCTCACGCGCCAGCAACGCCATTTCGGCGGCCAGGTCTCGATCATGGGAAAGTCGCTCGAAACTTGGGGCTCGGACTATTTCGAGCGCATCGGTGTCGGCTTCGAGCTGCCCAACCATTATCTCAAATTCACCGCTCGCGAGAACCTGAACTTTTTCGCCTCACTCTATGCGCGTCCCAGCAGAGACCCGAGGGAGATGATGGCCATGGTCGGGCTCGAGGACTATGCGGACAAGAAGGTCGAGACCTTCTCCAAGGGCATGCGCATGCGGCTCAATTTCGTCCGCGCCATCCAGCACGATCCCGAACTGATCTTTCTCGACGAACCCACGGCAGGCCTCGACCCGGTCAATGCCGGCATCGTCAAATCGCTGATCGCAGACCTAGCCCGCGCCGGCAAGACGGTGGTGCTCACCACGCACAACATGAACGACGTCGACCAGCTCTGCGATCGCATCTCCTTCATGGTCGATGGCCGCTTTGCGGCCTTGGATACGCCGCAGACGCTCAAGTCGGCGCATGGCCGCCGCATGGTGGCCGTGGGCACGGCGGACGCGCAGACGGTCGAGTTTCCCCTGGACGGTCTGGGCGAAAATCCCGACTTTCTGACCCTGCTCCGCTCCGGCAAGGTGGAGCGTATCCATTCTCAGGAAGCGAGCCTGGACAAGGTCTTCACCAATGTCACCGGCCATCGTCTGGATCAGGCCGAACCGGTGGCAGCGCAATGAGCGCCACCCTCAAAAGACTGGTCCTGTGGGATGTCCAGTTGCAGGCGCGCGAGAACATCTACATGTTCACCATGCTAACCACGCTGGCCTTCGCCATCTTCCTCAAGCTGCTGCCGTCCGAGGCGCCGCCGACCATCTTCACGCTGGTCCTGTTCTTCGATCCCGCCATCGTCGGGGCGAGCTTTGTGGGGTCCATCGTCCTGATGGAGCGTAGCCAGAACACGCTTTCGGCGCTGGCCGTCTCTCCGGCGCCGGTTCGCGACTATGTTCTGGCCAAGATCATCACCCTCACCCTCCTTGCCATTGTGGGCAGCCTGTTCCTGGTGGCCGCGGCCTTCTGGGTGCCGCCGGCCGACATGGTGCTGCGCTTCACGCTGGTGCTGGTCTTTACCGGGGCGATCGGCGTCCTGGGTGGCTTTCTGATCGTGGCCGGCGCCAATTCGATGAACCACTTCATCGCCCGTGCCATTCCCGTCACCTTTGTGCTGTTCCTGCCGCTGCTATCCCATTTCGGGGTCGTCACCGGTTTCTGGCAATGGCTGCTCTTCGCCATCAATCCCGGCCACGCCATGCTGCGGGCCATGCTCTGGGCCGCCGAGCCGACAGCGGTCAGCACGGCCGACATCGTTTATGCCTTTGCCTATATGACGCTGATGATCGTTATCTTCTATCGGTGGACTGTCCGCGTCTACACCTCCGAACTCAGCCGCGTCGCGGATTAGGAGCCACGCCATGAACCGCGTCCTTGCCGTCATTCGCCACGACCTCGTCTCCATTACCCGCGACAGCATTATGGTCAATGTCGTGGTGATGATGATCGTCATCGCTGCGTTGGCTTCTGGTCTGCGCCATATGGGGCTCTATCCGGAATGGTGGCACAACACCCAGCTTCTGCTGTTGATCGCCTATATGCCCGGCATGGGCTATCTCTTCGCCATGCTGATCGTGGATGAAATGGATAGCGGGGTAAACCAGGTGCTGCTGGTCAGCCCGGCCTCGGCGATCGGCGTGTTATGGGCGCGAGTTTCCATGCCAACGGCCTTTGTGCTTGCCTATGCCTTCGCCTTCATCTATGCCGCCCGCGCCATCGAGCTGCCGTTTCATCAATGGCTGCTACCGGTGCTCACCCTGTCCATGTCCGTGTCCTGGGTAACCTTGCTGGTCCCTGCGCTGTCGCGCGACAAGGTGCAGGCGCTGGGCCTTTTCAAGATTCTCAATCTCTATGTCGCAATCGCCACAGTTGGGCTCTTCATCCCGCAGGATGCCTGGTATCGTCCCGTTCTGTGGCTGACGCCCGCAAGCTGGGCCCTTAACGGCATCCAGGCCTTCATCGCCGGAGAAGACGCCCAGGGCTACGCCTGGTCCGCCGGCGGACTCATCTTCTTCGGGCTGCTCGTGGCGCACGCCGCCTGGCTTTATCTGCGCCGACAGGCGCAATAGGCGATCAAAGCGCCGCGGTCATCGCGCCCGCCAGCCCCAATGCCAGCACTACGATCCATGGCGGCGCCTTCCAGGCCACCAGCGCAACAAAACCAGCCAGGGCGATCGCAAAATCGAGCGGTTGCAGGACGGCGCTGCTGAACACCGGATTGTAGAGCGCTGCGCCCAGAATGCCCACAACGGCAGCATTGGCGCCGCGCATGGCCGTTTGGGCCTGTGGCCAGCGCCTGAGCGCGTTCCAGAACGGCAAGGTTCCCACCAGCAGAAGCATGCCGGGCAGGAAAACGGCAATCAACGCAATGCCGCTGCCCACAACGCCATTGGGCTCGGGACTGCTGACCGCCCCGAGATAGGCGGCGAAGGTGAACAAAGGACCCGGAACCGCTTGGGTCGCACCATATCCAGCCAGAAACGCGTCTGCGGGCACCCAGCCGCGCGCGACCACTTCCGCCTCGAGCAAGGGCAGCACCACATGCCCGCCGCCAAAGACCAGTGCTCCAGCCCGATAGAAGGCGTCGAACAGCGCAATGCCCTGCCCCAGCCCCGCCAGGACGGGCAGGCCGATCAGCAGCACGGCGAACAGCATGAGCAATACGGCACCCAGCCGGGGCGATCCGGGGAAGAGGTGGGGCGAGGAGGTCGCATCGCCGTTCTGGCAAAGCCAGAGGCCCATAACCCCTCCAAGCAGGATGGCGCCAACCTGTCCGATTGCACCGCCTGCAATGACCACCAACAGCACCGCCAGAACGGCAATCAGCGCACGCTCGCGGTCAGGTGTCAGGCTTTTTGCCATTCCCAGCACGGCTTGAGCGACAATGGCGACAGCCACCAGCTTGAGGCCATGCAGGGCACCTTGCGCGACAGGCCCATTGAGCGCGGCTGCACCAAATGCAAAGAGCACCAGCAAAATGGCCGAAGGCAGCGTGAACGCCGTCCAGGCCGCCAGGGCCCCGAGGGGCCCGGCGCGCATGAGCCCGAGCGCGAAGCCAACCTGGCTCGACGCCGGGCCGGGCAGGAACTGGCAGAGCGCCACCAGGTCCGCATACCCGGCCTCATCGATCCAGCGCCGGCGTGTCACCAATTCTTCGCGGAAATAGCCCAGATGGGCTATCGGCCCACCAAAGCTGGTCAGACCGAGCTTGAGAAAAGCCAGAAAAACCTCGCCGGGGGTTCCCTGCGGGTCACTACGCGTCTCGTTCACCTGGCCCCCAATTCCTGCCTATTTCTGCGGGATGACCTCTTTGTCATACACCATCGTCTGGAACCGCGACGGTATGGTGACACCATGCCCGCTGCCGCTACCCGAATTGGATGAACAGAAATCGCCCCGATTGGCCCGGTCAACCCAGGGCCGCATGCGACGAAGCTGTTCGTCCACGCTCATGGACTGCTCATGTGGTGTCTCGGCCAGCAGATGGTCGAGCGCATAGGCGTAGCTTTCATAGCGATAGTTCAGCGCCCGGACGAACCAGTCGATATGCCATTGGTTCTCGGTTCGCCGCGCCGCGACATTGTCGGCAACTTCCGGTTCGATCGTGCCCAGTTCGGCAACGGCAATGCGCCGCTGCCGGTCCACTTCCAGCACCGCGCAGATCGAAAGGAAGGTATCCGGGACGGTATCGAGGTCGGCTAGGATATGGCGCCCCACGGTGTTGTAGCGCGTCGTCGACGACTGGTAGGTCGTGGTCCTGAGCCAGGCGTAATACCGTTCGGTGGTGTAGCGGAAATCCCGGGCCGGCCCGATGCGCGTCCGCTGCAACTCGACCGACCCGTCAAAGAGCCAGTCGCGGCTGTGCGCGGCGATCAGGAAACGCCAGGTGCGATCATGCATTTCGCGTTCCTGGTCGGTCTGGTTGAGATTGGAGACCGGCTCCTTGCGATTGGTCGCGATCAGCTTGCCGGCATAGGGCATGACCGTGTCGTGCAAGACGCTGGGCTGGGCACGACCGAAGTCGCCCACGGGCCGCGCCACGCACCCTGCGGTGCCGGCAACAAGGGCCGCCAGCGCGGCAGCGCGGAGCCAATAGCCGGCAGCTTCAGATGCGCTTTCGCTTGCGCCGATTGTCATTGCGAGTAGTCGGTGGCGGCGGCGTCCCGCGTTCATAACGCACCCCTGTGAAAATCAGGATCTGGGCGTCGCCGGAAATCTGACTCCCAGCGCTGGCGGACTTCTTCCGCCCCTCGAACTTTAGCAGCTTTCCCAAGCTGACCTCCATCATGCGCCGCTCCCCCGTCCCTAGTGGGGGCAGCGAGTTGAGTAGTCTCGTCCCGGCGCGACGCCCCTCGCGCTGTTTCTCATTAAGAGATCGTCAAGGTTAACAGTCTGCTAACGAATTGACGGCAAGAGTCTGACCTGCATCAAATTCGATGCAGACATGAGTCGATGGTTCCGCCGGAAATGCTTGGATTTCAGCCCTACGAGACCTTTCAGCTTCTGATCGAGACGGGTGGTGTCGACCGCACCAACACCCTTCTGATCGCCGCCTGCGACGCCTATGCACGGCGCGGCAAGCCGACGGTTCCCGAAATGGAACAATTCGAAGCGCTGGCGGCGCGTCTTTTTCCAATTGCCGGCCCTCAGGCGCGCGCCAAGGGCGCTGCAATTCTTGGACGGGCGGAAATGCTTTCGCCGGCACTTGAGCGCCTGGTCGTGGAGAACATAGGCGAGGACCTGATTCCCTTCCTCGAAGGGGCAGTCGAGCTTTCAGATCAGACCATGCTGGACACGATCGCGCGCTATGACGTGCCCGCTTGCGCCACCCTGGCGAGCCGTGCCGACCTGAGCAATGTCGTGCTGGCCAAACTTTTCCAGATGAATTCGCGCAAGGTCTATCGTGCCCTTGCCGCAAACACACATATCGTTCCTCGCGGCGCGTATCTCAGTGCACTCGCGCGTTCAGCGCAAATGGATCATCTGGTTGCTGAGGCCCTGGGCAGTCGAAACGACTTCGACGCGGCACTCCTGGCGCCCGCTTTCTTCGATCTGTCCGACGAACAGCGGGTCAAAGTCATTCAGGCGTTCGCCAATCGCACCACGCCAACCGCACCGATTTCCCGCACTATCGAGCAATTATCGGTGGCCACCGGTGAATTGACCAAGGCGTTGATGAAGCTGTTCTCCGAGAATCGCCGACCGGAAGTGACGCGCCTGCTTTCGCAGATCACCGGACTGGACGAAGTCCGTTGTGGACAAATCGCACATGACGTTACCGGCGCATCGCTCTTTGTCATTCTGCGTGCCTTCGGGGCCACGGCCTATGATGGTCTGAAGGTCCTCATTCACGCGACCAGCCATGACAGCGAGCGTTCGCGGGCGCTGGCCGATTTCGCCACGCTGTTCGGTGCCGTCTCGCCAGAATCTATGGCTTACCTGATGAGCGCTTGGCGTGGCGAAGTGAACCTGCTCGAGCTATCCAAGCCGCAGCATCAACCCTTCACCCAAGCCAGCAAACGCACGCCGTCCATCGCGCCGGCGCACAATCCAGTGGTCGACCAGGCGATCGAGGCTTTGGCCAAAATCGGCGTGCGCCGCGCCAGCTAGTGCCGTCAGTCGCTGCTGCCGCTTTTCGTCCCGGCAATGTCCTTTTCGGAGCGAGGATTCTAGGGCTTGAGTTCAGGAACCAGGTCGATGCCGGGATCGTCACTGCGCAAGTCGATGCTCAACACCCACAGATCGGGGTCGAACGAAATTTCCTTCTCGATGCGTTCGCGCACCTTTTGCGGCTCTGCACGTTCGAAGCGGCGCTGAAATATCTGCCCCGCATCGTCGCCCCGGCTCACGGTTGGTGCAGGAGTAAAGAGCGAACGCGTCCCATCAAGATGGTCGACCTCGATGAATATCTGACCCGCAATGGGGTCGCCGCGCCGCGCCACCACGCACATATTGCCCATGTCATTATGGCGCCGGACAAAGGCCATGCACCACAAATCGCTTCTCAACCTGGACACGTCAGATCGTCGCGCCTGCCTTGAGCAGGAGCTCGACTAGGTCTGGCTGCACCTGACCGGTCATCTTGTAGCGGTGGAAATTCTCGAACTCGCGAATGGCCCGCGCCGTCTCCGGTCCCGGCTTGCCATCGATGGGCCCGCGGAAAAAGCCCAGGCTGGCCAGTCCGGTCTGGATCTGGGTAACCAAGGCGGCATCAGTCGCAGGTGGCACAGATGCGGGCACGACCGCAGAAGCGGCACTGGTAACCTGCACTGCTGCGGGCTGCGTCTGAACCGCTGCAACCGGCTGCACGGGCGCCGGCATGGGCTGGGAGACCGGACGCAGGGAGGGCAGGGAAGCGCCCGGAATTGGCGGGTTGGCCGCGTTGCTGCTGCCCCGCGTTCCATCGACCGCGGCGATGATCGAGTCGATAGTGTTGGCCGCCGATTGGGCGACGTCGTCGAACACCTGTTCCGCCGGAGACAGCGTTTGCAGGCGTGCAACGACTTGGTCCTGCTGGACTACGGGCGTCGCAATTGCAGCTGCAGCAGGCGTGGTCGCGGTCACTGCCACCTGCTGCACGGGTTCCGGCCGCACAACGGCAGGCGTCGGCGCGACAATGGCCTGCGGCTGGGAGGCAACGGGCGTGGTTACGCGCCCGTTGGAATCCGCCTCGAGAATTGCCTGGACAACTGCCGGATCGTTGGCGCCCGTCGGTGTCATGCCATTGCGTTGCTCGAAGGCCCGTATGGCTTCCGCCGTTTTTGGCCCGTAATAGCCATCAACTTCACCATCAAAGAGCTGCAGTTCCAGCAGCTTTTTCTGCACGGCAAACATCTGTGCATTGCCCACCGGCGCATCTGGTACCGTTCTCTGCATGGGGGGCGGCACACTACCGGTGGTTTCTGTGCTGGCTGTCGGAAGCCGGGGCAAAGTCGTGATTGGCTCCACCGCACTGGTCTGCGGCACTACAGGCCGCTCGAGCGCAGGTGTCGGCAGTGGCGCAACGACAGTTTGGGATGGTACAAAGAATGGCGAAGGGTGCATCGCCGTCTGAAAGAACAAAGCATTGCTGCCGGCAAGTGCGGTCAAGGTTACCATGGCCAGCAGGCCGGTGGACGCCAAGGGTGCCCGCATATAGCGCGAAAGGGTCCAAAGCCCCGCGCGGCCTACTGTGCCGAGCAGGGCACTGCTGGCCAGAAGCGGCAGTTGGGTCAGAGTCGAAGCCGTCATAGTGCTTTTCTTTTTTCGTTTGGCCATGAAGTGGGGGCCGCAGCCACGGGCTCACGATGAAGTTGCAGAATGTCAGCAGTTTCGCCCGGTTTGGTTGCCGGACCGTTTATGGGGAGCAAAACAGTAATGGTTGTCCCTGCCCCGATCTCGGACATGGCCCGCAAGGTGCCGCCATGCAGTTCCACCAGGCCCTTGACGATCGACAGTCCGAGCCCCGTCCCCTCATATTTGCGGCTCAGACCATCCTGCACTTGGAAAAACGGTTCGCCGATTCGGGCCATGGCTGCAGGCGCCATGCCAATGCCCCGGTCGCGCACCGAAAAATTAATCGACTGCCCCTGACGCTTGACGGCGACAGTCACAAGCCCGCCCTCGTGACTGAACTTGATGGCGTTGGAGAGCAGGTTGATGATTATCTGGCGGCAAACTCTCTCGTCAGCCAGAATTGGCGGCAGATCGGCCTCAATCTCTGAAACAAGCCGAACTTTCTGCTCCTGGGCCAGGGTTTCCACCATGGAGAAACAGGCAGGGATGATCGAACCGGCATCCATGGAATCGGCCTGAAGCTCAAATTTTCCAGCTTCGATGCGCGACATGTCGAGCAGCATGTTGACCACCTCGAGCAAGTGCTTGCCACTCTGCTGGATCAGGCCGGCATATTCCTTGTGTGTTGGGGTAAGTTCACCACCGATTCCACTCGACATCATCTCCGAGAACCCGACCACGGCATTGAGCGGGGTGCGCAACTCGTGCCCGATGGTGGCGAGAAAACGCGATTTGGCCTGGGACGCGTCCTCAGCAACGCGGCGCGCCTCGGCCATTGCCGCCTCGGCATCCTTCCGGGCAGTGATGTCGCGCAACAGCGCTATGACGTCGTGGCGCGCCTCTGCGCTGGCGTCGTCGATAATTGGGGAGAGCTGCATTTCGATCCACAGGAAGCGCGGAACATTGCTGCGCGCGTGCGGATCATCCTGGCGCAGGCGCAGTTCAATCAGGCGGTTGCGACCATCCTGCGCTGCGTCTGCCAAAGCCGTCAGATAGGTCGGGCGGTCCATGATATGCAGGCGCTCGGCAAGGTTGGAACCCGCCACCTGGTAACGCGGACAACCGAACAGCGTCTCAGAAGAGCGCGAGGCCAGCACGATATTGCCGTCCCCCGCGATACGCAGAACAGTGTCCTGGACATGCTCGATCAGGTGACGATAGGCGCTGACCTGCGCCTTGTCATTCACTTCAAAGGCCGCATTGATGCCATGTGCACTGAATGCGACAACGGCAAAGGCGAGCGCAAAACCCGCAATTGCACAATAGGCAAGAACCGGATTGGGAATAGGCGTGGTCGGCAACCCCAGGGATGCCGCAATCAGCCCCAAAGCGGTGATGGGCAGGAGGGCAAACCAGCTCAGACGCCGCAAAGGACTGTGAGCAATCAGCGCTGCGAGGACCGGACCCATTACGGCCATCGCCAAACCAGCATCGGCCGGCCTTGAATCGATCAGGGTCAGTGCCAACCCGATAGCCATCAAGGTCGCCACTTGCACAGCGGCCGAAACCTCATGCTGGCCGCGCTGGTGCAAAGCAAAACTCACAAGTCCGCCAGCAAGCACAATTGACGCAAGCAGGAACGGGACCGGAACGCCGGACAGCAATACGTAGATAGCTGGGAGCATGGCCAGCAGGCCGGCCAGGACCAGGAGTTTTGCGGTATATGCGATGGTCTTGCGCCGTAGCACTTCGGGCCAGTTGCCAAGGCTGGCCGACGCAGGGGTGCTTCGCTTTCTGGCTCCAAAGACGGTGAAGCTACGCATCAACAAAATCTCACTAATCGACGCCTGTACGCTGCGACCTGGGGCCGCCCAATGGCCCTTCCCCGAGCCCTCTTGTGCCCAGCTCCTGCCGGGTCGTTGTTGATGGCCAGCCTCGGCCAGCAACCGCTAAGACAGGCTTAAGTTGCTCTCCCAATCGATCTGATTCACGGCAGCCGCGTGGGGGTTTTGCCAGTTAGCGTAAACAAGGTCTTGCGCGCGCAAGGCCAGCAGTTGGCATTTGCTTCAAATTTTACCGACTTGTCCCAGCCGCGCTTAATTCGTCGGTCCTAGCCTTCGTCCATCGGTCGATCGTTTTGGCCAACTTGGACATGAAGACATGTTTCTGCTGCGCTCCGCATTCTGGTTGATACTCGCCTTCCTGGTCATGCGGCCAGGCGTGGATGTCGGAGAAACTGCTGCCTCGATTTCACAAGACGCGATGGCGCGCGGCAGCCAATTCATCACCGCACAGATCTCAGCCATCGAGTGCAATGATATTCAGTGCCTGGGCGGCAAGGCTATTGCCGCTGCGGCGCTCCGCCCTCCCCCGACTGCCGGCGCCCCCATGCATGCAACGCTGGCTGGCAATTCGGTTCCGATGCCCAGACCTCGGCCGGACCGCGCGGGATAATAGGCGCCTGCCCCGGCGCCGGAAGTTACTCCAGGGGTCGTGTCACTTCCCCAAGCGACGCTACTCCATTGACCCCTGGCTCCTGCCGCAGATGCGCTGCCCCGCATCTGCGGCCTTTCTTTGTCCGGGCATGCCTCTGGCATTGGCGTGCGCCATCCCCTAGATAGGGCTCATGACACAGCCACAGCCGTTCCAGGACATCGCCAAAAATCTCTCCTTTCTGGATGATTGGGAGGACCGATATCGCTATCTCATCGAGTTGGGACAGGCCCTGCCCAAATTGACTGACGCTGAGCGCATTCCGGCCAATAAGGTCAATGGCTGCGCTTCGCAGGTTTGGCTTGTCGCAGAACCCGAAACGTCTAAAGGCGAGCGTCATCTGCGCTTCCGCGGCGAGAGCGATGCAATGATCGTTCAGGGTCTGGTCGCTGTTCTACTCGCACTCTACTCAAACCGACCGGCCAGCGAGATAGCCGAAACTGACGCCATTGCCCTATTCGATGAATTGGGCTTGCGCGAGCATCTGACGGCCCAGCGGTCCAACGGGCTCGTGGCGATGGTCAATCGCATTCGGGGCGAAGCAAAGGCCACTCTGGTCTAGTCAAGTACCTTGATCGTCCGCCATCGCCCGGCAGACTCTACATCGTCAAGTCTGGGCATCGCGAAACATCGGCGGTCTCTCAGGTAGCCACGACTGCAGACCGGAGCAAGTTCGACCCACCGCATTGGCTCCCAGTCCCCGCAAGCTGGCCACCTGATCCAGCCCGATGCGCAGGACAAGCTTTGCACTCCGGCGTGGCCACTGACGATGTGCCTCGATGTCCTGGAGGCCCTTGTTGTAGATGCAGACGTCGCACAGTACGCCCCAGCAATCTGCCGGTATCGACTGTGCCAGCCTGGTTAGTGCCGTTCGAGCATTTTCCACGCTGTCGGCGAGCTCCGCCTGGCCATTGCGGCCTCTCTGGCCGCCAATCCGCGCTGGATCGTAGGACATGGTGACCCTCTGACGCAGCAGAGCACGTTCGAAAATTCCGGCAACCAGATGCGCGGCTTCAATATGGTGAGGCTCCAGAAACTTGTCTGCTCCACCTTGCCCCACAAGTCGCGTTACAGCCTCTGGCAGCTCACGCATTGGCAAGGCCTGACACCAACTGCAAACGGACCTCCAATTGGGTAACGGCCGCGTCAAAGGCTACGTCATCACGCATGTCCTCGATCAAATGACATGCATAGGAGACTGTTGTCCTATCCCGACCAAAGGCGCCGCCGATAGCTGTCAGGCTCTCACCGAGCACCACATGAGCCAAATACATTGCAAGCTGGCGAGCTCTGGCCGTCTTCAAACGGCATCTACTCGCGTTGAGGATCTGGGAAACATGGATATTTGTATGCTCAGCGACCAATTCAACGACCTGCCGCACCGCACCCTTGTGAAACGCCCTAACTGGAAGGGATGCTGAAGGGCAAAGACTCAGATGTTCCATAGCGGGGCAACTCCAACAGAGAAAGGACTATATTCCTATTCTCTAGTGGACGCCAGCGACCCGGGGATAAGTCTTAGCCGATTGCTAAGGACAAAACAAAAATGGCCGCCCGGAGGCGGCCTTCGATAGTTGATTATTGGGCAGAGCGCCCCGATCAGTCGGCCTTGCGACCCAGACCGTTGTCCTTGGCAAGCTTGGAGCGTGTCGCCGAGTAGCTGGGCGCTACCATCGGATAGTCCGCCGGCAGACCCCATTTCTCGCGATATTCTTCCGGCGAGAGATTGTAATGGGTGCGCAGGTGACGCTTGAGCGATTTGAACTTCTTGCCGTCTTCGAGGCAGATGATGAAGTCGTTGGCCACGGACTTGCGGATTGGCACCGCCGGCTTGAGTTCCTCGACAGGCGCTGGATTTTCGTTGGCCTGAAGGGCGCGCAGAGCGCTATGCACTTCGGCAATCAGCTTGGGCAAATCGCCAGGGCTTACCGCATTGTGACTGACATATGCGGAAACAATTTCCGTGCTGAGCTCGATCAGGTCGGACTCAACAGTTGCGAACGCGCCGGTATCGTCGTTCATTTCTCAACCTTCCAAATATTATTATTAGGCCACAACGGGGCAGTCGCTAGCCTTACTGACCTAATATGGCCGCTTACTAGTCTGTGCAACCCCTATTTGAGATGCTTAACATGTAATATGGCGTACAATTATGGCAACAAATATTATTCTTTTCTTTCGGCTATGTCATCGATAACAGTCTCATTACATGGCCGATAACCAGTAAGATAACTTGCGCGCGCCAATAGATGGGCAGAAACAGGCGTAGTCAACAGGACAAACAGGACACCAATAATAGCGCGCATGGAGATAGCTGCATCTTGGCTCAACACTGCCACAGCAAGAAGAATCAACCCGCCTCCAACCGCTCCAGCTTTGGAAGCCGCATGCATCCGGGTATAGAGGTCTGGCAGGCGCACGACGCCAATAGTGGCCAGCAATGTAAAGGCCGCCCCCAGAACAAGCAATGTACCGCCCAGATAGAGTTCCAGTCCTTCAAGCATTGGGGCGTTCCTCGGTTGCCACTTCTTGCCGCGCGCCCCGCAGCAGGATGTAGCGTGCAAGCGCCACAGTGGCCAGAAAGCCCAGCAGCGCCAATGCGATGGCAATGTCGAGATAGAGCCAAAGCCCGGTTCGCACTGCGATTGCCCCGACAAATCCCATGGCCACGACGGCCAATAGGTCCAACGCCAGAACCCGATCAGACAGCGATGGGCCAATGACAATCCGGACAAGGGAAACTAGCAAAGCCAACCCGAGCAGAACCAGGGAGAACAAGGTCGCCCACTCGATGAAGAGTGTCGCTGTCATTCGAACACCTCCCGGATCTTCTTCTCGAAGCCATTGGCAATGTCGGTGATCATTGCTTCCTTGTCGGTCATGTCCAACGCGTGCACATAGAGCACCGATTTGTCTGCCGCCACGTCCACGCTGAGCGTTCCGGGCGTCAACGTGATCATGTTGGCAAGAAGCGTGATTTCAGCGTCGGATTTTACAGTAAGCGGGACAGCGATAATGGCGGGCCGCACCACCTTGGACATATCCGGACGCACCACAACGATTGCCACGCGCACGGCACTGACAATCAATTCATAGAGAAACAGCGCCGCCAGCGAGGTTATACGACGAATACGGCGCAGTGCACTTGGGCTGGAGAAGGCCTCCCGCAGAACCAGGACGGCAACGCCGCCCACGACCCCACCGAGCAGCAGATTCAGTCCTGAAAAACTGCCGGAGATACCCGCCCAAACAAGTGCCAGAACGACGACAAGAAACACTGTACTCATAGACCATCTCCCGCCAGACCCGTGGCCGCGACATAGCGTGCTGGGTCAACGATGTCGGCTGCGCCGGCACTGACGCCGTCCATTAGTGCCCCCGGCCAGAGCCCGGCCAGCACGATTCCGGCGACCAGAAATGTGGTGGCACCGAGTGCCAGCTTGCCGCGCCCGTCAAAGCCGATCAATGCGATGCTGGCATGCTCCGAACCCGGCCCTTCCGGCCCTGAACGCCAGAAAACATGGGCCCAAAGGCGGGTGCCAGCGATGAGGGTCAGAACGGCGTTGACCATCAGCGCCAGGACCAGAACCCAGCCGGTCCAGGTGGCGTCCGGGCCGGTAATTCCGTCGGCGAGTCCGGCTTCAAGCAGCAGCAGCTTGGGCCAGAATCCGAGGAAGGGGGGCACCCCGGATGAGGCCAGGACCATCAAGATGAACAGAATTGAGAGCGGTGCGCTCGCGGTATAGAGCCCGCCCATGCGCCGGGTGTCGGTCTGACCCGTGGTCTTCTCTACGAGGCCCGCGACCATATAGAGCGCGGTCATGGTCAGGATGGCGTGGAAGATGTAGAGGCCAGAACCGGCAACGCCGTTGAGGCTGGGCGTAGCCAACCCCGCAAGCACCGCGCCAATCCCCCCGATCACGATAAAGCCGATGGCGCGACGCAGATTGGTTTCGGCAATGGCGCCCAAGGGCGCGATGACCAGGGTAGCAATGGCAATCCAGGTCAAGACGGGTTCCAGCATGTCGCGGCTAGCGGGCAGCACGACAACCAGGGCCCGCAACATGGCATAGGCGCCAACCTTGGTCAGCAGACCGGCAAACAGGGCAGAAATGGCGGCGGGCGGCGTATGGTAGGACGCCGGAAGCCAGGCGTTGACCGGGAATGCGGCTGCCTTCATGCCGAAAGCCAGCATCAACAAGGCGGCTACGCCGGCCATGGCCGCCGGATTGGCCGAGGCAGCGACCCGCATGATGTCGGCCATGTTGAGCGTGCCCAACAGCCCGTAGAGCAGACCGAGCGCCAGGAGGAAGAACGTGGTGGCCAGAAAGTTCAGGAAGCCGTATTTGACCGCCCCATCGAGCTGAAGCGGCCGGTTGCCCTGCACGATCAGCCCGAACGAGGCGATCAGCATGACCTCGAACCAAACATAGAGATTGAACAGGTCCCCTGTGAGAAAGGCCCCGGTCACGCCGGCCAGCAGGAGCAGGACCATGGGATGGAAGGCATCGCGACCGTCCGCGTTGGCCCGGTCCAGCTCGGCGTAGATGAGGACGATTGCCGTGACCACCGCAGCGGCCAGGGCAAAGCTGGCCCCGAAGATATCCGCCGTCAGGCTGATACCAAAAGGCGGGAACCAGCGGCCCATTGTCATGCTCACCGGCCCATCGGCCAGAATCTCCAGGAGCAGGGCAATTTCGCAGGCAATGATGCCGGCGACCACGATCAGCGCGGCAAAAAGCGGCGAGCCATTGCTGCGGCGGAACATCATCAGGCCCGCAGAGCCCATCAGGGCGAGCGCGATGGGAAGGACGATGACCCAGTCGGAGGCCGGGACCACTGTATCGATCATGGCCTGGGGCAGGTCAGTTGTGGGGGTGGAAGTGGCCATGGGGTCAGTAGCTCAGCGGCGGGTTGGGCGCATCGTCGGGCTCGGCCAGGCGCATGGTGTCGGTGTTGTCCGCATCCAGGCTCTGATAGGCCCTGAAGGCCAGGACGAGCAGAAAGGCGAACATGGAAAAGCCGATGACAATGGCAGTCAGGATCAGTGCCTGCGGCAAGGGATTGGCAATCACGCCTTCGGGCACATCAAGTCCCTCTGGCACGATCGGCGCAACCTCCTGGGTCAGGCGCCCGGCAGTGAATATCAGCAGCAGCACGCCATTGCCGAAAATGGTCAGGCCAATCAGCATGCGAATGACCGAGCGCGACAGCAGCAGGTAGGTGCCAATGGCGATGAACAGGCCCACCAGGGCGGCGAGGATATACTCCATCTCAAAGATCCTCTTCGCGGTCGCTTTCCAGCGACAGGGCAATAGCCGACAGGGTACCGAAGACGACGCAATAAACGCCGATATCGAAGAACATGGGCGTTGAGAGCGGAATGATGCTGGATCCGAATTCCACGTAGAGCCAGATGCTGGTCATGAAAGGTGAGCCGGTGAGGAGGCTGGCAAGGCCCGACAGGCCCGCGAGAACCACACCAAAGCCGGCAATGGCCATCGGATCAAAGCGCAGGGCCCGGCGCACTGCGCGCACGCCGGCGGCCATGCCGAATACGGCTATCGAGGCCGCAGCGATAAGGCCGCCGATAAATCCGCCGCCCGGCTCATTGTGGCCACGCAAGGTCACATAGACTGAAAAGACCAGCATGATGGCGACGATCAACGGCGCCAATGTGCGAAAGATGACCGTATTCATGACGCGGCCTTCCTCGGCTTGCGGGCTCGCTTGGGCTTGGCGGGGTCAGCGGCCTGGGGGGTCGGCTTGTTCTGCCGCCGCAACAGCGCCAGCACAGCCATACCGGCGCCCATGACCACCGCAATTTCGCCCAGGGTGTCAAATCCACGATAGTCAACGAGGATAACGTTGACGATGTTGTGCCCGTGGGCAATCGGTACGCTGGTGGCGGTGAAGAAATCGGACAGGCGCGTGTCCAACGTCCCGTTGAGCACCAGCATCAGGAGGAGGCTGACGCCAAGTCCACAGACCACTGCCAAGGCCCCGTCGCGCGCCCAGTCCTCGAAGGGGCGGTGGTCACGCTGGTCGAGCCGCAGGCGGGTCATCACGAAGGTGAGGATGACCACCGAGAGAATTTCCACCATGAGCTGGGTGAAGGCGAGATCGGGCGCGCCAAACAGCAGGAAGATCAGCGCCACGGCGGTGCCTTGCACGCCCAGAGACAGGATTGCAATCAGTCGCGACTGGGCAATCAACACGGCAATCAAACCGAGCACCGCCAGCAGCAGCACACCCCACTCATAAGGTGAAAGCACCGGAAGAACGAGTCGCTGGCTCCAGTCGCCAAGTTCGACGGTCGGCACCAGCCAGTCCAGCCCACCCCAGACCAGCATCGGTCCAAATAGCGCGACAGCGAGTGCCGCAAAGACGATGACCAGATAGAATTCGAGCTGGCCATGATGCAGGAAACGGGTCACGGCTCCGGCAAAGCGGATAAGGCTGAACATGACGATGTCGAACACCGTGTCGGCGGTCCAGCCCAGGGCCTTGTCGAAACGGCGCAGCACAGTGCGGATCGTATCGGCCTGTCGATAGACCAGGACGCCGAGTCCCCAGGTCAGCGCCGAGAGCCAGAGCAGCAGGCTGGTGACGTCCAGTGCCAGCGTCAGGTGGCTTTCAACCTCGCGCGCCAGAATGGCCGAAGCGCCCGGCACGAGCACATCGTGCCCCAGCCAGTCGGGGAGAATCCCGGCGACGATGCCACCCGCGCCCAGCAGGACAGGGCCAGCCAGCATGGCAATAGGCGCTTCATGCGGTTTCTTGGGCGTCGCCACCGCCTCGCCCAGGAAAGGCTTGATCATGACCAGCAGCGCCACACCCGCAAGCATGGCATTGCCCGCAATGAGCACGACCATCACGGCGATGGCCGTCCACTCTCCGCTCATCAGGCCGAGATACATTTCCTCTTTGGCGAAATAGCCGATCGTCAACGGCAGCCCGACCATGGAGAGCGCCGCGAGCGCCGCACCGATAAAGGTGACCGGCATTTTTTCAGCGAGACCACCAAGCGCGGTGATTTCGCGTGTGCCCGCCTCGTGATCGATCGCACCCGCCACCATGAACAGCCCGGCCTTGTAGAAGGCGTGGGCCACGAAATAGACCACCATGGCAGAGATGGCATAAGTGCTGCCCAGGCCGATCAGCAGCACCAAGAGCCCGAGCGACGCGATGGTCGTCTGCGCCAGGACTTGCTTGAGATCGGTTTGCTTGAGGGCGCCAAGCGACCCCCAGATCAGGGTGATGCCACCAAAGATGACCAACACATTGGTCCAGACATCGGTGCCACCGAGCGACGGCGTCATGCGGGCGAGCAGATAGACACCGGCCTGCACCATAGTGGCCGAATGCAGGAATGCCGAAACCGGAGTCGGCGCCTCCATGGCGTTGGGCAACCAGAAGTGCAGCGGAAACTGGGCCGATTTGGTGAAGGCGGCGCCCAGGAAACAGATCAATACCAGCAGGTAAAGGTCACTGCCGCGGAGCATATCGGCCATTTCGCGCAGCGCGCTCATCTCCCAGCTTCCGGACAGCTGATAGACCAGAATGGCGCCGGCCAGGAGGAACATGCCGCCAATATTGGTGATGACCAGCGCCTGGATAGCGCCCCGTCGCGCGGCCTGGCGGGAGTGGTCAAAGCCGATCAGCAAGAAGGAAGTGACCGAGGTCAGTTCCCAGAACAGGAACAGGGCGAGCAGGCTGTCGGCCAGCACCAAACCCAGCATGGCGCCCATGAAGGCCAGCATGTAGCCCAGAAACCGCCCCTGGTGGTGATGACCGGCAAGATAGGCGCCGGCATAGAGAATAATCAGCGTACCGATGCCGGAGATGGTCAGCGCAAAGATCAGGCTGAGGCCGTCAACCAGAAAGGAGAGGTTGATGCCATAGGCGGGGATCCACTCAATAGTGCTGGCAACCGTTTCGCCGTGAACGACCGCATCGGCGAAACCCAGCAGGTAGATGAAAATACTGGCCGGAACGATCGCCAGAATCCAACCCGCATAGGCGCCTGCAAAACGCTGGATATACGGTGCCAGGATGGCAGCCACGAAGGGTGCAACGGCAGCAAGACCTATGCCTGCCTCAAATGACGACCCCAATGCTGCCACTCCTCTCTCGCATCAACCGCGATTCAGTTGGATTTGGCCTGCGACCTTACTGATTGGGGCCCGGGGGACAAGCGGAATCGGTCCGGGTGCGACCAAAGGGCCTTGTCATTTCCCTCGCATGCGGGGCTTTCAAAGCGGGAAAGCGCAGCCTATGTGCTGTGGCAGCTTCCCGAGGCGGCGCGCCGCCGAATGATCCGGAGACCCCATGTCCAAAGTCAGCCCGCCCATTGCCAAGCGCGTTCCGCACAAGCACACGCACCACAATGTCACCCGCGAGGATCCCTATGCGTGGTTGCGCGCAGACAACTGGCAGGAGGTCATGCAGAAGCCCGAGACTCTAGACCCGGAAATCCGTGCCTATCTCGAAGCAGAAAACAGCTTCTACGAGACCGAATTCGGGCAGCCCACTGCGGAGCTGCAGGACAGGATCTACAAAGAGATCCGGGGCCGGATAAAGGAAGATGACAGCGGCGTTCCCTCCCCGGACGGCGAGTGGGCCTACAACACGCGGATGCTTGAGGGGCAGCAATACCCGCTGATCGTGCGCACGCCGCGACGCGGTGGCGAGGAGAGCGTTTTGCTCGATTGCAATCTTGAAGCCGGAGACGGCTATTTCGGATTTGCCGGCGCCGGGCATGATCCATCCCACAGCCATATTACCTGGGCCGCGGACCGGGCCGGTTCGGAATATTTCGATATCGTGGTGCGTGAGCTGGCCAGCGGCAAGGACGTCGAAACCATCAAGGACACGGCCGGCAATACCGTATGGTCCGCCGATGGCCGGTCCTTCTACTATACCGAATATGACGACAATCATCGTCCGTTCCGCGTGCGCCACCACAGGCTGGGCACTGCGCAGGCCGAAGACCCGATCGTTTATGAGGAGAAGGACCCCGGTTTCTTTGTTGGCGTGGGCAAGACGCTTTCGGACAAGTTCATCGTCATTGACGCCCATGACCACCAGACCAGCGAAGTCTGGCTGATCGATGCCGAAAAAGGTGGCGATCCGCGGCTCGTGGCTCCTCGCCTTACCGATCGCGAGTACGAATTGGAGGAGCGTGGCGGCCTGTTCTATATCCGGACCAATGCCGATGGCGCGGAGGATTACAAGATCGTCACTGCCCCGGTCGATAATCCTGGCGCCGAGAACTGGACCGAACTGGTGCCGCATCGGGAAGGTGTGCTGATCCTCGATATCGCCGTCTTGTCCAACCATCTGCTGCGGCTCGAACGTGAAGACGGCTTGCCGCGCATCGTCGCGCGCGAATTGCGCACGGGCCGGGAAGAAGTCGTCGGCTTTGAGGAAGAAGCTTATTCGCTGGGTATGTCGACCGGATACGAATTCGATACCTCCGTGTTCCGGCTGACCTATTCGTCGCCCACGACGCCCAGCCAGGTGTTCGATGTTGATCTCGAAACCGGGGAGCGGACGCTGCTCAAGACCCAGGAAGTGCCATCGGGGCACGACCCTGCCGATTATGAGACCAAGCGCCTCTTTGCCACCGCCAGTGATGGTGAGCAGGTGCCGGTGACCCTGCTCTACCGCAAAGGCACGAAGCTCGACGGGGCCAACCCGACGCTGCTCTATGGCTATGGCTCATATGGCATGTCGATGCCCGCGAGCTTTTCGGTCTCGGTCCTCTCGCTGGTCGATCGAGGCTTTGTCTATGCCATTGCCCATGTTCGTGGTGGCATGGACAAGGGCTATCGCTGGTACAAGCTGGGCCGGCGCGAGCACAAATCCAACACCTTTACCGACTTCATCGCCGCGGCCGAAATGCTGATCGAGGCCGGCTACACGCAGAAGGGAAAGATCATCGCCCAGGGTGGTTCGGCCGGCGGCATGCTGATGGGTGCCATCGCCAATCTGCGGCCTGACCTCTGGGGCGGGATCATCGCCCAGGTGCCGTTCGTCGACGTGCTCAACACCATGCTCGACGACACCCTGCCGCTGACACCGCCCGAATGGCCGGAATGGGGCAACCCCATTACCAGCGCTGAGGACTATGCCCGCATCGCCACCTATGCGCCCTATGAGGCCGTCTCGGCGCAGGCCTATCCGCCGATCTTCGCACTGGCGGGTCTGACCGATCCACGGGTGACCTATTGGGAGCCAGCCAAATGGGTCGCAAAACTTCGGGCAACCAAGAGCGGGGACGCACCATTGTATCTCAAGACCAATATGAGCGCCGGCCATGCCGGTGCGTCCGGCCGCTTCGACCGCCTCAAGGAAACCGCCCAGTGCTACGCTTTTGCAATAAAGTCAGCAGGATTGGACGGTTAGTTCGCATCGCGACATTGTTGCGCCCCACCCAAGCGCCTATAACCACCGGCGAATAGCCGGTTTATCCAGCGTCACTATTCTCAAACGGAGGCTAATATGACTTTCGAACTCCCCGCCCTGCCCTATGCCTATGATGCCCTGGGCCCGTACATGTCCGCCGAAACGCTCGAGTTTCACCATGACAAGCATCACCAGGCCTATGTGACCAACGGCAATAACCTGCTCAAGGACAGCGGGCTCGAGGGCAAGAGCCTGGAAGAGATCGTCAAGGAAAGCCACGGCAAGAATGCGGGCCTGTTTAACAATGCCGGCCAGCACTACAATCACATCCACTTCTGGAACTGGATGAAGCCCAATGGCGGCGGCAAGTCTCTGCCGGGCAAGCTGCAGGCGGCCGTTGATTCCGACCTTGGCGGATATGACAAGCTGCGCGCCGACTTCATCGCCGCCGGCACCACCCAGTTCGGTTCGGGCTGGGCCTGGATCGCGGTCAAGAACGGCAAGCTGGAAGTCAGCAAGACCCCGAACGGGGAATCGCCGCTGGTCAATGGCGCCAGCCCGATCCTGGGCGTGGATGTGTGGGAGCACTCCTATTACATCGACTACCGCAATGCCCGCCCGAA
>Ga0207773_100094_pt1 | contig 79803 bp, 69 predicted proteins | sample TtaePargueraPR_2_FD_187281 | JGI IMG/M metagenome (GOLD analysis project Ga0207773, IMG submission 187281) | Aerobic enrichment media microbial communities from Bioluminiscent Bay, La Parguera, Puerto Rico - Tt and M1 (3) (SPAdes) | ecosystem: Environmental > Aquatic > Marine > Unclassified ...
TCACCCGCCAGCAGGCGGCGGAGCTGGGCGAGCTCGGCATCCGGGTCAACGCGGTGGCGCCGGGGCCGGTCGACACGGCGATGGCCAGGCAGGTGCACACGCCGGCGATTCGCGCCGACTACCACGACGCCATCCCGCTCGGCCGCTACGGCACGGAGGCGGAGATCGCCGCCGCCATCGTCTTTCTCTGCGGAGCGGAGGCGAGCTACATCACCGGCCAGGTGATCGCCGTCGACGGCGGCTTCGACGGCACCGGCATCGGCCTGCCCACCCTGCGCCGGGATCGGTCCGGAGAAGGGTCAGGGGGGCGCTGAAGGCCGGGTGCAGCGCGCCGGCGTCGCCGGCGAGGACGGACGCGAGGTCCCGGGTCCGCGGCGCGTCACGTCGTGCCGCGCCGCGCACGGGACGACGCTAGTGGTCTGATTAGACTAACAAACACCTCATCGTCGTCCCGCACGCAGCGAAGCGGAGATGCGGGACCTCGAGGGTCCGGGCTGTGGCCCTGGAGAAGACGGGCGGCCGGTCTCGGGTCTGCGGCGCGTCACGTCGTGCCGCACCGCGCACGGGACGACGGGGTGGGTTTGGTTGATCTTGAATAAAGGGCGTCGTCCCGGCCGCAGCGTAGCGGAGAGCCGGGACCGGGTGCCGGGCTTCTTCCATTGCGGGCAAATCCTCCCTACCCGGAGATAGCGACTCCCATCACTTGCGATTGATACTGAGAATCAGTTGCATTTGCAGATATCCGGCGCTAGAGATGCCAACGGCCGGTCGCGACCGGCCGACGGTATTTCCAATCGCGGAGCGGACCCATGCGGCACTGGACATCTCGGGCGCGGAATTCACTGGCTTTTCCGGGGCGCGGCACGGCGCTCGGCCTGCTGGCGGCTGTCGGCCTGTCGGCGGTGGCCACGGCGCAGGAGATCACGGTCACCGACCAGTACGGACGCAGCGTGACGCTCGACGGACCGGCGGAGCGGATCGTCACCATCCCGATGCCGGCGGCGGCGATGCTGATCGCCATCGACGGCGGCACCGATCGCCTCGCCGGCATGCATGCCCAGTCCCAGGCGGCGGTCGAGGAGGGCATCCTCGGAGGGTTCTTCCCCGAAGCGGCCGACCTGCCATCGGCGTTCGTCGGCGACGGCTTCGTGCCCAATGTCGAGGAGGTGCTGCGGATATCTCCCGACCTGGTGATCCAGTGGGGCACGCGCGGCGACGAGATCATCCAGCCCCTGGTCGATGCCGGGCTCGACGTGGTGACGCTGGCCTACGGCACCGAGGAGATGACCCGCGAGTGGATCGCCCTGTTCGGTCAGGTGACCGGCAATGCCGACAGGGCCGAGCGCCTGATCGCCTGGCGCGACGACGTGCTGGCGGAGGTCGAGGCCGACATGGGCGGGGTGGCGGACGCGGACCGGCCGCGCGTCGTCTACTTCCTGCGCTTCCTGTCCAGCCTACGGGTGGCCGGAGAGGACACCTACAACGACTTCTACATCGAGCTCGCCGGCGGCGAGAACCCGGCCGACGGCCAGTCCGGCTGGGTCGACGTCAATCCGGAACAGGTGATCGCCTGGGATCCCGAGGTTATCCTGCTCAACGGCTTCGAGAGCGGGCTGTCGCCCCAGGACGTCTACGACAACCCGCTCTTCGCCGGCGTCAGCGCGATCCGGAACAACCGGGTCTATCAGGTGCCGCTCGGCGGCTATCGCTGGGACCCGCCGAACCAGGAATCGCCGCTGATGTGGATGTGGCTGGCCGAGGTGCTGCATCCGGACCTCGCAGACTACCCGCTGCGCGCCGAGATCGCCGAGGCCTATGAGTGGATCTACGGCCAGGTCCCGACCGAGTCGCAGATCGACGGCGTGCTGCGCATGCAGGCCAACGCCCAGGCGCGCGGCTACCAGGTCTTCGCCGGCGGCAGTTGATCGCGCGTGCGCACGACGGCCAGGGCGCGACGCCGATGACAGCCGCCGCAACCGCCAGTCTGCGGGCGGGCGCCGGCCGGCGCCTGCTGGCCGGTCCGGCGACCGTGCCGGTGGCGCTGGTTGCGCTGCTGCTGCTGGCGGCCGCCATCGGCCTCGGCGCCGGGCGCTACGCCATCGGTCTCGGCGACCTGGTCACCATCATCGGCGGCTGGATAGGCATCGGGCCCGGCCATGCCGGCGTTGCGGAGACCGACTGGCGGGTGGTCGAGCTGGTGCGATTGCCGCGGCTGGCGGTGGGCATGCTGACCGGCGCCGGCCTGGCGTTGTCGGGCGCGGCGCTGCAGGGCGTGTTCCGCAACCCGCTGGTCGGCCCGCAGCTTATCGGCGTCTCCTCGGGCGCGGCCTTCGGCGGGGCGCTGGCCATCCTGCTGGTGCTGGGCACCGCGGCGCTGATCGGCCTCGCCTTCGCCTTTGGCCTGCTGGCCATGCTGGTTGTCTACCTGATCAGCCGCCAGGACGGCCGCTCCTCGGTGCTGATGCTGGTGCTGGCCGGTGTGGTGATCTCCGCCTTCTTCTCCGCCCTGGTGTCCCTCGCAATATACCTGGCCGATCCGACCGACACCCTGCCGGCCATCGTCTTCTGGCTGATGGGGTCCTTCGCTACGGCCAACCTCGACAAGGTGTGGATCATCCTGGCGGCGATGCTGGTCTTCGGCTTGCCGCTGCTGGCCATGCGCTTTTCCATCAACGTGCTGTCGCTGGGCGACGAGGAGGCCGAGGCGCTGGGCGTCAGGGTCGAGCGGACGCGCTGGATCGCGCTGATCGCGGTCACCGGCATCACCGCCGCCTCGGTGGCCATCGCCGGCATCGTCGGCTGGGTCGGCCTCGTCGTGCCGCACCTGGCGCGCATGCTCGTCGGGCCCGACCACCGGGCGCTGCTGCCGGCCTCCGCCCTGCTCGGCGCCAGCTACATGATCGCGGTCGACACGGTCGCCCGCACGCTGACACCGGCGGAGATCCCGCTCGGAATCTTGACGGCCATCATCGGGGCGCCGATCTTCGCGATCCTGCTGCGGCGCAGCCGGAACAAGGGGTGGAACTGATGATCCGGGTCGAGGAGCTGAGCTTCCGCTATCCGCGCGCTGTGGCACCGGTGTTCGAACGGCACGGCTTCACCGTGCCGCCCGGCGGCATCTTCGCCATCCTGGGTCCCAACGGGCGCGGCAAGACGACCCTGCTGAAATGCCTGGCCGGGCTGGTGAAGCCGACCGGCGGGCGCATCGCGGTCGAAGGCGCCATGGGCTACGTGCCGCAGCATTTCGCCACGCCCTTCGCCTATTCGGTGCGCGACATCGTGGTGATGGGAAGGGCCCGGCATGTCGGCCTGTTCGGCGCGCCGACACGGACCGACCGCGACATCGCTCAGCGCGCGCTGGCGGAGCTCGGCATCGAGCGTTTCGCCGAGCGACCGATCACCGGTCTGTCCGGCGGCGAGCGGCAGATGGTGATGATCGCCCGGGCCCTGGCCTCGGAGCCGGAGGTGATGGTGCTGGACGAACCGACCTCCTCGCTCGACTTCCGCAACCAGGCCATCGTGCTGGCCACCCTGCGGCGGCTTCGCGATCGGCGCGGCCTGACCATCGTGATGACGACGCACGACCCCCAGCACGCGCTTGAGGTCGCCGATCAGGCGCTGCTGATGCGTGGCGGCGCGGACTACGACGTCGGCCAGGCGGCGGCGATGCTCACCGAGGAGCGGCTGAGCGCGCTCTACGGCCTGCCGATACAGGCCGCGACGGTGACGCGGAGTGGCCGCCGGACGCAGACGATGGTGCCGTTGCTCGGCGGCGACGTAATGGCGACGGCGCGGTCTGTGGCATGAGCGCGCGGCTGGCCTACCTTTCGCCACGGCGTGGTCGGCGCGCGCCTTTCGACGATCTGGCCCCGCCGCACACCACTGTGGAATCGGTGCACGAGGCCGACCTCGCGACACTGCCGCCCGACGCCTGCCAGGCGCTCCTGGTGCCGATGCATATCGACCAGCGCCGCTTCGCCGGCAACGCCGCGTGGATCGACGCCTTCTTCCGGGCCGGCGGCACGCTGGTCTTCAACGGTCTGCTTGCCTATCCCTTTCGGCCCGAACTCAGGATTTTCGAGCCGATCCAAAGGCCGGGGCTGTCGGCCCTGCACGTCGCGGTCGACCAGAGCCACCCGGTCTGGCATGGCGTCGACGCCGCGGATCTGACCTTCCGGCGCGGCGTCGCGGGCTTTTATGGCCGCGGTGCCAATCCGCCGCCGGAGGGCGCGAGGATCGTCGGCACGCTGGCCCGCGGCCGGGTGCCGGTCGACTGGGAATGGGCGGTGCCGGGCGGAGGGCGCCTCCTGATGCATGCCGGCAACGATCTGTGGATGTATGCCCGCGACGACACCAGTGCCGCCGCCCTGACGCCGCAACTGCTGAGCTGGTGCGCCCACGGCCGGGCGCGGGACGCCGCGTGATGACAGCGACCATCGTCGGCACCCGACTGACGGTGCTGGATGGCGGCACCAGCTATCACGCCTTCGCCATCGGCGACGACAGCCTCGGCCGCTGGTACGACCGCCGGCTCTATGTGGAGGCGGCGGACGCCGACGCGCTGGCCGACAGCGCCGTGGTGGTCGTGCCCTGCCGGCTGAACCCGGACTGGCTGGCCGCGCATGCGGACCTGCTGATCGACGTGCTGCGCCGGGGCGACACGCTGGTGGTGATGGGCGAGACCGAACCCGAGCGCTGGCTGCCGGACGCCGACCAGACACCGGTGCCGACGAACTTCTGGTGGTGGCTCGACCCCGAGGCGGAACTGGGCCTGACGGTCGGCGCCGCCACGCACGGCCTCTACCGCTATCTCAGCCTGGCCGATGCCATTTGGCACTATCACGGGCATTTCCAGGTCCCGCCAGGCGCCGTCTCGGTGATCGACGCGCCGGAGGGTGGCTCGGTGCTGGTGGACGACCGGGCGAGCTGGCCGGGACGGCTGCTGCTCACCTCGCTCGACCCGTTCTATCATCACGGCAGCTTCTTCATGCCCGCCGCCAGCCGTTTCCTGCGCGGCTTCTGCCGCTGGCTGGGCGACGGCCTGCCGGATTGAGCGCCGCGGCCGGCTCATCCGCCGGTCGCCAGCGCCCGCTCAGCCGATGCCCGCGGCGAGCTCGTCGAGATACCCGACCAGGCGGTCCTGCGGAACGGCGCTCTCTCGCACAAGGCCGTCGAACAGGTTGGCGAGCCGGCGAACCTGGTCGCTGGCCGTGACCACGAGATAGGCGCCACCGAGGTAGATCGCCGCGCGGATGGTGCCGAACACGGTGAAGGGGGCGGAGTAGTTGCGGCCGCTGTCGTAGAGGTGAAGGCGCAGTGCCGGGTAGGTTTCGCGCACCACCTCGGCCATGGCGGCGAGCTGGCGCCGGCGGATGTCATCGGAGAGCTGGCGCCAGACGCCCTGACCCTCGGCCAGCGCCTGCAGCCGCTGGTAGGGCATGGCGATCTCCAGGTCCATGTCGCCGCGCCGGACGAAATCCACCATGCTGTCGCCGTGCTCGCTGCGCGCGGCGGCGCGCGCCGGGTCGAACTCGAAGCTCATCACCTCGGGAATGCACAGCGCGTCGGGCAGCACGGCCGGCACGTAACGCAGCTTGCGGCCGACGCTCTCCTCCCGCCAGCGCTTCAGGGGCGAGGCGCCGTCGGCCTGGATCGCCGTCTCGATCTCGGCGCTGGGCGTGACCTCCTGCCGACCCTCGGTGACGTTGGACAGGGCCAGCAGCCAGTCGACGGTGACGCCGCCGGTCTCGGCGATGCGGCGCAGGGTCTCCGCCCGCGGCAGGCGGTCGTGATCGGGATCGAGGAACTGGCTGAGCGCCGAGCGGTCGACGCCGCTCTCCTCGGCGAAGCGGGTGATGCCGGACTCGCGCTCGGCCAGCAGCCGGGCGAGTCTTTCGCGGAAGAGGCGGGCGAGTTCGCGCTTGTCCATGTTGATGTGTTATCACGCTGAAATTGCGAAATCGCAATGAATCAGGTGAAACATTGCATATTTCGTGAGTGCGCGATGGATTCACTCGATTGCGCGTGGGCCACGGCTGCGGCGCAATGGGCGTCGCGTTCAACCCGTCAGTTCAAAGCGTTACCCGATGACCCGTGCGATCATCCGTTCCCGGGCGGCCGTCGAGTGGCCGACCCTGCTCGTCACCCTCGGCTGCTACCTCTCCTGGCTCGCCGCCACCGCCCATGCCGACACCATCGGTCTGCTGCCCGCCATCGCCACGGTCGCGCTGACGATCACGCTGCACTCCTCGCTGCAGCACGAGACAATTCACGGCCATCCGCTGGCCAGCCGCCGACTGAGCGAGGCGCTGGTCTTCCCGGCGCTCGGTCTGGTCCAGCCCTATGGCCGCTTTCGCGACACGCACCTGGCCCACCACCGCACGGCCGACCTCACCGATCCACTGGCCGATCCGGAATCAAATCACCTGGTCGCGGCGCGCTGGGCGGCCCTTTCCTGGCCCTGCCGGGCGCTGCTGGCGGCGAACGCCACGCTGCTCGGCCGCTTCCTGATCGGCCCGGCCATGGGCACGGTAATGCTTGTAGTCGGTGACCTGCGGGCGATCGGCCGAGGCGAGCGGGGCATCGCCGCGGCCTGGGGCTGGCACGCACTGGCGCTGCTGCCGGTCCTGTGCTGGCTCATCTGGGCGGCGACACTGCCCTTCTGGGCCTATCTCGCGGCGGCCTATCTCGGCATGTCGATCCTGCGCGTGCGCACCTTCCTGGAACACCAGCCGCATGACGACCGGGCGCAGCGCAGCGTCATCATCGAGGATCGCGGTCCGCTCGCCTTCCTCTTCCTCAACAACAACCTGCATGCCGTCCACCACGCCTATCCGGGCGCGCCGTGGTATCGCCTGCCGACGCTCTATCGCCGCGGGCGGGACGTCTTCCTGCGCCGCAATGGCGGCTACCGCTACCGCTCCTACCGGGAGATCGCGCGCCGCCACCTGCTGCGTGCCAAGGATCCGGTGGTGCATCCCGATCACCGGCGCGAAGGGCCCGCCTGATGGCAAGCACCGCGCCTGCGTCCGTGGAGGCGCCTTCGCTGGCCGTGCTGCCGATGTACGACTGGCCGGAGGTGCGGAAGGCCACCGACCGGCTGTGGGACTGCCTCCGCCAGGCGCTGGCGGCGGCCGGGTTCGCGCCGCCGCCGACGCTGGACCGGACGATCGCGCCGATTGCGGCGTGGCGTTCGCCCCGCCTGCTGCTCGGCCAGACCTGCGGGCTGCCGTTCCGCCAATTCCTCGAAGGTCGGGTGACGCTGCTGGGCGCCCCGGACTACGGCGTCGAGGGCTGTCCGCCCGGCTGCTATCGCAGCGTCCTGGTGGCGCGGGCCGACGACGCCCGCGCGGGTCTCGCCGCCTTCGCCGGCGCGCGTCTGGCGCTGAACGGCGAGGGGTCGCAGTCCGGTCTCGGAGCCCTGGTGGCGGCGCTGGCAAGCAGGCCGGTGACGCGAACCGCCGGGCCGGGCTTCTTCGGAGAGGCCCTGGTCACGGGGGCGCACCGACGCTCGATCGTCGCGGTCGCCGACGGCCGGGCCGATCTCGCCGCAATCGACGCCGTCTCCTGGCGCCTGGCGCTGGCGCATGAACCCGCCGCCGCCCGCCTGCGCGTCGTCGGCCTGACGCCGCCGACCCCCGGCCTGCCCTACATTGCCGCGGCCGGCGCGGATCGCGCGGCGCTGGGCGACGCGGTGGAGGCGGGCATCGCCGCGCTCGACGCCGCCACGCGTCGGGCGCTCGGCCTCCACGGCTTCGCCCGCCTGACCCCGGCGGACTACGCGGTGATCGATCCCGCGGTCAGGCTCGGCGACCTCGTGGCGGAACGCGCGCGCCCGCTGCCGGCCTGATTGTCGCCAGATTGGCAGCCGGCTCGCCCGATGCTAGCCTCATTCATCGATGAATGATCGGATTGCGCTCGACGCCCCGCCGGTGGTGGCCGCGGCCGACGCGTCTGCTCTGGGGGGAGTCGGACATGCCCGTTTCGAGGATCGGCAGCCTTGTGGCCGTCCTGCTGCTGTCGCTGTCGGCGCTGGCCGCGCTGACGGCGCCGGCGCTGGCGGAGCGCGTGGCGCTGGTCATCGGCAATGCAGACTATGAGTCGTCCCGCGATCTGCGCAATCCGGTCAACGATGCTGAGGACATGGCCGCGCGGCTGGCCGAGATCGGCTTCCGGGTGCATGGCGGCGGGGCCCATGTGAACCTGACGCGCGAGGCGATGGTCGACGTCGCCCGGGACTTCACCAACTCGCTGCAGGAAGGCGACATCGCCCTCTACTACTATGCCGGCCATGGCGCGGAATACGAGGGCGAGAACTACCTGATCCCCACCGACGACGGCTCGATCGCCTTCGCCGACGACCTGCCGGACTACGCGTACTCGGCCAGCTCCATCCTGCAGCGCCTGGCCGGGCGGCCGGGCGTGACCAGCATCCTGATCCTCGACGCCTGCCGCAACAACCCGCTGCCCGAGCGGTCCGGCACGCGCACCGTGCAGCAGGGCCTGGCGCAGATGGAGGCACCGGTCGGCACCTCCGCCTTCATCATCTACGCCGCCGGCAAGGGCCAGACCGCGGCCGACGGCGAGGGGCGCAACAGCCTCTTCACCGAGGCCTTCCTGTCGGCCCTGCGGAACCCGGCGCGCGGCATCGACGACATCGTCTACGAGGTGTCCTACGCTGTGCGCATCGCCACCGAGGGGGCGCAGGTGCCATGGGCGGAGATCGCCATCGCCGGCCGGCAGGTGCCCTTCCTGATCGACCCGGCGGAGGCGCCGCCGGCGCCCGAGCCCGCCGGTCCCACGGTGGAGGACCTGGCCTGGCAGGGCATCGGCGGCCTGGACGATCCGGCGGTGCGCTTCGCCGCCCTCGTGGCCTTCGTCGAACGCTTCCCGGACGGCGAGCACACGGCGGCGGCGCGGGTCATGATCGCCGAGTTCGAGGCCGCGGCGGCGGGGGGTATCGACGCACGCCACGAGGGCGTGGTGGTATCCGGCCCGGTCCTGGGTCCGGGCGGGGAGGAAGCCGTGGCGGTCGATGGCCAGGATCGGCCCTGGTTCGGGGCGGAGGAGGGCGCGGCGGATGCCGCCGCCAGCGCCGCGACGGGTGCGGAGGAAGTGGTCGAACTGAATTCCGGCTGGGCCTGGACAGTCAGCGAGACGGTCACCATCGGCCCGGTCAACGTCGATGGCGAGCCGTTCTACGGCCGGCTGAACCTGGCCGCCGGCTTCCTGCCCGATCCGCAGCGTTTCGCGTTGCAGGCCGGCGGCTTCGAGGACGCCAGCCAGCTTGCCGACGGCTGCAACGGCTTCATCGCCCGCGATCCCGACTACTTGCTTAATTATACCGCCGGTGCCTACCAGCTTTTCCTGTCGGCGACGAGTTACGAAGATACCGTGCTCGTCGTGCGCGATCCGAACGGCGACTGGCACTGCAACGACGACCATCAGTACCTGAATCCGGCCGTCGGGTTCCCCAATCCCGGGAGCGGCGAGTACCGCATCTGGGTCGGCACCTATCAGAACACGGGGAGCTTTCCGACGTCGCAATTGCTCATTTCCGAGATCGGGCCTCAGTTCTGAGCCCGGTCGTTTCGTCTGGTCACTTCGTTGAGGGGGAGGTTGCTTCGATGCGTTTCGTTGGTCATGAGACCTGGCTGTCGGCACTGGCGCTGACGGTCGCCGCGGGGATCGGCCTGCAGCCGACACCGGCCGCGGCACAGGATTTCTGCGAGGACGATGCCCGGGTGATGGGCGGCTGCACGGTCTCCATCCAGGACTTTCCCTGGCAGGTCTCGCTCGGCTTCCCCGGCAATTCCCGCTATGACAGCCATCTCTGCGGCGGCACCGTGATCGCCGACACCTGGATCCTGACGGCGGCGCACTGCCTCGACTACGGCTCCAGCGTGGCGCGTCCGCGCGACATCATCGTCTATGCCGGATCCTCCAGCCTGGACGGCGGCGGCCGCGTCGTCGATGTGGAGCGCATCATCCTGCATCCCGACTATGGCGGGGTGGGCCGCAACGACATCGCGCTCCTGGAGCTGATGAGCCCGATCGGCATCGCGCCGGTGCGCCTGGCCGAAACCGGCGAGCCGGCAGAGCAGCCGAGCGCGCAGTCGGTGGTCATCGGCTGGGGCCTCACGCCACCCTCCGGCGTGGTCGTCGGTCCCGGCAACCTGACGGTGGCGGAACGCGCCTCCAGCGATCCGCCGCGCGGCTGGGCGGCCTCGCGCGTGCTGCTGGGGGCGGCGGTCCCGGTTGTCGAGACCGCGCTGTGCGGCGCGCCCGGCGACAACTCCATCGTCTGCGCCGGCTTCGAGGAGGCCCGCGCCGATGCCTGCCGCGGCGACAGCGGCGGCCCCCTGCTCGGCATCGACGAGCAGGGCTATATCCAGATCGGCCTGGTCAGCGGCGGCAACTACTGCCACCACGAAGGCGACCACTACGGCATCTACACGCGCGTCTCGGCCTATCGCGACTGGATCGAGGCGGAGATGAGCGGGGCCACGCCGCCGCCGCCGCCGGTGCCGGACAAGCCGACCGAGGGCGGGCCGAATGTCCAGCTTCCGCCGACCTTCGGCTCGGTCGACCTGGTGACCGGCTTCCTGCCCGATCCACATGCGGTGCCGCTGCAGGCGGGCGGCGACCTCGACGCCGCGGTGCTCGGCGGCAACTGCGTCGGCTTCGTCGCCGAGGCGCCGGATTTCCAGCTCACCTACGAGGCCGGCCAGCAGTACCCGCTGCACATCTATGTCGAGGGGACGGTCGACACGACCCTGGCGGTCAGCGCTCCCGACGGGCGCTGGTACTGCGACGACGACAGCGGCCAGGGGCTGAGCCCGGCGCTGACCTGGCAGGTGCCGTCGAGCGGGCGCTTCGACATCTATGTCGGCACCTACGACACACCGGAACGGGCTGGATTTCCGGAGGTTACGCTCAATATCTCGGAGGTAGTCACCGGCCGCTAGAAGTCGGGAACCGAAATTCACCGCCGTCGTTCCGGACCGTCGAGGAGGGCGCCGGGGCGGCGGCCAGTCGACGAAGGGTGGGGTCATGGTGGAGCGGATGCGACCGCGGCGGGGCCCGGGGCCCCTGGTGCTGCTGTTCGCGCTCGTCCTGGCGGCCTGCGTGCCGGCGGTACAGCCCAGGGGACTGACGCACAGCGCGTCGCCCGCACCCACCGAGGCGCCACCGGAGATCGCCAGCTTCCAGGGCTGGCTGGACGAGCACGGCGTCGCCTACCGCGTGCCGGCCACCGGCAAGGCCATCCTGGTCAACATTCCGGCCTTCGAGCTGATCGCCTTCGAGGATGGCGAGCCGGTGATGCGCAGCGCCGTCATCGTCGGCACGCCCTGGAACCAGACGCCGGTGATGGAGACCTATACCAGCGTGGTGCGCTTCCGGCCGACCTGGCGGCCGACGCCGGACATGGTGGCCACCGGCGAGTACGAGGACAGGCTGTGGCCGCCCGGGCCCGACAACCCGCTCGGCCTGCTGGCGATCCGGCTGGAGCCGGGGCTGCTGATCTACCTGCACGGCACCAACCGGCCGGCGCTGTTCGAGCAGGAGGACCGCGCGCTCAGCCATGGCTGCGTCCGCGTCGAACGCTGGGACGAACTCGCCGCCTGGGCGCTGGACGAGGATCTCGCCTATATCCACCGCATGGCCCATGGCGGCGGCACCGTCGACGTGCCGCCGGTGCCCTCGATCCCGGTGACGCTGGGCTATTTCACCCGCTTCCCGGAAGACGACGGCACCCTCCGGCAGTTTCCGGACGTCTACCGCCGCGAAGGCGGCGTGTGAGGCCGAGGCGGGCCGCTACTTTCCGGCCAGCCAGGGATAGCGGTCCTTGTCCTTACCGGCGTAGTCAGGGTCGAGATAGATGAAGCAGCGCTGGATCTTCCAGTCGCGGATCTCGAAGACGTCGCACCAGCGCCCGGCACCCCATTCCGGCACGTCGGCGCGCCACGGTCCGTCCCGGTGCTCGCCGTGACTGGTGCCCTCGCAGACGATGACGTCGGAGCCGGAGAACACCCAGTTGAAGTGCGAGTAGTGGTGCACGATGCCCTTCAGCGTGCCGCCGACATCGCCGAACAGCTTGCCGATCTGCTCCTTGCCGGTGGCGATGCCCCATTTGGGGAAATAGACCTGGGCGTCCTCGGCGAAGAGGTCGAGGATCGAGCCGCCGGTCGAGGTGACGCCGCCATTGTCGAAGGCCTTGAGGTACTCGATGGCGACCGACTTGCGCTGCTCGTCGGTCATGGTCTGGGTGGTGAGGGCCATAATGCGTCTTCTCCGTGCATGGGGGCAGCCGCCCCCTTGGTTGCCGCCTGAGGTCAGTTGGCGATCTTGACCCGTTCCTGATGCGCGGCATTGGCCGCCAGATAGGCGAAGGCGTAGATCGGGCCGAGCGTGGCGCCGCCGGCCCAGTAGGCGCGGGCCGAGGCCGAGGCGACGCAGTTACCCACGCCGTAGAGACCCGGCACCGGCCGGTTCATCATGTCCACGACCTTGCCGTCCGGCGTCGTCTTCGGTCCGCCCTTGGTGTCGAGATTGCCGCCGGTCAGCAGGGCGGCGTAATAGGGGCCGCTGCCGCTGATCGGATACATGGTCGGGTTGGGGCCGGCGGGATCCTCGCAGGCGGGTCCGTTGAACAGCTGCTCGACCGCGCGCTCGCCGCGCCGGAAGTCGAGATCCTTGCCAGTCGAGGCGAAGTCGTTGAAGCGCCTGATGGTGGCCTGCAGGTTGCCGGCGAAGTCGGACTTCAGGCGCATGCCGCCGGTATGGCCCTCGATCTGCGCCAGCCGCGCGTCGATGTTGCGCGCCAGCTCCTCCAGCGTGTTGCCCTTGATGACGTGCCGGTCGTCGGTGCCGGGCGGCACGATGAAGCGGCCATATTCGTCGGAGGCGGAATGCTGCTGGCTGCGCTGGTCCCAGACCGCCACCAACACCAGGTTGGGGTAGGAACTGGTGGTCGGGTCCCACTTGAAGAAGGCCTGGGCCGACTCGTTGTAGGCCAGCTTCTCGTTGGTGACGCGCTTGCCTTCCATGGAGACGTAGATCATCGAGTCGCCTGACGGCGAGAAGGTGCCGATCAGGTTCGGATCGCGCGCGATCGCCTTCTCCAGCATGATCGGGCACATCCAGGAATAGTTCATGTTGCGCAAGGGCACGCCCAGCGCGCTGGCGATGTAGACGAGGTCGCCCTCGTTGGTCGGTGCCGCGCAGCCGCCGCCGACCGGCGCCGACAGGTAGTTCTTGCGCAGCTCCACATCGTGGGTGAAGCCGCCGGAGGCGAAGATCACCGCCTTGCGGGCGTGGAAGCGGTAGGTGTTGCCGTCGACGCTGTCGGCCTCGACGCCGACCACCTCGCCGGCGGAATTGGTGATCACGCGCTGCACGCGATGGCCGGTGCGGATGTCCACGCCGTCGCGCCGGGCGGTGTCGGACATGGTCTGGATGGCCACGGCGCCGCCGTCGGACATGCTCTCCCGCGCCCCCTTGGGCACCAGCACCCGGCCCATCGGCGCCTTGTCCTCGGGCAGCTCGGCCCAGTAGTCCGGCACCTGGGCGCAGTGTCGGTATTCCAGCGCGCCGCGCTCGGCCAGCAGCTCGACCGCCGGCGAGGCGTGGTCGTAGATCGCCTCGTAGTGGGCGTACTCCCACGGGTCGATGCCGAGATGCGGATCGTTCGGGTTGTAGGCCTCCGGCCGCGACAGCTTGGCCATGTATTTCAGGCAGTCGATCTTGCTGTCGACGATGCCCTGGGCCTGCATCTGCTTGTTGTTGGGCACCCAGTACCAGTGCGCCGCCTTGCGGGTGGTGCCGCCGAGCTGCTGCGCCTTCTCCAGCAGCAGCACCTTGTTGCCGAGCCAGGTGCTGAACAGCGCCGAGGCGAGGCCGCCGCCACCGCCGCCGACGACGATCATGTCGAACTCGCCATGGAACGGGCCGTGGACCTGGGCCGGCCTGGCATTCTTGCGGGCTGCCACGTTGAACGGTTCGGGCACTTCTCTTCCTCCTGGAACATGCGGGTTGGCGGTGGCCGCGTCGGGCTGCAGGGCTGTGGGCTGCCCGGACTGGCCCGGACGCAGAAGCGGCGTGACGATGGGCGGCGGCGCGGCGCGGGGGAGCTGACGCTCGCTGTAGTCGACGGGTGGCGGCGCCGGCGGGGCGGCGGCCGGCCGCTGGACGGACTGCGGCAGGAGCGTCGGGGAGACCACGGGCGGTGGCGCGGTGCTCTCCTGTCGCGGCGGCTCGACGGGCGCCGGCGGAGCGGGTGCCGGTGCGGCCGTTGGGGCCGATTCCTCCGGCGCCGGCATGGCGATGGCCACCGGTTCGTGGCCACCTGCTTCATGGGCCGCCACCTCGTTCCCAGCAGGATCCGGCTGCGGTGACGCGGCCGCTGGACGGGGCGCGGCGGTGGCCTGGCGGGCGACGGACGGCGCCGGGGCGTCGTAACCGTCGTCATAGGGCGCCCCTCCGGCGATGGCCAGGGCGCTGCCCGCCATGGCGCCACCGAGCGGGCGTGCCTCGCCGGCCGGGGCCGGATGGGGCGCGCCTGGCCGGCCGAGGCCGAGGCGCAGGCGCGGCAGCTTGCCGGCGTAGAGCAGGATGGCGAACAGGGTGAGCGCGCCGGAGATGATGCTGCCGAAGGCGGTCGAAAGGCCGAGGAACGGCATGATGTTGGTGACCAGCGCGAAGAACAGGGCGCCGAGCAGGGCTCCGATGAAGGAGCCGCGGCCGCCGGTCAGCGCCGCGCCGCCCAGCACCGCGGCGGCGATGCTGACGAGGGTGAAGCCGCTGCCCACCGTCGGGTGGCCGACCCCGACCTCCGAGGAGAGGAAGAGACCGGCGACGGCGGCGAGCAGGCCGGACATCACATAGGCGCGGAAATGCACCGCGCCGATGCGCACGCCGTTGCGCCTGGCGGCCTCGCCCCGGAAGCCTGTCGCCCTCAGCGCCAGGCCGGCGCGCGACCGGTAGAGCCAGAGGTCGAGCAGGCAGGCGAGCGCGACGATGCCGATGATCGACACCGGCACGAACTCGACCCGCGTCGAGAGCACGGCCATGAAGTCCGGATGCACGAAGCCCGCCGGGATCGGCCGGAAATAGAGCGCCACGCCCTGCAGCACGCTGAGCATGGCGATGGTGGTGATGACCGGGTTGATCCTGAGACCCCGGATCATGCCGCCGTTGACGATGCCGACGAGGAGGCCGATGCCCAGACACGCCCCGGTGCCCAGGAGCACGCCCGCCAGGCTGGCGTCGCCGGCGATCAGGAAGGAGGCGGCGACGACCACGACGCTCATCAGCGAGCCGACCGATATGTCGAAGCCGCCGACCATCAGGGCGTTGAGCTGGGCCATGGCGACCAGGGCCAGCGGCACGGTCGCCAGCAGCAGATGGCGGGCGTTGCGGGTGGACAGGAAGGCGTCGGATTCCGAGGCGGCGTAGCCGCCGACGAGGAGGATGAGCAGTACGAGGAAGGCGAGCGGACTCCACCATTTCGTGCGCAGCCCGGCCCAGCCGCCCGTGGCCGGACGCGCCGCCTCGCCATTGCGCCGGCCGCCCTCGTCGACGGCGCGCGAGGTGAGGAAGGAGGAGACGATGTTGGGCTCCGTCACCGCATCGCCCTCGAGCTCGCGGATGACGCGGCCCTTGGAGAAGACGAAGACGCGGTCGCAGATGCCCGCCAGTTCCAGCGCGTCTGAGGACCGCACGACGAAGGCGGTGCCGTCATCGGCCTTGGCGCGCATCGCCTGGTAGATGTCGAAACGGGCGTTGGCGTCCACGCCCTGGGTCGGTTCGTCGATGAGAACGGCCGAGGCCTTGTGCAGGAAGGAGCGGGCCAGCACGCTCTTCTGGGCATTGCCGCCGGACAGCGAGCGGATCGGCTGTTCCAGCGTGGCGGTGACGATGCCCAGCCGGTCGATCAGTTCCCGGGTCCTCGCCTCCTCGCGCCGGGCGTTGACCACGCCGGCGGTGGCGAAGTCGCCCAGCACCTGCAGGGTGATGTTCTCGCGCACGCCGAGCTCGGGGAAGATCGACTCCGTCGTCCGGTCGCCCGACAGCATCATGACGCCGGCGTTGATGGCCCGCTCCGGCGCGTTGAGCGGCACCGGCCGGCCGTCGCAGGTGACCTCGCCGGCGGCATCCTCGAAGCCGGCGATGGCCCGGAGCGCCTCGTGCTGGCCGTTGCCCTCGGCACCGGCGAAACCGATGATCTCGCCGCGGTGCAGGTCGAAGGAGACGTCCTGGAAGCGGGCGCCGGACAGGCCGCGCACCGACAGGCAGACATCGGCGCGGCGGGCGGCCAGGCCCTGCTTGGGCGGATACTCGGTGTCGATCGGCCGGCCGACCATCAGCGAGATAAGCTGGTCCTCCGACAGGTCGGAGACGCCGTGCGTGCCCTGGAAGACGCCGTCGCGCAGCACCGAGACGCGGTCGGCGAGCGAGAGGATCTCCGGCAGCCGGTGGGAGACGTAGACGACCGTGGTGCCGTTGGCGACGATGCGCCGGACGATGGTGTGCAGGGTCTCCACGTCGTGGATGTCGAGCGAGGTGGTCGGCTCGTCGAGCAGCAGCACCTTGGGGCGCAGCACCAGCGCCTTGACGATCTCCAGGAATTGCTTTTGTGGCGGCGACAGGGTCTCGACCAGGGCCGCGGGGTCGATGGCGAGGTTGTAGGGGCGCAGTTCCTCCTGCGCCCAGTACTGCATCTCCCGGTAGGAGATGGTGTCCCGGAGCGTGGCCAGATAGAGGTTCTGGGCCACGGTGAGTTCGGGTATCAGCGAGTTGTCCTGGTAGACCGTGGCCAGGCCCATCTCGCGCGCCAGGTTGGGATCGGCCGTGGCCAGCCGGCGGCCGGCGATCTCCACCGTGCCGGCATCCGGCGCCAGGGCGCCGGCGGCGATCTTCAGGAGGGTCGACTTGCCCGAGCCGTTCTCGCCCAGGATGGCGTGGACTTCGCCCGCCTCGCAGTCGAGGCTGACGTCGTCGAGCGCCAGCACGCCCGGGTAGCGCTTCGAGATGTTGGTCAGGCTGAGCCGCAGCTTGCTCATCGAGGGTCCCCTGCTTCGCGCGACGGATCGGACGGGGAGGGCGGGCGCCGGTGGCGGCCCGCCCCCCGCCGGTCATCCCGCTACTGGAACATGCGGCCCAGCATGTCGCTGTCGATCGCCGTCGACACCGGCATCTGGTCCGGCAGGTCCGGGTTGCAGATGCCGTCCTCGACCTCCTTCATCAGGAAGGGCACGTCGACCATCGGCGGGACCTCCTCGCCGTCGATATGCATCATCGCCGCGGTCAGCGCGATGCGCGACTGGAAGGAGCCGCCGGAGGAGTAGAAGATGCGGAAGTTCTCGGCATCCATCGCCTCCCAGTCGCAGAACAGGCCCTGCTCGTCGGTACGCAGCGCCAGGATCAGGTCCATGTCCCGCTCCGCCGCCTCGTAGGCGCGCACGCCGCCGCGGAAGCCGTCGGCATATTCGTAGAGCACCGCGTCGATGTCGTCGTGCTGGGACAGGAAGCTCGACATGGCCTCGAAGGTGCCTTCCTGGGTCCAGTTGGTGTCGGCGGTGCCCAGCAGGGTCAGCCGGTCGTCACCCTCGATCACCTCGTCGGAGCAGGCCTGCCAGGCGGCGCTGAGCTGGTTGCCGGGGGTGCCGCCGAGCTCGACGATCTCGACCGAGTCCTCGTCGTTGTTCTCCGCCGCGAACTGCACGAACTGGCGGCCGAGCTCGCACAGATCCTCGGCCACGAAGGTGAGGTAGTCCTCGCCCGCCTCGCCGCCGAGGCCGGCGATGTAGGGCACCACGACGATGCCTTCCTCCGTCGCCTCGCGCACCGCCGGCAGCAGGGCCGGTCCGGCGTCGGGGAAGGTGATGATGATGTCCGCGCCCTGGGCGATCAGGCTGCGCATGTCGGAGATCGCCTTGGAGGCGTCGCCGCGGGCCGACACGTAGATGATGCGGGCGACCTCCGGATAGGTCAGCGCCTGCATGATGAACTCCATGGCGGTGACCCGGCGCCAGACATTCTCGCCGAAGCCGTCGGCCAGCGCCACGGTCAGCTCGCCGCGGCCGGTGTCGCAGGAGCCGTCGTTCCAGCACTGCAGGGCGAGCGCGCGGTCCTCCTCCGACAGGTCCATGCTGGCATGGGCGAAGGCCTCCAGCACCACGTCGTTGATGTTCTCCGCCGTGCCCATCGAGCGCAGCATCAGCTCGGGATCCGCCTCCTGGGCGGAGGCGAGGCCGCTGGCGCCGAGCGCGACGGCGAAGCCGGCGGCGAGCACGGTGGTGGACTTCAGGCTGTTGGGACGCATGTCTTCCTCCTCGATTTTGGTTTCTTGGTCTGGTTTCTTGGTTGGCCGCCGGACGGTCGCCGGCGGTGCCTGCTTGTACGGCGTCACACGGGGGGTCTTCCTCTCTGGCTCTCTCCCTTCCTGATGGGGTGCGCGCGTGGGTGGGTGTCGGGTCGGTCAGCCGGTCGCCTCAGCCCGGTGGCGGGCGGCGCGTTGCCGGCCGGCGGGAGAAGGCCTGGCGCACGGCGCCCACCTGCACGCCGGCCAGGCCCATGCCGACGGCGATGGCGAGGCCGTGGATCATGAACTGGATGGCGGTCGAGAGATCGAGCATGCGCAGGATCTGGCCGAGCTGGGTGAGGAACAGCGCCGCGCCGGCGACGGCGATCATCGAGCCGATGCCGCCGGTGACCGCCGTGCCGGCCAGGACCGCGGCGGCGATCGGCGCCAGCAGGTAGTCCGAGCCGACGTCGAGCGTCGGGTTGCGGATGAAGGCGGAGAGCAGGATGCCGGCGATGCCGTAGAGCAGGCCGGCGACGGCATAGGCGGCCACCTGGTAGTGGGTGACCCGGATGCCGGCGACCCAGGCGGCGACCGGGTTGGCGCCGACCGCGACGAAGCGCCGCCCGGCGATGGTCCGGCGCAGCACGAAGGTCATCACCACGACCAGCGCCAGCGCCACCCAGACCGCGGAGTTGAGGTAGAGGAAACGCCGCTCGCCCCAGTCGGCGAGCAGGGGCGGCACGCTCGCCTCCTGCGCCACCCCCTCGCGGTACCAGATCATCAGGCCCATCAGGATCGTGCTGACGGCGAGCGTGACGATCAGCGGGTTGAGCTTGAAGACGGCGACGAGGATGCCGATGACGAGGCCGGTGGCGAGCGACAGGGCGAGCGCCACGGCGATGGCCACGAGCAGGCCCGCATCGTCGCCGCCGGCCATGCCGACGAGGATCGAACTGGACAGCGTGATCACGGCCGGGATCGACAGGTCGATGCCGCGGGCCATCAGGACCAGCGCCTCGCCCATGGAGACGATGGCGAGAAAGGCGGCGAGCGGGATGATCGGCAGGAAGGAGGAGGGCAGCAGGCTGCGCGGCACGAACAGGGCGCTGACGGCGAGCAGCACGGCGAAGGCGATCCAGATCGCCAGGAAGCGCATCTGCACGCGCTGGCCGCGGGCGACAGTGCGGCCCCGTCCGGCAAAGGGTGCGCCGTGCTCCGACATCGTCCCTCCCCACTGCTTCGGCCCGATTGTCCGGGCCTTGTCGTCGTTGCCGGCCGGCACTGTCGGCCGCCGGGCTGTCAGCCCGGGATCTGTCAGCCCCGGGGTCTGTCAGCCCCAGGGTTTGTCAGCCAACGGCCTGGCCGCTGCTGATCGTCTCGCCGACGACCCGATTGTTCGCTTTTCGCACAACTGTACGATAAACGAACAGAACGAGCCGCTTTTGGGAAGTCTACCATGCCTGACCGCCGGTCGGGCAGATGCTTCCCGCATCCTACCTAGGTTAGCGCGCACGCCTCCCCTCGCGCAGGAGTATTGTGCGTATTGCGAACACTTGTTCTTACAGCGAACATTGTGGAGAGTTTCGTGCTGCCTGTCAACTCCATGGTGATCATGTCCCAGCTAGTGGCGCCTGGTTGCCGTTTGTTGCGCGGCGGGGCCGCCAGCGCCAAGACAGCGCCCCGTCCGCACGGCAAACCGGCACTGTGCGCCGGCCAGGCGCGGTTCGGCGCACGCGACGGGCGCGGCCGCGAGTCCGCCGGCAGTCCACCCCGGTGCGGCGGCTCTGGATCGGCGGCGGGCAACGGGCTATCCTCCGGCGCCACGACCGTCAGGGGCGCGGCAAGGGCAATCATCGAGCGAGTTGGGGGAAGAGTATGCGGCATTCGGTTTTCGCGGTGGCGGCGGCCATCGGCATCGTCATGGCGGCCCCGGCAGCGGGCGCGCAGGAGGCGATGCCCCCGGGCAGTTCCATCGACAGTTCCCTCGACATGCCGTTCCAGGACCAGGCCGCCTATGTCGACTACATGCTGGCGCTGCGGGACGAGGATCCCGACATGCTGCGCTGGCGCTGGCAGCGCGCCCAGGCGCTGATCAACAACGGCGATCTGTGGAGCGACCGCGACATCATCGCCTTCCTCCTGAACCCGCGCGAGCAGTTCACCCTGCCGCAGAACCAGAGCCGGGCCTACGAACACGCCTTTCTCGACATCGGCTACGGGGTGACCATCTCCGGCCCGCACATCGTCGGCCGGATGACCTCCGCGCTGGAGATCGAGCCGGGCGACCGGGTGCTGGAGATCGGCACGGGCTCGGGCTACCAGTCTGCCTTCCTCAGCTACTACACCGACGAGGTTTACTCGATCGAGATCATCGAGCCGCTGGCCGAGCGCACGCGCGGCATCTATGACGAGCTGATCGCCAACGGCTATCCGGAATATGGCCACATCTCGACGATGGCGGCCGACGGCTATTTCGGCTGGGAGGATGCCGCACCCTTCGACGGCATCGTGGTGACGGCGGCGATCGACCACGTGCCGCCCGCCCTGCTGCAGCAGCTGGCGGTCGGCGGCACCATGGTGATCCCGGTGGGGCCGTTCGGGGCGCAGACGCTGCTCGCCATCACCAAGGTGGAGAACGCCGACGGCACCATCGGCATCGAACGGCGTGACCTCTACAACGGCCGGCGCACCGTCAGCTTCGTGCCCTTCACGGCGGGCGATGGCGGCGTGTGGAGCGGCCGGCAGTAGCCGCCGGCCGCGATCGCGCCTTCTCAAGCTGACCCCAGCCCGCTCCGCGAAAGGCCGGCGATGACAGTTTCCGCCCCGGTGGCGGCGAGGACCGGTCCTGCCGGCCACATCGCCGGCCTGCCGTTCTACATCGCCGTCGGCCTGATCGCCGGCGCGGTGATCGCCTACCAGCTGACCGTGATGCGCATCTTCGCGGTGGCGAGCTGGACGCATTTCGGCTCGCTGGTGGTGTCGATCGCCATGTTCGGCTTCGGCGTGGTCAGCGCCGTCATGGTGATCGGCAAGGACAGCTTCCAGAAGCGCTGGGAGGGCTGGGTGTCGGCGGCGCTGCTGGCCTTCGGCCCGCTGATGGTGATCGCCAACACCGTCGCCCAGACGGTGCCCTTCAACCCGATCTTCCTGGTCGTCGATCCGGCGCAGAAATGGCGGCTGGCGCTCAGCTTCATCCTCTATTTCCTGCCCTTCGTGCCGGGCGCCCTGTTCATCGGCCTCGCCTTCCTGAAGGGCCAGGACCGCTTCGGCCGGGTCTATTTCGCCGACATGACGGGCTCCGGGCTGTGCGGGCTGGTGCTGCTGCTGGCCATGTACGTGCTGTTTCCGGAGACGCTGCTGGCGGTGCCGGTGGGCCTGTGGGCGCTGGGCGGGCTCGCCTGGTTCCTGGGTGGCGGCATGCGCAAGCGGGCGGTGGCGCTGGTCGTGCTGGCCGCCGGCACCATCGTGCTGATGCTGGCGGCGCCGCAGATCAACACCTCGCCCTACAAGGGGGTGAGCTACGCCCGCGCCTTCCCGGACTCCCAGCTGCTCTACGAGGACACCTCGCCCTTCGGGCATCTGGAAGTCTACGATTCGAGCTATTTCCACTTCGCACCCGGCCTTTCGGACATGGCGGCGCTGAACCTGCCGGAGATGCCGACCCACGCCTATCTCGGCATGTTCATCGATGGCGACGGGCCGATCGGCATCATCCGCTCGCTGCCCGAGAGCCAGCTCGGCTACTTCCGCTTCCTGCCGATGTACATGCCCTACCTGCTGCACGAGGCGCCGGAGGTCTTCGTGGTGCAGTTCGGCGGCGGCATCTCGACCGAACTGGCGCTGTCGCAGGGGGCGTCGGCGGTGACCGTGGCCGAGGGCAACCCGATGGTGCTGGACGCGGTGCGCGGCGACACGCCGGTGGCCGAGGCGACCGGCCACGTGCTGGACGACGAGCGGGTGACGGTGATCCCCTATGACGGCCGGCTCTACGCGCCGCAGGTCGAGGGACAGTACGACATCGTCGATCTCAGCCTCGCCGATTCGACCGGCCTCTCCAGCCCGGGCGGCTTCGCGGTCTTCGAGAACCACATGTATGCGCGCGAGTCCGTCCAGGCCTATATGCGGGCGCTGCGGCCGGACGGCGTGCTGTCGATGACGGTGTGGAACAAGGAGAACCCGCCGAAATCCGTGTTGCGCGTGCTGGCGACGGTGGTGGCGGCCGCCGAGGCGGAGGCGGCGCGGGACGGCGGCCCGCCGGTCGCCGAGCGCTTCCACATCAGCCACACCTTCCTGTCGACGCTGACCATCCTCTACCAGCCCGACGGCTTCAGCGACGCGGAGGCGGCGACGCTCGACACCCATACCGGCCGCATGGCCTTCGAGCTGCTCTACCGGCCGGGTCAGACCTGGGACGGCGAGGATGCCGAGGCGGTCTTCCAGGCCTTCCGCGACCTCTACTTCGATCCCGCGCGGCTGGAGAGCGAGGGCGCGGACGTGAACATGACGGCCGGCAATCTCTACCGGCTGGTGATCGACCGGCTGATCGCCGGCGATCTGGAGAGCGTGCGCGAGCAGTACGTCTTCGACATCGATCCGGTGACCACGGACCGGCCCTATCTGGTCGGCTACCTGAAGAGCCAGGACCTGCCGACCTTCTTCGGCATGCTGGAGGCGGTGTCGGACGAGTGGGGTTACCTGCTGCTGTGGGCGACCTTCGCGGTCAGCCTGGTCTTCGGCTCGATCCTGCTGCTCATCCCGGTGGCCTTCGGCTGGCGGTCGATCTTCGCCCGGCAGCCCGGCAAGCTCGGGGTGCTGATCTACTTCCTCTGCCTCGGGCTCGGCTACATCGTGGTGGAGATCGGCATGATCTCCAAATTCATGATCGCCCTGTCGAGCCCGACGGTCTCCGCCTCCGTGCTGATCACCGGCATGCTGGTCTTCACCGGTCTCGGCAGCCTCGCCTCCGGACGCTATCTCGACCGCTGCCGGCGCGTCATGCCCTTCATCTACGTGGCGATCGCGGCGCTGATCGTGCTCTACGCGCTCGGCCTCGACCCGGTGCTGGAGATGATCGGCGTCTGGCCCTACTGGCTGCGCATCACCGCCTGCCTGGTCCTGATGTTCCCGCCGGCCTTCCTGATGGGCTTCCCATTCCCGGTCGCCATGGCCATGCTGTCAAAGCTGGGCAAGGAGCACCTCTTCCTCTGGGCCTGGGGGATCAACGGCATGTTCTCGGTGATCGGCGCGGTGACGGTGCCGCTGGTGGCGGTGCAGTTCGGCATGTCCTCGGCCATCCTGATCGGCGCCGTGGCCTATCTGGTCGCCTGGCCGGCCTTCCGCTCGGTCCTGAAGCCGGGCGCGGCCGGCGCGTCGGCGACGGGCGCGGGGGCCGGGGCGCCGGCGTGAGCCATGCGCGGCACCTCGCCTTCATGCTGGGACTCCTGGCCGTGAGCGCGGGGGCCGCCGAGGGCCAGGTGGGGGCGGTCGACTGGCTGTGCCGCGACGGGCCCGACTGCCGCGCCACCTTCACCGCCCGCCTGGCGACGGCACCCTTCCCCTATGACGGCATCGCGGTCGATACCGGCCGGCCCTTCTGGGACGCGATCGAGGAGGAGACGGGCCAGCGCCTGCACACCACCCAGGACGGCGTCTCCTATGCCGAGGATCCGCACTACCGCGACGACCGGGTGCTGGTGCACCTGCCGCCGGGCTTCGACGCCGGGCGGCCATTCCGCGTCGTCGTCTTCTTCCACGGCCATCTGGCCGATCTCGTGCCCACGGTGATCGACGACTACGGCGTGCCCGAGCAGGTCAACCGCTCCGGCGCCAACCTGGTGCTGGTGGCGCCGGCGCTGGCCCATGACGCCATCGATTCCAGCATCGGCCGGCTCGGCGATCCCGGCGGGCTGGCGCGCCTGCTGGACGAGGTGGCGGCGGTGCTGGAGGCGCGGACCGGGGTGCCGGCGGCGAGCGTGACCGCGGCGCCCGTGGTGCTCGCCGCCTTCTCCGGCGGTTACCGCGCGGTGGCCTTCGGGCTCGAGCGCGGCGGCATCGGCGAGCGCCTGGACGGGGTCCTGCTGCTCGACGCCATCTACGACCACGAGGACATGCTGGCCCGCTACCTGCGCCAGCACTGGCGTGAGGGCTTCTTCGTCGCCCTCCACACCGGGCGCTCGGAACGGCGGACCGAGCGGCTGATGACCCAGCTCGCGCTCGCCCGGGTGCCCTATGGCGACCGGACGCCGGCGGTCCTGGTGCCCGGGACGGTCGCCTTCCCGCGTATCGAGGCCGACCATTTCGAGATCATGCGCCAGGGCCCGCCGCCCTGGCCGCTGGCCGATCTGCTGGCCCGCCTGGCGCCGTCCGGCTGACCCCTTCCGACCCTTATCGACCCCGGGACCAACGAGCCCGGTGGTTGCGACATCGCGAAGCGGCGCCCGCGCCCTTGTCTGGCGTGCCGTCACCCCTACATGGACGTCGCCGCTCGATCCGGGCGGCGACATTGGCCCTCACCCGACCGACCGCGAAAGGACGACGATGCCGCTCTTGATGTGCCCGAACTGCAACGAGGGAATGAACGAGGTCCAGCGCAACGACGTGCAGATCGACATCTGCCCCCGCTGCCGCGGCGTCTGGCTCGACCGGGGCGAGCTGGAGAAGATTCTCGAGGGCGTGCGCGGCGCCGAGCAGGAGATGGAGCGGCGCGGCTGGAACGAGGGACCGGCACATGGCGGCGGCCGGCGCGAGCGCCATGAGGGCCGCGACGACGTCTATACCCGCGAGAGCCGCCACGAGGATGACGACGAGCGCGGCGGCCGGCATGGCAAGCGCCGGCGCGGCGGTCTTTTCGAGATGTTCGACATCTTCGACTGAGCCGGCGCTGCCTGTTCGCCGACCTGGCGGCTCAGCCCGCGTCGATCACCGCGTGGAAGGCGGCCGGGTCCTTCAGCTCCACCCAGACGGATTGCGCCCAGGCGATGGCATGGCCGGTGGCATCCCAGACGGCGGTGCCGACCACGTGCTTGCGGCCGTCCGCGCCGATCGGCCAGCCGGCGACCCGGAGCGCCTCGCCCGGCGCCGGCCGGCGCTCGATCCGCGCCGTCATGGTGCCGAGCACGGCGTAGAGCCGCCCCTTCGCCGGCTGCGGGATGGCGAAATAGCCGGGACAGTCCAGCACCGCCCAAAGGAAGACCGCGTCGACGAGGCCGTCCTTCGCGGCGAGCGTCGCGTCCGGCGTCCAGGGCGAGGCCACCATGCCCGGCGGCAGGCCGGCCTCCACCGTGCGGTCGAGCGGCCCGGCGAAGACGTGCAGGCCGTCCCCCGCCACCCGCCCGGGTCCGCAGACGAAGCAGGTCGGGAAGAAATGGTCGTGCCGGCCGGCATAGCGCGCCGCCGCGTCCGTGGCCGCCGCCTCGCTCGGCGGATGCGGCAGCTTCAGGTCCAGCGTGCCGGGCTCGGCCGAGGCGATCAGCGTCTCCTCGCGATCGCTCAGCACGACCCGGTCTCCGCTGCGCGTGACGGTGAGGGGCGTGTCGAGCGGCGGCGGCCGGCGCAGGGCCGCGGTTGCCGCTACCTGTCCGCCCGGCGTGACGCGGGTGCCGACGATGCCGGCCGCGTAGCCGCCATTGGCGGAGCGCGGTGGTCCGCAGAAGCGGTGGTCGATGACGATGGTCTCGGGCATGGCGGGCGGCCTGGGATGGGTCTGCGGTGCCCAGCATGGCGGCGAGTCGGCGGCTCGGCAACAGTTGGCGCGCCGCCGTGACTTGCGCCGCCGTGACTTGCGCTGCCGTGACTTGCACCGCCGTGACTTGCGCCGCCGTGACTTGCGCCGCCGTGACTTGCGCCGCGCGTGGGGGTCGGCTAGACGGGCTTGCGTCACGGCACAGAGAGCGCGCCCCATGTCGGTCATCCAAGCGGTCACGCCGCCCAGCCTGCAGGCGATCGAGGCCAATCATCGGCGCCTCGCCTCGATGGTGGTGGAGACGCCGGTGTGGGCCTGGCGTGATCCCTTTGCCCGGCAGACCTTTCCGGACACGCCGATCAGCCTGAAGCTGGAGCTGTTCCAGCACGCCGGCTCCTTCAAGCCGCGCGGCGCGCTGACCAACATGCTGGCGCTGTCGCCGCAGGAACGGGCGCGGGGCGTGACGGCGGTCAGCGCCGGCAACCATGCGATCGGCGTCGCCTACGCCGCCAGCGTGCTGGGTCTTTCCGCCAAGGTGGTGATGCACCGCCAGGCGAGCCCGCTGCGCGTGGCGATGTGCCGGGAATACGGCGCGGAAGTGGTGCTGGCCGAGGACATTCCGGATGCCTTCGTCACCGTCCGGCGCATCCACGAGGAGGAGGGGCGGCCGCTGATCCACCCCTTCGAGGGACCGAACGCGGTCCTGGGAACCGCCGGCGTCGGCTTCGAGTTCATGCACCAGGCGCCAGACCTCGACGCGGTGATCGTGGCGATCGGCGGCGGCGGCCTGGTCGCCGGCGTGGCCGCGGCGGTGAAGGCGATGTCCCGGCGCATACGGGTCTTCGGCGTCGAGCCCGAGGGGGCGAAGGGCATGAGCGACAGCCTGGCCGCCGGCGCGCCGATGGAGAAGGTCGCGGTCAGCTCGATCGCCGATTCGATGAGCGCGCCGATGCACACGCCCTACACCTTCCAGGTGGTGCGCGACCTGGTGGACGAGGTGGTGCTGGTCAGCGACGACGCCATGCGGCGGGCGATGAAGGTCTCCTTCGAGCGGCTGAAGCTCGTGACCGAGCCGGCCGGCGCGGCGGCCCTGGCGGCGCTGGACGGACCGCTGCGCGAGCGTCTCAGGGGCGCCCATGTCGGGCTGGTGGTCTGCGGCGGCAACATCGACGCCGCGACATTCTATCGCCACATCGAGGCGGCATGAGGTCGTGTGACATAGGTCATAGCCGCGGCGGGACCTATGCGCTTTTGTCGCGGCGACCGTTACCACGTCGCGGGTTTTGAGCTTTCCCGAATCCGGTCTAAGATTGCGGGAGTGATCAATCACAGCCAACCGGTAGGAAGCGATGAAGTCTGTAGTCGCAGCCATAGACCGCATGGCGCAGACCTGGTGGAACTATATCGGCGCCTTCATCGGCGACACCTCCGTCAGCGTCTTCTTCGCCATCTGCGCTTTCTGGGCCGGTCCGGCCTGGCTCGCCGTCGCCGGCATCGTCGGCGGCTGGGCCTTCTACACCCTGCTGGAATGGCTGGTGCACAACTACGCATATCACAAGGTGAAGGGGCGGCCGCACGAGCTGCACATGCTGCATCACCGCAAGCCGAATCTGCCGCTGGCGCTGCCCTTCTTCACCACGCCGCTGCTGGCGCTGGTGCTGACGCTGCTGATCCCGGGCGCGACGACCGTCGCGGTGGTCGCCGGCTGGCTCTCGGGCATGTGGGCAGGCTTCGTCTACTACGGCTTCTTCCACCATTTCGGCCACCTCAAGCGCTTCCGCAAATGGCCGTTCGGCAAGCTGTGGACGCATCACCTGATGCACCACGCGCAGAACGACTGCAATTACGGCGTCACCACCACGCTGTGGGATCGGGTCTTCGGCACCTACCGCGCGGTGCCCGAACGCCGCCGCCGCCGCAGCGGCAATGACGGCGAGCGCCGCGAGCCGCGGGAGAGCGCGGCCTAGGCTCGGCGGGGACCGAGAAGACGCCCGGTCGGTCCCGGGTCCGCGAAGCGGCACTTCGCGCCGCATCGCGCACGGGACGACGGCCTGTCTTTGATATTGCTTAGTTTTTTGTGTCATTCCCGGGAAAGCGGGAATCCATCTGGCCGTGCCGCTTACGACGCAGCCTGGATCCCCGCGTTCGCGGGGTGACAGGAAAAATTTACGCCGATTCAATCGCTTATCAGGCGTCATTTCGGAGGCATCGCGGACGGGACGACGATATCCTTACAAGTTATTGATTTTCTTGTCGTTCCCGCGACAGCGGGAATCCGGTGCAGCGGTGCGTGCGGCTCGGGCGGCCTGGGTCCCCGGTCAAGCCGGGGACGACAACTGAGGGGATCCGGACCGCGGGCTCAGGCGAATAGGTGGTCGGCGACGAAGGGGTTGGTGGCGCGCTCGTCGCCGATGCGGGTCAGCGGGCCGTGGCCCGGGATGCAGGTGATGTCGTCGCCGAGCGGGAACAGCTTCTCGCGGATCGAGCGGATCAGCGCCTCATGGTCGCCCTGGGGGAAGTCGGTACGTCCGATCGAACCGCGGAACAGCACATCACCGACGATGGCGACGCGCTCGGTGGCCTCGACGAAGACGATATGGCCGGGCGTGTGGCCGGGGCAGTGGTAGACGTCGAAGGCGAGACCGCCGACCTCGACCCGGTCGCCGTCGGCGAGCCAGCGGTCGGGCGTCACCGCCTCCGCCGTGCCGAGCTGGAATCGTTCGGCCTGCTCGGGAAGCCGTTCGAGCCAGAAACGGTCGGCCTCCTGCGGGCCCCAGACCGACACGCCGAGATCGCGCGCCAACCGCGCCGTCGCCGCGGCATGGTCCGCATGGCCGTGGGTCAGCAGGATCTTCTCCACCGTCACGCCCTTCTCGGCGATGGCGGCATGGATGCGGTCGAGGTCGCCGCCGGGGTCGACCACCGCCCCCGCCATGCTCTCCGACGACCAGAAGACGGTGCAGTTCTGCTGGAGCGGAGTGACGGGCACGATCACGGCTTTCATGGACATCAGGGGCGGCTTCTCGCGGTCGGGGTGGGCGATCGGTTGGCGGGTGACGGGAGGGGCGGATGTTGCGCGTCGCCGGCGGCGCGGCCTGCGACAGGCCGAAGCGAGGGCCGCCCCGGTGTCAGCCGGACCGGCGTTCCCGCCACCAGTCGGCCAGCCTGTAGTAGCCGTAGGTCGCCTGCGCGGCAATGCCGCCGGCGGGTCCGCCGGTCCAGTCGAGGCCGAAGGGCTCGAACAGGCGGTAGCGGTCGTCGCCCTCGGCGATCGCCTGGGCCAGCAGCAGGCCGGCCATGGCGGTGGTGTTCATGCCGTGCCCGCCAAAGGCCGTCGCGTACCACAGCCCGTCGGGCAGGCGGCCGATCTGCGGCATCTTGTGCCGGGCATAGGCCACCAGCCCGCTCCACGCCGCCGCCACCCGCAGCGATGCCAGCTGGGGATAGACCGCCTCCATGTCGTCGTGCAGCTTCCCGGCCAGGTCGGCCGGCTCCGCGGTGCGCGCGGTGATCCGGCCGCCCCAGAGCAGCCGGTCGCCGTCGACCACGCGGTAGTAGTCCGACGCCCGCCGGTCGTCGAGGATGGCGGCGCGGGTGCCGACGATGGCGCCCAGACGGTCGCCGATGCGCTCGGTCAGCATCACATAGGTCGCCACCGGCACCATGGCGCGGCGCAGGGCGGGGACGAGGCTGCCGGTATAGCCGCCCGTGGCGATCACCACGTCGCGGCAGGCGAGGCGATGGCTGCCCGAGGCGACCAGCAGCGTCGGCCCGTCGCGGCTGATCGAGGTGACGGGGCTGCGCTCATGAACTAGTCCGCCGTGGCGGCGGATGGCGTTGGCCAGGCCGTGGGCGTAGTTGAGCGGGTGGAACTGGAAGGCGGCCGGGTCGAACAGGCCCTGGAAGTAGCGCCCGCTGCGCAGCACCGCGCGCACGCGGTCCGTCGGCCAGACCTCGACCTCGCGGCCGAAACCGGCCATCAGCTCGGCCCTTCGCGCCATGCCCTCGGCGTCGTCGTAGCGGATGACCGAGAGCTGGCCGTTGTCGGCGATGTCGGCGCGATGGATTCCGAGCGCGCGGGCGGTCTCGCGCACGTAGCGCGCGCCCATGTCCGACAGCCTCATCAAGGCGCCGGCCCGCTCGCGGCCGAGCCTGGCGACCAGCGCGCCGGTCGACAGCGCGAAGCCGGGGCTGACGAAGCCGCCATTGCGGCCCGAGGCGCCCCAGGCGACGCGGTTGGCCTCCAGCACGGCGACGGATCGGCCCCGGCGCGCCAGCTCCAGCGCGGTGGTCAGCCCGGCCAGGCCGCCGCCGACCACCACCACGTCGACCCGGCCGTCCCTGGCCAGCGGCTCGAACGGGCCGGCCGGATAGGCGGTGCGCCGGTAGTAGCTGTCGGGATAGTCGCGGGGGCGGGGCGGGGGCTGCTCGGAAAGGCGCATGGCGCGGCCATGAATATCGCGCCGGCACGGGGTTGGCCAGCGCCACCGCGAGCCGCCATCAGCTGCACGGAATGGTTGAGGAACTTCCCGATTTAGGATAGTATTCCTTCATCGTGAGGCAGAGCAGGCCCCCGCCATTCCGGCGCGGGGCCTTTTTCGTGTGCCCGAACGGAGGAGCGAGAGGACCCCATGCGACCCATCAGGAAGATCGTCATCCATTGCGCCGCCACGCCGGAGGGCCAGGACGTGAAACTCGAGGCGATCCGCCGCTACCATGTCGAGCAGCGCGGCTTCAGCGATGTCGGCTATCACTGGGTGATCGAGCTGGACGGCACGGTGCGCCAGGGCCGCCCGGAATGGGCGATCGGTGCCCATGTGAAGGGCGAGAACCTGGACTCGATCGGCATCTGCTATGTCGGCGGGCTGAGCGCCGACGGCCGCCAGCCCAGGGACACGCGCACGCCGGCGCAGCGCCGGGCGCTGATCGACCTGGTACGCCAGATCAAGGAGCGGTACGGGCCGCTCACCGTGCATGGCCACCGGGAGTACGCCAACAAGGCCTGCCCCAGCTTCGACGTGGCGGCGGAGGCCGAGCTTCATGGCTGAGGCGAGCACGGCCGGGACGCCGCGGCCGGCAACGCCTCTCGCGGCCGATCTCCCTGATCCGCCCGCTCTCCCCGAACCGCCCGATGACGGGGCGTCGCCGACACTCCCGGCTCTGCCGGCCCCCTCGCGCCGGTCTGTGCGGCGCCATGCCTGGCTGGTCAGCGCCGGCGGCTGGCTGCTGGCCGCGGTCGGGGCGCTGGTCGGCGGCACGGCGGGGCCGTGGGCGGTGGGCGCGGGCGCCGGCCTGATGGCGGTGTCTCTGCTGATCCACGCCGCCGGCCGTTCGATCGACCTGCGCACCATCGCCATGGCGGCGATGCGGCTGGGCGGCCGGCGATGATCGGCGCGCTGCTGGGGTCCTGGAAGGCGACGGCGGGCGCGGCCCTGCTGGCCCTTGTATTCGCCGGGCTGTGGTGGTGGGAGCGCGACGCCGCCGCCGAGGCGCGGCGCGGCTACGAGACCGAGATCGCCCGGCTGGAAGGCGCGGCCGAGCTGGCCCGCCGGGCGGTCGTGGTGGCCGACGCGGCAGCCCGGGAATCGGAGGCGCGGGCCGCCGACTTCGCCCAATTCATCGAGGAGATGCGCCATGTGGAAAGCGATTGCGACGTGTCTGACGCTGTCGGCCGCTTCTTTGAGCGCCTGCCAGCGCCCCGCTGAGCCGGTCGTCCTCGCGGTCGAGGTGCCGCCCGGCCTCGCCGTCTGCAAGGCCGAGCCGGCGCGGCCGGCGGTCGCCGACCTGGCCTCGCTGATGGCCTGGGCGGCGGAGATGGCGCTGGCCGGCCGCGACTGCCGCGCCCGCCTCGCCGCCCTCAACCGGCTGGTGACGGGGGAGTAGCGGCCGCGACGGACTGAGAAGACGGGTGCGCGGTCCCGGGTCTGCGAGGCGGCCCTGCGCGCCGCATCGCTCCCGGGACGACGTGGTTGTGATTCCTTGGAAATTTGCTGTCGTCCCGGCCGGAGCGTCAGCGGAGAGCCGGGACCGAAGGCGCGTCCTCGCCAGCCCCACAGCCGGCGAGGACGGGCGGGCGGTCCCGGGTCTGCGAGGCGGCCCTGCGCGCCGCATCGCGCCCGGGACGACATGGTTTCGATGTTCCCGACAGTTTACTGGCCACCCCTCACGGCAGGCGGCCGACATAGCGGGCGCGTGGGCGGATCAGGGTCTGGGTGGCGGATTGTTCCATGGCGTGCGCGACCCAGCCGGTGGTGCGGCCGAGCGCGAAGAGCGTGAGCGGGGCGCGTCTCGGCAGCTTGAGGATGCGGGCGAGCGCGGCGAGGGCGAAGTCGATGGTCGGCGCCCGGTCGGCCAGGTCCACCGCGGCGTTGGCCAGCGTCCGGATGCGCTTGCGTTCGAGGTCGCCGGGCAGCGCCCGGTCGATCAGGTCGAGCAGGATGCGCGCCCGGGGGTCGCCCTTGGGATAGAGCGGGTGGCCGAAACCGGGCAGGTCGTCGCCGCGCCTCAGGTGGTCGGTCAGGGCCGCCACCGGATTGGCGGCATCGAGCAGGCGGTTGATCAGCGCGTCCACCCGGTCGGTCATGCCGCCATGGCGGGGGCCGGAAAGCGCCGCCAGCCCGGCGATGACGGACATGTAGAGCGTGCCGCCGGTCGAGGCCACGGTGCGGGCGGCGAGCGTGGAGGCGTTGAGTTCGTGATCGGCCGAGAGCACCAGGGCGGCGCGCAGCAGGGCGGTGTGGCCGGTGCGCCAGGCGGTCGACAGGTGCTCGTGCAGCGGCCGGGTGGGCGCCGGGGCGCCGGTGACGACGCCGGCCATCAGCCGCAGGATGCGCGCCCCTGTCTCGGCCATGCCGGCGGGCGTGGCGATGAAGGCGCGGCGGTCGGCAAGCGCGGCGTCCGGCAGCACGCCGAGGATGGCGTGGATCGGATCGTCGCGGTGCGGCCGGGCGGCGTTCGGCAGTGCCGGCGGCGGCTGGGCGAAGGGGTCCGGGTCGGTGGTCTCCCAGAGCAGGCGGGCGACCGCCTCGAGGCTGGAATGCTGGGCCAGGTCGGCGACGTCGCGGCCCCGGTAGAAGACGGCCTCGTCGCGCAGCAGGGTGATGGCGGAATCGATCACCGGCCAGTGGCGCGCGGCCTGGGTTGGCGCGGGCTCGCCGACCGGCTCGTCGCGGCCTTCGCGCAGACCGCGCACGTCGTCCAGGCGGTAGAGCCGGCGGCGGCTGCCCGGCTGCGGCTCGGAGCGCAGCAGGCCGCGGCTGACATAGGCGTAGACGGTGGCGACGCTGACGCCGAGCTCGGCGGCCGTCTCCTCCGCGGTGAGATAGGCGACACTCATGGGAAGACGGTATTCTACATGTTGATTGTCTGAATCAAGATTGACGATGATAACGCTCGATGAAACCTCTGCGGGCAGTGATCACCCGATCGACCTCCCGCCGGTCTAGCTGGCCGGCCGGTCGACACCCGAGGAGGAGCAGTCATGAGTAACGGCCTGGAAGGCATCGTCGCCGCGGAGACGGTTCTGAGCCATGTGGACGGCGAGAAGGGCGAGCTGATCCTCGCCGGCCATCCGCTGGAGGAGGCGGTAGCCCGCTTCGACCATGTTAAGGTTTGTTCACTTTTGCTAAGGAATTTTTCCGACGTACCGGTCACCATGGAGTCGCTGGGCCAGGCGCGGCAGGTCGCGTTCGGGTTCCTTGAAGGACGCGTCGAGGCGGCCGCCGGGCTGCCGCCGATCGACGGGCTGCGCGCACTGGTCGCCGGCATGCCCGACGGTGCCGCGATGGCGCCGGAACTGCGCCTCGTCGGCGCCCTGCCCGTGTTCACCGCCGCCCTGTGGCGGGTGCGCGAGGGGCTTGACCCGGTGGCGCCCGACCCGGCGCTGGACCCGGCCACCGACTTGCTGCGCATGCTGCGCGGACGGCTGGCCGAGGCGGGGGAGGCCAAGGCGCTCGACACCTATCTGGTGACCGCCGTCGATCACGGCTTCAACGCCTCGACCTTCGCCGCCCGCGTCGTCGCCTCCACCCATGCCGGACTGGTGGCCAGCGTCACCGCGGCGCTGGCGGCGCTGAAGGGACCGCTGCACGGCGGCGCGCCGGGACCGGTGCTCGACATGTTCGACGCCATCGAGCGGCTGGGCGGCGACGAGGCGGCGGCCGAACGCTGGGTCGACGGGGAACTCGCGGCCGGGCGCCGGCTGATGGGCTTCGGTCACCGGGTCTACCGGGTTCGCGACCCGCGGGCGGACGTGCTGAAGGCGGCGGTGGCCTCGCTTGGCGGCGAGCGCATCGCCTTTGCCGAGCGGATCGAGCGGGTGGTGCTGGCCAAGCTGAAGGCGTACAAGCCCGACCGGCCGCTGGACACCAACACGGAGTATTACACCGCCCTCCTGCTCGAGCGGCTGGGCCTGCCGCGCGCCCTGTTCACGCCGGTCTTCGCCATCGGCCGGGTGGCCGGCTGGACCGCGCACGCGCTGGAACAGGTGGCGACCGGCCGCCTGATCCGGCCGCAGTCCCGCTATATCGGCCCGATGCCGCTGCGCGCGGCGTGAGGGCCGGCGGCGTGACCCATGGGCGAGAAGACGGGTGGCCGGTCCCGGGACTGCGAAGCAGCACTCCGCACCGCGTCGCGCCCGGGACGACGATATCCTCGCAAGTTATTGATTTTCTTGTCATTCCCGCGAAAGCGGGAATCCACGCCGTGGCTGCGTTCGGTACGGACGGGTGGCCGGTCCCGGGTCTGCGATGTGGCACTTCGCGCCGCATCGCGCCCGTGACGATGGAGTTCATGTAAAGGGAGTAGTTGACCCGTCGTCGCGCAGGCAGCGAAGCGCCAATGCGGGACCTCGCGGGGCCGGGTCGTGCGTAGCCCGGCCCCCGCCGGCCAGTCTTAATCGCCCAGCGCCACGCCCTCGCGCCTCGGGTCGGCGGCGCCGACGAGGCCGTCATCGGTGACCTGGATGGCATGCAGGCCCGAGTTCAGGTCGGTCACGTTGGGTTCCGGGTGGCCAAGCGCCATCAGCCCCTCGGCCAAGTCCGCCGCGGCGGTGCCGGCTTCCAGGTCGGTGGTGCCGTTGCGGTTCGTGACATGGCCGAGATCGAGCGCGTCCTGCAGCGGCATGCCCCAGTCGAGCACGGCGATCAGCGCCTGGGCGACATAGGGGATGATGCGGCTGCCGCCGGGCGAGCCGATGACGAGTTCCAGATTGCCCTCGGCGTCGAGCACGATGGTCGGCGACATCGAGCTGCGCGGCCGCTTGCCGGGCTCGACCCGGTTGGCGACCGGCTGGCCGTCGCTTTCGGGCTGGAAGGAGAAGTCGGTGAGCTCGTTGTTCAGCAGGAAGCCGTGAGTCATCAGCTGCGAGCCGAAGGCGCTCTCGATCGTGGTGGTGAGCGAGACGGCGTTGCCCTCGGCGTCGACGATGGACACGTGGCTGGTGCCGGGCAGTTCCAGCGAGCCGTCCGGTGAGTAGAGCCAGCCCTCGCGCATCGGCGGTTCGCCGGCGGCGGCCGGTGCCGCCATCGCCGCCTCGGGGTCGATAAGGGCGGCGCGCGCGTCCATGTAGGCCTCGTCGAGCAGGCCGGCGACCGGCACCGAGACGAAGTCGCTGTCGGCCATGTAGAGACCGCGGTCGGCGAAGGCGAGCTTGGAGGCCTCGATGAAGAGATGCCAGCCGGCCGGGTCGTCGGGCCCGTGGGACGGCATGTCGAAGCGTTCGACCAGTTCGAGGATCTGGCCGACGGTGAGCGCGCCGGAGGAGGGCGGACCCATGCCGCAGACCTCGTAGCCGCGATAGTCGTGACAGACGGCCGGCCGCTCGATCACCGCGTAGGCGGCGAGGTCCTCCACCGCCAGCAGCCCGGCATTGACCTCCGAGCCCTGGACGGCGGCGGCGATCGCCTCGGCGATCTCGCCGGAGTAGAAGGCGGACGGCCCTTCCTCGGCGATGCGGGCGAGGGTGGCGGCGTATTCCGGGTTGTCGCGGATGTCGCCGGGCGCCAGCGGCGCGCCGTCGGGGAAGAAGTAGTCGCGCGCGGTCTCGAAGGTCATCAGGCGTTCCGCCGTGCCGCCGGTCAGCAGGCCGGCCAGGCGGGGCGTCACCTCGAAGCCGTCCTCGGCCACGGTGATGGCGTCGGCGAACAGGCTCTCCCAGGGCAGGTCGCCCCAGCGGGCATGGGCCTCCGCCATCAAGGCGACGGTGCCGGGCGTGCCGACCGAGCGGCCGCCGACCACGGCTTCCCAGAAGCCCATGGGCTCGCCGGCGTCGGTCAGGAAATAGGTCTCGTCGGCGGCCAGCGGCGCGGTCTCGCGGCCGTCCAGCGTGGTGACCCGGCCGCTCTCTGCGTCGTAGTAGACGAGGAAGGCGCCGCCGCCGATGCCGCTCGACTGCGGCTCGACCAGGCCCAGCATCATCTGCACCGCGACCATGGCGTCGACCGCCGAGCCGCCCTCGGCCAGCACCCGGTAGCCGGCCTGGGCGGCCAGCGGATTGGCCGCCGCCACCATGTGGCGCTGGGCGATGGCGGCGGTGTTCGCCTCGGTGCCGGTGGCGGCCTCGGGCGCCGGCCGGTCCTGGGCGACAGCGGCATGACTGAGGGCGAGAGCCGCCGTGGAGGCGTAGAGAAGGGCTTTCATGGGGGGACGTCTCCTTCGATCGCGGATGCCTTCGAGGGCGGCCCGGCGGGCCTGCCAGGCACCTCTTCGGGGTATCATGGACCCGGAGATGGTCGACCCAAAGTGGCGCCGCGGCAAGTCCCCCATGGGGAGATGCCGCTGCGGAAATCCCGCTCCTGCCGCCGCGACCCGGGCGCCCGTCGACGGTCAGGAGCCGGCGCCGAAATGACGCACGAGGTAGGTCAGCGCCGTGGCGCGATCCTCCGGCGTCATCGGATTCATGCCCTGGGTTTCGACCATCCAGTCCAGCGTGTAGTCCCAGCGCGCCTCGGTCATGTGCTGCATGGTGAAGGTCGCGGCGGAGTGGCAGACGGTGCAGGCGTAGTAGACGACGTCCACGCCCTCGGTGTCGGGCAGGCCGAACTCGGGGTGCAGATCGGCGCTGGCGGCCGGCGCGGTCGCGCCAACGGGGCGCGGTGCGAGCGGGTTGAAGCCGCCCCCCGGGCTGAGCGGATTGAAGCCGCCGCCAGCGGAGGGGGCGAGCGGGTTGACCGGGCCTCGGCTGGCGGCGCTGGCCGCGGCCTCCGCCGCCCGCTGGGCCGCCGCCTGGGCTTCGGCGAGACGGGCCTGCTCGGCCCGGCGCTCGGCAGACTGCTGTTGTGCCTGGACGAGTCCGGCCTGCCAGCGGTCATGGGCCTGGCGGGCGAGCAGGAACCCGCCGGCGCCGATACCGGCCATGACCGCGAAAGCGGCGATGAAAAGTAGGGTATGTCGCATGGCTGTCAGGATCAGCGGCGGTTCGGCGGTGAACTTGCGGGGCGGAAGGGGATGGCCGGCGTCGCCGCCGGCCATCCGTCGCGCCCTCTCTCCCACGAGGCGGCGGCGCGCCGCCTCAGGCCGCGAACACGGCGATGCGGTGCATCATGTTGTTGCCGTAGCCGCGCGGGTTCCAACCCGGCACCAACGGCGGCTGGGACCGGCCCTGGTCGTCCGTCGCGCGGGCCCAGATCTCGTAATATCCGCTCTCCGGCACGGTGATGTCGGCCCGCCAGCGCTGCCAGGCATAGCGGTTGGGCGGACCGTCGAGCGCCGCCTCCTGCCAGGTGGCGCCGAAATCGATCGAGACGTGCATGGCGGCGACCGTGTCGTCGCCGGCCCAGGCATGGCCGCGCACCTCGAACGCCTCGCCGGCCAAAACGCCGGCCCCGGTCTCGGGGAAGGTGATCAGCGACTTCACCGGCATGGACTGCATCACCTCCATGTCCTCGGGCGGGACCTCGGTGCCGGGCGCCACGGGGTTGCGGGGCAGCCGGTAGGACATGCCGGTCATGCCGCGGCCGTCATGCTCCTGGTCGCGGACCCAGATGCGGGTCAGCCATTTCTGCGAGCAGGATCCGGGCCATCCGGGCACCACGAGGCGCAGCGGGAAACCGTGCAGCGCGGGGATGTCGGCGCCGTTCATGGCGAAGGCGACGAGGGTGTGCTCCTCCATCGCCTTGTCGATCGGCACGCCCCGGCTCAGCGAGACCTGCGCGGGATCGCCGGACGGGTGCGGGTCGTTGCCGAAATGGCCCGTGTAGACGGCGCTGGAGCGAAGGCCGGCCGCGTTCAGCAGGTCGCGCAGGCGCACGCCGGTCCATTCAGGATTGCCCACCGCGCCGAAGGTCCACTGGTTGCCCGAAGCGCCGGGCTGGAAGAAGGCGCGGCCGTTGCCGCCGCATTCAAGCTGCAGGGCGTAGGTCACGCTCTCGAAATCCCCGCGCAACTGGTCGAGGGTGAGTTCGAGCGGGTTGTCGACCTCGCCGTCGATGGTCAGGGTCCAGCCGCTGGCGTCGCCATCGATGGCGTGTTGCGGGGTGATGCCGTTATTGCGCACGAACAGCCGGTTGGCCGGCGTGATGTCGTCGTCGAGCAGATGGGGCGGGGTCTCCGCGTTGACCGGCCGGTCGTTGAGGAGAACGAGGCCGTCCTTCGCCTCCATAAGCACGAGGTCGTCGCTCTGGGCCAGCGCGACGGGAATCAGACCGGAGGGCATGGTGCGATGGAAGGGAATGGCCGCGCCCACCGCGGCACCCATTGCCGCCAGGCCGGCACCGCGCAGGAAACCCCGCCGGTCGGCATGGGGAACGCGACCGAAAAGGCGCAGGTCCGCGGCGGCGGCGTCCTCGGCATAGAGCGCATGGAGGCCGCGGCTCTCCTCGGCGCTGATGGAATCGCTGGATCGATGATCATCGGGCATGCTGCGTCCTCCCACGGCGGCGGTGACGGCGAGGCGCAACGAGGCGTCCGGCGGTCCGCTCTCATTTCACGGTGATTGAGTGTGATATCGTAATGTCGCAGGAGGTTGTGTGCAATTGGGAATCGTCACCGCTCGGCGACGATTCGCCTTCTGACTGCAGCCCGGTTGCCGCCCGGCCACCAATTGTCTGGCGACATTCGCGGTGCTTGCCGGGCGATCGAGGGAGGCCTAGTCTGCCGACCAATTCGGGAGCCCCGGGCCGATCCTTCCATCACCGACGGGATCCGGCTGGCTCCGCTGCTGCATTACGAGGGTCTTGACGATGGACGATACGCCCCGCGGCCTGGTCCGGCCGATGCCCAACAATCTGGAAGCCTTCTGGATGCCGTTCACCGCGAACCGGCAGTTCAAGAAGGCGCCGCGCATGCTGGTCGACGCGGAAGGCATGTACTACACCAATATCGAGGGCGAGAAGGTCCTCGACAGCTCGGCCGGGCTGTGGTGCGTGAATTGCGGGCACAAGGCGCCCCGGGTGCAGGAGGCGATCGCCAAGCAGGCCGGAGAGCTCGATTACGCACCGGCCTTCCAGATGGGCCATCCGCGCGCCTTCGAACTGGCCGCGCGGCTGGCGACGCTGATGCCGGGCGATCTCGACCATGTGTTCTTCACCAATTCCGGGTCGGAGTCGGTCGACACGGCGCTGAAGATCGCCATCGCCTATCACCGGGTGCGCGGCGAGGGCCAGCGTACCCGGCTGATCGGCCGCGAGAAGGGCTATCACGGCGTCGGCTTCGGCGGCATCTCGGTCGGCGGCATCGTCAACAACCGCAAGTTCTTCGGCACCTTGCTGGCGGGCGTCGACCATCTGCGCCACACCCAGGACCTGGAGCACCAGGCCTTCAGCCGCGGCCAGCCGGAGTACGGCGCCCATTTCGCCGACGAGCTGGAGCGCATCTGCGCCCTGCACGACCCGTCCACCATCGCCGCGGTGATCGTCGAGCCCTTCGCCGGCTCGGCCGGCGTGATCATCCCGCCCAAGGGCTATCTGGAGAAGCTGCGGGCGATCTGCGATAAGCACGGCATCCTCTTGATCTTCGACGAGGTGATCACCGGCTTCGGTCGTCTGGGCGCTTCCTTCGCGACCGAGTATTTCGGCATCCAGCCGGACCTGGTGACGACGGCCAAGGGCCTGACCAATGGCGCCGTGCCGATGGGCGCGGTGTTCGCCCGCAAGGGCATCTACGACGCCTTCATGGACAACGCGCCGGAGAACGCCATCGAGCTGTTCCACGGCTACACCTATTCAGCCCACCCGCTGGCCTGCGCGGCGGCGCATGGCGCGCTCGATACCTATGCCGAGGAGGGGTTGTTCGAACGGGCGGCGGAGCTGGCGCCCTATTGGGAGGATGCCCTGCATTCGCTCAAGGGCACCCGCCACGTCATCGACGTCCGCAATCTGGGCATGGTCGGCGCGGTGGAGCTGGAGCCCTATCCGGGCAAGCCGACCAAGCGCGCCTTCGAGCTGTTCCTCGAGCTCTACAAGCGCGGCATCCTGATCCGCACGACGGCCGACATCGTCGCCCTGACGCCGCCCCTGATCGTGGAGAAGGCGCAGATCGACCAGATCGTGGACGGCATCGCCACGGTGCTGCCGACGATCGACTAGGTGACGGAGGCGGCGAAACCCACTCTCAGGGTCGAGCAGCGCACGGAAGGCGGCTTCCTCCTGCGCTGCGCCGCCGGCCACGCCTTCCTGCGCCAACTCGCCGGGCCGACGGTGGAGTGCCCGATCTGCGGCGAGACGGCCGACGCGGCCGATCTGGCGATGCGATACTACGCCGAGGAACGGCCGGCGCGGCCGACCGGCTAGCGCGGCCATCGATCGGCTGAATGTGCCTGAGCGCATCCAGCCAATCGATGACGAGCCGCTCTATCCAGATAGATCCTCTCCTAGAGCCGGTCCTTCATGCGGTACCAGGCCATGGCCAGCACCAGCAGGGGCATGCGCAGCAGTCGGCCGCCGGGGAAGGGTCGGTGCCGGATCGCGGCGAAGACGTCGAAGCGTCCGGCCTGGCCGGCCACGGCCTCGGCCATGACCCGGCCTGCCATGCCGGTCAGCGCCACGCCGTGGCCACTGAAGCCCTGCGCGAAGTAAACGGTCGGCGTGAGGCGGCCCAGATGCGGCAGGCGGTTGATGGTGATCGCCACGTTGCCGCCCCAGCAATAGTCGATGCCGACATCGGCGAGGCTCGGGAACAGGCCGGTCATGGATTTCTTCAGCAGGGCCGCCAGTCCCGGCCGATGATAGCCGGAATAGCTGACCCGGCCGCCGAACAGCATTCGGTGGTCGGAGGACAGGCGGTAGTAGTTCAGCACGAAATTGACGTCGGCGATGGCGAAGCCAGAGGGGATCAGCGCCTCAGCCCGCGCGGCACCCAGCTCCTCGGTGGCGATGATGTAGGTCGCCACCGGCATCACCCGGCTCCGCACCTTGCGGGAGACGGCCGGGGAAAGGCCGGGCAGATAGGCATTGCCGGCGAGGATCACGTGCTCTGCCGTGACCGTGCCGCGGGCGGTCGCCAAGCGGTTGGGCGTGCCGGGGTCGAGCCGGGTGACCGCAGTCTCCTCGTAGATCGTCGCCCCCGCGCCGCGCGCCGCCCGGGCCAGGCCTAGCGCGTATTTCAGCGGGTGCAGCTGGCCGCTGCCGCTGTCGATGACGGCGCCGTAATAGCGGTTGGTGTTGACCAGTTTCGGAACGTCCGCGGCGCCCACCAGGTGGGCCTGGGTGTAGCCCAGTTCGTGCCATTCCTCGAGCGAGGCCTTGAGGTCCTCGACCTGGGACCGCTTGGCCGCGGCGAAGACGTAGCCCGGCTTCAGCTCGCAGTCGATGCGGTGGCGGGCGACGCGCTCGTGGATCAGACCCTTGGCCTCCTCGTTCATCGCCCACAGCTCGCGCGCCTCCTCGCGGCCGACCATGCGGGCGATGGCCGACATCTCCTTGTTGTAGCCGGTGACGATCTGGCCGCCATTGCGGCCCGAGGCGCCCCAACCGACGAAATGGCTTTCCAGCACGGCGACCCGGAGTCCGCGCGCGGCCAGTTCCAGCGCGGCGGAGAGGCCGGTGAAGCCGGCGCCGACGATGGCGACGTCGACCCGGATATCGCCGTCGAGCACGTCGTAGCGCTCCTCGACCGGGGCGGTCGCGGCGTACCAGGATGGGGCGTGGGGCAGGGCGGTCATGGATGGCCTGGGCTGGATCTCGGATGTCGGGCGCGCGCCGATCGGATCGGTCGTCGCCGGGGCCGGCCGTCGAACCCCCTAGGCGACCCCCCGCGCGGCACGCTATCAAGGATGAATAGCAATGACGGCCGGGTGCGCTCCATGAGTTTGTTCGAGGACTTCATCCACAAATACGGGATTACCGAGGTCGAGTGCATCGTGCCGGACATGAACGGCATCGCACGCGGCAAGATCCTGCCCGACGACAAGTTCCTCAAGGGCCTGAAGACGCGCGGCATGCGCATCCCGGAATCGATCTTTGTGCAGACCGTGACCGGCGACTATCCCGACGAGGAGCCGGTGACCAACGACGAGACGATCGACGTCTACATGTCGCCGGACGGCGAGAGCCTGCGCACCGTGCCCTGGTATGACGAGCCGACCGCGCAGGTGATCTGCGATGTCGAGTATGCCGACGGCTCGCCCGTCGACATCTCCTCGCGCTATGTGCTGCGGCGGGTCATCGAGCGCTACCGCGAGCGCGGCTGGACGCCCATCGTGGCGCCGGAGCTCGAGTTCTACCTGGTCGCCAAGAACACCGACGCCGACTATCCACTGACACCGCCTATCGGTCGCTCCGGGCGGCCGGAGACCGGGCGCCAGGCCTACGGCATCGACGCGGTCAACGAGTTCGATCCGATTTTCGAGAAGATGTACGACTACTGCGAGACCATGGGTCTCGACGTCGACACGCTGTCCCACGAGGCCGGGGCGGCGCAGATCGAACTGAACTTCAACCATGGCGATCCGATCGACCTGGCCGACCAGGTGCTGATCTTCAAGCGCACCATCCGGGAGGCGGCGCTGCAAGCCGGCGTCTATGCGACCTTCATGGCCAAGCCCATGCAGTTCGAGCCGGGCAGCGCCATGCACCTGCACCAGTCGATCGTGGATACCAAGACCGGCCGCAACATCTTCACCGATGAGGATGGCTCGGAATCGAAGCTCTTCCGCGGCTATATCGGCGGGCTGCAGAAGCTGGTGCCGGCGGCGATGCCGCTGTTCGCGCCGAACGTCAATTCCTATCGCCGCCTCGATCCGGAGAGCGACGCGCCGATCAATGTCCACTGGGGCTACGACAACCGCACCACAGGCTTCCGCGTACCGGTATCCGAGCCCGAGGCGCGGCGGGTGGAGAACCGGGTGGCCGGGGCGGACGCCAATCCCTACTTGATGATGGCGGCCTCGCTCGCCTGCGGCCTGGTCGGCATGACACAGGGGCTGAACGCCACGCCGCCGACCCGGGGATCGGCCAAGCGGCTCGCCTTCACCCTGCCGCGGCACATCTACGACGCCCTGTCGAAGTTCAACGCCTCCAAGCCGCTGCGCGAGGTGCTGGGCGACCGCTTCGTCGACGCCGTCTGGTACGTCAAGCACACCGAATTCGACGCCTACCACAAGGTCATCTCGAGCTGGGAACGCGAGAACCTGCTGCTCAATGTCTGACCGGCGCGCCGTCGTGGCCTGTCCGCCACGCCGCGATCTTCCCGTCGCGGCGGGAGAATGCGGCGACGAGCCGCGTGATTGTTGACAACCTTTTGGCGGATGTTTGAATAGCGCGAACGGTCGGCTGTCCGGGCCGGCCCGCGCCGTTGCGGCGCGGGGGTGCCCAGGGCAGGAAAACCTCGGGTGGGGCCTAATCGGGTCGCCCGGGAAACACGGGAACAGAGAGGCAGGGACAATGTTCCATTCAGTGACGAGAACGCCGCTCCTCGCCGGCGCCGTCGGTGCCGTCGTGGCGGTCACCGGCGTGGCGCAGGCCCAGGACGACGTCGTCCACATCTTCAACTGGTCGGACTATATCGGCGAGACGACGATCGAGGACTTCACCGCCGAGACCGGCATCGAGGTCGTCTACGACGTCTACGACAGCAACGAGGTGCTGGAGGCGCGGCTGCTTGCCGGCAGTTCCGGCTACGACGTGGTCGTGCCGACCGCCATGCCGTTCATGGCCCGGCAGATCCAGGCCGGCGTCTACCAGCCGCTGGACTACGGCCAGCTGCCGAATGCCGAGTATCTCGACCAGTCGCTGATGGAACGGGTGCACCCGGCCGACCCCGGCAACGAGCATGCCGTGATCTACCAGTGGGGCACGAACGGCTTCGGCTACAATGTCGCCATGATCGAGGAGCGCATGCCCGACGCCCCCGTCAACAGCTGGGACATGGTGTTCGACCCGGAGGTCGTGGCCAACTTCGCCGATTGCGGCGTGACGCTGCTCGATTCGCCCGACGAGATTTTCCCGATCGTGCTCAACTATCTTGGCCTCGATCCGAACAGCGAGAGCGAGGAGGATCTGCAGCAGGCCGTCGACCTGTTGATGAGCATCCGGCCGCATGTGCGCTACTTCCACTCCTCGCAGTACATCAACGACCTGGCGAATGGCGACGTCTGCCTGTCGGTCGGCTGGTCGGGCGACGTGGTGCAGGCGGCCTACCGGGCCGAGGAAGCCGGCAACGATGTCGAGGTCACCTACGTGATCCCCGAGGAGGGCACGATCATCTGGTTCGACATGCTGGCGATCCCGGCCGACGCGCCCAATCCGGAAGCCGCGCACGCCTTCATCAATTTCGTGCTGCGTCCCGACGTGATGGCGGAGATCGATAACTACGTCGCCTACGCCAACGCGATCCCCGACTCCTGGCCGCTGATGGACCCGGAGATCGCCGGAGATCCGACCATCTTCCCGCCGGCGGAGGTGCAGGAGCGGCTGTTCCCGAGCGAGGAGCGCAGCCAGCGCACCATCCGCAACTGGACGCGCGCCTGGACCCGGATCCGGTCCGGCACCTGATGCGGCGCGGACCGGTGCCGATAGCGACGCGGCGGTGGCCCGCCCGACGATGACCCAGCCCTCCGGTGCCCCGCGCCGGAGGGTTTCTTCGTTCGCCGCCCGTCCGCGGCCCAGTCCAGACGAGGAGATCGAGGCGCCCATGGCGGAACGGAATTCCGGCCCGAGCCATCGCCAGCCCTGGAACGAACCCGGCGAGACGCCGCTGATCCAGGTCCGCAACGTGACCAAGAAGTTCGGCGACTTCTATGCCGTCGACGAGGTGAGCCTCGACATCTTCGCCGGCGAGTTCTTCTCCCTTCTGGGCGGCTCCGGCTGCGGCAAGACGACCCTGCTGCGCATGCTGGCGGGCTTCGAGACGCCGTCGGCCGGCAGCATCACCATCGACGGGCAGGACATGGCGGGGGTGCCGCCCTATCGACGGCCCGTGAACATGATGTTCCAGTCCTACGCCCTGTTCCCGCACATGTCGGTGGCCAACAACGTGGCCTTCGGCCTGCGCCAGGAAGGCGTGCCGGGCTCCGAGGTGCGCGACCGCGTCCAGGCGGCACTCGAACTGGTGCGTCTGGCGCCGTTTTCCACCCGCAAGCCGCACCAGCTTTCCGGCGGCCAGCGGCAGCGCGTGGCACTCGCCCGCGCCCTGGTGAAGCGTCCGAAGGTGCTGCTGCTCGACGAGCCCCTGGCGGCGCTCGACAAGAAGCTGCGGGAGCAGACCCAGTTCGAGCTGGTCAACATCCAGGAGACGCTCGGCGTCACCTTCATCATCGTCACCCACGACCAGGAGGAGGCGATGACCATGTCCAGCCGCATCGCGGTGATGGATGCCGGCAAGATCCGCCAGATCGGCACCCCGGGTGAGATCTACGAATTCCCCAGCAGCCGCTTCGTCGCCGAGTTCATCGGCTCGGTCAACCTGTTCGAGGGCGAGGTGGTGGAGAACGCGCAAGGGCGCATGGTGGTGGACTGCCCGGAGGTCGGCACCAAGTTGCTGCTCGACCGCTCCATCGACGTGTCGCAGCACGCCCATGTCGCCGTCGCCGTGCGGCCGGAGAAGATGGTCATCTCCAAGACCCCGCCCAGTGGCGGCGAGGAAGGCTTCAACCTGCTGCGCGGCAAGGTCGACGAGATCGCCTATCTCGGCGACATGTCGATCTACCTGATCGACCTCCCCGGTGGCCAGCGCATCCGCGTGACGGCGCCGAACCTGACCCGACGCACCGACCTTCCCATCACCTGGGAGGACGAGGTGTTCATCAGCTGGCCGCCCTTCGCCGGGCTGGCGCTGGCCGGCTAGGGGAGGCGGGGTATGGCCGTGACAGACAGCGACGCCCAGCACCCGACGGCGCGGCGCGGCGCGGATCCGCTCAGCCGACTGGCCGGCCGCGTGGCCGCGTTCTTCGCCAATGGCCGGCGGGGCGTCATCCTCGTCCCCTATCTGTGGCTGCTGCTGTTCTTCCTTGTGCCGTTCCTGATCGTGCTGAAGATCAGCGTCTCGGAATACGCCATCTCGCAGCCGCCCTACACGCCGCTGCTGGAATGGGTCGAGGGCGTCTATCTCGAGATCCGCCTGAACTTCGGCAACTACCTCTACCTGGTGGAGGACGATCTCTACGTCATCTCCTACCTGAACTCGGTCAAGATCGCCGCGATCTCCACCCTGCTGACGCTGATCCTCGGCTATCCCATGGCCTACGCGATCGCGCGGTCGGACGCGAAGATCCGCACCGCGCTCCTGATGCTGGTGATCCTGCCCTTCTGGACCTCGTTCCTGATCCGCGTCTACGCCTGGATCGGCATCCTCAAGGACAACGGGGTCATCAACAACGTGCTGATCTGGCTGGGCGTCATCGATCAGCCGATCCAGATGCTGCAGACCGATTTCGCGGTCTATGTCGGGATCACCTACTCCTATCTGCCGTTCATGATCCTGCCGCTCTATGCCACGCTGCAGAAGCTGGACATCAGCCTGCTGGAGGCGGCGGCGGATCTCGGCTGTCCGCCCTGGCGCACCTTCCTCACCGTGACGCTGCCGCTGTCGCTGCCCGGCATCGTCGCCGGCTCGCTGTTGGTCTTCATCCCGGCGGTCGGCGAGTTCGTCATCCCGGCCCTGCTCGGCGGCCCCGACACGCTGATGATCGGCCGGGTGCTGTGGCAGGAATTTTTCAACAACCGCGACTGGCCGGTCGCCTCGGCGGTGGCGATCGCCATCCTGCTGTTGCTCGTGGTGCCGATGGTGATCTTCCAGTGGTCGCAGGCGCGCAATACGGAGCAGGACGCATGAGCCGGTTCCGCTTCACCTCCTTCCCCGGGGTCATGCTGTTCGTCGGCTATGGCTTCCTCTACGTGCCGATTCTCCTGCTCGTACTGTTCTCCTTCAACGACAGCCGGCTGGTGACGGTGTGGGGCGGCTGGACGACGCGCTGGTATGTCGAGCTGTTCGAGAACGATCAGATCATCGACGCCGCGCTGTTGAGCCTGCAGATCGCCGCCATCACCGCCACCATCGCCGTGGTCCTGGGCACCATGGCCGGCTACGCGCTGGCCCGCTACGGCCGTTTCCGCGGCAGGGTGCTGTTCACCGGCATGGTGACCGCGCCGCTGGTCATGCCGGAGGTGGTGACGGGCATCTCGCTGCTGCTGCTGTTCGTCGCCATGGAGCAGCTGATCGGCTGGCCCGCCGGGCGTGGAATGGTCACCATCATCATTGCCCACGCCACCTTCTGCGCCGCCTATGTCACCGTCGTGATGCAGTCTCGGCTGATCTCGCTCGACGTTTCGCTGGAGGAGGCGGCGCTCGACCTCGGCGCGCGGCCTGCCAAGGTCTTCTTCGTCATCACCCTGCCGATCATCGCCCCGGCGCTGATCGCCGGCTGGCTTCTCGCCTTCACCCTGTCGCTGGACGATCTGGTGGTGGCCAGCTTCGTCTCCGGCCCGGGGGCGAGTACGCTGCCCATGGTCGTCTTCTCCAAGGTGCGGCTTGGCGTCAGCCCGGACATCAACGCCCTGTCGACGCTTTTCGTCGGGGTGGTCAGCATCGGCATCATCATCGCCTCCGCCCTGATCCACCGTCAGGAGAAGACACGTCAGCGCGACGAGCAGCTGGCCATGGCGGCCGAGGGACGTATGTCCTAGACAGGATCACGGCCGAACAGAGCCGGCCTCGGCTCCGTTCGGCCGTGTGAATCCTGTCTATTATCAATCATCTAGTGCGGATCATACCTTGACGGAAGCGCTCACGCGATTCCGTCAAGGTATGATCCGCACTAGCCGGGCGGGGTGGACGCGGGCGTGGCTGGGTGCCGGGTCACCTCCATCTCCACCTCGAAACGGGCCACCGGCGCCTCGGCGGAGCCGACAACGGGTGCCGCGACCTCCGGCACGTGGCCGGAGGCGAGCGGCACGTGCCCGGCGGTGGTCAGCATGCCGGAGGTGGTGTCGAACCCGATCCAGCCGGCACCCGGCAGGAACGCTTCCGCCCAGGCATGCAGCTCGATCGTATCCCGGTCGGGCGCATCGGCGGCACTGCCCGCAAGCTGCACCAGATAGCCGGAGACGAAGCGGGCGGCGATGCCCAGCCGGCGCAGGGTCTCGACCATCAGCCAGCCGGTGTCGCGGCAGGATCCGGCGCCGCGCGCCAGCACGCCCTCCGTGTCCAGCAGCCCTTCCTCCTCGCGCCGGACATAGGTGATCCGCTCGGTGATGGCCTGGTTGATGGCGACGAGGCGGTCGAGCGTGTAGTCGCGCGCCGGCAGATCGGCAATCCACGCCTCGAATCCCGGACCCTCCGCCGGCGCCTGCATGTACGGGGCGAGGATCGCGCGATCCTCCTCCTCATAGGCGACAGGCAGGCGCTCGGCGATCGGCGCCACGAAGAAATCGAAGGGATTGATCTCCGGGATCGTCAGGTCGAGCTCGACCGCGATCTCCAGCTGCCGCGCCGGTTCGGGGAAGAGCGCGCGCACCACACGGTTGCCCGTCGGCCCGAAATAGGTCCGGGTCACAGCCGTGTCGGGCCGCACCGCGATGGTGAAGGCATCGATACCCGCGCGGGCATAGTAGGCGGGGCAGAGGCGGATGACGTGCGGACCCAGCCGCACCGCGCGGTCATAGACATATCGTGTGAGATGGGTCACGCGGACGGCGGTGGACATCGGGCGCGCTCGACGGGAAGGTATGCGGCTGAACGGATCGGTTGGCTTGAAAGCGGCAGCTTTCGTGCCCAGCCTTGGATAAGCAAAGCGAGAACATGCGCGCCTCCACCGGTTCATGCAAGGCAGGCGGCGATCACGGAACCAGGGGGTGGAGGAGACATGGCTCATCGCGCATTGCCGGCGAGTGAGGTCGGTTTGCCGCAATTCGAGGCGGCGGAGACCGGCGAGGCCGACGCCTTCGACCTGCCGAGCCACGGGCGGGCGCGCCTGGCCATCGACTTCGGCCTCGCCGCCGACAAGCCGGGCTACAACATCTTCGTGATCGGGCCGGACCGCTCGGGCCGCATGACCGCGACGCTGGAGCGGCTGCGCCAGCATGCGCGCAAGGACAAGCCGAACGACTGGCTCTATCTCAACAATTTCCGCCATCCCTCCCGACCGCGACCCTTCCGGGTGCCGGCGGGTGTCGGCCGGCGCTTCCGCGACGCCATGGCCTCGCTGGTGCCGCGCCTGCGCGAAAGCATTGTCGACCTTCTGAACAGCGAGGAATACCAGGCGCCCATCAAGGCGCGGCGCGAGGCGCTGCAGCAGGAGGTTGGCCAGATGCTGGACGCCATCCGCAGGGAGGCGGAGGGGCGGGGCCTGTCGCTGGTGCAAAGCCAGAGCGGCACGCTGGGTTTCATCCCCAAGGGTGCCGACCCCGAACAGCAGCAGATGCCCGACCTCTCCGACGAGGAACGCGACCGCCTGCTACAGGCGCAGCGCGAGATGCTGGAAAAGCTGGGCGCGGTCAATCTGGTCCGGGTCAAGCGGCAGGCGGAGCTGGGCCGGTGGCTGAAGGACTACGAACGCGAGGCCGCCGACCAGGCCATGGCGCCGCAGTTCGAGGAGATCGCCGCCCATTTCAACGAGGTCTCGGGCCTGGGCGCCTGGCTGGTGGCGATGCGCCAGGACGTGCTGGACAACTTGGCCCTGCTGCGCCCGGACGTCGAGCCCAAGACGCTGGACGTCGCCTATCGCCGCTATGCGGTCAACGTGCTGGTGGACAATTCGGAGGCCGAAGGCACGCCGGTCATCCTCGAGGGCAACCCGACCTACGAGAACCTGTTCGGGCTGATCGAGTACCACCAGGTCCAGGGCACGCTGGCCACCGACTTCACCATGATCCGCGGCGGCGCGTTGCATCGCGCCAATGGCGGGGTACTGGTGCTGCGTGCCGAGGCCATCGCCCGCGACGCCTGGGTCTGGACGGCGCTGAAGGCGGCGCTGAGGGACGGCTGCATCCAGCTCGAGGAACGTCACCGGGCGGCGGGCATCCCGATCGCCAACGCGCCCCGGCCGAAGCCCATTCCGCTCATCGTCAAGGTGGTCATCGTCGGCGCCCCGGCCTGGTACTACACCTTCTTCTCCGTCGATCCGGAGTTCCGCTCGCATTTCAAGATCAAGGCGGACATCGACACCGAGATGCCGGCGACGCCGGAAGCGGTGGGCACCTATCGCAGCCTGATCGCCGGTGTCGCCCAGCGCAGCCTGGACATCGGCATCGCCGAGCCGGCGATGCGGCGGATCCTCGGCATGGCCGCGCGCTGGGCGGACCGGCGCGACCGCATCACCGCGCGGTTCGAGCTGTTCGAGGACGTGATCCACGAGGCGGCGATCATCGCCCGCGGCAACGGCCATGGCGGCGAGATCGACGAGGCGAGCATCCGGCAGGCCATCGAGGCCCGCCTGGAGCGCAACGAGCGGATCGAGGATCTGAGCCGGGAGGCGATCACCGAGGGCACCATGATGGTCGACGTGGCCGGCGCGGTGATCGGCCAGGTCAACGGCCTGACGGTGCGCGACATGGGAGACCACGCCTTCGGCCTGCCGGCGCGCATCACCGCCCGGGCCTCCGCCGGTCACGACGGGGTGCTGAACATCGAGCGCGAGACCGCCATGTCCGGGCCCATCCAGCAGAAGGGCGCGCTGGTCATCCAGGGCTTCCTGCAGGGCCATTTCGGCCGCCTCAACCCGCCCAGCTTCAACGCCACCATCACCTTCGAGCAGTCCTATGGCGGCGTGGAGGGCGACAGCGCCTCGATGGCGGAGCTGGTCGCCATCCTCTCCGACCTGTCGGGCGTGCCGATCCGCCAGGACCTGGCGATGACCGGCTCGGTCAACCAGCGGGGTCAGGCCCAGGCGGTCGGCGGCGTCAGCCACAAGGTGGAGGGCTTCTTCCACGTCTGCCGCGACCGCGGCGAACTGACCGGCAGCCAGGGTGTCATCGTGCCGGCGAGCAATGCCCGCCACCTGGTGCTGATGGACGAGGTCTGCGCGGCGATCGAGGCCGGCCGCTTTCACGTCCACGTCATGGACACGATCGAGGACGCGCTCTTCCTGCTGACCGGGATGCAGGCCGGCACGGCCGACGCCGAGGGTCGCTACCCGGAGGACACGATCTACGGCCTGGCGCAGCGCCAGATCGGCGCCTTCGACCGCCTGCTGACCAGGCGGGTGCGGGTGAACTGAGCCGCCGCGCCGGCAACCCGCATCGGCCTCCGCCGCCCGCTACCGCGCGCTGGTCAGCGCCTTCTTCAGCTCGGCCTCGCAGGCGACGAGTTCCTTCTCCGCCGCGGCGCGCTGGCGCTTGCCTTCCTCGGCGATCTGGATGCTCTCCTCGATCGTCGCGATCAGGTCGGCATTCGCCTTCTTGACGCTCTCGATGTCGAAGACGCCGCGCTCGATCTCGCGGCGGATCTCGGCATTCGCCTGCTTCAGGTTCGCGGCGTTGGCCTCCAGCAGCTCGTTGGTCAGGTCGTTGGCGGCGCGCACCGTCTTGCCCGCCTCGCGCGAGCGGTGGATGGTCACCGCCTGGGCGATCTGGATCTCCCACAGGGGGATGGTGTTCACCACGGTGGAGTCGATCTTGGTGATCAGGGACTTGTCGTTCTCCTGCACCAGGTTGATCGAGGGCAGGGACTGCATGGTCACCTGCCGGGTCAGCTTCAGGTCGTGGACCTTGCGCTCCAGATCGTTGCGCGCCGCGATCAGGCGCTGCAGCTCCTGGGCCACCAGCGGGTCCTCGCCCTCGGCCTCCTTGCGCTTGGCCGGGATGTCGACCTCGTCCATGCGCTTGAGCTTCTCCTCGCCGGCGGCAATGTAGAGCTCGAGTTCGTGGAAATAGTTCAGCGAGGCGGCGTAGAGCTTGTCCAGCATGATGATGTCGCGCATCAGCTGGTCCTTGTGCTCGTCCAGGCGGGAGCGCAGCGCGTGGATCTGCCGTTTCACCGTCTCGTAGCGCTGGAAGAACTTGGCGATCGGCTTGGCGGCGCCGAACAGACGCTGGAAGATGTTCGGCTTCTGGCCAAGATCGGAGACGTCGAAGCCGCGGACGCTGGTCACCACCTCGTTCAGGGCGGCGCCCGCCGGACCGGTGTCCTTGTTGCGCACGCCTTCCAGCATCTGACCGGTGATGTCGCGCAGTTCGCCCTGCGCCTCGGCGCCGAAGGAGATGATCGAGGCGGTGTCGGTCGCGTCGATGTCTTTCAGCAGCGCCTCGATGCGCCCGCGGTCCGGCGCGTCCGCCCGCTCATAGGGCACGACATCGCCGCTCGGCGGTGGCGTGAGCGGCTGAATTGCCGTATTCACCTGTGCTTCGGTCGTCACCGTCTCTTGAGATGTCATCGCCCTTCCCACTGGCCATAGTCGTGGATGAAAGAACACGTCTCAGCATAGCGGAATACGCGTGCCGCGCAGCCGAATTCTGCGCTGCCGGACCGCCGACCGGATGCAGATAGGAACGCCGCGGAGAAGAAGAAATCGAAAATGCGCATCGGGATCGATTTGGGGGGCACCAAGATCGAGGGCATCCTCCTCGACCAGGCCGGCTGCGAACTGGCGCGCAAGCGCGTGCCGACGCCGCAGGAGGACTATGAAGGCACGGTCGCCGCGGTGATCGGCGTCGCCCGGGAATTGGAGGGCAAGGCCGGCCGCGAGGCGACGCTCGGTGTCGGCATGCCGGGCGCGATCTCGCCGGTGACCGGCCGCGTGAAGAACGCCAATTCCACCTGGCTCAACGGGCGCACCTTCCACATCGACCTGGAGAAGGCCTGGGGCCGGCCGCTGCGCACCGCCAACGACGCCAACTGCCTGGCGGTGTCGGAGGCGGTGGACGGGGCCGGGGAGGGGGCACACACGGTCTTCGCCGTGATCATCGGCACCGGCTGCGGCGGCGGCATCGCCGTCGACCGCAACCCGCTGGTTGGACCGAACGCCGCGGCGGGCGAGTTCGGCCACATCCAGCTGCCCTGGATGGACGAGAGCGAGCTGCCCGGCCCCGCCTGCTACTGCGGCAAGCACGGCTGCCTGGAGACCTGGATCTCCGGAACCGGGTTCCGCAAGGATTTCGAGCGGGTGAGCGGCCGGCGCATGACCTCCCCCGACATCGTCGCGGCGGCCAGGGGCGGCGACGCGCTGGCCAAGGCGAACCTGGCCCGGTATGTCGACCGGCTGGCGCGCGGACTGGGGGCGGTGGTCACCATGATCGACCCGGACGTCATCGTGCTCGGCGGCGGCATGTCGAACGTGGATCTACTCTACGAGGAGGTGCCGGCGCTGCTGCCCCGCTACACCTTCGGCGGCGAGTGCGTGACCCCCGTGCGCAAGGCCGTGCACGGTGATTCGAGCGGCGTGCGCGGTGCCGCATGGCTCTGGTAGGCATTGCGGGCTTGCACCATCTCGGGCCGGGCCGTTATGCCTCGCCCACCCGATCGACGAAATGGCGACCCGGTCCGGTTTCCGCTCCCGCGGCGCCGGCGACGAACGGGACGCATGACAGAGGAAATGTGACTCCATGGACGTGATGGATCTGCTCTCCGCCCTCGGCGTCGGCAGCGACAAGGTGACGGGCGGCAACCGGCCGGTGCGCTCGCCCATCGACGGCAGCGAGATCGCCGCCGTCCACGACACCCCGGTCGAAGATGTCGACATCGCCATCGCCCGCTCCCGCGCCGCCTTCGAGGCCTGGCGCGAGGTGCCGCCGCCCCGTCGCGGCGAGCTTGTGCGCCTGCTGGGCGAGGAGCTTCGCGCCAACAAGGGCACGCTCGGGCGCCTGGTGACCATCGAGATGGGCAAGATCCTGCAGGAAGGCCTGGGCGAGGTGCAGGAGATGATCGACATCTGCGATTTCGCGGTCGGCCTCTCGCGCCAGCTCTACGGCCTGACCATCGCCTCGGAACGGCCGGGGCACCGCATGGCGGAGACCTGGCAGCCGCTGGGGCCGGTCGGCGTGATCAGCGCCTTCAACTTCCCCGTCGCGGTGTGGAGCTGGAACACCGCCATCGCGCTCGTCTGCGGCGACCCGGTCATCTGGAAGCCGTCGGAAAAGACGCCGCTGACCGCGCTGGCCTGCGAGGCCCTGCTGCGCCGCGCCATGGAGCGCTTCGGCGAGGACGCGCCCGACGGCCTGATCGAGGTGGTGATCGGCGGGCGCGAGGTCGGCGAGCGCCTGGTCGACAGCCCCGACGTGCCGCTGATCAGCGCCACCGGATCGGTGCGCATGGGCAAGGAGGTGGCGCCGCGGGTCGCAAAACGGCTCGGCCGCAGTCTGCTGGAGCTTGGCGGCAACAACGGCATGATCGTGGGCGAGAGCGCCGATCTGTCGCTGGCGGTGCGCGCGATCCTGTTCGGCGCCGTCGGCACGGCCGGTCAACGCTGCACCTCGCTCAGGCGGCTGATCGTGCACGAGGCGATATATGACCGACTGGTGCCCGCGCTGAAGGAGGCCTACGGCAAGATCGCGATCGGCGACCCGCTCGACCAGCGGACCCTGGTCGGCCCTCTCAACGACGAGGCGGCGGCGGCGGCGATGGACGCGGCGCTGGCCCAGGCCAGGGCGGAGGGCGGCACCGTGCATGGCGGCGGCCGGGTCGGCGAGAACGTGCCCGAGGGTGGCGCCTATGTCCGGCCGGCCCTTGTCGAAATGCCGCAGCAATCGGGAATCGTTGAAACCGAGACCTTCGCGCCCATTCTCTACGTGATGAAGGTCTCCTCCTTCGACGACGCGCTGGCGATGCACAACGCGGTGCCGCAGGGCCTGAGTTCGTGCGTCTTCACCAACGACCTGCGGGAGGCGGAGCAGTTCCTGGCCGCGGCGGGCAGCGACTGCGGCATCGCCAACGTCAATATCGGTCCTTCCGGGGCCGAGATCGGCGGCGCCTTCGGCGGCGAGAAGGAGACCGGCGGCGGTCGCGAATCCGGCTCCGACGCCTGGAAGGCTTACATGCGCCGTCAGACGCAGACGGTGAACTATTCGACCGCCTTGCCGCTGGCGCAGGGCATCACCTTCGACCTCTGACCCCGGTGGCGCGTCGATCGCGGGCAGGAGACTAGGATGGCCGAGATGGGTTTGATGCTTCTGTTCGCCGGCATACATGGCGCCATCGCGGTCGCGCTGGGCGCCTTCGCGGCGCACGCGCTGGAAGACCGCGTGCTGCCGCAGTCGCTGGAGTGGATCCAGACCGGCGCGCACTACCAGCTGATCCACGCGGCCGTGCTGATCGGCGTCGCCGTCGTCCTCAACGCCGTGGACGACAGCACGGTGCGTACGCTGCTGCAGGTCGCCGGCTACGCCTTCTTCGTCGGCGCCGCCCTGTTTTCGCTGACCCTCTACCTGATGGCCTTCGGCGCGCCCCGCCTGCTGGGCGCGGTGACGCCGATCGGCGGGGTAGGCATGATCGCCGGCTGGGGCGTGCTGATCGCCGCCGGCATCATCACGATCGGGCAGACTGGCTGACGGTCATGGCCGGCTGAGGATCATGGCCTGGTGACGGATATGACCGGCGGGGACCGTCTGCTCGACGTGCGCGGCATGAAGTGCCCGATGCCAGTGCTGCGCACACGGCGCGAGCTTGCGGCCATGCGGGCGGGCGACATCCTGCAGGTGCTGGCGACCGATCCCAAGGCCCCCGGCGACATCGCCGCCTTCTGCCGGGAGACCGGCCAGGAGGTGTTGTCGAGCGACCAGTCGGACGGCGTCTTCCGCCTGCGCCTGCGACGCGGCTGAGCCTCGCCCGGACCCGATCTAGTCGCCGGCCGCCCCTGCCTGGGAACCCGCGAGCCGGTTCTGCTGGCGTTCCGCCTGGCGGTTGCCGCCGCGTTCGATAAGACCCATGAACACTGCCAGCAAGGGCGGCACGATCAGCAGGGTGAGCACAGCGGACAAGGCCAGGCCGCCCAGCACCACCGAGCCCAGGCCGCGGTAGAGTTCCGACCCGGCGCCGGGGAAGAAGACCAGCGGCGCCATGCCGAAGATGCTGGTCAGGGTGGACATGAAGATCGGCCGGATGCGGTTGCGCGTCGCCTCGACGATGGCGGCGACCACGTCCATGCCCTCCTGCCGGCGATGGAACAGCGCCTGATGGACCAGCAGGATGGCGTTGTTGACGACGATGCCCACCAGGATGACGAAGCCGAGCATGGTCAGCATGTCGAGGTTCTGCACCCGGCCCGCGGGCAGATAGAGGTTGAGCGCGTGCAGGCCGAACAGGCCGCCGGCGGCGGCCAGCGGCACCGAGATCAGGATGATCAGCGGGTAGACGAAGCTCTCGAACAGCACCGCCATCACCAGGTAGACGATGACCACGGCCAGCGCCAGATCCCACTGCATGCGCTCCCAGGTGCGCGTCAGCTCGTCCGCCGTGCCGGAGATGTCGAAGCGGACGCCGGGCGGCAGTCCCGCCGCCCGCATCGGCTCCAGGATCTCGCTCTCGACCGTGGCGATGGCCTCCTCCAGCGGGATGTCCTCGCGCGGGAACAGGATCAGGCTGACGGTGCGCTGGCGCTCCAGCCGGCGGATCGCGGTGGGACCGGCGGCGCTGACCACCTCGGCCAGGCTGGAGACCGGAACGATGGCGCCGGAGCGGGTTACGACCGGGATGGCGCCGATCTCCTGGGTGCGCGCGATCAGGCCTTCCGGTCCGCGCAGCATGAGATCGAGGCGCTCGCCCTCTACGGTGATCTCGGCCACGCGCATGCCGCCGTTGTAGGCGTCGACGGTCAGGCCCAGCTCCTGCGCCGTGACGCCGTTGTCGGCCAGGCGCAGCGGGTTGGGCCGCACGTGAACCTCCGGCGAGCCGAACTCCAGGCCCGGCACCGGCCGGAACTGGTGCCCTTCCTGCGGCGGGAAGACGGTGGCGAGCCGGGTGGCGACTTCCTGAGCGGTGGCGATGATGGTCTCCAACTCGCCACCGCCGATGTCGATGGAGATCGTGCGCGTGCCGCCGAGACCGCCGCCGAACAGGGACACCTGGCTGAAGAAGCTGATGGTGCCGGGCTCCAGGAAGGCAACCTGCTGGAGTTGCGGGATCAGCTCGGCCACGCGCCGCTCGTCCGTCGCGGTGACGCCCATGAAGCCGAAGCCCTCCAGCACGACCATGAAGAAGGATTCGATCAGGACCGGTCCCGCCTCGGCCGACGGCTCGCCGTCGCCGGGGGCGGCCCCGGGCGTGATGAAGAGCGGCCGCAGCGCACCCTCGATGCGTCCCGCCGTTTCGGTCATCGTCTGCAGGTTGTAGCCGGGCGGCGGGATCAGGCTGCCGGCGATGAAGTTCTGGTCGCCCTGCGGCAGGTAGTCGGGCTCTGGCGCCAGTTCGATCGTCACAAGCACGCAGGCTGTCGCGACGGCGCCGACCACCAGCAGCGCCAGGACCTTGAAGCGGGAGATCGTCCGCGCGAAGCCGGTGACCGACCAGGCGAACGCCCGCGCCAGTGGGTCGAACACCGGCAGGGGCAGGCGGCGGCTCGTGTCGCTGACCGCCTCACCCGCCAGCAGACGCGAGGCGAGCGCCGGGATCAGGGTGACGGCGACCAGGAGGGAGAGCAGGACGGAGACGGAGATGGCGACGGCGATGTCGCGGAAGAGCTGGCCCACCTCGAGCTCCATGACCAGGATCGGGATGAAGACCATCACGGTGGTCAGGGATGAGACCAGCACGGCGCCCCAGACCTGCCGTGCGCCCTCGTAGGCCGCCTCGCGGCCGTCGAGACCCGCCTGGCGCAGGCGGAAGATGTTCTCCAGCACCACAATGGCGGCGTCCACCACCATGCCGACGGCAAACGCGATGCCGGCCAGCGAGATGACGTTGAGCGAGCGGCCGAGCGCAGCCATCGCCACGAAGGAGCCGATGACCGAGACCGGGATGGCCAGCGACACCACCAGCGTCGCCCGGCCCGAGCGCAGGAAGACGAGCAGGACGGCCGCCGCCAGCCCGCCGCCGACCAGGATGTTCTGCAGTACCAGGTCGATGGCCGACTCGATGTAGTCGCTGGCCCGGTAGGCGGTGACGATGCGCAGGTTCTCCGCCGCCACCGGACCGGCGGCGAGCTCGGCGATCGCGGCCTCGACATCGCTCAGCACCGCGATCACGTTGGCGCCGGTCTCGCGCTGGGCGTTGATTGCGATCGCCTCCTCGCCGAGGAAGCGGATCGAGGCCTCCGGTTCGGCATAGGCGAAGCGCACCGTGGCGACATCGGTCAGCGTCACCCGGCCCAGCGCGCCGGTCTCCTGATCGGCGATGGAGCGCAGGGGGACGTCGCGCACCCGGTCCAGACTGTCGAACTCCCCGTCGGTGCGCACCACATAGGCGCGCTTGCCCTCCTCGACAGTGCCGGCTGTGATCGAGACGTCGGCCGCGCGCAGGGCGGCCAGCAGCTGCGAGACCGTGATGCCGAAGCGCGCCATGCTGTCGGGATCGACGATCACCTGCATCTCGCGCGGCGTGCCGCCGAAGAAGCCGGCATCGGCCACCCCGTCGACGCGGCGGATGCGCTCGACGATCACGTCCTCGACGAACTGGCCATACTCGTTCATCGGCGTCAGGTTGCCCGGCGCCCGGGTGAGGATGAACCAGGCGACGGCGTTCTCCGGCCCGCCCTCCGCCGTGGCGATGAACGGCTCGCTCGCTTCCTCGGGATAGCCCGACACGCCGTCGAGGCGGTTGCTGGCGAGCAGCAGCGCCCGATCCATCTCGGTGCCGACGGCGAACTCCAGCGTGATCGAGCCCCCGCCGAAGCTGGCCTCGCCGCGCATCTCCACCAGGCCGTCCAGGCCGCGCAGCGCGTTTTCCTGCGGGATCAGGATCTCGCGCTCCACCTCGTAGGGTGAGGCGCCGGGCCAGCCGGTGGAGACCTGGATCACCGGCCGGCTGATGTCGGGCGTCAGCTGGATGGGGATCGACTGCAGCGCCATCCAGCCGAACATGACCACCATGACGACGCCGGCGATGACGGCGATCGGCCGTTCGATGGCGAGACGGATCAGGTTCATCCCGGCAACCCGCCGCCGCTGCTTGCCTCGGGGTCCGGCGCCGCGGTCGGCGGGAGGGCGATGACCGCCTGGTCCGGCCGCAGCCTTTCGTTGCCGCGCACGACCGCGAGCTCGCCCGCCGCCAGACCGTCGAGCACTTCGAACCGGTCGCCGATGGCGGCGCCGAGCCGCACCGGCCGCAGCGCCGCCAGGCCGTTCTCGACGACGTAGACGAACTGGCCGCCGATCTGCGTCAGCACCGCGTCCTTGTGCACGGTCAGCATCGGCCGTGGCGGGCCGGCGGGCAGCACCACGGTGACGCTCTCGTTCACCGCTGGAGTGCTGTCTAGACCGGCCAGTACCGGCGTCAGGCGTATGGTCCGGCTTCGCGTCTGGCTGTCCTCGATCGGCAGGATGGCGCGGATGACGGCGTCATGGACCGGGTCCGACTGGGGATCGCCGCGCACGAACCCCGCGATCATGCCGGGCTCCAGCGCCGCGACCTGCGCACCCGGCACCGCCACGTCGATCTCCATGTCGCGGTCGCTGACCAGGGTCAGCACCGGCGCGCCGGTGGAGAGATACTCGCCCGGTTGCACGAAGCGCGCCGTGACCACGCCGTCGAACGGGGCGAGGATCCGGGTCTCGGCCAGGTCGATGGCGGCCAGGTCCACCTGCACCTCCGCGCTGCGCAGCCGGGCCTGCGCCTCGTTGGCCAGGGCGCTGGCCCGGATCAGCGTCTGCTGGGCATCCTCGAACCGGGCCTGGCTGAAGGCGGCGCTGCCGCGAAGCCGTTCCTGGCGCTCGATATCCTGCTGCGCCGTCGCCTGGCTCGCCAGCGCGGCCTCGAAGCCGGCGGCGAGTTCCTGCAATTCCATCTGCTGCAATTCGAGCAGGGCCGAGAACCGGGCATCGTCGACGCGCACGAGCACGTCGCCCGCCGCCACGCGGTCGCCGACATCCACCATGATCTCGGCCACCGGGCCGGAGACGCGGGCCGCGACGTCGGCTTGATCGCGGGCGATGAAGCGGCCGAGGAAGCGCTGATAGTCCGTCTCAACGCTCTCGGTGACGGGGTCGACGGCGACCGGCACGGCCGGCTGGGCCGCCACCGGCACGCCGTGGCCGGCGACCAGCACCAGAACGAAAGCGGCCATGGTTCCGCGCATTCGTGTCAACGCGCCCTCCCTCCTGCAAGCGGCAGGAGAGGGTTGTCGAAACCACTTACAAAAGCAAGTAACGACCGCGAGGCACCAGCGACTGTTCCGCCCGCCGGCCGCGTCTGCTAGACAGGCGGGCAGGAGATGGCCCGGAGAGTGCCGGCCGTCTTCGAGGGCGGCCCCCACCGTTTCGGAGACCATGAACACGGTTCTCTTCAGCCACGATGCCTGCCTCGGCCACGATCCGGGCTATGGTCATCCCGAATGCCCCGACCGGCTGCGCGCGGTGCTGCGCGCGCTGGAGGACGAGGCCTTCATGTTCCTCGACCGGCGCGAGGCGCCGCTGGCGACGCGGGAGATGCTGACCCGGGTGCATCCGGCAAGCTATGTCGACACCATCCTCGCCAACGTGCCGCAGGACGGCTATGTGGCGATCGACGAGGACACGTTCATGAGCCCGGGATCGGGCGAGGCGGCGCTGCGCGCGGCGGGCGCTGCCTGCGCCGCGGTCGACGCGGTTATGGCGGCCGATAACGATGCCGATGGCGCGCGCAACGCCTTCTGCGCCACGCGGCCGCCGGGGCATCATGCGGAGACCGGCCGGTCGATGGGGTTCTGCCTGTTCAACAACGTCGCGGTCGCCGCGCGCCACGCCCAGGCGGCGCACGGGCTGAGGCGGGTGGCGGTGATCGATTTCGACGTGCATCACGGCAACGGCACCCAGGACATCTTCTGGGACGACCCGGACCTCTTCTTCGCCTCCACCCACCAGTCCCCGCTCTATCCCGGCACCGGTCTGCCGCGCGAGCGGGGGGCGCACGGCAACATCCTCAACGCCACCCTGCGCGCCGGCAGCGGCTCGCCCGAGTTCCGCGCCCTTTTCGCCGAGCAGGTGCTGCCGGCGGTCGACCGCTTCGCGCCCGAACTGATCCTCGTCTCCGCCGGTTTCGACGCGCATCTGCGCGACCCGCTGGCCCAATTGGCCCTCACCGAGGCCGACTATGGCTGGGCCACGGAGAAGATCGGCGCCCTGGCTGCCCGCCATGCGGGCGGGCGGCTGGTGTCGTGCCTCGAAGGCGGCTATAACCTCGACGCCCTGGCGGCCAGCGCGGCGGCGCATGTGACGGCGCTGATGGCGCTCTGACCGGCGCCGGTCGCCCGCATTCCCCAAGAACGCTGGATTCTCGCGCTCAAATGACCACTTCTCCCCCATCCGATATCGCCAAGATGACCTTTGAACAGGCGCTCGCCGAACTCGAGGAGATCGTGCGCCAGCTTGAGCAGGGAGAGATGGACCTCGACAAGTCGATCAATGCCTACGAGCGCGGCGCGCAGTTGAAGGCCCATTGCGAGGCCAAGCTGCGCGAGGCGCAGATGAAGGTGGAGAAGATCACCGTCGGGCCGGGCGGGGACGTCCGCGCCGAGCCGACGGACCTTTCATGAACAAGGTCGTCTCCCTGCCGCTGGCCGACGCCATGGCGGAGGCCCGCGAGGACATCGTGCGCACGCTCGACCGCCTGCTGCCGAAACCGGTGGACAGCGAAGCGCGGCTGCACGAGGCCATGCGCTATGCCACGCTGGGCGGCGGCAAGCGGCTGCGCCCCTTCCTGGTGCTGGCCTCCGCGGCACTGTTCTCGGTCGGCCGGCGCGCCGCGCTGCGCGTAGCAGCGGCCGTGGAGTGCGTGCACTGCTACTCCCTTGTCCATGACGACCTGCCGGCGATGGACGACGACGCGTTGCGGCGCGGCCAGCCCACGGTGCATGTTGCCTTCGACGAGGCGACGGCGATCCTGGCCGGCGATGCGCTGCTGGCCCTGGCCTTCGAGATCCTGGCCCACCCGGAGACCCATCCCGACCCGACCGTGCGCTGCGAGCTGGTGGCGAGACTGGCCCGCGCCGCCGGTCCCAACGGCATGGTGGCGGGCCAGATGATCGACCTGGAGGCCGACGATCTCGGCCTCGATATCGGCGGCATCACCCGGCTGCAGCGCCTCAAGACCGGCGAGCTGTTCGCCTTCGCGTGCGAGGCGGGCGCGATCCTGGCCCGCGTGGAATCGACCCGCCGGCAGGCGCTGCACGCCTATGCCCACGACCTCGGACTGGCCTTCCAGATCGCCGACGATCTCCTGGACGTGACCGGCCGTGTGGAGGAGACCGGCAAGCAGGTCGAGAAGGACGTGGCGGCGGGCAAGGCGACATTCGTTTCAATTTTGGGTGTCGAGCGGGCCCGCGACCAGGCGTCGCTGCTGGCCGACCAGGCGATAAGTCACTTGGAAATCTTCGACGAGCGTGCCGATATTTTGAGGGAGATCGCGCGTTTTGTTATCGAGCGTCGGCACTGAACGCCGGTAACGTCGAGAAAAGCGATGCCAGGGCGAGAAGCATGACCGTCGAAACCCCACTGCTCGATACCGTCGGCAGTCCCGCCGATCTGAAGCGGCTGGAGGCGCGCCAGCTGCGCCAGCTGGCGGACGAGTTGAGGGCGGAGACCATCGACGCGGTATCGCTCACCGGCGGCCATCTCGGCGCCGGGCTCGGCGTGGTGGAACTGACCGTCGCCCTGCACCACGTCTTCGACACGCCTGACGACCGCCTGATCTGGGACGTCGGCCACCAGTGCTATCCGCACAAGATCCTGACCGGCCGGCGCGACCGCATCCGCACCCTGCGCCAGGGCGGCGGCCTGTCGGGCTTCACCAAGCGGTCGGAGAGCGCCTACGACCCGTTTGGCGCGGCGCACTCCTCGACCTCCGTCTCCGCCGGCCTCGGCATGGCGGTGGCGCGCGATCTCGAGGGCCGCGACAACCACGTGGTCTGCGTCATCGGCGACGGCGCGATGAGCGCCGGCATGGCCTACGAGGCGATGAACAACGCCGGCGCCACGGACAGCCGGCTGATCGTGATCCTGAACGACAACGACATGTCCATCGCGCCGCCGGTCGGCGCCATGAGCGCCTATCTCTCGCGGTTGATCTCGTCGCGCACCTACCGGTCCCTGCGCAACGTCATGCGCGACCTGGCGGCGAAGTTCCCGCGCCCTCTGAAGAAGGCGGCCGAGCGGGCCGAGGAATACGCCCGTGGCATGGTCACCGGCGGGACGCTGTTCGAGGAGCTGGGCTTCTTCTATATCGGGCCGATCGACGGCCACAATCTCGATCACCTGCTGCCTGTCCTGCGCAACGTCAAGGCGGCCAAGGAAGGGCCGATCCTGGTCCACTGCGTGACCCAGAAGGGCAAGGGCTACGAGCCGGCGGAGAACTCCGCCGACAAGTATCACGGGGTCAGCCGCTTCGACGTGGTCACCGGCGCCCAGGTCAAGGCCAAGGCGAACGCGCCGGCCTATACGCGGGTCTTCGCCGAAAGCCTCGTCGCCGAGGCCGAGCGCGACCCGCGCATCGTGGCGGTGACCGCGGCCATGCCGTCCGGCACCGGGCTGAACCTGATGGCCGAGCGCTTCCCCGAGCGCACCTTCGACGTCGGCATCGCCGAGCAGCACGCGGTGACCTTCTGCGCCGGGCTGGCCAGCGAGGGCTACCGGCCTTTCGCGGCGATCTACTCCACCTTCCTGCAGCGGGCCTACGACCAGGTGGTGCATGACGTGGCCATCCAGGGCCTGCCGGTGCGCTTCGCCATCGACCGGGCCGGGTTGGTCGGCGCCGACGGCGCCACCCATGCCGGCGCCTTCGATATCGCCTATCTGGGCTGTCTGCCGGGCTTCACGCTGATGGCGGCGGCCGACGAGGCGGAGCTGCGCCACATGGTGGCGACCGCGGCCGCCCATGACGAGGGTCCGATCGCCCTGCGCTACCCGCGCGGCGAGGGCGTCGGCATCGACCTGCCGGAGTTCGGCACACCGCTGGAGATCGGCCGCGGCCGGGTGCTGCGCGAGGGCACGAAGATCGCCCTGCTGAGCTATGGCGGGCGGCTGCAGGAATGCCTGGCGGCGGCCGACGAGCTCGCTGCCCACGGGCTCAGCACCACCGTGGCGGATGCCCGCTTCGCCAAGCCGCTGGACCACGCGCTGATCGGCCGGCTGGTGCGCGAGCACGAGGTGCTGATCACGGTCGAGGAGGGCGCGCGCGGCGGCTTCGGCGCCTATGTGCTGCACCATCTGGCCGAAAGCGGCCTGCTCGATCACGGCCTCAGGGTACGCACGATGACCCTGCCCGACAGCTTCCTCGACCACGACAAGCCGGAGCGGCAATACGCGCAGGCGGGCCTGGATGCCGCGGCGATCGTGGCGCAGGCGATGAGCGCGCTGGGCGTGCCGCCGGCGCTCGAGGCCTCCGCCCGCGCCTGACGCCGCCGGCTTGACCGTGGCCCCGGCAGTGCCGATCTGGCACTGTCGGATCTGATCTGCCGATCGCCCCAATGCGCCTGATGTACAGGCCCCTGCGTCCGGTCGGCCCCTGCCCGAGACCCCTGGGAGCATCCGATGACCCGCTACCTGCACACCATGATCCGCGTCTCCGACATCGAGGAGACGGTGAAGTTCTTCAACCTGCTGGGCCTGGAGGAGGTGCGCCGCATCGACCGGCCGGAAGGGCGCTACATGCTGGTCTTCATGGCCGCGCCCGGCCAGGAGGACGCCAAGGTGGAGCTGACCTACAACTACGACCCCGAGGACTATGACGGCGGCCGCAATTTCGGCCACCTCGCCTACGAGGTCGACGACATCTACGCCATGTGCCAGAAGCTGGCCGATCATGGCATCACCATCAACCGGCCGCCCCGGGACGGGCGCATGGCCTTCGTGCGCACGCCCGACAACATCTCCATCGAACTGCTGCAGAAGGGCGATGCCCTGCCCAGGCAGGAGCCCTGGGCCTCGATGGAGAACACCGGCACTTGGTAGACGGGACCGGCCGGACCCCTCAGCCCCGTGAACTACCGTCACGCCTTTCACGCAGGCAATTTCGCCGACGTCGTCAAGCACGCGGTGCTGGCGCTGCTGGTGACGGCGCTGAAGCGCAAGGAGAAGCCCTTCGCCGTCCTCGACACCCATGCCGGCATCGGCGTCTACGACCTGACGGCTGAGGCGGCGCGCACCGGCGAGCATGCGGGCGGCATCGACCGGCTGCTAGCCCGCCGGGTGCAGGCCGAGGCGGCGGCTGACCTGCTGGCGCCCTATCTCGACGTGGTCGGGGCCCTGCCCCGGGGCCAGTATCCGGGCTCGCCGGAGATCGTGCGCCGGCTGCTGCGCCCCGGCGACCGGCTGGTGGTCAACGAGCTGCACCCCGACGACGCCGGCCTGCTGCGCCGTCGCTACCGGCGTGTGGCGGGCGTGCAGGTTCACGAACGTGACGCCTATGAGGCGCTGGTGGCGCTGGTGCCGCCGGCGGAGCGTCGCGGCCTCGTCCTGGTCGATCCGCCGTTCGAGGACCGGGAGGAATTGAGGCGGCTCTCGGCCGCGCTCGCCAAGGCGTTCCGCAAATGGCCGACGGGTATCCACGCCGTCTGGTATCCGCTGAAACCGGGCGTCGACGTCGCTGGATTCCACAAGGCGATCGCGGAGGCCGCGCCCGGACCCGTGCTCGATCTCCGGTTCGCGGTGTCGCCGCCGCCGGCGCCGGACCGGTTCGGCCGGCGCCGGCTGGTCGAGATCGGCATGACCATCGTCAATCCGCCCTGGCAGCTCGACCGCGATCTCGCGCGGCTCCTGCCCGTGCTGCACCAGGTGCTGGCGGAACCCGGCGGCGGCTGGGTCCTCACCTGGCTGGTCGGCGAGGGGGACGCCGTATCGGACGGGGGCCTGGCGCGCGCGTGAGCAGGATCACCAGGCGTCGGGTCGACCAGCTGCTGGTCGAGCGAGGGCTCGCGGAAAGCCGCAGCAAGGCACAGGCGCTGGTGATGGCGGGCCAGGTGCTGGCCGGCACCCGCAAGGTGGCGAAGCCCGGCGAGCAGCTGACCGTCGACACCGAACTCACGGTCAAGGGGCAGGACCACCCCTGGGTCAGCCGCGGCGGCCTGAAGCTGGAAAAGGGCCTCGACGTCTTCGGCATCGATCCCGCCGGCCGCGTCTGTCTCGACATCGGCGCCTCGACTGGCGGCTTCACCGACGTGCTGCTGACGCGTGGGGCCGCCCGCGTCTACGCCGTCGATGTCGGCCATGGCCAGCTTGCCTGGAAACTGCGGCAGGACCTCCGGGTCGTCGTTCTGGAGCGCAGGAACGCCCGCCACCTGACACCCGCGGAGGTGCCGGAGCCGGTCGACCTGATCGTCTGCGACGCCAGCTTCATCGGCCTCGCCAAGGTGCTGGAGGCGCCGCTGGCGCTGGCGGCACCAGGGGCGGTGCTGGTGGCGCTGATCAAGCCACAATTCGAGGTCGGCCCGGGCGAGGTGGGCAAGGGCGGTGTGGTGCGCGATCCCGCCCTTCACGCCAGGGTCTGCGACGAGGTGCGGGACTGGCTGGCGGCCCGGCCGGGCTGGACGGTGACGGGGATCACCGAGAGCCCGATCAAGGGCCCGGACGGCAACACGGAATTCCTGATCGCCGGCCGTAATCGCGGATAACGCGAAAAAAATTCGCCCTTGTGCCGCCAATCACAGACGGTGGCCTTCGAGGCGCGCATTCTGCCCCTGACGGTCGGCGATGTCCGGCCAAGGAGGAGGGCAGAGAGATGATCAGCAACCTGAAAGCACCCATCGCGGGCCTGGTGCTGGCGCTTGCCGCCGGTCCGGCCTTCGCCGAGCCGCAATGCGGCCTGTCGCCGGCGGGCGCGTTCGTCTGCACCGAGGATGGCAGTGGTATCGCCGTGCCGATGAACGGCCTTATGGACGGCGAGATCGATGGCGCCGACATGATGGGCGCGGCCATCGGCCTGGCCCTGATCCTGAGCCAGGACGGCGGCGCAACGCCGGAGGCGCCCGACCCGCTCGGCCCCGCCCCGCTGCCGCCGGGCTTCACGCCCGAGATCGCCGGCGAGGTCATGCCGGTCGGCCCGGACCCCGTGCTGCCCGATCCCGTGATCCCGACGGTGCCAGGCGTCCTGGTACCCGGAAGCTGAGGAGACCCGCCATGAAACCGACCGCAAACTGGGCCGAGTTCCTGGCTTCGTTGCTCAACCTCTGGTGCGACGCGGTCAAGGACGACAACGGTGACGAGATCGACATCGAGGATGCCGAGGAGACCCGGCAGTGATCCCTGGACGGGACCGGAGACGAAGCCGGTCCCGTCGTCGTTGGAGGATGCCCGCCGCCGATCAGCGATCCATTGCGTGGTATTCGGGGTTGGGCATCATGTCGAGCGCGGTGGCGACCCGATTCGACATGTTGAAGAAGCCGATCGTGTCGGCCAGATCGAAGATCTCCTCGTCGCCAAGCCCCGCATCCCGCAGCGCCTGCCGGTCGGCGTCGTCGACCAGCTGCGGCGTCGTCGTCAGTTTCCAGGCGAAGTCGAGCATGGCGCGCTGGCGCGGGTCGAGCGCCGCCACCCGGTAGTTCATCACCAGCATCTCGCCCAGTTGCGGGTCGCCCGACAGGCGCCGGACCGCCTGGCCGTGTGCCACCAGGCAGTAGTAGCAGTGGTTGGCCGATGAGACGACGACCGCCACCATCTCACGCTCCAGCTTGCTGAGCCCGCTGTCGCCCAGCATGAGTTCGTTGTAGCTCTGGATGAAGGTCTTCAGCTTCCTCGGCCGGGCCGAATAGGCGCGCAGCACGTAGGGCACCAGGCCCAGCTTCTCCACGCATTTGTCGAAATAGACCTTGGTTTCGGCATCGACGTCGTCGATCCCGGGCACCGGCAGGTCCATGATGTGGTCGGGCTGGGGCATGGGCTTCCTCCCTCTCGAGTGACGCGGGTGCCCGCGATCGCCGCTACTCCGCCGGCGGCCGGATCAACTCGCTCATCAGCCGTTCGGTCACCACGCCCTGGCCTGGCGGCGCGCCCAGTTCCAGCCGGTCGGTGAGATAGGCGGCGATGGCGGTGCGCGTGCGCGGCCCCAGGTCGCCATCGACCGGCCCGGCATCGTAGCCGGCCTCGTTCAGCGCCCGCTGGATCGGCCGCGCGTCCTCGTCATGGACCGGCCGCTCGAGCAACCAGAAGGTGCCCCGGTCCTGGTCGACGAGCACGAGCACCCGGTTGTCGACGCGGATCAGCGCGGCAAGGGGGCTGCCGTCGCAGGACAGCCACATGGTTTGGCCTTCAGGCGGTGCGGGCTCGGTCTCCGTCGTCGCTGCCGGTGGGAACAGGTCCAGCATGGCGGGATCCTCCCGGGCCCAGCCGAGATCGCCGTTCTCCTCGGCGTTCCAGGTCTCGCAGCGCCGCTCGCCCAACCATTCGAGCTGGTTGGCGAAGATCACCTCCTCGCCCAGGAAATCCGCGGCACCGCTGCCGGCGCCGTCGATCGGCCTTGAGTCGACGACCACGAAGATGCCGCCGAAGGGCGGGGTGTCCCAGAGGCTCTGCGCCATCGCGCCGGGGATTGCCAGGAGGAGGGCGCAGGCCCCGGTGCTCAGCCGCCGCATTGGCCGCGATGCCGCATCATCTGGTCGGCCAGGACGCAGGCCATCATCGCCTCGCCGATCGGCACCGCGCGGATGCCCACGCAGGGATCGTGGCGCCCCTTGGTCTGCACGTCGACCTCCTCGCCCGTCCGCGTGACGGAGCGGCGCGGGGTCATGATCGAACTGGTGGGCTTGACCGCGAACCGCACGACCACGTCCTGGCCGGTGGAGATGCCGCCCAGGATGCCGCCGGCGTGGTTGGAGAGAAATGTCACCGTGCCGTCGTCCGCCAGCCGCATCTCGTCCGCGTTCTCCTCGCCGCGCAGGGCGGCGGTGGCGAAGCCGTCGCCGATCTCCACGCCCTTCACGGCGTTGATCGACATCATAGCCTGGGCAAGGTCGCTGTCGAGCTTGCCGTAGATCGGCTCGCCCCAGCCGGGGGGAACGCCACTGGCCCGGACCTCGACCACGGCGCCGATGGAGGAGCCCTGCTTGCGGATGGCGTCGAGATCGTCCGCCCACTGCCCGGCCGCCACCGGATCGGGGCAGAAGAAGGGGTTGCGGTCGATCTCGGCCCAGTCCCAGCGGGTCCGGTCGACCTGCCGGTCGCCCATCTGCACCAGCGCGCCGCGGATCGTCACGGCCGCGCCCAGGATCTTGCGGGCGATGGCCCCGGCGGCGACCCGGGCCGCGGTCTCCCTGGCCGAGGCCCGGCCGCCGCCGCGATAGTCGCGGATGCCGTACTTCTTCCAGTAGGTCACGTCGGCGTGGCCGGGCCGGAAGGAATTGGCGATCTCCGAATAGTCCTTCGAGCGCTGGTCGGTGTTCTCGATGATCAGGCTGACCGGCGTGCCCGTCGTCTGCCCCTCGAAGACGCCGGACAGGATCTTCACCTCGTCCGGCTCCCGCCGCTGGGTGGTGTAGCGGGACTGGCCCGGGCGACGGCGGTCGAGATAGGGCTGGATGTCCGCCTCGGCGAGGGGGATCAGCGGCGGCACGCCGTCGACTACCACGCCCAGTGCCGGCCCGTGGCTCTCGCCCCAGGTGGTGAAGCGGAAAAGGCTGCCGAAACTGTTACTGGCCATGCGCGGACGCCGCTTTCCCGGTGCTTTCAGATCGCCGAATCGGCCAGGGCGTCGATCGCCTCGCGCGGCATCGCGTAGAGGATGGCGTCTTCCTGGACCCGGCCGCCAATGCTGTCGTAGAGGCGGCGTGCGGCTTTATAGCTGTCCTCCCGCCCGGTGGTCCAGCGCATGCGCCCGCAACCACGGTCGCGGGCGGCGATGGCGAGCGCGCGCATCAGCGCGCGCGCCGCTCCAAGACCGCGATGGGCCTCGGCTGTGTAGAGTTCCTTCAGGAACAGTTCCGCCGCCAGGCCGCCGCCGGGGATGACGATGGCATAGCTGGCGAAGCCCAAGACCGCGCCGTCGGCCGTGCGCGCGACGACCATCTCGACCGTGCGGGCGGGGTCGAGCAGGTGTTCGGCGAGGAACCGCTCGATGGCGCCAACATCCTCCGTCGCGCGGTGGTAGTGCGCAAGCATCTCCGCGAAGACCGGCGCCACCGCCCTGCATAGGGAGGGCGTGGAGACCGGCTCGACCTGGATCGACGGCGGGCGCAAGCGGGGGCGCGTGGGATCGGAGGCCGGGACCGGCTCAGTCCTTCGGCAGCATGCTCTGCAGCAGGGTGGCGGTCTCGGGAATGCCGTCGACCGCGATCATGCCGACGGTATTGTAGCCGGCGTCGACGTGGTGGATCTCGCCGGTGACGCCGGAGGCCAGGTCGGAGAGCAGATAGACCCCGGAGGCGCCGACCTGGTCGATGGTCACGTTGCGCTTCAGGGGCGCGTTGTACTGGTTCCACTTCAGGATGAAGCGCAGGTCGCCGATGCCGCTGGCCGCCAGGGTCTTGATCGGTCCGGCGGAGATCGCGTTGACGCGGATGTCGCGGCTGCCCAGATCGGCGGCGAGATAGCGCACGCTGGCCTCCAGCGCGGCCTTGGCGACGCCCATGACGTTGTAGTGCGGCATCACCTTCTCGGCGCCGAAATAGGTGAGGGTGAGCAGGCTGCCGCCCTCGTTCATCAGCGGCACGGCGTGCTGGGCGACGGCGGTGAAGGAGTAGCAGGAGATATCCATCGAGCGCAGGAAATTTCCCCGCGTGGTCTTCAAATATTCGCCGTCGAGCTCAGATTTGTCGGAGTAGGCGACGGCATGGACGACGAAGTCGAGTGTGCCCCAACGCTCTGCGATGGCGTCGAACACGGATTTCAGGCTGTCGTCGTCGCCGACATCGCAGGGCACGACGAAATCCGACCCGGTTTCCGCGGCCAGCGGCTGCACCCGGCGCAGCAGCGGCTCGGCCTGGTAGGTGAAGGCGAGTTCGGCCCCCTGCGCGGCGCAGGCCTTGGCGATGCCCCAGGCGAGCGAACGATCGTTGGCGACCCCCATGATCAGACCACGCTTTCCAGCCATGAGCTGAGCATTTCCAGACATCAAGGGTCCTCTCGTCTATACTTGCAGGTGATTTGCTTTGGCGCCGGGATCGTACACGAATAGGCATGCCGGTCAACGAAGCCGCATGGGAGCAGAAATGTCCGACAAACCCAGGAACGGGTTCTGGCAGCCGATCGCAGAGGTCGGCGGCTTCACCAAATATGCCGCCCTGCGCTTCTACTATGACGACTGCACCCAGGCGGCCGCCTCGCTCACCTACACGGTGCTGCTGGCGCTGGTGCCGCTGACCGCGATCATCGTCGCCATCTTCACCGCCTTTCCGGCCTTCCAGGAGCTGCAGGACACGGCCCGGCAGCTGATCATCGACAACTTCGTGCCAGAGGTGGGCGAGACCGTCGCGGAGCATCTCGAAGGCTTCGCGATCAACGCCAGCGGGCTGACCGCGCTCGGCGTCATTGGCCTCCTGGTGACCTCGATCCTCATGCTGGCGACCATCGAGAGCTCCTTCAACGCCATCTGGCACGTCAAGGAATCGCGCTCCTGGCTGATTCGCCTGCTCACCTTCTGGGCCGTGCTGACGCTGACGCCGCTGCTGTTCGGCGCCTCGATCTCGCTGGGCTCGGCGCTGCTCGACCGGGCGGCGATCATCGGCGGCGGTACCTGGCTGCTCGATACGCTGCGCGTGCTGCTGCCGATCGTCATCCAGGTGGTCGGCTTCGGTCTGCTCTACTGGATCATCCCCAATCGCAGCGTGAAGTGGTCGGACGCGGCGATCGGCGGCCTCGTCGCCGGCGTGCTGTTCGAATTCTCCAAATGGGGTTTCTCGCTCTATCTGCAGGCCTTCCCGGTCTACCAGACCCTGTATGGCGCCCTGGCCACGGTGCCCATCTTCCTCGTCTGGCTCTATCTCGCCTGGTCGATCACCCTGTTCGGCGCGGTGATCGCCGCGGCACTGCCCGACTGGCGCTCGGGCAAGGTGATCGGCGCCAGCCTGCACGACATGCCGTCCGGGCCACGCCTGACGATCGCCGCCGGCATCCTCGCCGCGCTCAGCGATTCCAGCCGGCTGGGCGAGACCGTCAGCCGGGACGAGCTGCAGCGCCGCGTCCCGGTCGGCGTGTCGGCCGTGGACGAGATGCTCGACCAGCTGCGCCAGGCGCGTTTCGTCAATCGCACGGACGACGATCGCTGGGTGCTCACCCGCGATCTGCACACCGCCTCGCTCGCCGATCTGATCTCCGCGCTGGGCATCGGACTGAGCGGGCCGGTCGGCCGCATCTCGCGGATCGGCGGGCAGTGGCAGGAGGTGCTGTCCGATCTCACCGCGAAGAGCGAGGCGGCGCGCATCCAGGCCCTGTCGATCACGCTGGCGAGCCTGTTCGCCATGCGCGGCCGCGACAACGTTACCCCCTTGCAACTGGGCGACTGAGCCCCGACAACAGGCGCGGCGCGGTTCGCCACCCGCGCCGTGCCAGGCGTTTCCGCCGACCGACAAGGGATGAGGACGGCCACGGCCGTCAGCGAACCATGACCGATGCCAACGACACGCCCAAGCCGCCGACGCCTGATCCGCCGACGCCTGATACGCCGACAGCCGAGCGCCGGTCTCCGGAACTCCTGTCGCCCCGGGCCGACCCGCTGACGCAGTTCGCCGACTGGTTCGAGGAGGCGTCGGTGAGCGAACCGAACGACCCCAACGCCATGACCCTGGCGACCGTCTCGGCCGACGGGCTGCCCTCGCTGCGGGTGGTGCTGCTGAAGGGCTTCGACGCGGAAGGCTTCGTCTTCTACACGAACTTCGAGAGCCGCAAGGGACGCGAACTGCTGGCCACCGGCGTGGCGGCGCTGAACTTCCACTGGAAAAGCCTGCGCCGCCAGGTGCGCATCGAAGGCGGGGTGGCGCCGGTCGGGGACCGCGAGGCCGATGCCTATTTCGCCGGCCGGCCGCGCGCCTCGCAGATCGGCGCCTGGGCCTCGATCCAGTCGGAGCCGCTGCCGAGCCGGGACGCCTTCGAGGATCGCATCGCCGCCTTCACCACCGAGTTCGAGCGCGTGGACGTGCCGCGGCCGCCGCACTGGTCGGGCTTCCGGCTCGCCCACCGGCGGATCGAGTTCTGGCAGGAGATGCCGTACCGGTTGCACGACCGCCTGGTCTATGTCCGGGAGGGACGAGGCTGGCGCACGGAGAAACTCTACCCGTGACGGGGGCGCCCGACCGGATGGCGGCGCTGCGGCGGCGGGCCATTCTCGCCAGCGTCAGCGTCGCTGGCACCCTGGCGATGGTGAAGCTGACCGCTTGGCTGATCACGGGGTCGGTGGCGGTGCTGTCCTCGCTGCTCGACAGCACCATGGACGTGGCCGCCTCGCTGGTGATGTTCTACGCCGTGCGCGTCTCGCTCGAACCGCCCGACAGGAGTCACCGCTACGGCCATGGCAAGGCCGAGCCTCTGGGCGCGCTGGCCCAGGCCGCCTTCATCGTCGGGTCGGGCCTGTTCCTCATCTTCGAGGCGGTGGGCCGGTTCATCACGCCGCAGCCCGTCATGGAGGTGACGGTCGGCTATGTGGTGATGGCCATCTCCATCGTGCTCACGCTGGGGCTCGTCACCTATCAGCGTCGGGTGATTCGGGAGACCCGCTCGCTCGCCATCCGCGCGGACTGGCTGCACTATGTCGGCGATCTGGGGATGAACCTGGCGGTGATCGTCTCGCTCGTGCTCGCCGTCGAGATCGGCTGGACCTGGGCCGACCCGGTCTTCGCCGTCGGGATCGCCCTGATCCTGATGCACAGCGCGGTCAAGGTGGCGCTGAGCGCGCTCGACCAGCTCATGGACCGGGAACTGCCCGCCGATCAGCGGCGGCGCATCGCCCGCATCCTGCGCGCCCATCCCGAAGTCGTTGACTTCCACGACCTGCGGAGCCGGGAGAGCGGCATGCGCCGCTTCATCGAGGTTCATGTCGAACTCGACCCGACGATGACCGTCGAGGCGGCGCACGAAATCTGCGACCAGCTGGAGGCCGAGCTTTCGGATGCCTTCCGCAATGCCGATATCCTGATCCACCAGGAGCCGGCGGGCCTGGAGGACGATCGGCTGGACAGCGTCATCGCCAATGGCGGCCGCTGATGCCCGGACCCGCGAGACACGACGGGCGGAGACCCCGGTGACGGACGAAACGGAGCAGCAGGAGGATGTCGTCGCCTTCCTCAAGGACCCGGCCAGCCACGATGGCGCCGCGGTCGAGGAGATCGTGACCCACGCCTCGCGCCTGTTCCTGGCCGGCGATCGGGTCTTCAAGCTCAAGCGCGCCGTTCGATATCCCTTCCTCGACTATTCCAGCGTGGCGAAGCGACGGGATGCCTGCAGGCGCGAGGTGTCGTTGAACCGGCGCACCGCGCCCGACCTCTACCTCGAAACCGCGGCGATCGGCGGTCCGGGGCCGCTGGCCTGGGACGGGGAGCCGGTGCGGGACCACGTCGTGGTGATGAACCGCTTCGACCAGGACGGTCTCCTCGACCGCAAGGCGGAGGCGGGGACGCTCGATGCCGCCGATCTGGAGGGACTGGCGGACAGCGTGCGGCGCTTCCACGATGGGCTTCCGGCCATCGATCCGGTCCCGGACTGGCCCGCCTCCTTCGGCTGGGTGGTCGACGACAACCGGGAGGAGCTGCACGAGCTGGCCGCCTGGCGGCGCGGCAACCTGGCGGATTTCGACCGCTGGACCGAGGCCAGGCTGGCGGCGGCCGGACCGCTGCTGGCCGAGCGGAGTGAGGCGGTGCGCCTCTGTCACGGCGATCTGCACCTGCGCAACGTGGTGGTGCTCGACGGCCGGCCGACACCCTTCGACTGCATCGAGTTCGACGACAAGATCGCCACCATCGACCCGCTCTACGACATCGCCTTCCTGATGATGGACCTGGCGCATCGCGGGCTCGGCGGTCTCGCCAGCCGCTTCCTGTCCCGCTACCTGTTTCCGGGCTCCGGCGAGCCCTGGCGCGACGAGCCCTCGCTGTGGCGCGGGCTGGCGCTGCTCGACCTCTACCTGTCGCAGCGCGCCTCGGTCCGGGCCAAGACGGCGCTGGCGGGCGGACAGGCCGACGACCCCGGCAGCCGCGAGGAAGCCGACGGCTATCTCGACCTGGCCACGGCCATCGCCGGCCGGCCCGCGCCGGTGCTGGTCGCCGTCGGCGGCCTGTCGGGCACCGGCAAGACGACGCTCGCCCACGCCCTGCTGGAGACGCCGGCGCTGCCGGCCGGCACGGTGCATCTGCGCAGCGACGTCATCCGCAAGCGCCTGTTCGGCGCCGGCGACCGGGACCGGCTGCCGGAAGCCGCCTACGCGCCGGATGTCGGCCGGCGCGTCTTCGCGCTGATGCGCGATCTCGCGGACCGGGCGCTCGAGGCCGGGCGCTCGGTCGTGGTTGACGGCGTCTATGCCCGGAAGGAGCAGCGGGACGCCATCGCCGACCTGGCCCGGCAGCGCGGCGTCGCCTTCAGGCCGCTCTGGCTGGAGGGAGCCGAATCGCTGCGCCTGGACCGCGTCGGTGGCCGGCGGGGCGATGCCTCGGATGCCGACGCGGCCGTGGTGCGCCGGCAATCGGACTACGAGCTCGGCAGGCTCGACTGGCCGCGCATCGCCGCGGACGGGCCGATCGCCGCGGTGCGCGCGCGGGCGGTCGAGGCTCTTGGGTTTTCCTGATCCGCTCGGCTATGCTGGGCGGGCAGATCAGGCGGTAACGCCAATCCCGGCAGGACCGCGGCGCGGCCGCTGCCGTCGCCGCTCGTCAAGGAGTTCAGCACCGTGGCCGTACGTGTCATCCTCGCGCCGCTTTCCGGCATGGAAAGCGACCGTTCCTCCCTCAAGACGGCCATCGCGCTCGCCGAGCGGCATGGCGCCCATATCGATGCCGTCTTCGTGAAGGCCGACCCGCTGGAGGCGGCGCCGATGATCGGCGAGGCCGGCTCCGGGCTGGTGGTCGAGCAGGTGATGCGCGCGGCGGAGAAGGAGATCGAGACGCGCGCCGGCAACGCCCGCGCGACCTTCGACGAGATCGTCGGGTCGAGTGGCTTGGCGCTGCGGGAGGAGCCGGGCGAGACCGGCACGCCCAGCATCGCCTTCCGTCTGGCCACCGGGCGCGAGGACACGGTGGTTGCCGAGCTTGGCCGCCTGTCCGACCTCGTGGTCCTGCCCAACCAGGCGAAGGCCACCTCCGACATCCAGGCGGCGGTGACGCTGGAAGGCGCGCTGATGGCCTCGGCCCGACCGGTCCTGGTCTCCTCCACGTCTGGCGGCCCGGCGGGCGCGCGCATCGCCATCGCCTGGAATGGCGGGGTCGAGGCGGCCCATTCGGTCTTCGCTGCACTGCCCTTCCTGGCCCTGGCCGACGACGTCGCCGTGGTTTCGGCGACCACCGCGAAGTCGCGCGCCAACAATGCCGAGGCGCTGGTGCGCTATCTCGGCTGGCATGGTGTGCGGGCATCGGCCCATCAGATCGAGCCGGGCGACCAGCCGGTCGGCGGCGCGATCCTCGACGTCGCCGGCCAGTTCAACGCCGATCTCCTGGTCATGGGCGGCTACGGCCACAGCCGCATGCGCGAGCTGATCTTCGGCGGGGTCACGCGGTACGCGCTGTCGCATGCCACCATCGCGGTGCTGATGACCCACTGACCGCGTGGATAGGCACTGATCGAATGTCAGGGAGCGGCCGGCCAATCGCCGCTCCCGGCCATGCAAGCGGAGGCCTGATCATGGACGGTGGCGCAGCAGAGCGCTCGGCTCTCGACGCCATCCGCGCGGAACTCGGCCCGGCCGGTATCGTCGACGACGCCGGGGCGATGGCGAAATACGTTCATTCCTGGCGCGACGACTACGGCGTGGCGGTGCCCCTGGTGGCGCGCCCGGCGACGACGGCGGAGGTCGCGGCCGTCGTGCGCCATTGCGCGGCGGCCGATATCGCCATCGTGCCCCAGGGCGGCAATACCGGCCTGACCGGCGCGGCCCAGGCCATGGGCGGCCGGCCGGAGATCATCCTGTCCTTGGAACGGATGAACCGCGTCCGCGACGTCGATCCGGTCAACGACACCATGACCGTGGAGGCGGGGGTGGTGCTGCAGACGGTGCAGGACAGGGCCCGGGAGGTCGGCCGCCTGTTCCCGCTCAGCCTCGCTGCCGAGGGGTCGTGCACGATCGGCGGTAACCTCGCCACCAATGCCGGCGGGGTGCAGGTGCTGCGTTATGGCAGCGCCCGGCAGCTGGTGCTCGGGCTCGAGGTCGTGCTTGCGGACGGACGCGTGTGGCATGACCTCCACGGCCTGCGCAAGGACAATGCCGGCTACGACCTGAAGCAGCTCTTCCTCGGCAGCGAGGGGACGCTGGGCATCATCACCGCGGCGGTGGTGAAGCTGTTTCCCTTGCCGCGGGACAGCGCCACGGCCTTTCTGGGGCTGGAGAGCCCCAAGGCCGCGCTCGACCTGTTGGTCGCGGCCAAGGAGCGCTTCGCCGAGGTGGTCAGCAGCTTCGAGCTGATCCAGGGGCGCGGCGTCGATCTGGTCGTCCGCCATGTCGACCCGGGGCTCGACCCGCTGGCCGCCGCCCATCCCTGGTATGTCCTGGCCGAGCTGACCGGCCAGGAAGCGCCCGGCACCCTGCGCGCGGCGCTCGAGGACTGGCTTGGCGAGCGCTTCGAGGCCGGTCAGGTCGTGGACGGCGCGATCGCTGCCAACGAGGCGCAGGCGGAGGCTTTCTGGCGCTTGCGGGAATCGCTGGCGGACGCCTTGCAGAAGGACGGCGTCTCCATCAAGCACGACGTTTCGGTGCCGGTCGCCAGCGTGCCCGATTTCATCGCCGAGGCGGAGGCGGCGATCGCCGAGGCCTGTCCCGGCATCCGGCCGCTCTCCTTCGGCCATCTCGGCGACGGCAACATCCACTTCAACCCCTCCCAGCCCGAGGGCGCGGAGGCCGACACCTTCCGGGCCGAGAAGGCGCGCATCAACCGCCTCGTGCATGACGCGGTGATGCGCCTGGGCGGCTCGATCAGCGCCGAGCACGGCATCGGCCAGCTGCGCCGCGAGGAATTGGTGCACTACAAGCCGTCGCTGGATCTGGAGATGATGCGGACGCTGAAACACGCCTTCGATCCCAAGGGCATCCTCAATCCCGGCAAGGTGCTGAGGGCGGACGGGCCGGTGTGAGCACGCGCTACGCCGTCTACTACGTGCCACCGCCCGACGACCCGCTGTGCCGGCGCGGCCAGGCCTGGCTCGGCCGCGACGCGTTCACCGGTACGCCGCTGCCTGTGCCCGACGTGCCCGGTGTCGAGCCCGGCGTGCTCGCCCAACTGCTCGAGCCGCCCCGCCACTACGGCTTCCACGCCACCATGAAGGCACCGTTCCGTCTGCGCGAGGATACCGGGGAGGCGGCGCTGATCGCCGCCTTCGACGCCTTCTGCGCGGAGACGCCACCGGCGGCGGTCGGCGGTCTTCAGGTCGGCGACCTCCAGGGTTTCCTGGCGCTGGTCTGCCGGCAGCCCAGCGAGGCGGTTGACCGGCTGGCCGACCGGGTGGTTGAGGCGTTCGACGGCTTCCGGGCGCCGCTGAGCGAGGCGGAGCGCGCCCGCCGGCGGCCGGAACGGCTGAGCGAGCGCCAGCGCCGGCAGCTCGACCGCTGGGGCTATCCCTGGGTGGGTGTCGACTTCACCTTCCACATGACGCTGACCGGCCGGATCGAGGACGCCGGCCTGCGCCAGAGGCTGCGCGCGCATCTGGAGCGGCGAATCGGGGCCTGCGCCAGGACGCTCGATCGGCTCGGCCACCTGGCGCTCTTCCGGCAGGCCGATCCGGCGGCGCCATTCCTGGCGCTCCGGCACCGTTCGCTGGCCGGACCGGAAGCGGACCGGCGGGCGTCATCGACCTTCGCAAAGTCTTCGATAAATTGAACGCTTGTCCAAGAATCTCGGGCACCGCAGCCTTTGCCCGCTGTTGTTGACCCCAAACCACACAGCACGTTGTTCAGGGCCCCGGTCGCGCAAGCGGTCGGGGCCTTGTTCGTGGCGGGTCATGCCGCCTATGCTTTAGCCATGCGCGGCGCGGCACCGGGTGATGACAGGGAGGCGGGGATGGCAGGACGATCGCGAACGCGTCTCTACCGCTCGCTCACCGCCGTGGGCCTCTGCCTGGCGCTCGGCTGCAGCGCTGCGGCCGCCCAGGACGGTACGGCCGCCAGCTCCGGCGACACCGCCACCACGGCGCCATCCGACGCCGACACGGCGAGCGAGCCGATGGGCGAACGCGACTTCAACCCGCTCGACATCCGGCCGGTCGACCCGCCGGATGCCTGGGACGGTCAGGTTCGTGTGCAGCATACCGGCGACGGCAGCTTCGCGGTGTTCGAGAGCTAT